>Ga0207700_10001346_pt1 | contig 13937 bp, 14 predicted proteins | sample LARL82metaG_FD_184348 | JGI IMG/M metagenome (GOLD analysis project Ga0207700, IMG submission 184348) | Corn, switchgrass and miscanthus rhizosphere microbial communities from Kellogg Biological Station, Michigan, USA - LAR L8-2 metaG... | ecosystem: Host-associated > Plants > Roots >...
GGTGACCGTCGATATATCGAAGATCACGTGCGAACAGTTCATTGTTATGCCGAAAGCGGACTCGATCGCGATCTGGCTGAGCGGATACTACCACGGCGACAAACATGTCTCGACGCTCGACGTGAACCAGTTCGAAGAGAATGCGCGAAATTTCAGAGCCGCATGCCGATTGCCCGATAATTTCAAAAAGCCGATCATGCAGCTTATCGAAAGCACGCTGGCGAAATAGGTAAGGTCCAGCGCCAACGAAAAAGCCCCGGAGAAATCCGGGGCTTTGTGTTTGGTGATGGAGTGATTGCTCACTGGACGTCGACGATCTCGACCCAGTTCGCACCATTGCCGACCGGATAACGAGTGGGCTCGCTCAGCTTTCCGCTGCCCTGATCGATCTTGTAGACCGAAATACGATCGGATTTTTCACCCGAAGCAACCAGATATTGCCCTGTGGGATCGATCCGGATGCCGCGAGGCTGTGCTTCTGTTGCGAAGTTGGTCACGTAGGTGAGTTTGCCCGTGCCGGGCGCAACCGTGAATAACGCGATCTTGTTGGTGGTGCGCTCGGTCGTATAGAGGAATTTGCCGTTGGGCGTGATCTGGATGTCGGCAGCCCAAACCTTCGGTTTTTCGTCTTTCGGCGGCGCCGCAGCAGGCGCGGGTGTTGCTCCGACCGGTGCCTGGGCCACTCCCCATGCAAGCCCGGCCTCTGCAGGCACGGAGCTAATGCTGTCGACGATACTCAAGGTGCCTTTGCCGGCATCAATCGCGTATTGCGTAATGTGTCCCGACAGTTCGTTGAGCACATACAGGTTCTTGTTGTCAGACGAAAACGCCAGGTGGCGTGGACCGTGTCCGGCTTCCGGGCTGATCGACGGCGGGTCGTTGGCCGTGAGCTTGCCGGTCTTGCTGTCGAAGGTGAACTGCAAAACCTGGTTGGCGCCGAGCGTGGCGGCATAGACGAATTTATTGCTGGGATCAGGCAGGATCGAGTGTGCATTGCGGCCGGTCGGAATGACCTGAATGGCTTCCGCCTCGACCAGTCCACTTTCACCAATCGGGCTCACCGCGATTTTGTCGCCGCCATAAGAGGCCGTGAAAAGAAATCGCCCCGTCTTGTCGGTCGACACATAGGGCATGCTGTCGGGCAATGGCGCTGATGCCTTCTGCGAGAGAGCGCCTGTCGCCGGATCGATCGCATAGGTCAGCACGCGGACCGGCTGTGATCGTACGACGGCATAGAGATGCTTTTTGCTCGGGCTTACCGCCATCGGCATGACCAGTTTGCCGGCTTCGGTCTTGCCGATCGGTGCCAACGCACCTGAACTCGTGTCCAGGACATAGGCGTCGATGTTGCCGTCCTGCGCGTTCGATACATAGACGAACGTCTTGGCCTCAGACATGGATGTAACTCCAACTACACACAGGAGCGCGAGCACTAAGCTCGTCGCTCCACTCCCTGGCGTTTTCATTTTTCGCTCCCTGCGCTGTAGAGGCTGGCCGCATTCAAGGAGTTTTTGAAAAAACAAGAATGTCGTCCGCGCCCCTTGCGGACATGTTACAGGAAAAGATCGCAGGTGAAGTCGTATTCTTGGGTTAGCGGTTTTGTGCGGTGCCGCGACACCGGGCGACAAACCTCAACCGTTGGGCCCGCGGGAGGCGCCTTTCTTCGCGCCGCCTTTTTTGCCCCCGGCTTCGGGAAAGACCCACATAGCCCCCACGAAAAAGACAGCCGTGATCATGATGTACGTTGAAAATTCGGGACGAATTGGCGAACCGCGCCAGTAAGCGAGTATGGCGGCGACAATCAGAAATAGAACCGAGAGGCTCGCTTTGACATCGTTTGGCATGGCAACCTCGCCGCAGATCCGCGGCGCCGGAGCGCCGCGGAAAAACCCCTAGAATGAGCCTACCGGCGCCGTCGCCGCTTCGTCGGGGCGGCGCGGCTTGCCGCGCAGATTCGTCCGTAGGAAACGCGTGTCATAGCCGTTGAGCAGCGTACCGATCAACCCACGATCGAGATCGGACGTGCCAAACAGCCAGTCGGCAATCGGGAACGTGAGGTTCATGTTGGTCTCCATCATCAGCCGGGCATTGTGGTGCGCGGTGTGATGGCGGCGCAGCGTGTTGACGAACGGACAATTGCGCACGAACCAGTTCTCGTCGACGTGGCAGCAGAAGTGCATGAACTCGTAGATCAGATACATGCCTGTCGTCACGCTCATGAACAACCAGCCGACATTCGGCGAGAACACGAGCCCGAGGATGACGGCCATCGGCAGCGACATCAGTATGAACACGACCAATGCATAGGGTGGAAACACCGTCACGCGCCAATCCTTGTGGTCGCGAAAACGCATCTCGTCGTCCGTGAAGAACTGGTGATGATTGAGCGTGTGCCGCTCGTAGACCGAGCGCAGACCCTTGATGTTGACGGGACGATGCATGACGTATTTGTGCACGGACCACTCGAACAGGTTCGTGAACAGGAAGGTCAGCGGAACGGTAAGCCACTCGAGCCACGTTACATTGTGGATGTGCTCGATGTAGACGTAGAAGGCGGCCGCGCCCATCGCGTAGATGAGGACGATGTGGAAGTAGCCGTCGTACCACCCGATAATTCGGGACCGGTACTCCTCACGAAAATCGATCTGCCGTTGACTGATCATCCCGCTTCTCCCTGGCCGGCCCCTCGACCATCTGATATATCACACATCTATCACAGCTGGCGGCCACGTTCAATCAGACGGCCGCCGATTGCCCGGTTCCTTCGATCACTCTTGCCACAGCCGGGTTCAGCCGTGCCTCCGCTGGCTTACCCGCAAAGATTATCTCACCGCGTTCAATGACATAGAGACGGTCGGTGAAATCGGGCACGTGGTGGATATTTGACTCGGCGATGAATACCGCGTGGCCAAAAGCGCGGATATTGCCGAGACCCTCGACGATCGAGGGCACAATCGCCGGCGACAATCCCTCGGTCGGCTCGTCGAGCAGCAGAAGTTTCGGTCCGAGCGCGAGCGCGCGCGCGATCGACACCATCTTGCGCTCACCGCCCGAAAGAGCCTGCCCGCCCCGTTCGCGATAGCGCTCGAGCCTGGGGAAAACCTTGTAGGCCTCGGCGATGCGCTCCTCGGCCGGCCGCGGGTTGGGGCAAGTCCAGGTCGGCATGGCGATGTTCTCTGCCACCGTCAATTCGCCAAACACTTCGCTTTCCTCCGGCGCGTAGCCGACCCCCAGCCGCGCGATCTGGAACGGTTGCAGGCCGACAATGGTCTTTCCTTCAAACTCGATGGCGCCGGAGACCGGTTTACGGAAACCCATGATGGTCCGCAGCGTCGTCGTCTTGCCCGCCCCGTTGCGTCCAACGAAGCACACAAGCTCTCCCTGCCCCACCGAGAACGACACGTCCCGCAGGACACGGCTGCCCTGGATATCAACCGCGAGATCGCGAACCGAAAGCATCAATGCCCCCTTCGTCGCCCGATCACGGTTTCAATCAGATGCGGATCGGCAAAGAAGCGGTCCGGCGGCAGATCGGCCAGCACCTGTCCCTCCGAGAGCGCAATAATGCGGTGCGAATAGGCCGCCACCAGATCCATGTCGTGCTCGACCAGCACAATCGCCTTGACGCCGGCACGTTTCGCAGCCGCGATCAACGTTTTCATGATGCCGTGCTTGTCGGACGTCGATACACCCGACGTGGGCTCGTCGAGCAGAATGACCTGCGGATCGAGCGCAAAGGCGGATGCGACATCCAGCAGCTTCTTCTCACCCTGCGATAGCGCAGCGGCGACAGTATCAAGCCGCGGACCGAGCCCGAAGATATCGGCGACCTCAACGACGCGCGTGTCGATCCTTGCATCGGACGAAAGGCGAGCGAAAATCCGCCAGCGCTTTCTTTGACGCGATACGACCGCCGCCGCGATGGTCTCTCGCACGGTCAGCTGCGGAAAAATCTGGATCAGCTGAAATGCGCGTGCGAGACCGTGATCGGCAAGCGCAACGGGTCCGACGCCAGCGATATTGTTGCCCATGAACAGTACTTCGCCCGCGGTCGGCTCCAGCAATCCGGTGAGCAAGTTCACCAGCGTCGTCTTGCCGGCGCCATTAGGGCCAACCACCGATACGAGTTCACCCTCGCGCACCGCCATGGTGACCTGATCGAGCGCCCGAAACTCACCATAGGATTTGCTGACGTTGCGGGTCTCCAGCAGCACGGTCATGCCGACCTCCCCGCAACGAGGCGCTTGAGCTGCACGGCAAGCCCGGCAATGCCCTGAGGAAAGGCGATGACGATCAGCGCCAGGATCGCTCCGAGTACGAAACGCCAGTATTGCGTGAGCGATTGCAACTGATCCTGCAGCAGGATGTAGCTGAGCGCCCCGACAATAGGACCGAAGAAATTGGCGAAGCCACCCAGCACCGCCATGAACACGAGCTGGCCGGACTGCGTCCAGTAAACAAGCTCGGGATCGGCAAGACCGACGCGAAAACCCAGAATGGCGCCGCCAACGGCGCCAAATGCCGCCGATATGACAAAGGCGGCAAGACGAAACCTATGCACGTGCACGCCGAGATATTCCGCCTTGCGCGCGTTATCTCGAATGGTCCGAAGGTGCAGTCCGAACGGCGAATGCACGATCCGCCACATCAGGAACCCGCCGATGATCAGCAGGCCAAGGCAGTAGTAGTAGAAGGGCCCGGCCAGAAACTCGATCTTGTTGTACTTGGCGAATTCCAGCCCAAGAATCTTCATTCGCGCCACGCGCATGCCGCTGTCGCCGCCAGTGACGTAGTAGAACTTGAACAGGAACGAGTGGAACAGCATGCCGAAAGCGAGCGTGAGCATCCCGAAGAAAATCCCGACATAGCGCACGCAGAGCAAGCCAATCGGCAGCGCAATCGCGGCTGATGCCAGAATGACGACAACAAGCACGAGTTCGAACGACTTGAATCCGAGCCCGGTCATCACCGCGGCACCGTAGGCGCCAATGCCGAGAAACATGGCATGACCGAAGGACAGCAAACCGGTGTAGCCGAACAACAGATTGAACCCGAGCAACGCGATCGCGTAACCGAAGAACGGAATCATCAGGCCGACGTAATAGGCCGGCACGATGAAGGGCAGCAGCGCAAATGCCACCGTCCCTATGAGCGCGACTGCAAGGGGGCCCTTCATGCCAACGCTCTCCCGAACAGACCTGTCGGGCGAAATATGAGGACGCCGATCACGATCACGTAAATCGCGATCACCTCGAATTCCGGGAAGAAGACGATCGACAGCGCACGGATCAGCCCCACGATCGCGGCGCCGATGAGCGCCCCGCGCATCGAACCAAGCCCGCCGATCACGACGACGGCGAAGGCTTCAACGACAAACTCGATCGCCATGTCGAGCGAGGCTGCAGACGTCGGCACGACAAGCGCGCCCGCAGTGGTGCCGAGCACGGCGCCAAGCGTGAAAACGGCCGAATAAATGCGGCGTACGTCAACGCCGAGCGCTTCCGCCATGCCCCGGTTCTCGGCGGTGGCGCGCAGGATGCGACCGTAATTCGTGCCTTGCAGGAACGCACCAAGCCCCGCCGCGGTCGCGATCGCTGCCAGGATCACCAGCAGATTGTAGACCGGCATGCTGAAGTCGCCGGCGCTGATGGTGCCGTAGATGAGATAGGCGTTGTCGAGCGAGCGAGGATTGGCTCCCCAGATGAACTTGAACACGTCCTGAAACATCAGCACCAGCGCAAACGTCAGCAACAGCTGGAAGCTTTCGTCGCGGGAATAGACCGTGCGCAACAAACGCTCGATCGGCGGGCCGATGAAGCCGAGCAATATTCCCGACAGGATCAGCCCCGGCAAAATCAGCCATGGCGATACGCCATACTGCGACGCATAACCAATGAAGGTGATGCCGAAATACGCGCCCAGCGCGTAGAACGATCCGCAGGCGAGATTGACGATCTTCTGCACGCCGAAGACGAGCTGCAGGCCCGCCGCGACGAGAAACAAGACGGCGGCGTGAAATACGCCGCCGGCCAGGATATTCGCAAAGGCCGACATCAGGTCGGCAGACTAGATCTTAAACTGCGCGGTCTTGATCCACTCCCAGAAATTCGCGCCGGGCGGTTTCTGCAAGTCAGCCGAGTACATCGTGTCGAAGGGCTCGGCGAGCGTCACGAAGTCGTAACTGTTCTTGTGCGTCGTGAAGCCTTGCACGAATGTCTGGTCGGCGATCTTGTCCTTGCGCCAGGTCCCCTTGCCGCCCAGGCTCTCGATCTCGAGGCCGATCATCGCCTGGATAACGTCCTCCTGTGACGGCCAGCTGCCGCCCTTGGCCTTCATCGCCTTCTCGACCGCCTGCTTGTAGGATTCGATCGCGAAATAGGCGCGATCGGCTTCCCACTCGGGATAGTCCTTGAACTTGTCGCCGTACCACGCGACGAATTCCTTCGCGGTCGCCGAGTTCTTTGGATTGGCGAAGTAGAGCGTGTTGTGCCCGAACAGCATGCCCTCGGGCGTGAACTCCTTCTTCATCAGCGTGTGCTGCCACCCCGCCGCCGGGAAAACGAGCTTGGTGCCTTCGGTCAAGCCGGCGGCGTGCGCCTGCTTCATGAACACGGGCAGATCGGCGAACAGCAACGAGGAGAAAATGAGGTCCGGCTTGGCCGCCTTGAGCGCAGCGACGTGGCTGGTCAGGTCCATGGTGCCGACCTTCGGCCACTGCTCGGTCACCACTTCATGATCGATATTGAAACGTTTGAGCACGGCAATGAACGCCGCCATGTTGTTGCGACCATACGAATAGTCGGGGTTGATGCCCGCGACCTTGGCGAACTTGCCCTTCCAGTGCTTGATCGTGAGCAGCGAGGCCATCATCGCCTCGCATTCGTTGTCGGTCGAGCGGAAGAGATATTTCGGATCGGGAATTGTTTCGTCGACGCCGTTTTGCGTCGTTCCGTCCCAATAAATCGTGAATGCGCGGGCTTCTTCGATCACCGGTCCGAGCGCGAGACCTACGCCGGAAGAAACTATGCCTTGCACGCAGTCGACCTTTTCCTGCTGCACGAGCTTGCTGAACCGCTCGATCGTGTCCTTGGGTGACGACTCGTCCTCGATCACGAGTTCGACCTTGCGGCCGCCGATTCCGTCCTTGGCGTTATATTTTTCGACGGCCCACTGCGTGGCGCGGATGCCGTTCTCACCGGGAGCAGCGGCAATTCCCGAACGCGGCGCCAGGATGCCGATGCGCACCGGCTTATTCTGCGCGATCGCGGGTGCGAAGATGCCGGCGGAAGCGGAGACGGCGCCGAGTGCTGCGGCGGATGCAAGAAGCCTGCGGCGTGAAATTGCCATTGAAGTCCTCCCATGTGACCCCGCCTTGAGGCGGTGGTTATCGTTGTTTTCCGCGAAGATGATATATCAGACGCATGTCACCAACAAGCGCATGCAAAATCAGTGGGCCAAAATCAGTGGGCCCTGGCTCCCTTCAGAAAGGCGTCGATGTCCGCGCTCGTGAGACTCCAGTCATTGTCGAGATTGGCGATCACGCTTTTCATGAACGATTCCGACAGCGAGATGGCACGATCCTTGTCGCCCAGATGGTCGTAGAGAATCGCCAGTGACAACTGCTGCGGACTATCGCCTTCGTAAGTCCACTCGAAGCCGTATGTCGTGAAGCGCTTGACTTCATAGTGTTCGGGCAGAGGCCGGCCGTCCGCCGTGACCACGAGCCCGTCCATCGTGCGCTTTCCCTCGTATGTTTTCATAGTGCTAGACCGACACAGTACGGCGCGTGAAATTTTCGACGTAGTCCATCAACTTGTCGCTTGCGCGAGCAGCAGCATCACCATCGCCCTGCGCGATCGCCCGCGCCTGATTTGCGTGCAGACGCGCGCACAAAGGTAGATCGGCGGCCTCGCGGTAATGCATGTACCAGAAGCGCCGCGACAGGCCCTGAAGGAGCTTCATTGAGCGCGCGGCATAGTCGTTGTGCCCCGCATCGATCATCAGGCGGTTGAGCTCGCGATCGAGCCGCATGAAGGCAATGTCGTCGTTGGCTTTGGAGGCGCGGTCCATGCCGCGGGCGATGTCCTGCAGCTGCTCTCGTTGCTCCTTGGTCGCCCGTTCGGCGCCAGCCCGGCTGAGAAGACGCTCCAGCTCACGCCGCACTTCGAGAACGAGCAGCTGATTACGCGGGTTGATATCGGAAACGAGAATGCCCTTGCGCGGCAGGATGGCGACGAGACCTTCGCGCGCAAGCCGCTGCAGCGCTTCGCGAATGGGTGTGCGACCGATCTTGAACGTCGCCGAAAGCATTTGCTCCGACAGAACCTGGCTCGGCTTCAGGCGTAATGTCACGATCTCTTCCTCAAGCGCACGGTAGGCGCGCTCGGTCAATGTTTCAGCACTGACGGTTGCCCGTTGCACCGAGCTTCGCGATCGCTTCGCCGCCGTTGCCTGCCCGCGCGCCACGTCAGATGTGCTTTCGTTTCGCGACCAATGCCGCGAACTTGTCGTATTCGGCATCATTCACCGTGTAGGAGTGGTCATCGTCGGGGAACGTTCCCTCTTTGACTTCCTTGACGTATTCCTTGATGCCGTTGACAGCGACCTCCGTCAGCTTCGCGAAGCGCTTGGTGAACTTCGGCTTGAAATCGGTGAACACGCCCAACAGGTCGTAGCAAAGAAGAATCTGGCCGTCGGTTCCGACGCCTGCGCCGATACCGATTGTGGGGATCGTCAGCTGTTCGGAAATCAGTTTCGCGATCCTGGCTGGCACGGCTTCGAATTCCAGCATGAAGCAGCCTGCGTCTTCGATCGCGAGCGCGTCCTCGAGAATCTTCATCGCGGCGTCGGCCGTGCGGCCCTGGATCTTGAACCCGCCGAACATCGCGATCGTGTGCGGCGTCAGGCCGATGTGCGAAGCGGTCGGGATGCCGGCATCGACCAGCGCCTTGAGAATATGCGCCTGCGACTTGCCGCCCTGCGGCTTGACCGCGTCACACAGGGTCTCCTGCATGAAGCGCGAGGCATTGGCGAGCGCGCGATCGATCGTGTGATAGCTCTGATATGGCATGCAGCCGAGCATGAATGTGTTCGGCGCGCCGCGACGCACCGCCTGGCCGTGCATGACCATCATGTCCATGGTCGCCGGGACCGTACTGCGATGACCGTGCGAGATCATCGCCAGGCTGTCGCCGAGCACGGCAACATCGACGCCGGCCATCTCGGCCCATTGCGCCGAGGTGTAATCCGGCACGGACATGTAAACCATCTTCTCGCCGGTCTTTTTCGACTCGCGAATCTCGGTGATGGTGCGCTTTTCGCGCTTTCCGTCAGCTTTGCCCTCGCCCTTGGCGTCAGGCTTTTTCTCGGCTGCTTTTGCAGCCGGCTTGGCTGCGACATCCGCGCTCGGCATCGTGGCTCCTGGATTTTTCCTCGCCGCGGCGATTGCATGGGCCGCTGATATATGTCTCGTATGTTACGGAGATTGCTTTCTTGGGGTCAAGCCGCCCTGCCGGGTGCGAAAAGAACATGCCGCTGGCCACGATCGTCCCGCTCGTCGTATTCGTCGCGCTGATGTTGCTTACATCCCTTCAGGCACTCTCAGCGAGCGGTCATTTTCCCAAGACCTCACGCCTTCCGGCGCTCGCTCAAGGCTCCGGCCCGATGGTGTTGTGGACCTCGATCGTCGTCACCGCGGGCTCTGTCGTCGCCGGGATCGCGGCAGCCTGGATGCTCGTTCCATGGTACGCGGCGGTGATCGGGGGAGGCGCCGCGATCCTGCTCGCGCCGCTGGCGCTGCAGGCTTTTCCCGACCGCGTCGTTGACGGCAAGATCGCACTGATCGGTTTTGCCACTGCAGCGGCCGTTCTTGCAGCCCTGCTCTGCTGGCTTGCGCGCCCATGACCGGTGAAAAAGAAAAAGCGAAGGCCAGGCGCGGCTGGATTTACGACAATCCCTACATCTTGTTGGCGCTCGCCGCGTTGTTCTGGTCCGGCAATCACATCGTCGGCCGCGCCATTGGTGGCGAGGTTCCGCCGATCGGCATCTCGACGGTGCGCTGGCTGATGCCGACCATTGCGCTCGGGATCTTCGCGTTCCCGCACATCAAGCGCGATTGGCCGGTGATCCGCTCGCACTGGGGTATCCTGCTCTGGCTCGGCATCGTCGGCGGAGCGCTCTTCACCGCCGGACAATATATCGGTCTGCAATACACAACAGCGCTCAATGTATCCGTGCTCAACTCGCTGGTGCCCGTGCTCATCATCGCCACCGGCGGAATCGTATTCCGGGATCGCGTTACCGCGCTTCAACTCTGCGGCATCCTCATATCGTCGATCGGCGTGCTGGTGATCATCGCGCAAGGTCAACTGAGCAACCTCCGACACCTGCAGTTCAACTGGGGCGACATCATCATCGTGTTCAACATGATGGTCTTTGCCGTCTACGCCGTTTACCTGCGCAAGCGCCCGCCGATGCACTGGATGAGTTTCATCTTTGTTTTCGGCGCCGTCTCGGCGCTCACGACATTGCCATTCATGGTCTGGGAAATGGCTGCAGGCATCACGTTCAAGCCGACGTGGTTGACCTTTTTCGCCATAGTGTACGTTTGCATTTTTCCCAGCGTGCTCGCATTCGCCGCCTGGAACCGTGGCGTCCAGTTGATCGGCGCCAATCGCTCAGGACCTTTCGTCCATCTGGTCCCGCTTTACACAGCGATTTTCGGCAGCGTGCTGCTGAACGAGCACCTGTCGACTTTTCATATTTTTGGATTTGCGCTGATCATTGCCGGCGTCTGGATTGCGTCACACTCCAGCCCATTGCCGCCCAAGTGATATCCCCTGCCGATCGGCGTCCGAAAAGATTCAGGACGCTATTTGTTGACATCTTACAATGTTGAGATACTAAATGTTGCATTCACGGTCTCTCGAATCAAATCGAGGGCTAAGAGGGAAACCGGTGCGCCTTCGGGCAACGCCGGTGCTGCCCCCGCAACTGTAAGCGGCGAGCGTCTGTCTTCACGTCACTGGTGAGAGATCACTGGGAAGACTTACAGACGCAGCGACCCGCGAGCCAGGAGACCTGCCGTGAGCGAACGAACGTCCTCGGGCGGGGTGCCCCGGTGGGTCGCTTGCAGCCTGAGGCATTGGCCTCTCGTCTCCCGCAAGTCATCCGCTCGGCCTCAGCCCCAACATCGCGGGGTTGCCGATGTCTTTGTCCTACGATTTCGACGCGCAAGGTGATCTGGTAACGGCCAGACAAACGGCGAAGCCAGTCGCCGAACTGAAATCCCCTGCGCCAGAATTGCGCTTGGTGTCCGCCCGCAGGCCGGCGCCGTTACCTGCTCCGCTCGCTCCGCCGCCGAAACCCACTGATCTCAAGCTCGTCCGTTCGCGTGACAACCTGCTGACCGCATTCGGCAAGATCACGTTGACGGACCGCTATTTGCTCGAAGGTGAGAGCTTTCAGGACATGTTCGCGCGCGTGTCGTGTGCTTTCACTGACGATGTCGCGCACGCCCAGCGCCTTTACGATGCGATGTCGAGGCTGTGGTTCATGCCGGCGACACCTGTTCTTTCCAATGGAGGAACGACGCGCGGACTACCGATTTCCTGTTTCCTCAATTCGGTATCGGACTCGCTCGATGGAATCGTCGACACCTGGAATGAAAACGTGTGGCTCGCCTCCAACGGAGGCGGCATTGGCACATATTGGGGTCGCGTTCGCTCCATCGGAGAGAAGGTCAAAGGCGGCGTTACGTCCGGCATCATCCCGTTCATTCACGTGATGGACGGATTGACGTTGGCGATCAGCCAGGGATCGCTCCGACGCGGGTCGGCGGCGGTCTATCTCGATATCCATCATCCTGAAATCGAGGAGTTCCTGGAAATCCGCAAGGCGTCCGGAGATTTCAATCGCAAGAGCCTCAACCTGCATCACGGCATCAATGTCACCGACGAATTCATGCAAGCCATAGGCTCGGGCAGTAAATTCGCGCTCCGCAGCCCGAAGAACGGGGAGACGATCCGGCAAATCGACGCACGCCAGCTATGGCAGCGAATTCTCGAAACACGTCTTCAGACGGGCGAACCCTATCTGCTGTTCATCGACAGCGTGAACCGCGCACTTCCGAAGCATCAGCGCGAATTGGGTTTGAAGGTTACGACCTCGAACCTTTGCAGCGAAATAACGCTGCCGACTGGGCTCGATCAGCACGGCGAAGAACGCACCGCGGTCTGCTGCCTGTCATCGCTCAATCTAGAGACCTGGGATCAATGGAAGGATGAACCTGGTTTCGTCGAAGACGTGATGCGCTTTCTCGACAACGTGCTCACGCACTTTATCACTGTCGCCCCAGACGGAATGCGGCGGGCAAAATACGCTGCATTGCGTGAGCGTTCAGTTGGCCTCGGAGTGATGGGCTTTCATTCTTTTCTGCAGGCGAACGCCATACCCCTCGAGAGCGCGACCGCCAAATCGTTCAATCTGCAGATGTTTCGCAAAATCCGGCGAGCCGCTGACGCAGCGTCGGTTGCGCTCGCGCAGGAACGCGGTCCCTGTCCGGACGCGCTGGAACGCGGCGTCATGGCTCGCTTCAGCCACAAGCTTGCCATCGCGCCGACGGCCTCGATCAGCATCATCTGCGGTGGCACAAGCGCGTGCATCGAGCCGATCCCGGCCAATATCTACACGCACAAGACATTGTCTGGCGCAATCTCGGTGCGGAATCCGCATCTCGCAAAACTGCTCGCGTCGAAAGGCGCCGACACGTCGGACGTCTGGCAATCAATCATCGAGCATGAAGGATCGGTCGCGCATCTCGGTGTGCTGTCCGAACGGGAAAAGGCGACGTTCCGGACCGCCTTCGAGATTGACCAGCGCTGGATTGTTGAATTCGCAGCCGACCGCTCGCCGTTCATCTGCCAAAGCCAGTCGATCAATCTCTATCTGCCCGCCGACATCGATAAATGGGACTTGCACATGCTGCATTGGACAGCATGGAAGCGCGGCGTGAAGAGCCTTTACTACTGCCGCTCCAAATCCATCTCGCGCGCTTCGTTTGCGGGCAAGCTGGGTGCGAAAGCCACCGAGGAGCAGAAGATTCAGGTCACGCGTACCGACTACGAGGAGTGCCTCGCATGTCAGTGACAGACTTCTCCGCCGTCGATCCACGAACATTGATCGGCAAAGGTCGCGTCGGTCTGCTGGACTCAACCGGCACCTACGACGTGGATCGCTACGCCTGGGCCTATGAATTCTGGAAACGCCAGCAGCAAACGCACTGGATGGGCGAGGAGGTTCCGTTGGGCGCCGATCTGAAGGATTGGGCGTCGGAACGTGTGACCATCAACGAACGCGCACTGTTAACCCAGATTTTCCGGTTCTTCACGCAATCGGACATCGAGGTCGGCGACAACTACCTGAAACGGTACATCCCGATCTTCCAGCCGCTCACCGTGCAAATGATGATGGCTGCCTTCACCAACATGGAGACCGTGCACATCGACGCTTACGCGTTGCTGCTCAAGACGCTGGGAATGCCGAAGACCGAGTTCGAGGCGTTTCGCGACTACGCCGAGATGCGGGCGAAGGCGGACTATATGCACCAGTTCGGTGTCGAGACCGTTGCCGACGTGGCGCGAACGCTGGCGATGTTTGGCGCTTTCACCGAGGGGATGGCTTTGTTCGCCAGTTTCGCGATGCTTCTGAACTTTCCGCGCCACAACAAGATGAACGGCATGGGCCAGATCGTCAGCTGGTCAGTGCGCGATGAGAGCCTTCATTGCGAGGGCGTCATCAAGCTTTTCCATGAATGGAATTTGGAAACCGGCGCGGTCACCCGCGCGGTGCGGGACGACATCGTCGATGTGGCAAAGACGATGGTGAAACTGGAGGAGAACTTCGTCGATCTCGCATTCGGCCTCGGAGAAATCGAGGGC
>Ga0207700_10001353_pt1 | contig 13894 bp, 10 predicted proteins | sample LARL82metaG_FD_184348 | JGI IMG/M metagenome (GOLD analysis project Ga0207700, IMG submission 184348) | Corn, switchgrass and miscanthus rhizosphere microbial communities from Kellogg Biological Station, Michigan, USA - LAR L8-2 metaG... | ecosystem: Host-associated > Plants > Roots >...
ACAATCTTCAGTTACAGTCCATTTTGGCCGACCGCTTCAAGCTGGCGATCCATCGCGAAACCAAGCCGTCTCCGATCTACGAATTAGTGTTAAGCGCTTCCGGTCCAAACTTTCACGAAGCACCCCTCGGACAGGGAATAAGGCTGCGGGAACCGGATGAGCTCGTGGGACAAGGCGCTCCCATGACCTTGTTGGTGGGCTGGCTTTCAATGCAACTGGGCCGTAAAGTTGTGGATAAGACGATGCTCACCGGCAACTACGACTTCACTCTGCATTGCAGTAAGGATATCTTGCAAAAACCGGGGCCGAGAGAGAGCGCGAGCAAGTCCGCGGCCATTCTCGCTGCTGTGCCTCGTGATCTGGGGCTGCAACTCACCCCTCAAGTAGGTCCAGTGGAGGTGATTATAGTAGACCACCTCGACCACGTCTCTGCGATGAACCTTCGATTTTCCCCCGGACGCTTGCCATAACTTTGTTGGATTTGGATAAGGAGGTAATTATGTCCGTGTTCTGCCAAGCGGTCGTGTACTTGCTTCTGGCTTTGCCTGCCGTCGCTCAGTCGCAAGCATTCGCAAGGATCACCATAAAGCCTGCTCGCTCAGCTGACCCGGGAAATATGCGCGTGCAAGTTCTGCCTAACGGTGAGTTGATTGCGAGTGCGGTCCCTGTGTTTGCGCTTTTGAGTTACGCTTACGACGTGCCGATCAACCCTTCGCCGCGTCTTTCCGCTCTTCCCGAGTGGACCGTTCGTGAGAGATACGATATCGAGGCGAAAGCGGCCGCCAACGCCCTCCCTTTTGGTCCTCAGGACAGCGAACTGCGGAGCCGAAAGCAGCAAATGATCCGCGGATTGCTCGCCGATCGTTTCGGACTTGTGATCCGGATTGAGAATAAAACCACGACAGTTTACGCTCTCACCGTAGCCAGCGGAGGTCCGAAGCTCCAAAAGTCGGCCCTCGCCGAGAAGGATTGCGCCTTCGAACCTGTTCATTTGCTTGCCGCCCCGGACGCTTGCCATAACTTTGCTGGCGGCTTCGGCCATCCACTGAATGCAAAGGCCATAGATATGGACGACCTCGCCCATTACATTGAGAACTGGACGGATTTGCCAGTGGTGAACCGCACGGATCTTAGCGGACTGTTCAGCGTAAAGACAGAAGGCTGGTCCCCCATGCGGCTGCCCCCGCCGCCACCGGACTCGACTGCGGATCCGAACCACTTCGCCGGTCTCCCCACAATCTTCACCGTCCTGGGCAAACTCGGCCTGGAACTAAAACGGCAAGAGGCCATCGTGCCGGTATACACTGTGGAGCGCATCGAGCGCCCCGCCGCCAACTGACGACACGCTCCATGACGCGCTCATTTTCGGCAGCGTTTCCGAGTTCGTTCGCAGGCGAGGGCGGACTAATCGCGCGTCATCGCGCGGAATCCCCGGAATCGGAAAGATTCCTCTGCGCAGGCGAGGGCACCTCCACCCAACAAGCCAAAAGCGGTCCTGTTGGGGATCCGGGCCTGCGCTCCACCAAACCATGTCTCGTACAGCCGGGACGGCTGTGCCACATGAGCCGCCGTCAGACCTTGGGATCGGAGGAGCGCTTGGGCTCGAGCGGAAGCTTGCGTCTGCAGCTCTCAAAATCGCCCCATTTTGCGGGCAGCGCATCTAAGGCGTAACTCCTAGATGCATAAGGTATTTCACTGCTGGCAAGAGAAATACTAACTATTTAGTTCACAAGGGCTTCCAAGCGCTGTAAAATCACCTTAGAGATTAGGGTATTTTCCGGTTACCTGAAGAGTAAAATGACTGGGGAACGGCCGCTCTCGTCAATTAAAAGCTCAGGAAGTGCCAGTGACCGCTGTACCGCCGTTCAAGGAATCGTCTCGAGAGTTGATCGCCGAAGTTGCGCGAGCGCTAGAACCTTATTTCCCAGATATTACAAACAAGTGGCGTGACCAGCTCACCAAGGAATATGGCTTTGATGGCCGCACCTTAGCCGCGGTGGAACGCCTGACCCTGGCTGCCGGATGCTCCTATTTCTGCCACAACGATTACCCCGGTTTCCACGAAAATTTGCAGTACTTTGGAACACGGCTTTCAAAGCTGCAGGTGGACACGCGCGCCGTTGCGCGAGCGCTGGAGCTGTATCAATCCTGCTGTGAACCTTATATTGCCGGCCTGTTCCCGGAGCGCGAAGCTGAGGCCAAAGCAGCGCTGGAAATGTTGTCATCCGTTTCTTTTGTGATCGTCTCAGGCGCGTATTTCGATTCCAAGACACTGGAATCCTCTACTCTGCTGCGCCTGCTGGATGCCGAGCTGGCTTCCGCCGATCTGAGCGCACTGCTGAACAAAGTCCTGGACATTACGACGCAGACATTCCAGGCATCACTGGGCATCATTCTTTTGCACGATGCCGAGATTGGCGCGTTGCGCATTTCCGCTTCAGTGGGCATGGACGGCGACGTGCCGGAAGATTTCAGGATCGAACTGGGCAACGGCTTTTCCGGGAAGATCGCCATGACCGGCGAGCCCAACATGGTCCTGGACACAAGCGTGGAAACAGGCGCGTTGCGGCCGATGATCCGCGTTAAAGCAAAGTCTCTATGGGGCGTACCGCTGAAGGCCGATGGCGAAACCATTGGCGTGATGGTGATTGGCTTCCCGAAACCTTATGAATGGCTGCCGACAGAGCGCGAGTTGATGCGCGCCATTGGTGACCGCACAGCGCTGGCGATTGAACGCGCGCGCATGACCGACGCGTTGCGTGAGCGCGAACAGAGAATCGCGGAACTTTCAGGACACTTGCTGCGCGTGCAGGAAGAGGAGCGCAAACGCATTAGCCGCGAGTTGCACGATGAAACCGGCCAGGCGCTGATGGTGATCCGGCTCTATCTGGGAATGATGGAAACGGGAAGCACAGCGAAGAACGTGCGCGGAAAAATTCGCGAGACCGTTGAAGTTGTCGACCGGACGATTGAAGGCATCCGCAGAATTATTGGCAAGCTTTCTCCGCTGGTGCTGCAGGAGCTGGGATTGGTGGCCGCGATCCGCAAAGAAGCGAAAGATTTTGCGCGCAATACGGGCGTGAAAGCCCGCGTGATGATTGCGGACGACGTAGGCCGGCTGGCGTCAGGCACCGAGCAGGCAATTTATCGAGTGGTGCAGGAAGCGCTGCACAACGTGGCTAAACACGCGCAGGCAAAGAACGTCACAGTCCAGGTGGAACGCGCGGACCAGTTGGTGCACGTAATAGTGGAAGACGATGGAGTTGGAATTCAGTCGCGCAGCAGCAACTCTCGCGATAACTCTTTTGGGCTGGCAGGAATCAAAGAAAGAATAGCAATGTTGGGCGGGACCTCACGCGTGGTTTCGACCAAAGGGAAAGGCACGCGAATCGAAATAAGTGTACCGGCGGGAGACGAAACGCAAGTTGTGGACCGTCCGCTGGCGCACGCGGCACATGCAATACAGAGGCCGAATTAAAGAAAAGGACACTCCCCCATGCCGAAAATAAAATGTTTACTCGTAGATGATCACACGCTGTTTCGCCAGGGCGTACGCCGGTTGCTGGAAAGCGAAAGCGATTTTGAAGTCGTGGGCGAAGCGGCCGATGGCGGAGAAGCCGTGGAAAAAGCACGCGAACTGCGGCCGGACATCGTGCTGATGGATATCGGGATGCCGGGACTGTCGAGCTTTGAGTCAGCGCGGCAGATCAAGAAAAACCGCATGGAAACAAAAATCCTCTTTCTCACAATGTATGAGGACGAAGATTATTTGGTGCAGTGCCTGGAGGTTGGGGCGTCGGGATACGTGCTGAAGGATACGCCTGCGCCGCAACTGCTGACTGCGGTGAAGGACGTCTATAAAGGCGGAAAATATTTGAGCTCGCAGGTGCTGGGAAAACTGGTGGAGGATTTCCGCTCGCGCGTCCGCGATACGAGAATGCGGCCCAGGATATCGACGCTGACGCCGCGCGAAAGAGAAATACTAAAGCTGCTGGCTGAAGGGAACTCCGTGAAGGAAATAGCGGTGATCCTGGGATTGAGCGTGAAAACCGTGGAAGCCCACAAGTTCAACCTGATGCGGAAGCTCGATATTCACAACAAAGCTCAGCTTGTTACATATGCAATTCAGAAAAAGATCATCAAGATTCCCGTAAATCAATAGTTGTTGTACCCTCCCCGCAAAGAAGACGGCGCTCGCAAGAGCGCCGTTTTCACTTTTCGTTGCTTAAGAATTCCCTCACTTGACTGACGAAATCCCCAGCCGGTCAAACTCTTTTCGAATCGTCTGGTAACACTCGCACGCTGCTTTTTCCAGCCCTTTGCGGTCCCGGATAATCACTTTCCCGCGCGAATAATCAATCACTCCGGACTTATGCAGAATCCCCGCTGCCAGTGTCACGGTCGATCGCGGTGTTCCCAGCATGTGTCCAAGAAATTCATGCGTGATGGAAAACGTATCTGACTCCATGCGGTCATGGCACATCAACAGCCAGCGCGCCAGCCGTTCTGCAATATCGTGCAGCCGATTGCAAGCCGCGGTTTGTCCAGTCAGCACCAGGTTCGCCTGAAAATATTTGTTAATTCTTTTGTGTAGCGTTCCCGATCTTTCAAACTCGTCCACAAGGTGCTGCGCTTTGATCTTGAATCCCGACCCCGCAATCTGCATGAACGTGCGTGTCGGCATGGTTTCAGTGCCCAGCAACACGGGAAATCCAACCAGACCGTCGTTCCCAGTGATTCCCGTTTCCACCATATTTCCGTTGGACATCGCCACCACCACTGAGGCAAGGCCTGTCTCCAAAAAGAATGCGTGTGTAATTTCCTGTCCAGGATCCAGCAGTGTCGTCCCCGACGGAAGATCCAGCGGCAACAAATGCGGAGTCAAACGCGTTATTTCCGCTCTTTGCAGTGATGCAAGGATTCGATTTTTATACATGCTCCGGGATTTGGATGCTGCACGCATGGCTCTCCTTCGCACTGATCGCATGGCCTGTAAGACCTGCACCTCAACGCGCAAGGATTTTTCGCTTGCATGCGTATGAAGTTGTACCTTTGATCATATGCGCCGGGGGTAGTGGCTGTATGTTCTATACCGAACTAAACAGCAAATTGATATTTGGCGAGAATCACCAATGTCAACTCCCTGTTGATAATGACAGTCCGGTCGTTTTAGGCGCAGTTTATGCCCACAATTCGGCTACTTTTGCTTTTCTTCCGATGGCACTTCTTTCACGCCCGGCAGGATGGTAAATGTAGAACTGAATTTCTTGTAGTTTGAAAAAGTGTCTTCTTGCTCGATCGCTTCGTTCTTGAGCAGCGCAATCCGCGCTCCTCCGTTGATGTAGAAGCGGCGCAGCAACCACACCTCATCGTTTAAATGCAACTGCTGGAAGTTGAAGCGCGATCCCGGATGTATGCGGAACAGGAACAGCCCAAATGAAATCGTGTCAGTGGCTTCAGCTTCAACGCGGATCCAGTTGTACTCTTTCTTATCGATCCACATCTTGCCTTTGATCTTCTTCAGCATGTCCGCGTGAGGTTGCGTGGGCTTAAAATCTTTGCGCGGCGTAGCTTCTATCACCCACGTGTTCACGCCTTCCAGTTCTTCTTCGCCCACAATTCTGAAGTCGTACGCGTTAGCCACGTCCTGTCTATATGCGCGGCTCTCCTCGCGTTCTTTCTTCTCCTTCTCCGCGCGCTTCTGCCGCTCTTCCGGACTCTGATTGCGCAGCTTGGCCAGAAATTTTTCCAGCTTCTCGTCTTCTTTTTTCTTTTCCTTATCGTCGAGCGGCTTGTCGTCCTTCATGATGAGCCGCGAATATTCTTCGCCGTAATAAAAACCAATGTCGTAGGTTTTGATTTCGGTCGATTTCACGTTTCCATGGTTATCAAGATGTTTAATCACTTCGCGCTGCTGGCACGTGTAGTTTCTCGCCAGGTCCAGCGTGCGCCGGTCAATCTCCATCGATCTCCGCACTATTTCTTTCGGATCATTGGTCGGCGTAAACTGCGCCACAGCCATCTCCGCCGGGCTTGGCTTATGTGGATTTGTGGCTGGCGCAGCCGCGGGCGTGGGCGATGTCTGGGCTGCTGGAGTTGCCGACTTCTGAGAGGCTGGCGATGTCTCGGCTGCAGGTGTTGGCGATGCCTGGGTTGCAGGTGTCGGCGAGTTTTGACTCTGAGGTGCAGGCGTGCTCGAAGGCGAAGTCTCCTGTTGCGCACACGCTGTCACAGCCCAAAGCGCCATCAAGACGCAGCAGCCAATCTTTATTAAGTAATTCTTCATTATAGACGGCTATTTTCTTCTCCCAGTTTAGGCTCAGGTGACTCTGCCAACAACAGGCCTTAGCAAAAGATACCGATGTATCCAGATACTTAATGATTCGATTCTAGCCCGTGATTTTCTATCGACGCTTTATCCTATTGTCATCCTTTATCCTACTGTCATCCTGAGCAAGCGCGAGGGAGCGGTAGCGACCGAGAGCGCGTCGAAGGACCCCGAGGATACATCCTTTACCATGCCGCCTCAAGGCGTTCTCACAGGATCTGATATTCGTTTTTGGGTCCCTCTGCGACCTCTGCGTCCTCTGCGGTGAATCCAGTATCATCATCTCAGTGCTGGATTTAAGTACAGAAGTAAAATTCGTAAAAGGCGTTGGCCCGCGCGTTGCTGAATGGCTCGCGCAGAAGAACATCGCCACCGTTGAAGACCTGCTCTATTATCTGCCTTTCCGTTATGAAGATCGCCTGAACCCGCGCGGCATTGGCGAGCTGCGCCCCGGAGAAATGGCCACTGTCATCGCAGAAGTCCGCAACTCCGCCGTCTTCCGCACGCGCAACGGCATGCCCATTTTTGAGCTCGTCGCTGGCCAGGGACGTTCTACCCTCAAATGCATCTGGTTCCACGGTGAATACCTGCGTGACCGTTTTAAGCCCGGCCAACTTGTCGCGCTGTATGGCAAGGTTGAAGAAGGTTGGAAGGGTCGCGGCCTGCAGATCACGCAGCCGCAGTTTGAGCTACTGGACGGCGGCGGCGAAGCCGAGCTTGACCTGGAAACCGCCAAAGACATTGAATCGCTTGAAGTCGGGCGCATCGTACCGATCTATGAGTCAGCCGCCAATGCAAAGCTCACCTCGCGGTGGTTCCGTCGCATCATTCATGGCGCACTGGAAAACCTGGCGGCGGATATTCCTGATGGCATCCCGCCCTCAATTTCCCGCCGCCTGAGTTTGCTCGACCGCCGTCCCGCTTTTGCCCAGGTGCATTTCCCGCCGGAAGGTGAATCTTTTGCCGATCTGCAGAATCACGCCACGCCTGCGCACAAGCGCCTGATCTTTGAAGAGCTGTTCTTCCTTGAGGTCGGACTGGAGCTGAAACGCCGCAAAATGCGCGAGCGTCCCGGCATCTCTTTCGCGCTCACGGAACAAGTTCGCGACGCACTGAAAAAGACTCTGCCCTTCAAGCCCACTGGCGCGCAAAAGCGCGTACTCGGAGAAATTGCGCATGACATGCAGCACCCTTCTCCCATGCGCCGTCTGCTTCAGGGTGACGTCGGCTCGGGCAAAACCATCGTCGCGTTGCAGGCCGCAACCATCGCCATTGAAAACGGCTACCAGGTAGCGCTAATGGCGCCCACGGAAATCCTGGCCACGCAGCATTATCTTTCTGCCCGCCGAATCCTTGAAGACGTCGCCGGCTATCGCATCCTGCTGCTCACCGGCTCGCTCGATGAAGACATGAAGCGCAACGCCCGCCGCCACATCGCCCGTGGTGACGTGCATCTGGTCATCGGGACGCATGCGCTGATCCAGGAAAAGGTTGAGTTCCACAAGCTTGGCCTCGTGATAGTCGACGAGCAGCACCGCTTTGGCGTAATGCAGCGTTTCAAGCTCATGAAAAAAGGCGATGCCGAGCCTGACACGCTGGTGATGACCGCCACGCCCATACCGCGAACACTGGCTCTTACGCTCTATGGCGATCTTGATACCAGCGTGATTGACGAGATGCCGCCCGGACGCACGCCCATCACCACGCGTAAAATTTCTGACCAGCGCGCCGATGAAGTCTGGGACTTTGTGCGCAAACAGGCCAAGCTTGGACGCCAGATTTATGTCGTCTATCCCGTGATTGAAGGCGCTCCGGCGGAGCAGCAGGAAATGGAATTTGCCGCCGAGCCGGCGGGAGCGCGTTCGAAAACCGGCCTCAAAGCCGCGCTGCATATGTATGACGAATTGCGGAAAAAAGTTTTCCCTGACCTGCGCGTAGGCCTGCTGCACGGCCGCATGAGCGCCGAAGAAAAAGACCAGGCCATGCACCGCTTCAAGGCCGGAGAAATTGACGTGCTGGTTTCCACCACGGTCATTGAGGTCGGCGTGGACGTGCCCAACGCCACCGTCATGGTCGTCGAGCACGCGGAGCGCTTCGGGCTTTCACAGCTCCACCAACTGCGTGGACGCATCGGACGCGGCGCGGCCAAGTCTTATTGCGTGCTCATGACCGGCGGCAAAGTCTCACCGGAAGCCGAGCGCCGCCTCAAGGAAATGGTCCGCACGCAGGACGGCTTTGAAATCGCGGAGCTTGATCTTGAACTGCGCGGCCCCGGCGAATTCTTCGGCACCAAGCAGGCAGGCATGCCCGGCCTGCGCATCGCCAACATCCTGCGCGACCGCAATTTGCTCGAACTGGCCAAGGTTGAAGCCGCAAAGCTGGTGTCAGAATCCGATCCGGAAATTACTCTCGCCGACCGCCAGCGCGTCATGCAGCATCTCCGCCAGCACTGGCAGAGAAGGTATGGACTGGTGGAAGTGGGTTAAAAAACATCCCGACCCTGAGCTTGCCGAAGGGAGGGATCACTATCATCTTGCGAATGTGGTGGCGGGCGTTTTTCTAAAATCCCGAAGCGCAGCTTCGCCGAAGGGGAGGGATTCTGTAACAACAAAAATTTCGTCAGCAGCCCTAAACCTAACTAATTCGTTTTGTCTTAATTCGTGTTCATTCGCGAAATTCGCGGCTAAGCTTTTTTATCTGCGCCCATCAGCGGAAATCTGCGGCGAAATTCTGTGGAATAATACTCATCTGTGACGACAGTCCCCAAATCCGACCTCTACCGCCTCCTCCCCTCCGTGGACGAGCTTCTCAAGAGCGCCGATCTGGCTGAACTTATGTCTCGTGAAGGCCAGCCTGCCGTCACCGAATCTGTTCGCGCCGTGCTGGCAAGTATGCGCAATGAGATCAACTCAGGCACACTCGGCACGCAACAATCCGTGGAACTTGCGGTTAAGCACTTGCCGCATGCCGTCGCCCAGCACCTCAATCACGCCATGGAATTTTCTCTCAAGCCGGTCATCAACGCCACCGGCGTAATTCTGCATACAAATCTCGGACGCGCGCCGCTGGCGGAGTCGGCAATCAGTCGCATTGCTGAAGTTGCGGGCGGCTATTCCAATCTTGAATTTGATATCACTGCCGGCGAACGCGGCAAACGCGACGTCCACGTTGAGCGCCTGTTCTCTCGGCTCCTCAATCAGGATGGCGTAAGCGGAATTCGCACTGTCGTCGTCAACAACTGCGCCGCCGCGGTCATGCTGGCCTTGAACACGCTGGCGGAAGGCGGCGAGGTGATCGTCTCGCGTGGCGAACTGGTGGAAATCGGCGGCTCGTTCCGCGTGCCGGACGTGATGGCCAAATCCGGCGCTGTTCTTCGCGAAGTCGGCACTACCAATCGCACGCGCCTCGCCGATTACGAAAACGCCATCACCGATAAGACTCGTCTGCTGCTGCGCGTGCATCGCTCCAACTTTGCAATCATCGGCTTTACTGAGCAGCCATCGTTGGAAGAACTGGCTGCCCTGGGGCGTAAGCACAACATTCCGGTGATGGAAGACCTCGGCGGCGGCGCAATGATTCCGCTGCGCGCGCTCGGCGTGAATGAAAGCGGCGTAATGGATAGCCTCCGCGCCGGCGCAGACCTGATCACCTACAGCGGCGACAAAATGCTGGGCGGCCCGCAAGCCGGCCTGCTCAGCGGACGTGAAGCGCTGATCAAGCGCGTGCGCTCCAATCCGCTCTTCCGAGCCTTGCGCGTTGACAAGCTCACCTACGCGGCGCTGGAAGGCACTCTGATGGAATATATCCGCCAGAACCACGATGCCATTCCCTTTGCCCGCATGATGCGGCTCTCCGCGGCGGATATTTGTGTGCGCGCGGAAGCCATGCAAAAGCAGCTCAGCAGCGCTACACATTTAAAGACCACGATCATCTCCGGTGAATCGCTCGTAGGCGGCGGCTCTGCGCCCACATCTTCCCTGCCGACTTTCCTGCTCGCTGTTACTGCTGAATCTCTCAGCGCCGACGAACTCGCCGCACATCTCCGCAACAATCGTCCGCCGATTGTCACCCGCGTAGAAGAAGGCCGCGTACTTCTTGACTTGCGCACCGTTCTAAACTCTGACGAAGAAGCACAGATCGTCCGTGCGCTGCTGAATATGTCGCCCTAAGCTTTGCAAGCGAAAGCGCTTCTTATGGATGTAGGCTTCAGTCGGACGTGGGCTTCAGAGCGATTTCAGGGTTAATTTAATCTTTCTCTATCTCGTCTCAGAACTTCCTTCATGTCGTCATCCCGAACTCCGTTAGCGAAGCGCGCGTTTTCGGGTTCCCGTTCACGCCCGCTTTTGGCGTGAATGGGCAGAGCGTGCGAGTAGGAGTGAGGGACCTTTTGTTTCTCTTTGAACTGGTCCGAAGTGAACTTTTTTGATCAGTGTAAATCACTGTTATCAGCGGTAAGGGTTTGCTTCTGGCAACGTTTACTCGAACCCCCGTGAACTGTATATTTCCTCCATGCCTTCTTACGTCGACTGGATGCGCGCCTTCTGCCTTTCCCTTCCTCACGCCACTGAAGACGTTCAGTGGGAACACGACCTGCTCTTCCGCATCGCCGGAAAAATGTTCTGTGTCGCCAACCTTGAACCCGGCGTGAGTCCCACCAAGATCGCCTTTAAATGCACGCCGGAAAAGTTTGCCGAGCTGGTAGAAATCGACGGCATCATTCCCGCGCCGTATATGGCGCGCAATCACTGGGTGGCAATGCTCTCGATCGATGCGCTTCGGCAGCCTGAAATCAAAGAATTGATAGAAGAGTCTTATCGCATGATCCTGGCAAAGCTGCCGAAAAAAACGCAGAGTGAACTAGGCACAAAGCCTTCGGCGAAAACAACCAAAGCTAAACCACGGCATTCCAAGCCGTCCACGAAAGCAGCCAAATCTAAACCGCTGCGGGCCAAACGTTCTGGAAGGGCTGCAAAAGCTAAACGTTCTTAGGTTTATGTTCTGAAGGGTTACGTTCTTAGGCTTTCCTGTGTCCCACGGCGGGGTGGAGCAGGTCTTTAGACCTGCGGTAAAGCTGATTAGTCTCGCGGCTTTAGCCGCTGAGGTACTTTGCACACCTAAACCGTTGCGGGCTGTGAAACGCCGGAAGTAATCTGTTCCACCGCCAGCCGCGCGGACTTGATGCAGTCCGGCACACCAATCCCATGAAACGAGTTGCCGACGATATGGAATCCCGGCATGGCTGCGATAATCTTCTCCATCTCCGCCACGCGGTCCAGATGCCCGGTTTCATACTGCGCCATGGCGCGGTCCCAGCGAAATGTTCGTGCAAATTTTGGCTCAGCCGTCAGCCCCAAAATATCTTTCAATTCCTGGCGCGCAAACTGTTGCAGGGCTTCGTCGCTGTGCGTAAGCAGGTCAGGCATGCGCGAACTGGAAAAGAAGCAGCGCAGAAGCTTCTTATCGCCCGGCGCTCGATAAGGAAACTTCTTGTGGACGAACGTGCAGGCCATCATCTTCCGGCCTTCTGATCGCGGCACCAAAAATCCGTGTCCTGCAGGAAGCTCCGCCTGGTCATACGCCAGCGCAACCGCTGCCGTGGATGTGTACTCTATCCGGGCCAAGCCTTCGATCAACGCCGGATGAAACTGCCGCAGCAATCCCGCCGCCGCGGGCGCGGGAACAGCCAGCAGCACCGCCTGAAATCTTTCAGTGTTGCCCCCGCTCTCAATCTGCCAGTCATCATTCACCGGACGCAATGCCAAATCTTGCTGCCGCATGCGTATCGATGCCTGCGGCAACGCGGCTGTAAGCGCTTCCACCATCTGCTGCATCCCATTTTTCAAGGACGTAAACAGCGGCTGCGGTTTGGGGCCTGCCGGCGCTTTGGACTTGAACTGCGCTTTGGCTTTCAGCGTCGCGCGCACCAGGCTCCCATGCTGGCGTTCCATCTCAGCAAAGCGCGGCAGCACCGCTCGAATGCTCAGCCGTTCGGCATTGCCACCATAGACGCCTGCCAGCAGCGGCTCGGCCACGCGATCGACCATCTCCTGTCCAAAGTGCCGCCGCACAAAGTCGCCCACGGATTCGTCGCCCGCATCTTTGCGCGCCGACGAAAACAATTCCGCCGCCATGCGCAATTTTGTAGAGAAAGAAAAAAGCGGCGTGGTGGCCATTGGCCATATGCGCGTCGGCACCATGAATTCCAGCCCCTGCGGAATCGGAACAAGCGAGCCCTTCACCAGAATGTACGTTTTTCGGCTCGCGTCATTCGAAGAGATCAGTTGATCGCCCAGTCCCAGTTCCTGGCACAGCCGCGATGCATCCGGCTTGATGCTGAGGAATGAATCAGGCCCAGCTTCAATCACGAAGCCGTCGTGGCGTTCAGTCTGGATAACGCCGCCGAGGCGGTCGGATTTTTCAAGCAGCACCCATTGCAGGTCTGCACCGCCGCGCCGCGCTTTTTCCAGATAAAAAGCCGCGCTCAGTCCCGCGATGCCTCCTCCGATGATGGCTATGCGCTTCATGCCAGCGACACAATCCCCGACGCCAGCGCCAGCCGCGTTGATGCCAGCTTGGCCAACGCCGCAATGAACGTAGGCGAAGTATTCAGCGACTCAGGCCGCCACATCTTAAGTCCCTGTTCACGCGCAAACTGGCGGAAGTTGATATCAATATCGTAGAGCACTTCAACGTGGTCGCACACAAATCCTATTGGCGCAATCACCACGCCTTTGTGTCCTCGTCTTTTCTGTTCAAGCATCACAGTTTCCACCGTCGGCCCGAGCCACGGCCCGCCGGTCATCCCCTGACTCTGAAAAGCAAAGTGCTGCAGCTCCGGCGTAAGACCTGCGATCCTCTGCCCCACAAGCTGCGCTGTTTCCTTGGCCTGTTTCTCATACGGATCGCCGGCTTGAATCGTTCGCGTGGGCACGCTGTGCGCGGTAAAGATAACAGGCAGCGCGCTCCCGACTTCCGCGCTCGCCTGCTGCCACACTGGCTCCAGCCGCTCCGCAAAAGCCTGGATCAACAGCGGATGGTCATGCCATGACTCGACAAATTGCACGGACAAGCCGGGCTTGCGCTCTTCTGCCAGCGCCTTGCTGTAAAGCCCCACGCTGGTAGAAGAGTTCTGCGGCGCCAGACAGATCGCCACCACCTTCTCAATGCCGCTCGCAGTGATTTGCCGGACAGCATCACTGATAAACGGTCGCCAATTGCGCATGCCCACGTAAACAGGAAGGCCCAAGCTGGCTTGCAACGCCTCCGCCTGTTGCATGGTGATCTCCGTCAATGGTGATTTGCCGATCAGCGAATAACGGTACGTAACTTCCTTCATTACTGCGTCCGGCACGGGCCTGCCGCCGGTAATACGTTTCATGAATTCCGGAATATCAGCAGGCGACTCAGGGCTGCCGTGGGCAAGCAGCAGGATGGCTGATTTTGGACTGCTCATTGCGTACAGCTCATGGGGCCGCTCCAGCGGAATAGGCTGCGCTCAATTCTCTAACAAAATCCACCAGCGCGCGAACATTTTCCACCGGCGTTTCCGGCAAAATTCCGTGCCCT
>Ga0207700_10001359_pt1 | contig 13877 bp, 6 predicted proteins | sample LARL82metaG_FD_184348 | JGI IMG/M metagenome (GOLD analysis project Ga0207700, IMG submission 184348) | Corn, switchgrass and miscanthus rhizosphere microbial communities from Kellogg Biological Station, Michigan, USA - LAR L8-2 metaG... | ecosystem: Host-associated > Plants > Roots >...
TACCAGAAACGATAGGGTCCGCTCCGAGGCGCCCTGGCACAGAACGCGGACGTCCATGTCCGCCACGGTTGCAAACACTCGACTCGCCACTTCAGGCTGGCGGCGGATGTTCTCCCCAACCAGGCAGACTAGCGCCTTATGATTCTCCCAACGAACGTCGGCTACCGGATGCAGATCCGCAACGATCTTCGGCAACGCTACATTCGCACCAACCAGAAGCGAAATCCGGTCTACTGAAGTTCCCATCACATCTACGGTGCAGGTGTACTGTTCGAGTACGCCGAATACGGTATTCAGCAGAGCCGCGTCCACTCCGTGTCGCGATTGGATTTCGACCACAACCACATTTCTCTTCGCCGTGATCGCACTTACCCGATTTCCGGTACTAGCCCGCGCCGTAATTTCGGTGCCATGTCCCTCAGGGCGCCGCGAATTTAAGACGTAGACGGGAATGCTCTCCCGCATCGCTGGCGCGAGAGTCGCAGAATGCAGCACCTTCGCCCCAAAATACGCCATGTCTGCCGCTTCCTCGAAACTGAGCTTCCGAATCACGCGCGCATCGGAACACAATTTCGGATCGGTCGTCATAACCCCGTCGACGTCAGTCCAGATCTCTATGCTTGAGGCTCCGACCGCGGCGCCCACGATTGCCGCCGTGAAGTCGGATCCGCCGCGTCCCAGCGTGGTTGGCACTCCATCACGAGTCGAAGCGATGAATCCACCGAGAACAGCAACATTCCCCGCCCGCAACAGCGGATTCAACGCGTCGCGGAGTCGTTGATTGGTAACCTCCCACATCGGACTCGCGCCACCATGACGAGCGTCGGTAACAATGCAAGTGCGGGCGTCGACATGTGCGGCATGCACTCCTGCCTCCGCTAGAGCCCATTGGACAAGCCTGCTGGAGAAACATTCCCCGAAACTAAGCAGTCGATCCTGGGCCTTGAGATCGAAATGACGCCGCCTTTCCAGCTCCACGAGAAAACTTTCCAGAGCTTGAAAATCGCTGCGTAGTTCGCGGTCTACCGAGCCATACGCGGACTCTCCCAAGAGCGAATCAGCCAGATCTTCATGCCGCACATAAATGCTACGCACCATAGCCAGCGCCGAACCCAAATGCCCTCGGGCGGCCGCGCGTCCGGCTTCCAGCAACTGGTCCGTTACCTTCGCCAGTGCACTGACAACGACGACGGGATGCACATCCAACCGGCTTTCCACGATTCCAATCAGCCGTTTGATGGCCGTCGCATCTTCGACCGACGTCCCTCCGAACTTCATCACGACAACATCTTCACCCCGCTCAAATCTGCTTTGTCGCTGCTGACTGCTCATGTTCTTTCGGCTCCATTCTGAAAAGATCGCCCAAAAGCAGAAACCCACCGCCAGATCGCTTCTGGCGGTGGGTTCGGTGAACTTGCTTAAGATTGCGTTACTTCATCCGTTCCCGTCCTCCAGAAGACAGGTAATTCGTGTCGACATGCCTGTGCCTGTCGATGTAATTCGCGTCGCCTTCTGGACGAGGGTACTCATAAATGCAGACTGAGCATATCGGACGGATGGCGTCCGGGTTAAATTCAAAATTGTGATGCTAGTAATCGAAATTTACGCTCATGTCGCCCCGGACGCCTTCGTCCGGGGCGCCCTAAGCGACGCAAGGCTTTTGGCGCGGTGGCGTGTTACCGCAAACGTAGTCTCTAGACCCGTTCCGCTCCTACTGCAGCAGCCTACGCATCATTCTTCTTCATCTGCGTAGCGAACTGCTTTAAGAGCCCCACGAAGGCAGTAGACGCCACTGAAAGCGTCCGATCGCGCCGATAAGCCAGCCCTAACTCCCGATAAAGCTCCGCATCTTCCAGGTCAATCAGTTTGACCCGCCCGGAATCCACTTCATCCCGCGCAAACGAAGCACTGATCAAAGATACGCCCAGGTCCGCCGCCACAAAGCTCTTGATCATGCCAATACTGGGCAATTCCATGCGTACCTGCAAGTCTGCGTTGTAAGGCCGGAAGAGTTTGTCGAGCAGTCTGCGCGTATGTCCGGTCTTCGGAAAGAGCAATGGCTGCTTCACAATCTCGCTGACCGGAACCACCTTATACTTAGCCAACGGATTTTTCGGGCTCGCCATCAGCATCAGCTTGTCCCGAAAAATCGGCGTAATCTTCAAGCTCGGAGACTGAATCGGCAGCGTCAGAATCCCCACTTCCACTTCGCCGTTCTCAAGCTTCTCAACAATCTTGTAGCTGAAATTACGATAAATGCTGATTTGCACCGGAGGATGCCGCCGGCAATACTCCGCGAAAACTTCCGGCAGCACATACAGGCACGTTGCCTCGTTCGCCCCCACGCGCAGAGTTCCCCGTGGCGTTGTGCTGTGGTCCGCGACCGCCGTCAGCGACTCGTCCCGAAGATTCTTGAGCCGCTCCGCGTATTCATAAAATATCTGTCCGGCCGGCGTAAGCTTGACCGTCTTGCCGGACCGGTCCAGCAACCGGTCCCCATATTCCTGTTCAAGCTGGCGGATCTGCGCGCTGACCGCCGATTGCGAACGGAACACCTTTTCCCCCGCACGGGAAAAACTGCCTTGTCTCGCGACCTCGAGGAAGGTAATGAGTTGGTCAAAGTCCATGGGTTGGCCGAATTATAGCGGAGACATAAACCCTTACCCTCATCCGAAAATTTTCATAGGAGTGATCGAAATTCTTTATTGTACTTTGCTGCCCCCCAAGCCTTATTAAAGAGAGTCGGAACTTTCGTCCCTGAGCAGAAGTGTGCCGCCACGACCAGCCTCGCCGGTGCGCCTAGAACAGGTGATCCAGACCGATTACAATTCGTGCGACGGAGTCCATGATGACGCGTCTAAACCCAACCAATGGCTTGCCTCCGGCGCAGGGTCTCTACGACCCGGCGCATGAGCACGACGCCTGCGGTATCGGGTTTGTCGCCAGCATCTCCGGCATCAAGAGCCACGAAATCATCAAGAAAGGCGTTCAGGTCCTCCTGAACCTTGCCCACCGCGGCGCCTGCGGTTGTGATCCAGAAACCGGCGACGGCGCCGGCGTCCTCATCCAGATTCCGCACAAATTCTTCGCCCGCGAGTGCGAGAAGCTCGGCTTCACGCTCCCCAAGCCTGGGACCTATGGCGTCGGCATGACATTCCTCCCAGTCGAGAAACACCAGCGGCTGACCACAGAAGGAATTCTCGAGCGGATCGTCAAGGAAGAGGGACTGTCAGTGCTTGGCTGGCGTGACACGCCGGTCTATGCCTCTGCGATTGGGCGCGTCGCCCGCGCCTCGCAGCCCTACATCCAGCAAATTTTCGTCGGCTGCCCTTCCGGAATGGATGAGGACGCTTTCGAGCGCAAACTCTACGTGGTCAGAAAGCGTGCCGAGAACGAGATTCGTGAGTCCGGGGTCGAAGACTCCGAGATGTTCTACATACCCTCGCTCTCCTGCCGGACGATTGTTTACAAAGGACTCCTGCTCGCCCAGCAGATCACGAATTTCTACCGCGAACTGGCCGACCCCGATGTCGTGAGCGCACTGTGTTTGGTCCATCAGCGCTTTTCGACCAACACATTCCCGAGTTGGCAGCGGGCTCATCCGTACCGCTACATCGCGCATAACGGTGAGATCAACACTCTTCGCGGTAACGTCAACTGGATGCATGCTCGCCAATCGCTGCTGAGTTCTCCTCTGTTCGGCGATGACATCAAGAAGCTGAATCCAATCATCGCGCCCGACGGTAGCGACTCCGCCAACTTCGACAATGCCGTGGAACTGCTGCTGCAATCCGGGCGCAGCCTGCCCCATGTCATGGCGATGCTGATCCCCGAAGCCTGGGCGGGAAATCCGCACATGGATCCCGACAAGCGTGCGTTCTACGAATACCACGCTTGCGTGATGGAGCCTTGGGACGGTCCGGCAGCCATGGCCTTCACTGACGGTAAAGTGATCGGAGCGACGCTCGATCGTAACGGCCTTCGCCCTGGCCGCTACGTCGTGACCAACGACGGGCTTGTAGTCATGGCGTCGGAAGCAGGGGTTCTTGACGTCGCGCCGGAGCAGGTGAAGAAGAAGGGGCGTCTTCAGCCGGGAAAGATGTTTCTGGTCGATACCGTCGAAGGCCGCATCATCTCCGACAAGGAGATCAAACAGACTCTGGCTGCGCGTCAGCCCTATGCAGAGTGGCTGAAAGAAAATCAGATCACTATCGACCAACTGCCCGAGCCCTCGCGAATGCATTATCCCGACTCCGAGGATCTGCTTCGGAGACAGCGGACCTTTGGTTATAGTGATGAAGATCTGCGGATGATTCTGAGCCCGATGGCGACCAAGGGCGAGGAACCCGTCGGATCCATGGGCACGGACACTCCACTCGCGTGTCTCTCTGACAAACCTCAGTCGCTCTTTAACTATTTCAAGCAGCTCTTCGCGCAGGTGACCAATCCTCCAATCGATCCGATCCGAGAGGAGATGGTCATGTCGCTCATCAGCTACATAGGCAGCGAACGCAACATTTTGGAGGAGGCGCCCGAACACTGCCACATGCTGAAACTGGCGCATCCGCTGCTGACCAACCGTGATTTGGAAAAGCTGCGCCGGGTCTCCAACCGCGATCTGCTTGCGACAACGCTGCCTGCGCTTTTTCGAGCCAGTGAAGGAGAAGCTGGCCTCACTCGCGCTCTGGAAGAACTTTGCCGTCGTGCGTCTCAGGCCGTCAAGGCCGGATACTCTTTGCTGATCCTTTCTGATCGCGGCGTAGACAAGGATTACGCTCCCATACCTTGTCTGCTGGCTCTCGCGGCAGTCCACAATCTTCTGGTTCGCCAAGAGACAAGGACCCAAGTGGCGCTCATCACCGAGTCAGGCGAGCCGCGCGAGGTCATGCATTTCGCTCTGCTCAGCGGCTACGGTGCCAGCGCGATCAATCCGTATCTCGCTCTCGAAAGCGTTGAAAACCTGGCTTGGCGCGCGGAATTAGGGGAGGGAGTCACTCCCGACATTGCAGTCAAGCAATTTCTGAAAGCCATCAAGAAAGGTCTTCTCAAGACTTTCTCGAAGATGGGTATTTCGACGCTTCAAAGCTATCAAGGAGCGCAGGTCTTTGAAGCAATTGGACTCAACAAGGATCTAGTCGATACCTATTTCGCCGGCACGACCTCACGCATCGAAGGAGTGGGGCTCTCCGTTCTTGCTCAGGAAGCCAGGTTGAAGCATGATTACGCCTTCCAGCCGCTGACGGACTTCGAAACCGAGCTAGCCGTTGGAGGCAGCTATCACCAACGCGTGAATGGCGAATATCACCTGCTGAATCCGTCGACGATCAGCAAGCTACAGCAAGCGGTGCGCCAGGATGACTTTAAAACTTTCCAGGAATACACCGAGCTCATCGACAAGCAGAGCGCACAGCTCTGTACGCTGCGCGGCCTGATGAAGCTGAAAAAAAGCGCCGCGCCTGTCCCGTTGGAAGACGTCGAGCCGGCGAAAGAGATCGTCAAGCGTTTCACCACGGGCGCCATGTCGTTCGGTTCCATCAGCAAGGAAGCGCACGAAACCCTCGCCATTGCCATGAACCGTATAGGCGGTAAATCGAATACCGGCGAGGGCGGGGAAGACGAAGGACGTTTCAAGCCCGACGCCAACGGCGATCTCCGCCGCAGCGCGGTAAAACAAGTCGCTTCGGCTCGTTTCGGAGTTACAGCGAATTACCTCGTCAACGCAGATGAATTGCAGATCAAGATGGCCCAGGGCGCCAAACCCGGCGAGGGTGGCCAGCTTCCTGGACACAAAGTCGACGATGCCATTGCGCGCTTGCGTCACTCGATTCCCGGCGTGGGCCTCATTTCGCCGCCTCCGCATCACGACATTTATTCGATTGAGGACCTCGCGCAACTGATCTACGACTTGAAGAATGTCAATCCTACGGCCCGGATTGCCGTGAAGTTGGTCGCGGAAGTCGGCGTCGGCACCGTTGCAGCCGGCGTGGCGAAGGCGCATGCTGACGTTGTGCTGATCAGCGGGGACACAGGCGGAACGGGCGCGTCTCCACTGAGTTCGATTAAGCACGCAGGTATTCCATGGGAGCTTGGCCTGGCAGAAACGCAGCAGGTCCTATTGCTGAATGACTTGCGCAGCCGAATACGTGTCCAGACTGACGGCAAACTCCAGACCGGTCGCGATGTCGTGATGGCCGCGCTGCTCGGCGCAGAAGAATTTGGCTTCGCCACAACTCCGCTGATCGCCATGGGCTGCGTCATGATGCGCAAATGCCATTTGAACACTTGCTCCGTCGGCATTGCCACGCAAGATCCGGAACTGCGCAAGAAGTTCCAGGGACAACCCGAGCACGTCATCAACTTCTTCTTCTTTATCGCAGAGCAGGTTCGCCAGTACATGGCGGAGATGGGCTTCAGCACCGTCGATCAAATGGTCGGCCGCGTCGATATGCTCGAGGTCGATACTGCTGTTGCACACTGGAAAGATCATTGGAAAGCTCGGGGTATCGATCTCTCGTCCATTCTCTACAACCCGCCAGTGCCTTCTCGCGTGTCGCGGCGTTGCATTCACTCGCAGGACCACGGACTAAACGATCTACTTGATCACCAACTCGTCGAGCATTCACTGGATGCTCTGCTGAGTTTGAGCTCGGTTGAAATCAATCTGCCCATTCGCAACGTGCATCGCTCCGTCGGAACAATGCTGAGCGGCGAAATCGCGCGTCGCTACGGTTCTGCCGGACTGCCCGACGATACGATTCGGATCCACCTCTCCGGTTCCGCAGGCCAAAGTTTTGGAGCGTTTCTTGCCAAGGGCGTTACGCTTAAATTGGAAGGCGAAGCCAACGACTACGTAGGCAAGGGACTCTCCGGTGGACGAATCGCAGTCTATCCTCCGCGTGGCTCGACGTTCGCCCCGCAAGAGAACATCATTATCGGAAACGTCGCTCTTTACGGAGCGACCAGCGGAGAGGCATTCTTCAACGGCGTCGCCGGAGAGCGCTTCGCCGTTCGCAATTCGGGTTCTACGGCCGTTGTGGAAGGTGTCGGTGATCACGGCTGCGAGTACATGACGAATGGCTTGGTGGTCGTGCTCGGAAACTGCGGCCGCAATTTCGCCGCAGGCATGAGCGGAGGCATTGCTTACGTCTACGACGAGCAGGGAGACTTCACCGAAAGCCGATGCAATCTGGAATCGGTAGACCTGGAGCCTCTCCTCGATGCGCAGGATGTGAAGCTCGTCCGCGACCTTGTGCACCGCCACATGGAATTCACCGGCAGCCAGCGCGCCAAGTTAATACTTGAGAACTGGAATGAAGCGGTGTGGCGCTTCATCAAAGTCTTCCCCCACGAATACAAGCGCGTTCTCGGAGTGGCACGCGCGGAACAGGCTTACATTCCGGGTCAGTCCTTACCCGTTCTAGCCAACGCAGAGCAGGTGCAGCATGGGTAAAACGACCGGCTTCATGGATTACAACCGCGAATTGGCTCCCCGTCGTCCTGTTCTCGAGCGTGTGAACGACTGGTTCGAGATCTATCAGGACTTTCCAGAAGAAGAGCTCCGTAAACAGGGTGCGCGTTGTATGGATTGTGGCGTTCCGTTCTGCCAGACCGGATGTCCTGTAAACAATCTCATTCCTGACTGGAACGATCACGTGTATCGGGGACGCTGGAAAGATGCGGTCCGCCAGTTGCACGCGACCAACAACTTCCCGGAATTTACCGGACGTATTTGTCCTGCACCGTGCGAAGCGTCGTGCGTTTTGGGTATCACCGAGCCCGCAGTTACGATCAAGCAGAACGAAAAGAACATCGTCGAGCGCGGTTTCCTCGAAGGATGGATCACTCCAGTCCTCCCGAAACATCGCAGCGGTAAGAAGGTCGCGATTGTCGGCTCAGGTCCCGCAGGACTTGCCGCTGCGCAGCAGCTCTGCCGCGCTGGCCACGCAGTAACTGTCTACGAAAAGGCTGATCGCATTGGCGGATTGCTTCGCTATGGGATCCCTGAGTTCAAATTGGAGAAGCACATCATCGATCGCCGGCTCGAGCAGATGAGCGCCGAAGGCGTGAAGTTCGTCACCAATGTGCATATCGGAGTGAGTGTTGCTGTGGAAGACTTGCGCCGCGACTTCGATGCCATCGTTCTCGCTGGAGGCTCCGAGCAGCCGCGTGATCTGAAGATTCCCGGCCGAGAGCTCAAGGGAATTCACTACGCCATGGAATTCCTGCCGCAGCAAAACAAGCGGTGCCATGGAGATAGGCTCGATCCCGCGACTGATATTCTCGCGACGGGCAAGCGTGTCGTGATCATCGGCGGAGGTGATACTGGTGCTGATTGCCTGGGCACGTGCCATCGTCATAAGCCGATTTCCGTTCACCAGTTCGAGATCATGCCAAAGCCGCCACAGGAGCGTGCTCCGCAGACCCCTTGGCCTCTTTGGCCGATGCAATTGCGTACAGAGGGAGCTCACGAAGAAGGCGGAATTCGCGATTGGAGCATCGCCACAACCAGCTTCACTGGGAACGAGAACGGGAACGGGAACGTGAAGCAGTTGCACGCGGTGCGCGTCGGTCCAGCGCCGAAGTTCGAGCCGATCGCGGGTACAGAGTTCACGATGGACGCGGATTTGGTTCTGATCGCAATGGGATTTCTCGGTCCCGTCCGCAACGGAATGATCGAACAATTGGGTGTCCAGCTCGACAATCGCGGCAACGTCGCAACGGACGAGAACTACATGTCGTCAGTTCCGGGTGTCTTCGCTGCTGGCGATATGCGGCGAGGTCAGTCGCTGGTTGTGTGGGCGATCTCGGAAGGCCGGAAGGCGGCAGCTGGCGTCGATCGATATTTGAAGCAGCTCAGCACGCCGCGAGTGGAACCGGCGGAAATTCGTCCTAACGCTATTCGGATTGCGTAGCGGCGGCAACTTCTTCAAACAATCCGGGCAAGCGTCCGGCATCTTCCGCGGAGTTCCCGAACCGCGCAGATTCGTACGCGCTCGTAAACTGCTCGACCGGTTTGCGCAGTCGCTGATCCTCGATCTTGCCCAGGAATTCCTGAGAAGTTTCCTGGTTCGATTTCTTCATCCCATGTCGCGCAAGCACACTCGTCATCCGCGCGTACCACAGGGATGCGGCTTGTTCAGGATTTCTCTCGGGACGCGCTCCTAACCAGGCTTCATGAATGCGCTTCGTGACCTTCCTGATGTTAGCCAGAAGCACCAGGGCCATCGCTGCTCCCAGTCCAATCAATGCCCAGCTACGCGGCGAATGTTCCACACGCTCTTGGCTTCGATGCGCCCAATCTAGCATCGACGCGTAGCGTTCTCTTGCCCAGGCGCGAGCGCCTTCCCACATACTGCGCGAGCTGTTGATGGCTGCGTGGCTCAGTTCGTATTGATTCGAGCTGTCGTAACTAATCACCCAATCGCGCCAGAACGAGGCCATCGCGTCCATGTACAAAGCAAATCGTCCCCAACCTTGCGGTGGACCGCCATTTCCCCCTGGCGTTGGGTCGAAGGTTTGCCAGCCATATCCCGGGAAGTAGGCTTCGACCCATGAGTGTGCGTTCTTCGCGCGAACGATGTAGCTTCCGGTCACGTCGTTGAATTCGTCGCTGCGGAACCCATTTACAACCCGCGAAGGAATTCCGATCGTGCGCAACATCACAGCCATCGATGAGGCGAAGTATTCGCAGTGACCTTCCTTTCGCACGAAGAGGAAGTTCGCAATGGGATCTTTCGGCGTAACCCTCGGCAGTTGCAGCGTGTAGGTAAAGTTCGTACGAAGATAGCTCTCGATGGTCGAGGCCTTGTCGTAGTCGTTCTTAGCCGACTTTGTGATCTGTTTTGCCTGGGCGGTTACTCTTGGATCAACGTCTGGCAGGTGCAGATACGTCTGCGTGATGTCTGTTGGATAGTTGTGTCCGGCAGAACGTAATTCAGCGGCGGTCGGCGTTGCGACGTTCGATGTTGCCTCGTAGCGGCTGATGGCATGCTGGAAGTCGAAGTTGTAAACCGCGCCTCCTGAATCGCCAGCGACCAAACGATAATCACCGCGCAAGCTTAAGGCCCAGGGAGCGAGGAAGAAAACGTTGGTCCCGATCGGCTCCATCAGGACCTTGTAGTGGATCAATCGTTCACGCTCCAGGCTGGCTGATGCGTACGAACGTGCTGGCTCGCCATGTTCCGGGACCGCGAAGCTGGTATCTGGCCTGCGATGCAATGGGAACTGGATTTTGGCAGTCGTCCAGACGTGTCCATCGAAGTTGGCGAGCGAGACTCCTCTCCAGTGCAGGTCGTATCGTCCGGTCTGGTCGCCTTCGATCTGGATGTGCATCACGACCGCATCGGACTGCTGAATCTGTCCGATCTGTCCCAATCGTACGGTATCGCTGAATCCAGATGCGAAATCTGTTCCATACGAGTAAGCGCCCAAGTAACCCGCGGAGATGCGGGGCATTACGAAGAAGAGCGCGGTTGCGCCGATCAGCATCAGCAGGACGAGCGCTGGCGTGAATCGGACGAGAGCAAACGCGAGATGGCGATGTTCCTGCGGATCGTTTGAGTGCCGTGCGCGGATACTAGCAGCAAGGCCAGAGCGACGCATCTCCATCAACACGAACGTTGCCACCGCAGTCAGCATGAAAGCCGCGAAGCAGAGCAAGAACGTGCTGTCGACGGTGAGAACTGCTGCTGCGAGAACCATCAGAAAGGCGAGGATTGCGAGGGTGATGTGGTCGCGCTCGCGTCGGATCGAATACGTCCGTACGACGAGTCCGAATAGAGCGAGGTGGATGGTGCAAGGAAGGAAACTACGAGAGAAAACCAGGTAGTCGAGTGCGAAGAAGACGAAATAAGCGATAGAAAGAGGAGTCGTCCAGCGGTCGGAGATTACGAGATTGCGGCGTTTCGCGAGCAGATATCCGCGAATCGCTAGCGGAACTGAGACCAAGATGATGGAAGGAAGATCGAGTCCTCCTGTTCCAGCCAGCGTGGCAAAGCCCGTCAGCACCAGTAGATAGAGCGCTAGCTCGAAGTAGTGGTCGATGGCGCGCTCAAGGGGAATCGCGCCGGAACTGGTTGGAGCGGCCGAAATCATGAATTCGAGGTCTGGATCCTATTGTTCGACAGTGCGGTCAAGAAAGGGAAGGGCGAGAACGGCAATTCTTGCACCAAAAGTCACGTCGTCGGATTGGCATGAGGGTGAGTGGCGCCATTCAAACTTGTTTCGATTTCAGAAAAATGTTGGGATTGGGTTACCCTCACCCTCCCCGGCATCCTGGAATCAGCAACTTAGCAGGAATTCTGAGAGTAATCTATGGGTTCAATAAATTAGTGGTAAAACTCTGAGCTGTAATAACTTCTTCACTTTGGTCCGAACAGGCGTGCTTTCGCCTTGGCTATTTTGTTGCTTGAGTTAGCTTTGTTGCAGACGATTTTTCCACCTAGACCCAGGGTCGCTGACGCAAAATCGCTGCGGCCCGAAAAGTCGAGAGCGTGCAGTTCCGCACACGATTCAGAATCTCAGTCCAAAGCGAATAAATCTATGCGCCGGGAACGTGAGTGAGTCTCAAAGGCATCCTGGCATGCCAGCGCATTGCGGCCACCCTGACGCTAACGTGAAAGCGGTTTGTCTCGTCTATGCCGGATGAAAATCTCGGTCATCGTGTCGAAACACCTTCTCCCATCGGGGCTGTTCGTGATTTTCCTTTTGTGGGCGGAGTTGACGAGTGGGACGCATGCAGGCACCCACTCCGCCCAGCAGACTTCGGCACCCACATCTGAATCCACAGCTGATCGCAGACGCGACGAAATCAAGACATTGGAAAAAATTCTTCCACGGGCTTCGGATCGCGGAGCAGTGCTTTTTCTTCTGGCACACCATTACGGGCGCCTTGGGGAGCAAGGGAAAGCGCTCGAACTGCTGAAGCGGTGTGCAGCGCTAGAAGAGGGGTTCAATCCTGAAACAGACGAGGCTTTTGCATCACTACGCGTCAATCCCGAATTTCAAAGCCTGATCGAACACGTCCGCACTCAAAATCCGCCAGTTCAGCGGGCGCGGCTGGCATTCACAATCGCACAAAAGGATCTCTTCCCGGAAGGTTTGGCGGTCGATCCTGCCAAGCGCGTCTACTACATGGGCAGTGAGTACCACAACAAGATCGTGAGAATTTCGGAAACGGGCGAGGTTGCAGATTTTGTGAAAGGGAAATACGATTTGATGCCCGTTGGCGGTGTGCATGTGGATGCGAGCGATCACAGCGTGTGGTGCGCGACTGATCCGGGCAAGAAGAATCGCTCCGAGATCGTGCACTTTGACGCGCGGGGGAACCTGCTGGAACGGTACGCACCGTCTGTAACGGGACCGTACGATCTGAATGATCTCGTGCTGCGAGGAAAGCGCGAGATTTACCTGACGGATACGGAAGGGAATCGCGTCTTTCTTTTCGATCGAGAGTCACACCGGTTTTCAGAATTGAATCTTGGACGCCCCGTGTTTGAGCCTAATGGCATTACGGTCAGTGACGATGGCAATGTGCTCTACGTCGGCGACGATTTGGGTGTAACCCGCGTGGATTTGCGGACGCATGAGGCTAACGAGGTGAGCCCATTAGAGCATGACACGATGGCGGGTACTGACGGGTTGTACTGGTACGACAAGGGATTGGTGGCGGTTGAATATGGAACGGGGACATTTCGCGTGATGCGCTGGAAATTGTCGGCGGATGGGAGCAAGGTGACGTCGAGCGAGGTGCTGGAGCGTGGAACGGAAATGGTGCGCGATCCGACGACCGGGGCGATCTGGGGTGGGAAGTTTTACTTTATGGCGAATACCGGCATTGACAACCTCGATGACGGAAAGATTGTTGATCGGACGAAGCTGGAGACGCTACGAATTGCGGTTCTATCTTTGGAATAGCCTTCCATCCTAGTAAAGTATCGGGAAAGCGAGTGGAGCAATGTCCGCAAGAATTCTTTTCCGAGACCCGCGGCGGCATAATACGGGTAGAGATCCTTCGCAACGCTCAGGATGACAGAACCTTAAGATGCAAGAAATGTAAGATGTCATTTTTGAGATGCTAGAATGAAATGGGTCAGGTATCGGTCTCACGCGACGTACTCCCGCCAACCCCGCCAGGTCCGGAAGGAAGCAACGGTAACGGGCTCTTGCGTGTGCAGTGAGTCCCCGGTGCCTGACTTTATCTTTTCCACAGACAACTGTCGGAGATTATTCAACCTCTGATACCCGGTTTTACATTCTTTTACCTTCTCTTTTCGCAGGAAACTTCTTTTCGGGCCATCTATAGAAGTGAGAAGTCGAAAATCCGTTGGCGCGAGGAGAACATGGACCGTCGCAATACATCCCCTGATTATCACGTCACCATCCGAGTCTCCGGCAAATTGTTTCAAGGGCATCTGGCTTATCTGGACCAACTTGTGCGCTCAGCGACAGATTGTCATTTGTGGCCGTTATTGAGTTTGTTGCATCTGGAAGAGATCGACCGCGAGGCGCTGCTCTATTTGGTTGATGGCGAGAATCGGCAGTTTGGAATCACTTCCTGCCCTAATTTCATACGGGAATGGATGGAGTACGAGAGGGAACGGGCGGCCGCGGCGTGAATGTTTGTCCAATCACCAGAGTTCTACCAAATTGTTCGATATCTTGCTTCGAGTTTGGGTTTCGTTTTGCAATAATTCCCACGGCTTACGTCGGCTGTATTCTTTCGCCGCTACGCAGCTTGCAACCAGAGCCATAACACTAGCGTGTTTTGTTAGACATTCTGCTCTTGATCCTGCAAAATACTGGGTTTCATATTTTTCAGGAGCCCTCTTTGACTACACCTACGCGCGCCAAAATTACCGCGCTGGGCACCTATGTGC
>Ga0207700_10001362_pt1 | contig 13855 bp, 12 predicted proteins | sample LARL82metaG_FD_184348 | JGI IMG/M metagenome (GOLD analysis project Ga0207700, IMG submission 184348) | Corn, switchgrass and miscanthus rhizosphere microbial communities from Kellogg Biological Station, Michigan, USA - LAR L8-2 metaG... | ecosystem: Host-associated > Plants > Roots >...
CAGAACCTCTGCCTGTTATTCCCCCGCCGCAGTAGCTGTCCAATCCTTGCGACATTCAGCGGCAACCCGTATATGACCTGCTTTGCCGCTTGTGAACCTCGCTCTGACCAGCCTAACTTTATAGCAACAAGGCAAGACTCAGCTAAGCTAAGCTGTAGTTTAAAAATTCTTTATGTAGATGGCACTATTTTTCTGGCTAGTTGTTCTGCTAGCTGAGAGCGTCATCAAGCTGTTGTTCTGTAGTTTATTTGTAATAAGTGAAACGATCTGACCGAGTTTGTCACTAGTTTTACTAGACGCAGCAAAAAGTCTTTCCTATCCTTCCGCTATTAGCGTTGACTAAAGACGCCCTGTGGAATGCGACTGGGCATAGACTTCGGGCCCCCAGCACCTTAAGACAAGGAGATTCGCATGAAACGCACCTGCATTTTTTTATTTGTGCTGCTGGCTATTTCCGTCCTTACAGCCACCGCAAATGCGCAAGTCACCTCGCTCACGCTCAACAGCGATCCGGGCGATTTTGTCGGAGGCGGTCAATCTCTTTTCCTCACTCCCGCGGATGGGACTTTCAGCGCTACAACCAACTTTGACAGCGGCGTATCGGTGTCATTGTTTGGGCCCACTCACTTTTGGTTTCTGGACTTCGCAGCAGCCGGCGATGTGCCTTTGACTGTGGGCACTTATACCGGGGCCACGCGATTTCCATTTCAGGCTTTCAGCCAGCCGGGACTATCGGTATTCGGCGACGGGCGCGGGTGCAACACCCTTACCGGAAGCTTCACCGTGGTGGAAATCAATTACGGCGCAAGTGGCGGCGTCAACTCCTTTGATGCTCTGTTTGAACAACATTGCGAAGGAGCAACGCCCGCTCTGCGCGGCGAGGTCCGATTCAATGCTCACCCGGTAGTTACCGTGTTAGCGCCCTCGAACCTGACAGTTGGTCAAAATCAGAACGTGAACTTCAGCGTGACTGCTACAGATGCCCAGTCAAGGCATGTGGTCTTGAGCGCTACCGGTTTACCTGCGGGCGCTACTTTCATTGACAACGGAGACAATACTGGAACCTTCAATTGGACTCCGACCAGTGCCCAGTCTGGAAACTTCTTTGTAACATTCCTGGGCGACAACCTATCCGGTGATACCGGCGTAGGCGTTACTCATATCACCGTGATTCCGCCACCGCCGCCGAATGACGACTTCAATACTCCAACTGTTATACCGTCCATGCCTTTCACTGTAAGCCAGGACGTGACCAATGCAACTACTGCTCCCGATGATCCATTCTGTGTGGGCAGGACACAGACTGTCTGGTTCTCTTTCACCCCAAGCCAGAACATGCGGCTGGAAGCCAATACCTTCGGCAGCAATTACGATACAACGGTCTCGGTTTACACCGGTTCACGCGGCGCGCTGACCCAACTGGCATGCAATGACGATTCCAACGGATCAGTGCAATCTCGGGTGCGGTTCGATGCGGTAGCGGGTACGACCTACTTCTTTATGGTCTCGTCGTTCTCGTTCTTCCCTGTTTCATCGGCGAACCTCACGTTTAACCTGGTAGCGGCTCCTCCGCCGCTGGCCATTGCTCCCAGCGTCACGCAGTTTGGGTCGGTCGATCCATCTACTGGAGCGGCAACAATCTCCGGCTCTGTGTCTTGTACACAGCCGGCCTTTGTGACTATCTTTGGACAATTAAAACAAAGCCACGGAGGCACACCGCTCAGCGGCTTCTTCTCCGCGTTTGTTCCGTGCAATGGGACTACGCCGTGGAGCGCAACCATGCAGACAACGGTCTCTCTCTTCCACGGACGATCAACCGACTTGTTCACTGGAGGCAAAGCCGATGTGACTGCTACGGCATCCGCATTCGACTTTGAAAATGGCGTCTTTGTTCAAAAGAACCTGGCAGTGACCATCATATTGCGAGGTAAACCGTAACTACCGCGCTCTAGCGCGTTACTCATTGAACTTCAAACAACGATGGCCGCAACCCGCGAAAAGCGGAGCGGCCATCGGTTTTCTAAGTTGCCAATCAGTGCAGCATGGTTGAATCACTGCACCCGGAAGGCCGTAACAAACTGCACTCCGTTGGCGTCGCTCACGCGGAAGATGGTCCCTGCTGCCAGCGGGACTGAGCCAACGTCAGCGCTGGCGTTACCTTGTGAGTTGGTCGTGATATTGGACAGGTTCATGCATGGATTTTGCGTGTTGACGAAGCACAGTGCGGTATTGAAAGTATGGTTGGGAAGCGTGCCGTTGAGCATGATATGCGCGGTGGAATTGGTCACCGTAACGGAGCCCAAGCCCGGAGAATTCCCCGTGGTCTGGCCAATGCCGCCGGTGATGGTGGCAGCGGGCAGCAACGCCGATTTGAAATTGAGTCCGGTGGTACCGGTGCCAGAGACCTGGTCTGCGAACCCAGTGGTGTCTATGATCAGGAAAGCGCCGGAGAATGTTCCCTTCAGTGGGAATGTGAAGTTTAAATTGGCCGTGTTAGTGGAGTTGGTGGCAAATGCCGTCACGTTCGTGCAATTGGAAAAGTTCTGGGGATACGGGCAGAACTGCAGGACGAAATTGGAATTTCCTCCTCCAGGCAGCCCGTTGACCTGTGTGCTGCCCGCGCCATTGTTAGCTGCGGTATCGACAGTGATGGTGCCGACAGGGCCTGGATCTCTGCCGACGTTGTTGAGCCAGCTTGCCAGGAACGAGTCCGGGGAAGCGGGCGTGGGGCTGGGCGATGGTGCGGGGCTGGGCGAAGGCGACGGCATGGGAGTCGGAGTTGGGGTCGGCCCCATATTGCTGGAAACCGAGCCGCATCCGGCGAGAAATAGTAAAAGTCCTGTGAAAAGAATAAAAGAGAATGTACGCACGAAGTCCTCCTTGGAACCTGGGCTTTCAGTTAAGAAGGGGAACGTCGATAGATAGGAGAGCTGCTGTTGGAAGCAGGTTGTCCTGGAAAAAGCCTTAACCCCTCGAATGAAGGGAACGATCGATCTTTGCGAAATCCTGAGTTAGTCTTTTTCCCGATGCGGGATGAACACGCTGAAGACCGTCCCATGGCGCTCTGATGATTCGCTGGGGCGGACTTCTGCGCTTTCTTTTGATTCAATCAGCAGCTCAGATAGAATGCATCCCCGGAGGCAGCGATGGCCAGATTCTATGAAGATGTCCCGATCCAGTGGAAAGAGGGCGAAACTACCTACGGGCGCGGGCTTGGCAATCACGTGGCCTGGCGCTGCAAGTGCGACCACCTGATGCTGGCGCCGCATGAGGAATTGTATTTTGTCCCTCCCTGCCCTACGTGTGGCCGTAAGTTCCGGGTCATAAAAGGGAAAAAGCCGCGGTATGTGAAGAGAGTAGTTGAGCGCGTGGAAAGACCGTATCGACCGACGTAAGGACGCTCTAGATGTCAGGGTTTGAGGTCTAAAAAATATGGTCTCTCAACTTCGCTTCGACGATTTTTGTTCTGGCACACGAATATTGTCCGAACTGCTTATGCAATAACGTGGTCCAACAAAAAGTTCTAAGAAGTTAAGCCGCGCCAGCTGCCCGAGCTTTGGCTTTTGCTGGTGCTGCCTGCGGCAACGGTTGAGCTGTGTTGATTTCATGCATGGTCAGCGCGAGTCTATCTGTATCTTCTCTCCCGTAAAAACGGTTGAAGAGATAAGCAAAGGCAAAAAGCGCGATACCAAATATCGCGACGTCAAAGAATGAGAGGGCGGTGAGAAGCGACATGAACGACACTCCTAACGCAGGGGGACTACAGTATGCTGCGTTTCGTCCCATAGGGTCAATAACCTAACGCCTTAAAATTTACTTAATTCTTTTGGGCCATTGAAGAAGGGCTTTTGTTTACCAATAAGATCGCGTGGCATGATGTCCGTGGCCGAACCACGACCCGGCAGTTTAGGATGTAGGGCCAGAAAAAAGTGGGTCCCAATCAGCGCTGAGGAGAAATGCATGTCGAGCGATTTTGAAAGCAGCAACGCGAACAATACTGCCGGGCAAAGTAATGAAACAACTCCAACCGCCAATTCGCTTGACCGCCGGCATTTTCTTGTGGGTGCAGCCGCGGGCGCGGCAGCTATGGCGATTCCGCGCTGGGCGCGCGCCGATGTGCTCGATTCCAGCGTTGATTTAAACTTTGCGGCATTCCAGGATGATCTTGCTCCTATTCAAGCGGAAATCACCAAGCGCCATGACGAAACCGTACAGCGGATGCAGACATGGATGAAGCAGCCTTCCATCGCCGCGGAAAATCGCGGCATGAATGAAGGTTGCGAACTCACTATGCAGATGCTTAAAGACGCCGGCTTCCAGCAGGTAACCAAAGTCCCCACGGACGGGCAGCCGGGAATCTTTGCCACGCTGGATGCGGGCGCTCCCAAAACTCTTGGCCTTTACTTCATGTATGACGTGAAGCAGGTCGATCCGTCGGAATGGTCGTCACCGCCGTGGGAGGCCCGTATTGTCGACAAGCCGGGCTTTGGCAAAGTTGTGGTCGGACGTGGAGCGGTCAATCAGAAAGGGCCGGAAGCTACATTCCTGGCGGCGCTGCATGCCATCCGTGGCGCGGGGCGCAAGCTGCCCGTCAATTTTGTTCTGGTGGCTGAAGGCGAAGAAGAAATTGGCTCGCCGCATTTTGCCCAGGTCGTCCACCGGCCAGAGGTGCTGGCGGCGCTGAAGAAAACGGTTGGAATCTTTATGCCGTTCGCTTCGCAGGATCCTGACGGAAAAGTAACGGCCTTTCTTGGCGCCAAGGGCGTGGTGGAACTTGAACTCGTCTCCAGCGGTGAGAAGTGGGGACGCGGTCCCAAGGCCGATATCCATTCCAGCAACAAGGCGCGGCTCGATTCGCCCACATGGCATCTGGTAAAAGCGTTGAACACGCTGGTCTCCGCCGATGGCAACGATCCGGCGATTGCCGGCTTTGCCGACAAGGCGCGGCCTATTTCCGCACAGGAAAAAGCCATGGTCGCGGAAGCCGCGCGGCGGCTCGACGAGAAAGCGCTGATGAAGCAGATGGGCGTGGAGCATTGGGTGCATGACGTGAGTTTCGAGGAATCGCTGGAGCTGCTGGTATCAAAACCAACGGTGAACATTGAAGGGCTTGTGGGCGGTTACACCGGCCCGGGCGGAAAAACGGTCCTGCCGCATCGCGCCGTGGCCAAAATGGATATGCGCCTGGTGCCGGACATGACTGCCGACGGCGCGCTGGCAGCGCTTAAGGCACATCTGGCAAAGAACGGCTTTGGCGATATCGAAGTCAACATGACCGGCGGCTACGATCCGACCACAACGCCTGCCGATGCAGCTGTCGTCCGCGCGGAACACGCCGTGTACAAACGCAATGGAATTGATCCCATCGTGATGCCGCGTCTGGCCGGCTCATGGCCTGGATATGTATTCACCGGCGATCCGTTGCGCCTGCCCGCCGGACACTTTGGTCTTGGCCACGGCAGCGGCGCGCACGCTCCCAACGAATATTACGTGATCGAATCCAGCAATCCTCAGGTCAAGGGCATTGATGGCGCAGTGATGTCATACGTGGAATATCTGTATGAGGTGGCAAGGACAGCGTAGGGTAGCCGCTAGCCACTAGCCACTAGCTACTGGCCTCTAGCCGGCGCCTGTGGAAGTAAATAAAGAATGACGAAGAATTTAAGTCGGGCCAGCTTAGCTACCGGTTGCGCAGCGACCGCCAAAAAACAGAAAGTTGTATTCCTTTCAGTTCCTTCGCGGTCTTCGCGTCTTTTTGGGATTCGTTTTGGCTAGTCGCTCGGAGCTAGTGGCTAGCCGCTGCTCTATTGCACCGTAAGATTCACTGTGCTGGTTGCCGTAGCGCCTTGGCTGGCGCTGGTAGCTGTCACGATAACCGCCGAAGTTCCAGCCGGCGTGCCCAATCCCTTTGGGCCAGGAGTTGGGGTGGGGCCAGGCGCAGGCGTATTGCTGACACCGCAGCCCGCCAGCAGCAAAGCTAATCCGGCTGAGGCAGTCGCCAGCCGCAGCTTTGAATTCTTTGAACGACCAAGCGCGAGAGCCAAGGCTGTGAATCCCATCAAGCCAAGCAGCAATGTAAATTGCGGGGGCACGCCGTTTGGCTGCGGGATGGCAGTCGATCGCGCAGTGGTGGCAATGGTCAGCGTAACGGGAGTCGTCCCTGCCGCTGTCACGGATGCGGGATTGAAGCTGCAAGTGCTTGCGGCAGGCAGACCGCTGCAGGCAAAAGTTACGCCACCCAGGCTTCCGTTGTAATTCACATTGAGCGTTGTCGTCGCGGTGTTGCCGGCCGTCACGGTAAGACTCGCGGTCTGCGCGGACATCAACAAAGCGGCATCAATCTGCGTTACGTCGCTGGCGGAATCGTTCGCGGTGTTGGACTCTGATCCGCCGGAAACCGTGGCTGTGTTCTTCACCGAAGATGCCGTATTGGGTGCGACGTTCACCGTGAGCGTGATCGGCTCAAAGCTGGTTCCGGCAAACAGCACATCGCCGCGCGTGCATTGCAGGGGTGAGAGAGTGCAATTCCAGTTCGTTCCGCTGAGATCGGTTGCGGTGAGGCCCGCCGGCAGAGTGTCATTGACCGTGATCAGGGCAGAAGTATCGGCGCCGCCGCTATTGGAAACCGTGATGGTATAAGTAGCGCCGGTCTGCGGACGAACAAAATTTCCCGTGTGCGACATCGCGATCGTCAGGTCAGGCACAACCACGGTTACGGTGGCTGTGGCTGTGCCGCCGGTTCCGCCTTCAACCGATGTCACCGCGCCCGTGGTGTTTACCTGATCACCTGCGGTGGTAGCCAGCACATCAATGGAAAGGGTGCAACTGGTGTTGGCCAGAAGCACGGTACCGGTCAGGCTGATGTTCGTGGGCAGGAGCGTGACCAAACTCGTGTCACAAGTTCCGCCGAGGCTGTCCGGGTTGGCGATGAGCAGACCCGCGGGCATGTCGTCACTAAAGCTCACGCCGGTGAGATCGGTTGCCGGATTGGGATTGGTGAGCGTGAAAGTCAGCGTGACGCTGCCATTCAATCCCACAGTGGCGGCGCTAAATGATTTCACGATAGTCGGCGGAGATTGCGCCTGCGCAAGCCCCGGGCACAGTAACGCCATCAAGCAAACTGCCAAAATCGCTTGCTTCATACGGCTCGCCGATATCATTGCGCCACTCCCTTTGCTGCGATCGCAGAGCATAACGCCTGCGTGCGGCTGATTTGGGCAAAGGAAATCGAACAGGGAACAAGCGTGGAAGCAGGCGAGATGCAGGCAGATTTCATATTTTTTCCGGAAGATGGCGATGATTGTAGCAGCTCACAATCAGAGCGCAATTAGGGAAAAGGATTAGATTGAAACTCTCTAGTAACGTTCCGGACAAACAGCGGAATCTTCTTTTCGTGTTCGCAGAATTCTTCTAGCGATCAATGCTGAACCCAGCAAAAAGCCCCCGCCATGCCAGCAGGGGCTTTCATTTTGATGATTCAGTAAAACTATGCGCCGCGGCCAACGCCCATATATTCAAATCCCAGGGCTTTCATGCGTGGACCATCGAGCAGGTTCTTGGTATCAACAACCACAGGGTTGCGGATGATGCGGCGAATGCGGTCAAAATCCAGCGTGCGGAATTCCGGCCAGCCTGTGCCCAGCACCAGAGCGTCCGCGCCTTCGGCAACGGAATAAGCGGAATCGCAATAGCGCACGTTGCCGCTCAGTTCCTGCTGCGCGTCCGGCATTGCAATAGGATCATAGGCCTTCACGTGCGCGCCGCTTTCCATGAGGCTGCGCGCCAGCCGAATTGAGCCGGAGCTTACAACAGAATTCGTATTCGGCTTGAACGCCAGGCCGAGCAGGCCCACCTGCTTGCCTTCAACCGAGCCCATGGCGCTGTTGATCTTCCTCATAATGCGTGCGCAGAATTCCTGGTTCACTTCACGCGCCGCGGTCAGGATTTTGAGTGACACGCCCGAACCGGCGGCAAGGTTGGCCAGCGAGTCCATATCTGATTCGGTAAAGCTTCCGCCCAGCGATCCCGGCTGCAATGACCGCGGAGCGATGCGCTTATCCAACCCAAGCGCAAGGGAGAGATCAACCGCATCCGCATTGATGCGTTCGCACAAGCTTGAGAGTTCATTGATAAAGGAAACTTTGGTCGCCAGGAATGCCGTTGAAGCTTCACGCACCAGCTCGGCTGTCTGGTGGCTGGTTACAATCACTGGTACGCCGCGCATCACCAATGGTCGGTAAAGAGCTTTCAAAGCAGTTACGGCCGCGTTTGAGGTGGTACCCAGAACAATTCTGTCAGGCCAGTTGAAATCTTCCACCGCGCAGCCTTCTGAAAGGAACAGCGGATGGGACACTACGGTGATGTTCTTTCCGGACGACTTCAGGCGTTCTTCAATCCGGTGCGCCGTACCCACTGGTACAGGTGTCACCAGGACCAGAATCTGCCCGTGGTCGCAATAGTTGGCAATCTCCAGGGAGATGGCTTCCATGTCCCGGTTGGCGTCTTCGGCCAGGTAGATAATCTCGGCGCGCTGCACCATGGACTGCAAATGCGTGGAATACATGAGCCGCCCGGAGCGCACGCCGCGGCGGACAATGTCACTCAAATTCTTTTCATGGAAGGGCAAAATGCCGCTGGCGAGCAATGTAGTATTCACGGAGTCGCTGCCGTACGCTGTCACGGGCACGCCAAAATCGGCAAGACAAGCAGCCACTACAGTTCCCAAATAACCACAACCGTAGACACCGATCTGCATAAACTCTCCTGGAGAAAACTAGAGCATCGGCGACTCGGGGGAAGTAATTGAGGGTTCGCCAACTGGTCTTTAATTTTTCTGTTGCCGTGCTGACTAACTCAAGCAGTTGTGATTAGAAGCTTTTACTTAGTACACCGCAAGATCGTATTAGGACATGTACCAAGCACAAGGCCATGTCCCCATCCCGATGTTTAAAGGCTTTCCTCGCCTCTGATCAAACGCCAGTGTGCACGGATTTTAGTGCAGAACTAAGGCCCACGCCAGCACTTTTTGCTTGAGGTGTCGGTTAATCCATCTTGATTTCGATCTTGTGACCGTCTGGGTCGCGCACCCAGGTTGAGAGCCCTTTGCCTTTCGATCCGCTATTGACCTCTGCCGGTGAAGGATCCATCCCTTTGCGCTTGAATGTGGCGATCACATCGTAAATGCTTGATCCTGTGGCGGATAGGCAAATATGTTCTTCGCTCAGGTTGGCCGTAGGCGCTGGGTTTGTGGGCGAAGCTTCAAACAAATCGATCAGCGACTCCCCGGCCCGGAGCGTCACAATGTTGTAACCGGCCTTTGATTTGCTCTCTTGCTCCAAGGTCATTCCCAGCTTCTCCATATAAAAGGTCTTCATGGCGGCCAGCTTCCTGGTTACCAGCGCAATGTGATCGACGCCTTTATAAGTGAACACGGTTTCTCATTCTGCTGCTTGCGTCTCCGCTGCTCAAGGATATTCTTCGACCCGTACCATGCTGCGCACCCTAACTTTGGTGCCGGATTGGCTGCATTGACCTCATCCGGCTATGTTTATGTTCCTTCTCGATCCCGTCTAAATATCGTCTTTTCTGACGCTTAGCTGTTGATCTCTGTTTTATCCGCAGATGAGCCGCCGTGCATTGCCGATTGATTTCGTCTGGGAGCAAAGTGCCGTCATAGCAAGCGACCGCGGTGGGGACTAGCGGGAAAGCGCGGCTCCTTCCCAAAGCTTTTCTTCCAGCACCAGCTGCGGGTCGCAGGCGAACCGTGAATCGGAGGTGATTCAAAATGCTCAACACTCGGCCATCGACCCAAACCATTCCTAACCCTGGCTCAAGCAAGACCAACTTCCGGGAAGCCAAGCGGATCCAGCAAAGCATTCTGGCCAACGCGGAAAAACGCACCCTGATCTGGCTGGCGGCCCGGACGCCGGCCTGGATTAACTCTGACCATCTAACGCTGCTGGGGCTGCTTTCCATGGCCGCAGCCGGCGGGGCCTACTGGTGGTCGGCCACCAACCGCCTTGGCCTGATTCTTGTAGTCCTTTGCCTAGCGCTCAACTGGCTGGGCGACTCGCTGGACGGAACCCTGGCCCGCTTCCGCGATCACTCGCGTCCGCGCTACGGCTTTTATGTTGACCACATTGTTGACGCCTTCAGCGCGTTCTTTCTGCTTGGCGGGCTGGCGCTTTCTGGATACATGTCCCCTGCCGTTGCACTTGGTCTGCTCGTCGCTTATCTGATGTTGTCGGTTGAAATTTATCTGGCCACCTATGCTCTGGGCGACTTCAAGATTTCTTATTACAAAATGGGGCCCACGGAGTTGCGTATCCTGCTTTCCATCGGCAACCTTGCTGCGATGTGGCGGTCCACCGTGCATCTGTTCGGGCGCGCTCATCGGCTTTTCGATGTTGCGGGAACGCTCGGCGTTTCCGGCATGTTGTTGATCATGGTTATCTCCGCCGTGCGCAACACCATTCGCTTGTACCGTGAAGAGCCGATTCCCGTCGGCAAGCCGTTGCCAAATGCGAAACAGGGTGCGCTGCCGTTTTCCGCGCCTGCGCGTCTGCCCCGTGAATCATCTTTGTGAGTGTCTGGGCGAGAGTCGCGCGAGTCCAGGGCGGTCATCTAAGCTGAGGCGTGTCACCCAATATGCGTAAAAGCATTGCTATAGAGAAAGAGGAGACGGTTCTACTGTGGAATGACAGACAACGTACGCCGCTCGATTGCTCGCCCGCCTGCTGGCTGATAAACTTAAGGGTTTGCCCTGCTCGATCAGACTCTTCATACAGTAGGTTTCTCATATATGGCACAAGCTACAGAAATTGCAATCGTAAGCGGCGCACGCACGCCCATGGGCCGCTATTGCGGCAAATTGCGCGACTTCACCGCCATGGACCTGGCCGCCGTCGCCAGCCAGGAAGCGATCCGGCGTTCTGGCGTCGATCCCAAAGAATTTGACCATGCGGTTTTTGGCAACGCGCAACAAACGTCCGGCGACTCACTCTATGGCGCTAGGCACGTTGCTTTAAAAGCAGGATTGCCCATTGAAACTCCTGCACTCACCGTGAACCGCCTCTGCGGATCGGGCATGCAGTCACTGGTAAACGCCGCGCAGATGATCCAACTGGGCGAGGCGACCACGGTGCTGGCGGGCGGAATGGAATCCATGTCGCAGGCGCCTCATGTGGTCCGGGGCGCGCGCTGGGGTCTTGGCCTGGGTGAAGGCAAGCTGGAAGATTCGCTCATGGTGGCCCTGCTGGACACATACTGCGGCCTTTACATGGCGAACACCGCCGAGCTTTACGCCGAGCAGCAGGGCATCACGCGCCAGCACATGGATGAATTCTCCCTTCAGTCGCAGCAGAAAGCTGGCGCGGCGCAGAAGGCCTGCCGACTGGCGGAAGAGATTGTTCCGGTGGCGCTCAAGAATCGCAAAGGTGAACCGACGGGTGAGATGTTTGAAAAAGATGATCATCTCCGTCCTGAGACAACGATGGAAGGTCTGGCCAAACTGAAAGCTGCTTTCGGCAAGAACGGAACTGTCACTGCGGGAAATGCCAGCGGCATTGTCGATGGCGGCGCAGCCGTCGTGATGATGAAGCTTGATCAGGCTGAAAAACGCGGTCTTAAGCCCATGGGACGCATCGTAAGTTGGGGCATTGCCGGAGTCGATCCAAAGATCATGGGCAGCGGTCCGGTTCCTGCATCGCGGGCCGCGCTGAAGAAAGCCGGGCTCAAGCTGGATGAGATCGACCTGATCGAAGTGAACGAGGCTTTTGCCGGACAGTATCTCGCCGTCGAAAAAGAGCTTGGCCTCGACCGCAACAAAGTGAATGTCAACGGCGGAGCCATTGCGCTGGGCCATCCGCTGGGCGCAACGGGAACGCGGCTGGTGATTACGTTGCTGCACGAACTGCGGCGTCGCAAAGCTCAATACGGGCTGGCCACGGCATGCATCGGCGGCGGACAGGGAATTGCGATGATCGTGGAGAATTTGCAGCGGTAAAAATCTTTACCACAGAAGGCCGCAGAGGAACACTGAGGAGTTTTTCTTTGCTCTCTTACTGTTATTCCTTGAGTTTATCGGTTGTCGAATTTTCAAGGCTAAACCTCCGTGATCCTCTGTGTCCTCTGTGGTTAAAAAGGGAAAATCATGACGATCAAAAAAGTAGGTGTACTCGGCTGCGGGCTCATGGGTTCAGGCATCGCCCAGGTCAGCGCTGTTGCGGGTTATGACGTGACCGTGCTGGAGCAGGAACAGAAGTTTCTCGATAAAGGCTTTGCCGGGATCGAAAAGTCGCTGGCCAAGTTTGCAGAGAAGCCGGAGAAGACCGGCATCACCCCAGAGAAGGCCAAGGAATCACGCACGCGCATCAAGGGCACCACCAGTCAGAAGGACCTTGCCGATTGTGACATCATCATTGAAGCCATCATTGAGAACGTGGATGTGAAGAAGAAGACGTTCGCGGAACTCGATGCCATCGTGCAGAAAGACGCGATCTTCGCCAGCAACACGTCTTCCATCTCCATCACTGAAGTCGCGGCTGCCACCAAGCGTGCTGATCGATTTGTGGGCCTGCACTTCTTCAATCCTGTGCCCCTGATGAAGCTGGTGGAGGTAGTCCGCACCATCGCCACGGAGAACGACGCGTTTGAGACGGCTTACGAATTCGGCAAGAGCCTGGGCAAAGTCCCTGTGCGGACGAGCGACAAGACCGGTTTCATCGTGAATCGGCTGCTGGTTCCTTACATGCTGGACGCGATTCGCGCTTACGAAGAAGGCGTGGGCTCCATCCCCGACATCGACAACGCCATGAAGCTGGGCTGCGGCTATCCCATGGGCCCGTTTACGCTGCTGGATTTTGTCGGACTCGATACCACCTACTACATCACGCAGGTGATGTTCGACGAGTTCCGTGAACGCCGCTTTGCCTCACCGCCGTTGCTGAAGCGGCTGGTGATGGCCGGTTGGTACGGCCGCAAGAGCGGTAAAGGATTTTACGATTACGCGGACCCGAACAATCCGGTGGCGGGAAAGTTCTAAATTCGCGGAACAACCTTCAGAACCGCGCAGGAACAGTGGCCTGACGATAGTGAAAAGAAATAACGCGACTGCTTTGATTAGATTGGTAATCCTCATCCAAGCTCTGATCGCCGGGTTTTATACGTGCCTAATGGTTTACACGTTCGTATCGATTCCCGGATATCCTCAACAGGTGGAATCATATAGACATCAAAGACTGATACTGAGGGTAATGATGGTTGGATTCACCATCGTTTTGCCTTGGTTATCATTTCTAGGGCTCTTGATGTATAAGTCGTGGGGGAGGAGCCTGGCTCTGTTTTTCATTTGGCTCAATCTCATCGCCATCATCGGAAAGCACTTGGAAGATCGCACCTGGCCCGAAACAAGTGAAATCGCCATGGGATTGCTTCTCGCTTCTTTTGCGATAGTACTGTTTCGGAAAGCCTTATGCCAATTGTTTGAGCAATCGGATGGTAGGATAACGAGCTAGTTTTAGCCACGGAGTCACCCAACGCTTTCACGGCCACAACGCTTACACGTGTAGAACATGGAAAATCTCAAAGTCGAAAAGAAAAATGCTATCGCTTACGTCACCATTGATCGCCCCAAGGTGCTCAACGCGCTCAACATGGCCACAATGCAGGAGCTGTGGCAGGTCTTCACCGATCTCAAAGACGACAAGCAGATTCGCGTCGTTATCCTCACCGGTAGCGGCGAAAAAGCCTTCGTCGCGGGTGCCGACATCAATGAGCTGGCGAAGAACGATCCTGTCGTAGCCAAGGCATACACGCACAAAGGCCAGGCCACGCTCGACCTGATTGAGAACCTCGG
>Ga0207700_10001363_pt1 | contig 13850 bp, 14 predicted proteins | sample LARL82metaG_FD_184348 | JGI IMG/M metagenome (GOLD analysis project Ga0207700, IMG submission 184348) | Corn, switchgrass and miscanthus rhizosphere microbial communities from Kellogg Biological Station, Michigan, USA - LAR L8-2 metaG... | ecosystem: Host-associated > Plants > Roots >...
GGCTCGACCGACGCCGACGGTCGGCACCGGTTCGAGGTTCGGACGAGGCCGGGGGTGTACCGGGTGGTGTTCGGGACGGGCGGGTATTTCGCGGCGCGCGGGGTGGCGGCGTTCTACCCGGAGGTGACGATCACCTTCACGGTGACCGAGGGCCACTACCACGTGCCGCTGCTGCTCTCCCCGTTCGCCTACTCCACGTACCGCGGCAGCTAGCCGGAGACGGGCTGGAAGCGTCTGGAAAGATGGGCCGTATGGGATTCGAGCTAACCGAGCAGATCGAACGCCATCTGATCAGCGACCAGGTCGCCTGGCTGACCACCGTGACGGCGACCGGACGGCCCACGCCGCGGCCGGTGTGGTTCGTGTGGGACGGCTCCGCGATCACCGTCTACAGCGTGAACGGCGGCGCGAAACTGCGGCACATCGCGGTTAACGACAGCGTGTCGCTGAACTTCAACTCCACGCCGGGCGGCGGTGACGTGGTGGTGATCTCCGGCCACGCCCGGATCGTCCCCGACGCGCCGCCGCCGTCGCGGTTCCCCGGGCTGCTCGACAAGTACATGCCGGCGGTCGAGGCGATGGGCCGCCCGGCGTCGTGGTTCGACGAGAACTACCGGACGGCCATCCACATCACCGCGGAGCGCGCCTGGACGATCCCGTAGGACCGCTACTCGCGGTGTTAGCCTGCGGGGATGGGAACGACGAGCCTCACCAGGCACATCAGGGCTCCGCGCAGCCGCGTCTACGAGGCGCTGCTGGACCCCGACGCCGTACAGCGGTGGCAGGTCCCCGACATCATGACCAGCCACGTGCACGCGTTCGACGCCAGGGAAGGCGGCGAGTTCCGGGTCTCGCTGACCTACGACGCGCCGACGGGGACCGGGAAGACCACCGCGCAGACCGACACGTACCACGGCCGTTTTACCCGGCTCGTCCCGGACACCGAGGTCGTCCAGGTGGTGGAGTTCGAGACCCCGGACCCGGCGCTGGGCGGCGAGATGACGATCACCTACGCCCTCGCCGACGACGGCGACGGCGGCACCGTGCTCACCGGCACGCACGAGAACCTCCCGCCCGGCGTCCGGCCGGAGGACAACGAGCTTGGCTGGAGCCAGTCCATCGGCAAGCTCGCCAGGCTGGTCGAGGAGGGTACCGGCGCCGATTAGAGGATTAGAGGCGCGCGAGCGTGGCGTCGTCGGAGACGCCGCCGAAGTGCTTCGCCAGCACTTCGGCGAACACGCGTTCCTCCGGCGCGGCGGCCGCGAACAGCGTCATCGACGAGCGCAGCTTCATCGCGTCCACGGGACCGAAGATGTCGCCGACGGTCCGGTCCTCGGTGCCCGCGACGATGCGCGCGCATTCGGTCAGCCGGGGGCCGAGCACCGGGTGGTTCAGGTACGCCCGGGCTTCGGTGAGCCCGGAGATCGCGTACCGCTGCGACATCGCGCTGAACCCGAGGCCCGCGACCTGCGGGAAGACAAACCACATCCAGTGGCTCACCTTCCGGCCCGCGCGCAGTTCCGCGACGGCCCGCTGGTAGGTGCCGCCAGCATCCTGCGCCTGCGCGAACCGCTCAAGCCGGTAAGGATCGGCCATCGGCGTCCTCCCGCTGGCGGGCTTCGAGGGCGGCGAGGTCCCGTTCGGCGTACAGCCGGTGTTCCCACTCCTCGTTAAGGACGACGAGCAGGCACTCCCTGACCGGGAAGCTGCGGGGCGGCGGCCAGCCTGGTCCTTCGACCGGTTCGGTGCTGGCGTTCAGCGACGCGTCGGTCAGGCCGTCGACGAGCTCGCGCACGGTGGACATCCGGTCGCGGCGCAGCGCGAGGACCGTCTCGAGCGGGGGGCGAGCGGCGCGGTCCCTGGGCACCCCGGGGGTGTCCCGCATCTCGTCCCACGGCAGGTCCAGCGGGTCCCACGGCGCCGGGTCGCCAAGCACCGCCCGCCTGATCCACGCGTCGGTGGCGAACGCCAGGTGGCGCAGCGTCTCGGTGAACGACCACTCGCCGTCGACCGGCTCGTGCAGCGACTCCGGCGGCAGTCGGCGGGCCCTGTCGACGGTCTGGTCCCAGAGCCGCTCCACGGTGTCCCACGCCTCGCGGAAGCCCGCCGGGTCCGCGGGGCGCATCTTGACCCGGTCGGGGTAGCGCTTGTTCAGTTCGGCGTCGATCAGCGGCGCGATGTCCACGCCGTTGACCGTCACGTTCTCGATCTCGCCGTTGATGTCGACATTGCCCAGTTCGACTCCGCGCAGCACGGACCCGCTCAGCGCGACGCCGCGGAACCGGCTTCCGCTCAGGTTGACCGCCCGAAACTCCGAGCCGCTAAGGTCGACGCGCTCGAATCGCGAACCGGTCAGGTCGTCCCCGGTGAAGTCAGCCATGACCCGACGGTACGCCCGGCAGACAGCAGGCAACGACCAGCATCCGCTCATGCGATGAGCAGGGGCGCCCAAGTTGCCGGTTAGGTATCCGCCACGTGGATCTGCCAGGCGATCGTGGCGTCGGCCGGTGCTGGGTCACCCGGTGGTCTTCAGCACGGCCAGGGCGGCTTCACCCGGCATGGACGTTTGCATCTGTGATGGGGGATGCATGTGCGGCGGCCAGCTTGAGGAACTCTGCGGCCCGGCCGAAGGTCTCTCCGATGGAGTGGCCCGCCAGGTGAGCCTGGTAGGCCCGGTATCGCGTCATCTCCCACGCCTGCCCGCGTGGTGGGAGCGACCCGAGCGCCGGGTCCGGCAGTGGCTTCCATGTCCAGCTCGTGATACGCCGTTGGCGGCCGCCTGGACCGGCTCCGCCGGCCTCGATGAACTCACCCAGGTCGGCTTCGTCGCCGATGCGGTTCCGGACGAAGCGCAGTCCTGTCAGGGTTCCCTCGACCAGCCGACGCTGCGCCGGAGCCTGGCTTGCCATAACGTTGTCATAGATGTCTGGGTGATGGCGGACCAGCGTGGCGTCGACGATGGTGACCCACCACACCGCCTCACCGATCACCGCGAACGCCCGAGGCTCGTCCGCCGCGCGGACCCGGGGAAGCCGTCCGGTCGTGTCACCCATCGCGGTGATGGCCCACACCAGCGGGCTCGCGCCGGCCTTCACATCGCCCATATGCTCGCGGTTCCATGCGGCCCGGCAGAGGGCGGAGCAGAACCGGGCATGCTCGCGGCGTGGCACGAATGCGGTGCCGCACTGCTCACAGCTCCGGATATCAGCCATCGGGTCATCCTATGCGTAGCATGGGCCATGCCGGATCCAGCGGCGTGGGAACCGCGATGAGCGGCGGCTAGCGGCGAAGCACGGCCTGGATCCGCGTGAGAAGGTCGCGCCAGGAGAAGGGCTTGGTCACATAGTCATCGGCGCCAAGTCCGAGCCCGACCGCCCGGTCGACCTCAGTATCCTTGGCGGTCAGCATGATCACCGGCACATCCGACCGTTCACGCAGATAACGGCACACCTCGGTGCCAGCTGCCCCGGGGAGCACGAGGTCGAGCAGCACCAGGTCCGCCCCGTTGAGGTCGAATGCCTCCAGCGCATCGGGGCCGGTCGGGCAGATGGCGACCTCGAAGCCCTCCTTGCGCAGCATGTAAGAAAGGGGGTCGCTGATCGACTCCTCGTCCTCGACAACGAGCACAAATGTCATGTAACTGCCCTGGCTGGCTTCTGCGGTGCTAGAGCCAGGCAACCACCAGGACGCGGCGCGGCACCACCCCAATGGGGTTAATCCCGGCGATCGGCTGGTTAATCTGCAGCTTCAGCCACCGGCTACCTCTGGGATTCTCAGGGTGATGATGCCTGGCGGGCTACCCGCAGCGGCCGGGCGGCGATGTCGTGTGTGCTGATGGCCATGTCTTCCAGGCTGCGCCCGGCCGGCTCGGGCAGCACCAGGGTGAGGGCAAAGCCCGCCACCGCGACCCCGGCGGTGAGCAACAGCGTCCCCCGCAGGCCGAACCAGTCGTTCAGCAGCGGGAACAGGAAGACGCCGATGAAGGCGCCGAGTTTGCCGATGCCGGCGGAGATCCCGTGCCCGGTGGCGCGCATGGTGACCGGGTACAGCTCGCTGGGCATGACGAAGGTGGTCATGTTCGGGCCGAACTCGGTGAAGAAGTAGCTCACCCCGTACACCAGCAGGAACGGGACCACCATGGTGGTCATGCCCGGCACCAGGGCGATGACGGCGAAGCAGGCCGCCATCATGGCGAAGCCGAGCAGCTGCAGCCGTCGGTGCCCGATCTTGTCCAGCTTCGCGATCGCCAGCACATAGCCGGGCACCGCCGCGACCACGAAGATGGCCAGCTGCAGGGCGATCTTGGTCATGGTAGAGGCGTGGGGTGAGATCAGGCCGAGGATCTGCGGGGTGGAGATGGTGTTGCCGTAGTAGGCGTAGTCGAGCAGGAACCAGGTGCCAGCCGTCCCGGCCAGCATGATCAGCCACCGCCGGTTGGTCAGGAACGCCCGCAACCCCATCTCATGGCGCAGCGCGCCGGACCCGTTCCCGCTGACCTGCCCGCTGGTCCCGTTCCCGTTCAGCTGCCCGCTGGCCCCGTTTCCGCTGACTTGCCCATCGGTGAAAGCCGACATCCGGGTCGCGGCCTGCTCGGCCTTTCCCTGCACCTGGACCTGGTAGCGGGGCGATTCGGGCATCTTGCAGCGCAGGTAGATCACCGCGGCGGCAGGCAGCGCGCCCAGGGCGAACAGGACCCGCCACGCCGTGTCGTTACTGACGCCGGCGCCGAGCAGCGACAGGGCGATCAGCGGCCCGATGATGAGCCCGAGCGCCTGGGTGCCGAACACCATGCCGACCAGCTTGCCGCGGTCCTTGCGGTTGGCGTACTCGCTGACCATCACGGCGCTGACCGGGTAGTCACCGCCGACTCCGAACCCCAGCACGAACCGGAACGCGATCAGCACCCAGTATGAGGGTGACAGCGCCGACCCCAGCGCCCCGGCGATCATGATCGCGGCGACGATCCAGTACACGCGCTTGCGGCCGGTCACGTCGGCGAAGCGGCCGAACACGAACGCGCCGATGAACGCGGCGAACAGCATCGTGGAGTTGAGCAGGGCGAGCTTGCCCGGGCTCAGGTTCCAGTCCTTGGTGATCAGCGCGGAGGCGATCCCGATGACAAACAGGTCGTAGGCATCAGTGAAAAACCCAATCCCCGACGCCAGCACCGCCCGCAGATGGAACCTGCTCAGCGACGCCTCATCCAGCGCGATGATCAAGTCCTTGGCCCGGATCTCGGTCACGGCACCCCCCGCCGCCTATGCCGCCCGCCGCCCGGCCGGCCGGCCGCGTTCCTGTTGCTGCGGCTGAAACTATCCGGCCCAGGCAACGCGCCGCCGACCTGGAAATGAACGAAAAGTAAACGCATGATGGCTGACAGATGAACTACATCGCTGGCTGCCCCAGCTAGCGGGTAAGACACCCAGCCGGCCCGGCATGGGTGCGGCAGCAACGGAGGTGACGGTGCCAGATTCGGGCGGGCGCTCCCTGCGGGCCCGGCTGCGGGCGCCGCCGGTGATGGGCGGCCTGCTGCCCATGCACCGGTCGCACATCACCGCGGACGTGGTGGCCGGTATCACCCTGGCCGCCGTCAGCATCCCGGTGGCTCTGGGGTACGCGAAGATCGCTGGGATGCCGGTGGTGACCGGCCTGTATACGCTGCTGTTCCCGATGGCCGTCTTCGCCATCCTCGGTTCATCGCGCCACCTTGTCGTCGGCGCGGACTCCGCCACCGCAGCCATACTTAGCGCGGCCCTCGCAGGGCTGGCGGTCGCTGGCTCGCCGCAATACGTCCGGCTGGCCGGCCTCGCCGCCCTGCTCGCTGGCGGGCTGCTGCTGCTGGCGCGGCTGGCCCGGCTCGGGTTCCTGGCGGACTTCTTGTCCCGTACCGTCCTGCTCGGATTTCTCACTGGTGTCGGCATCCAGGTGGCTGCCAGGCAACTCCCCGACATGCTGGGGGTGACGGTCGCGGACGAGGGCACCCCGCGCAGGCTCTGGGACATTGCCCGCTCGCTCCCGCAGGCACACGCGGCAGATCTGGCGGTGTCTGCCGGGGTCATCGTTATCGTGCTGGCTGCCCGGGCGGTCAGCCGCAAGATCCCGGGCCTGCTGATCGCGGTGATCGCCGCGATCATCGTGAGCCAGGAGGCGGACCTGGCGGGGCATGGCGTAGCCGTCCTCGGCCCCATCCCACGCGGGCTGCCGCACCTGGGATTGCCCGCCCTCGGACGGCATGACGCCGCCGTCCTCATCGGCGCCGCAGTATCGATGTTCGTCGTCATCCTCGCCCAGAGCTCGGCGACCTCGCGCGCCTACGCCGGGAAATATGAGGAGGCATTCAGCCAGGACACCGACCTGGTCGGCCTGGGTGCCGCCAACGTGGCCGCCGCGCTGTCTGGCACCTTCGTCGTCAACGGCAGCCCGACCCAGACACAGGTGGCCGACAGCGCGGGCGGGCGCAGCCAGCTAGCCCAGCTCACCACCAGCGCGGTGGTGCTCATCGTGTTGCTCCTGCTCACCGGGCCGCTGGCCAGCCTGCCCCTCGCCGCCCTGGCGGCGATCGTCTTCCTCATCGCCATCGGGCTCATCGATGTCCGCGGGATGCGGAACATCTTGGCCTGCCGGCGCCACGAGTTCACCATCGCCCTGCTCACCACTGCCGCGGTCGCGATCCTAGGGGTCGAGGAAGGCATCGCGCTCGCTGTCGCCGCCTCGATCATCGACCACCTGCGCCACACCTCCCACCCGCACAACAGCGTGCTCGTGAAGTCACCAGCCGGGCACTGGCAGCCCGCCCCCGTCCGGCCCGGCGCGCGGACCGAGGAAGGACTGGCGATCTACCGGTTCGGCACTAGCCTTTACTACGCCAACGCCGCCCGCCTCATCGACGACGTCACCGCCCTAGCCACGCCGGGAAGCCCATTGCGGTGGATGATCCTCGACGGCGCGGCCATTGGCGACGTCGACTACACCGCGGCCGCGGTCCTCACCCGCGCCATCGAACACCTCCGCAAACAACACATCCACTTCGCCGTCAGCAGCGCCCTCGGCCCGGTGCGCAAGCAACTCGACCGCTACGGCATCAGCGCCGCCCTCGGGCCCGGCGCCTACTACGACACCCCCGGCGAGGCACTCGAGGCCTTTCACGCCGCAGAAAAGGTCGTCGGCGAACACACGGCGCAGCAAGGCAGCACAGCAGGCAAGAACGAACCAGGCCAGTGATCTTGAGCATGCGTACGGGGTCAACGACGCGATAATGTTCGCTCGGTGCGCCCCGCAGGAGCTCGATGCTCACAGTGCTGGCGATCACCCACGGCGTTCCCGCGGAAGCGCATTGTGCAGGTTTCACAAGCCGCTCCCGCTACGTGCCCTCATGTAGCCGCTATGAGGGGTATCGAGTGGCCAGCTGGCGAGATCCTTGGTGAGCCAGATATCAGGTCGTCATCCATCCTCACCCGCATCCCCCTGTGCAGCGCCCGCTGACCCTGGCATGCGCCCCGGCCGTCGGGGATATAGCCGCGCCGTGCGTACAGCCGCTGCGCCGGGCCATAGTCGAACAGGCCGACAGTGATGCACAGCGTGGCGATGCCCCGATCGCGGGCGAGTTGCTCGGCGGCGTCCATCAGCAGTGTTGCGACGCCCCGCCGCCGAAATGGCCCGGCCACGGCGATCTGGTGCAGCAGCGGGATGCCGCGACTCCGGAATCCGGCGTAGTTGGACTCCCACACGATCGCCACGTAACCGACGACACCGGAATCGCCGGTCGCGATAAGGCTCGCACCATCCGGTTCCGTGTGCTCGGCCAGGTACCTGCTCGCCTCGGCCTCGCTGTCAGTGACCCGCGATAACTCCGAACCCGAAGTAGAAGTCGATCCCGGCCCGATGTTCGCGACCGTCGAGGCCGTCACGTCGAAGGTACCGAGCTGACCGGACTCAAGATGGTCCTGGTCTGTGCTCTGGCTCACCACGTCTCCCTGCATCCGGCAGCTGCCACCCTGACGGCAATATCCTGTCGGTAACCCATTCAGGCCTGGGAGGTGAGTCCATGGATCTGGTGCCCTTGCCCGCGACCGCGGCGTGGCGGCACCGGGATGCCCGGGCCGGCTTCGAGGTGGCGTATTTCCAGGTCCTTGACCGGGGGTGCCGCATAGAGGGGCTGACGGCGGCGATCGAGGATGGCGTGACCTGGGCGGTGGAGTACTTCATCGACCTGGATGCGACGGGGGCGACACGCAGCGCGCGGATCCGCGGCCGGTCGGCCGCCGGGTCCTCCTCGGCCCTGCTCGAGGCCGACGGAGCGGGGCGCTGGCTGGTCGACGGCGGGCCGGCGCCGCACCTTGACGGCTGTCTCGACGTGGACCTGGAGTCCTCGGCCGTGACCAACGCGCTGCCGGTTCGCCGGATGGGCCTGGCACCAGGCGCTGGTGCCGCCGCTCCCGCCGCCTACGTCCGGGCCGTCGGCCTGGCCGTGGAACGGCTGGAGCAAACCTACCTGCGCGCCCCGGATGAGGCCGCAGGCCCGAGTTATGACTACGCCGCTCCGGTCTTTGACTTCGCCTGCCGGATCGCCTATGACGAATCCGGGCTGGTGCTCAGCTACCCCGGGATCGCCGTTCGTGCCGGGTGAGCGCGGCCGTGGGTACTCCACTACCCGGATGAGTGAATCGAGGGACCTGCCGGTCTTCTGGAGCGGGCGGCCGTTGCCGGGAAGCGTGACCGTTCCCCCGGCGGTCGCCGCGGTCGCCGGCGGCCGGCCGACGGTGCCGGTGTGGGTGAACGAGGCGGGCGGCCTCACCTTCGCGGTCGGGGACGGCGCGGAGCGCTGCTTCGTCAAGTGGGCGCCGGCCGGCAGCGACGAGCTCGACCTCGCGGCCGAGGCGGACCGGATGGAGTGGGCCTGCCAGTTTCACCCGGTGCCGCGGCCGCTGGCGCGCGGCCAGGACGCGGACGGTTCCTGGCTGGTCACCGCCCCGGTTCCCGGCGACAGCGCGGTGACGGCGCGGTGGAAGGGCGAGCCTGCCCTGGCGGTCACCGCCATCGGGGAAGGCCTGCGGGCGATGCACGACAGCCTGCCGACGGCCGGCTGCCCGTTCTCGTGGAGCGCGGAGGAGCGCCTCGCCGCCGCCCGCCGCAAGGCCGAGGCCGGCGGGCAGGATCCTGCGGCGTGGCACCCGAGCCATCAGGGGCTCACGGTCACCGCGGCGCTCGAGAGCGCCGCGGCGATCCCGCCGGCCGGCCAGCTGGTGGTCTGCCACGGCGACGCCTGCGCGCCGAACACCCTCATCGGCGCCGGCGGCCGCTGGTCCGGGCACGTCGACCTCGGCAGCCTCGGCATCGCGGACCGGTGGGCGGACCTGGCGATCGCGACCTGGAGCGCCGGGTGGAACTACGGCCCCGGCTGGGAGGGGCTGCTGCTCGACGCCTACGGCGTCGAGCAGGATCCCGAACGGACCAGGTACTACCGCCTGTTGTGGGACCTTGGTTAGCCCGGGAGTAAGCCGCGTACGTTCTGGATGAACAAGAACCGGAACCGGTGCGGACGGCCGGCTCTCCGGAATGCGCGCGCGGACGGGCGCCGTTGATTCTTCGTGAGCCACGCTACTGGCACGGGTCCCGGTGAGATCACCGACGACGGCTGCGCCGTCGAGCTTTACGCGCTGCTTCCCCCGTTCGGCGAGGCGGAGATCGTGCACGCCGCGGTGCCGGAGGGGGCCTCGATCCTGGAACTCGGCTGCGGCACCGGCCGGATCCTGAAGCCGCTGGCGGAGCTCGGCCATCCGGTGCACGGGGTCGATGACTCGCCGGGCATGCTCGCCCACGTCGCCGGACTGCCGGTGACCCGCTCGCCGATCGAGTCGCTGCGGCTTCCTGAGAGGTTCGATGTCGTGCTGCTGGCCGCCGCGATGCTGAACAGCGGGCCGGAGAGTCGACGGGCGTTCCTGGAAACGTGCCGGTATCACCTCGCCGGTAGCGGCGTCGCCGTGTTCCAGTACAGCACGCCCAGCTGGTTCGCGGCGTTCGCCGCCGCGCCGCGGGAACTGGAGCGGGACGGGATCACGTTCGTGATCCGCGAGTCCCGCAGGACGCCGCCCACCATGTCCTGCGAGGTGGAGTACCGCGCTGGCGACCGGACCTGGACGCAGGCGTGGACCAGCTACGAGATCAGCGACACGGAGCTGACCGCGGACCTCGACGCCGCCGGGCTGACGTTCGGCCGGTGGCTGACCGAGGACCAGGCCTGGTTTACCGCGCGCCCTCGCTGAGCCGGCTGCCGTAGCGGTCGGCGAAGGCGAGTTCGGACACGTCGGGCCTGTGCAGCCGTCGCGGGAACGGGCGGGCCGGGTACCCGGCGACGATGTGGCAGGCCGTGGCCATGTGCCCGGGAATGCCGAGCAGCTCCTTGACCTCGGGCTCGCGGGCGACCAGCAGCGTGGTGAACGTGGTGGCGACGCCCTGGGCGCGCAGCGCGAGGCACAGGTTCTGCGCCATGGGATAGACCGAGCCGCCGCCGACGATGCTCAGCCGGCCGAGCCCGGTGTCGGTGGGATGGGTCTGCGCCAGGTCGGCGCACACCACGATGATCACCGGAAGTTCACCGAACCGGCGCGCGAACTGGTCGGTGTCGGCCATCGTCCGCGCGGTGTCGGTGAACCCGGTCTGCACGCTCCTGGCCGCACCGCCCGCGCCGCGGATCGCCTCCGCCCCGTTGCGGGCAGCGGCGGCGACCTCCTCCCACAGCGGCAGGTACCACTCCCCCAGCTGCCTGCGCAGCGCCGGGTCCCTGACGAACACGAAGCGAACCGCGCACCGGTTGCCGCCGTTGGGCGCGAACCGCGCCAGCTCCACCGCGCGCAGCAGCACCTCGTCGGGCACCGGATCGTCCCGGTAGTACCGGCACGCGTGCTGCGTGCGCATCGCCTCGGCTAGCTCCATAGACGGGGAGATGCCCGGCGTCGCACCGGTCAGAACCTGACGAAGATCTGGCCCGCTCCGCTTGTGACGAGCCCGGCGATTTCGCGGGTCGTCGATCTCGCCGCGGACGCGCGCGAGGGCGCCGGGGCCGCTGACCCGGGCGCCGCCTTCTTCGGCCTGCTGGCCAGGATCGGGGACGAGGCCACCGTCAAGCGCGACCTGCCCGAGGCCATCGCGATCCCCGGCCCGCTGCAGGAGGAGCTGCACGCCGCGCTCGGCGTCGTGCTGCGCCGCGCCCAACGGGCCGGCGCGGTGCGCGACGACATCGATACTCGTGACCTGATCGCGGTTTTCAAGGCGGCGACCGCCGGGCTGCGCGACGCGCCGGGCGACGCGGTCCGCAGGAAACGGCTGTTCGACGTGATGACCGACGGCCTGCGGCCGCGGGCTCAGGCTGCCGGCTCGCGGCTCTCGTTAGAGCCGCGGATCGACGTGGATCTTGGTTCCCGGGCTGGGATCGAGCCGGCCGTCGAACGCCTCGACGGCGCGGTCGAGGCCGACGACGACGTGCACGAGCGGCGCCGGGTCCACGCGGCCGTCCGCGTAGTGCCCGATCGCGGGCGCGAGCCCGGCCGACGCGCCGAGGATGCCGACCGCCGTGATGTCGTTGAGCACCAGGTCACGGCTGTCGACGGCGCTGGGTTTCCCGGAAACGCCGATATAGACCATCCGGCCGGCCGGCTCGACGCGCCGCAGGGCGACGGCGGGGACCGTTTCGTCGCCGGTGCAGTCGATGACCGCGTCGTAGGTCCGCGACGGCGGGTTGCTCAGTGTGTGGTAGCGGCTGGCGCCCATGGTCCTCGCGAGGTTCTCGCGGCTGGCGTCCATGCCGATCACGTGCACCTCCGCCCCGGCGGCGCTGGCGAACGAGGCGGCCAGCAGGCCGATGGTGCCCGGTCCCCAGACGAGCACTGTCTTACCGGGTCCGGCGCCGGCTGCTGCCGCCGCGCGCCACGCGTTCCCGCCGGGCTCGACCATGGCGCCGGCGCGGTCGTCCACGGTGCCTGGCAGCCGGTACACGCTCCAGGCGGGGACGAGCACCTTCTCGGCCAGCGCGCCCGGCCACCCCATGATCCCGATCTCGTGCCGGTCCGCGCACACGTGGTGCCGACCTGACCTGCAACGCTGGCACTGGCCGCAGCCCAGCATGGTGTCGCCGGTGACCCGCTGCCCCAGCCAGGCCGGGTCGGCATCTGGCCCTATGGCGGAAACGACCCCGCACCACTCATGGCCGGGAATCAGCGGAAAGCGCGACTTGCCCTGTTCGAAATAGGCCAGCTCCGCGGTGAACAGCTCGATGTCGGTGCCGCAGATGCCCACCCGGTGCACGTCCACGACCAGTTGCCCTGGGCCAGGGACCGGCGCGTCCACGTGCTGAACCGCAGCCGACTTCGGCCCGTCGATCACCAGCGCGCGCACACTGGTCATCGTATCGGGGCAGGCGTCGCGGAATGGCTATTCACCGCGCGGGGCAGGGATGAGGTCATGCTGGGATACACGAATGAGGCCGGGGTGGCGGCTTGAGCGACGGCATCGCTGACCTGCTGGTCCGTAACGCGAAGCTTGTCGCCGTCTGCGACGGTGCCGGGCGTGAGCTGCCCGGCGGGTGGGTGGCGATCACCGCGGGCGTGATCACCGGCGTGGGCGCGGCGGCCGACCCGGCACCGGAAGCCGCGACCACGCTCGACGCGTCCGGGTGCCTGGTGACACCGGGGCTGATCAACACCCACCATCACATGTACCAGAACCTCACCAGGTCCTACGGACCGGCGATCAACGGGTCGCTGTTCTCGTGGCTGACCGTGCTGTACCCGCTGTGGGCACGGATCGACGAGGAGGCCGCGTACCTGTCGGCCTGGGTGGGGCTGGCCGAGCTCGCGCTCGGCGGCTGCACCACGACGACCGACCACCTGTACATCGCGCCGCGCGGCGGCGGCGACGTGTGGTCCGCGGAGATCGCGGCCGCCCGCGAGCTCGGCATGCGGTTCCACCCGACCCGCGGCTCGATGACCGTGTCGGTCAAGGACGGCGGGCTCGCGCCGGACTCGGTGGTGCAGGACGACGACGACGTACTCGCGGACAGCGAGCGCCTGGTCAAGCTGCATCACGACCCGTCGTTCTGCTCGATGGTCCAGGTGGCGCTGGCGCCGTGCGCGCTCTTCACGGTGTCCCCCGCCTTGATGCGGCGCACCGCCGAGCTGGCGGAGAAGCTGGACGTCCGGCTGCACACCCACCTCGCGGAGGACCCTGACGAGGACACGTACTGCCTGGAGCAGTACGGCCGGCGGCCCGTCGAGCAGTTCGAGGAGGTCGGCTGGCTGACCTCCCGCGCCTGGGTGGCGCACTGCCTCTACCCGTCGCCCGCGGAGGTGACCAGGCTCGGCGCGGCCGGCGTCGGGGTCGCGCACTGCCCGAGCTCCAACATGCTCATCGGCGGGGGCGGCTTCGCCCCGGTCCGGGAGTTGCGGGCGGCGGGCGCGCCGGTCGGCCTCGGCTGCGACGGGTCCGCCTGCACTGACAGCGCGTCGCTGTGGATCGAGTCGCGGGCCGCGCTGCTGCTCGGCAGGCAACGGCTCGGGCCTGGCGGGATGACGGCCCGCGAGGTGCTCGACATCGCAACTCGCGGCAGCGCGGCCTGCCTGGGCCGGACCGGTGAGATCGGCGAGCTGTCCGTCGGCGCGGCCGGCGACCTGGTGTGCTGGCCGCAGGAAGGCGTGCGGTACGCCGGCGCGCTCATCGACCCGGTCGAGGCGTGGCTGCGCTGCGGGCCGGTCAGCGCTCGCCACACGGTGGTGGCAGGGAAGGTGCTCGTCCGCGACGGGGAGCTCATGGTTCCCGGCGCCGGCATCGAGGACAGGCTGCGGCGGCACGCCGCGGCG
>Ga0207700_10001365_pt1 | contig 13840 bp, 11 predicted proteins | sample LARL82metaG_FD_184348 | JGI IMG/M metagenome (GOLD analysis project Ga0207700, IMG submission 184348) | Corn, switchgrass and miscanthus rhizosphere microbial communities from Kellogg Biological Station, Michigan, USA - LAR L8-2 metaG... | ecosystem: Host-associated > Plants > Roots >...
TCATTGCAGAGTACCTGACGCACAACGTGGATTACTCACTCGACGCAGAGAACGTTGAAGGATTGCGGCTCTTTTTCCGTTATGGCGCTGAGTGCGGGGTGCTTCCTCCAGCGCCACGATTGCAGTTTCTGGAACAGTATCGGTTGGCTCCGCAATCCTGATCGGACATAGCGTTACGCAACTGAATCTTTCAACAGTCGCCCAACCAAAGCTGTAAGTTCTGTCAGTTATTCCCTTCTACCTTCTCAAAAATACTTTCAAGGTACGCACAAATCCCAGAATTTTTAGGGGTCTTACGCCTTCACGTTGAAGGCCGTTTGATTTGGAAAGCGAATGAAGAAACCCGAACGCGGCTTTGTTCCTGCCATCACGTGGCTGCGCGATTATCAAAAGCCATGGCTGCGCGCGGACATTATGGCGGGGCTGGTAGCGGCTGCCGTGGTCATTCCCAAAGCCATGGCCTTTGCCACCATCGCGGGTTTTCCCGTCCAGGTTGGCCTCTATACGGCGTTTGTGCCAATGGTGATTTACGCGCTGCTGGGAACATCAAGACCGCTCAGCGTGAGTACGACAACCACTATCTCCATTCTGACTGCCGCTGACATAGCCAGGGCCGCTCCCAATGGCGAACCCGGGGCCTTGATGGCGGCGGGCGCAACGCTGGCAGTTCTGGTAGGCGCCATGTTAATGGCCGCGTCGCTGCTTCGGCTTGGGTTCATCGCGAATTTCATTTCGGACCCAGTGCTGGCGGGCTTCAAGGCGGGGATCGGGCTGGTCATAGTGCTGGACCAGGTGCCGAAGCTGCTCGGCCTGCACATCGTGAAGACGGGATTTCTGCGGGACATCGTTTCAATCATCCAGCATCTGCCGCAGACCTCGCGAATCACTCTGGCATTTTCAGTGGCCACGCTTTTGCTGATGATTGCCCTGGAGCGGTGGCTCCCGAAGGCGCCGGCTCCGTTGATTGCGGTGGCCCTTGGGATTGCAGCGTCCGGCCTACTGGGGCTAACACACTATGGCGTCTCCGTGGTGGGCAGCATTCCGCGTGGACTCCCACATTTGAGTTGGCCCAACACTGGCCTGTTTGGGGACATGTGGGCAGGCGCGGCGGGCATTGCTCTTATGAGCTTTACGGAAAGCATTGCAGCGGCCCGCGCTTTTGCCGAGCCGGGCGAGCCGCGTCCCGTTCCTAACCAGGAACTTCTTGCACTGGGCGCGGCCAATATTGCAGGCGGGTTATTCAGCTCCATGCCGGCAGGTGGAGGCGCAACGCAGACGGCGGTAAATCACAGCGCCGGAGCTCGTACCCAGATGGCGGAACTGGTGACCGCAGCGGTCGCACTGGCGACACTTCTGTTGCTTGCTCCGCTCATCGCATTGATGCCGAATGCCACGCTCGCAGCAGTTGTCATCGTTTCGTCATTCGGATTGATCAAGCCTGCGGAGTTTCGCGAGATTGCGCAGGTGAGGAAGACAGAATTTTACTGGGCCGTGGCGGCTTTCGCCGGAGTGGCGCTTCTTGGCACATTACGCGGAATCCTGGTAGCGGTGATTACCTCGCTGCTGGCGCTGGCCCAGCAAGCCTACAGCCCCGCGGTGTACACACTAGGACGCAAGCGCGGTACACACGTATTCAGGCAGCTTTCATCTGAACACCCGGATGATGAAACCTGGCCAGGGTTGTTGATTGTGCGCGTGGAGGGCCGTGTTTTTTTTGCCAACGCACAACGGATCGGGGACAGGCTGTGGCCATTGGTTGAACAAACCAAGCCATCCACCATGGTGATCGATTGCAGTTCCATCATCGATATCGAGTACACAGCGCTCAAGATGCTGGCTGAAGCGGAGGAGAAGCTGGAGCGAGAGGGCGTGAGGCTGTGGCTTGCAGCCCTTAATCCCTCTGTCTTTACCACCGTGTCCCGCTCCAGAGTGGGCCAGAGAATGGGGCCGGAACGGATGTTTTTAAACGTGCAGACTGCGGTTGATCGGTATGAGAAGGTCACGGTCATGCAGAAAACGGCCGCCGCGACAACGAGAGCCGGGTTCAAGGAGGCAATGTAATGAGATCCAAAGGGCACACGATGGAAGTTGAAGCTGGAAAAAACGGCCACGCGACGGGCGCTCAGCTCCACAAGAAGCTCAAAAGGAAAGAGTATGAAAAAGAGTTAGCGCGGCTGCATGCCGAACTGGTGAAGCTGCAACACTGGGTACTGGAAAAACGGCTCAGAGTCTGCGTTGTGTTTGAAGGACGGGATGGCGCCGGAAAAGGCGGCACCATCAAGGCGATTACCGAGCGCGTGAGTCCGCGAGTATTTCGCGTGGTGGCGTTGCCCGCGCCCACGGATCGCGAGAAGAGCCAGATGTATTTGCAGAGATACATACGCTATTTTCCCGCGGCCGGCGAAGTCGTGATCTTTGACCGGAGCTGGTATAACCGGGCGGGAGTTGAGCGGGTGATGGGATTTTGTTCTGAAGACCAGGCGCGGAGGTTCCTGCAGGCGACACCGCTGGTGGAAAAGACCATGACGGATTCCGGCATTATCCTGCTGAAATACTGGCTGGAGGTAAGCCCCGAGGAGCAGACACGCCGACTTGAATCGCGCATTGAGGATGGACGCAAGCTTTGGAAGCTATCGCCCATGGATTTGAAGTCGTATAGCCGCTGGTACGACTATTCAAAAGCCCGGGACGAAATGTTTGCAGCCACAGACACGCGTTTCGCCCCATGGTACGTGGCGAATGCCGACGATAAGAAGCGCGTGCGCCTGAACATCATTACGCATTTACTCAGCCAGATACATTACGAGGAACTTCCACACGAGAAAATAAAACTGCCCAAGCGGCAAAAGGCCAATGGATACAAGGACCCGGACTATCCGCATAACTATGTTCCGGAAAAGTTTTAGATCGCTTCTCTTTCATTGCCCCGGGGCAGCTCCAGGTTTGCCCCGAATTGGCAGGAATTTTACCGTCTTAACAACTCTCAAGCGGAACTGCACCCCAAATTTGGCATCCAATGAACTGTGCCGCTTTTCATTCTGCTTTCTATAGGGTCCTGGTTAGAACGTTTAGGTGGTGTTGGGCTTATTCTGCTGGGCCTGGCCGATAACTCTGTTGTGCCGATGCCCGGGAGCATGGACGCGCTCACGATTGTGCTTTCCGCGCACCAGAAAAGCTGGTGGCCTTATTACGCCATTATGGCGACTATCGGCGGGATTGTGGGCGCGTATGTGACCTATGGGCTGGGATTCAAGAGCGGTGAACAGGCGCTGGAGAAGAAGCTTCCTAAGAAGAAAGCCGAGAGAATTTACAAGCTCTTTAAAAAGTACGGATTCTGGAGCCTGTTTGTGCCGGCGCTACTGCCGCCACCGGTGCCTTACTCGCCATTCCTGATAGTGGCGGGCGCTCTGAAATATCCCAAACGATATTTTCTGGTTGCCGTGGGACTGGCGCGCGCCATCCGTTACAGCCTGCTGGCATGGCTGGGATCAATGTACAGCAAACAGATCTTTGGCTTCTTCCACAACTACTACCGTCCCATGCTGTGGACCGTAGTGGCTCTCGCCGTGATCGGCGGACTGGCAGCGCTCTACTGGACGTGGAAGCGGAAAAGCCAGGGCAAGCCGGTGATCCCGGACGCCAAAGGGACGAGCACCAGAACGGCGTAAGCAGCACTGCTATTCCTTGCGGTGCAGGGCTTCGGTTTTGCTATTGAAAAATGTTTTGTCGTCAGCGTGCTCCGCCACGAACTTTTGCAGTTCCTGCGTGCTGGCTGTGATCACCACATCCTTATTCTTACCTTCACCAAGTATCACGCTCGGCAGTTTCACGGCCCCTACCTGCACGGCCCTTCTGAAGTCGTCATCATCGGCCCAGTTGAGTTGGAGTGTTTTGTCTTTGCGGGCAACATTCATGATCCAATGCGCGCGCCGCAGGTGAGCACCCACCTTGCCATCAGGCGCTCCGTTCTGAAATTCCAGATAGGCTGCATCGCCGAGCTTCAGCAGCGCCGGCTCAATCGTGGCGCCCCCCTTGCCGGATTTGACGCGGAGTGAGTAAGAGTTGGGCCTTGAATCGAAGCTCTCAGGGACCACGTCCAGAAACATGTGTTCATTCAGTTTGACCAGGTGCGCGTGATAAACGGTCCTTTTATAACCGTTTGAATCTTTGTCCTTCTCGGTCATCACCAGAGAGTAACTTTTCTTGCCATCTTCATCGCGCGCAATGAACTGCAGCACGCCGTCGTCGCCGTTGTCGGGGCCGACCCAGGAGCCAAGAAGAGATTCGTCAAAGGCAAGGTCTTTGTCCGTGTACAAAGGGTTGAGAGAATCCACCGGGACACAACCGGTGAGGCACGCGAGCAGCGCGAAGAAGACGAGGTAGCGTTTATTCATGGGCGTAATTGTATCGCCGGAATTGCCGTAATCGAAAAGCAAAACCCTTGAAACACGGAGGAAAGGAGTAAACGGAGGAACCACTGGATCTGATTGGTAATCTGTACTCTCTTGATCGGCGTTTATTCGCGTAAATCCGCGGTAAAGCAGTTTTCCGCTGACGGCGATTCCGCGCGATTCCGGCGATCCCGGCGATGCTAAAATAGAAGTGTTCATGTCCCTGACCAAACAACAAGCGCTGGACTATTTCCGCTCGGACGACCTGATCGGCCTGGGCATGGAAGCCGATTCGCTGCGCCGCAAGCTGCATCCGGAAGGCGTGGCCACGTACATCATTGATCGCAACATTAATTACACCAACTTCTGCACGGAATACTGCACCTTCTGCGCCTTTTACGCCCCGGTGAAAGGCCCCGGACGCGCCAAGGGCTACGTGCTGGAGATGGAAACGATCTATGACAAAATCCGCGAGACCGTGGAGCTGGGCGGAACAGGCGTGCTGATGCAGGGTGGGCTGCATCCGGACTTGAAGATTGAGTGGTATGAGGAGATGCTGCGCGGTATCAAGCAGCGCTTCCCGCAGATTCACCTGCACTGTTTTTCCGCGTCAGAGATTATCCACTTTGCCGATGTCAGCGGCCTCTCGATTGAAGAGACAATCATTCGCCTGCGTGCTGCGGGGCTGGATTCCATTCCTGGCGGCGGCGCGGAAATTCTGGACGACGAAGTGCGCTACAAGATCGCGCGCCTGAAATGCCTGACCGACGATTGGCTTAACGTCCACCGGACGGCGCATAAGCTGGGCATGCGCACCACTGCCACAATGATGTTTGGCGTGGGCGAAACGTTTGAGCATCGCATCAACCACTTCCAGCGCGTGTACGAATTGCAGGAAGAGACAGGCGGGTTCACGGCGTTTATCCCCTGGAGCTTCCAGCCGGGCAACACCGCCCTGGGCGGACGCCACTGGGAAGAAGCCACAGCGGTTGAATATTTGAAAGTGCTGGCCATCGCGCGTCTTTATCTCTCCAACTTCAAGAACGTGCAATCGAGCTGGGTCACGCAGGGACTAAAAGTTTGCCAGCTTGGTTTGCGCTTTGGCGGGAATGACGTGGGATCGGTGATGCTGGAAGAAAACGTTGTGCGCTCAGCCGGCGTCACCAACTGCACTACGGAAGAAGAGCTGCGCAGGATGATTCGGGATGCTGGATTTGTGCCGAAGCGGCGGGATACGTTGTACAGGCAGTTGTTTTTGAATTAATCTTACGTTCGTTCAATTGCAAGGCTTCGTTTTTTGCAGCGTTTTCAGATGTTTTTTGATGGTGTCATCGGTTGTAAGCGTCGCAGCCGCGTCTTGCACGAATGGAAGCGCCTCCTTACATCGACCCATTTTGTAAAGAATCCATCCTTTGGTGTCTTTCTGATTAGCCAGTTCATTAGGATCTCTTTCCAGAGCCAGTGCCTGGTTGGCTAAAGACAGCGCTTTATCAAGATGGATCCCCCGATCAGCATAAAGATAAGCTATATTGTTATATGCAGATGGGAAATTTGGGTACAGCTTTATCGCGGCTTTGTACGCGAGGATTGCGTCCTGATCACGATGACGTTTTCCGTAGTTCAGCCCCAAACTGTAATGTGCCACAGCCTTGGCATAGGGATCTTGATCTCTCGCAGCAAATTCTCGCAGGCTTTCGATTGACTTATCGTATTGGCCGGTCTTGAAGTAGGCCCATCCTCTATAAAAATAAAAATCGACCTGGTCAAAGGGCTTATCTCCAGCTTTATTGAAAAAGAGCGCACTGGATTCGTTGTCCCCAACATCATAAAAAGACTTAGCCAAAGCCAATTGAATATCACGGGGCGTGTTATTTCCCTCCGATTCGATCTCCAAAACCGCCGCGCCTAAATTTGAGACGAGGAGGGAGTTATGGTCGCTAGGAAGGGCATGGTTCAGAGTGTCGCGAATAAATTTAAAAGATCGCGTGCCATTGCTTACCAGAACATCCCGTGCCATCAATTGTGTTTTCAAATCCGAATCGCTGAGCCGTTTTTCCAGCATACGGCCCAGTGCGGGATCGTAATCGCCGTTCTCTTTAAAGCTGCTCTCCTCCGAACCAGCATAAACCGTGCGCAACAACCAGTTGTTTTTCGAAGGTTTCCGGCGGGCTACCTTTTTGTCCGGGGCAATTTCTTCCCAGGGAATGCAGATCGGGCCATGCGAAGTTCTTAGATAGATCTTCCCTATTTTCTGGACTTGATCGTCGTGATCGGCTTCGTACATCAGTTGAATGGGGGTGCCAGGAGAATAGGCGATTTCTTGCAAATTCAATGTAAATTTCTTCTCAATCGCCTTGCGCTCGATTGAATTCCCTAAAAAATGGGGGTCAAGGGACAGCGTATTTTCAGCTTTCGCAACTTCATACTCGTGTTGTAACACGAAGACCACGCTCTGCATATTTGCAGGGGGGAAAAGTACCCATCCCAGATTGTATTTTCCTTCGGCAGGGTTTTCGTCCTTAGTCTCGATATACAAGTTAAGATCTAGCGATTCAGGGGAGATAGCCTCCATGATTTTAGGAGGACCACCAGCATTTCGAGGATCTGTATCCCGCTTTGTCAGACCGGCAACATATCCCTGTATGTAAGACTTAGCTGGATAGAAGAAAGTGGCATAAATCCAGACGATGCTAGAGAGAATGACAAGAACAAACGTACCGGCAACGGCTGATATATGTACCCTTCGAAAATGGATCTGGTTTGGCGGCTTGGCGCTGTTCAGGTTTTTGACCGCTCGCCATTGCTGATAGAAAATGAAAATGATCGTTAAAGCATAGACACCATGCGCTGCGAGCAATTGGCTAAGCTTAGAGATTGTGGAGACGCTCTCCTGTTGAATCATAAATCCTCCATTGCAACTGGAAAGAAGGGGGGAACAATCGTCAGCTGCAAGACTCAAGGATGAACCGACCGGAAAATCCTCTATTCGGAAGATCAACCAAGGCTACTTGCCGGATCGAATGCCGGCAACTGGCAATTTATGCAGGGGAATTCCGATATATGCTCTTGGCTCCAAAGAATACAATTAGCAGCGCCCGTTTATCAGGCCCCTGACCGGATGCGAGGCGAAGGATCGGCTCCGCTGCTCTGCAGGATCGGCAAGCTTCCAAACAGTGTTGGATAGCCCTAGAGTGCAGCGGAGCCGATCCTTCGGCTGCGCGAAAGCCCTGTCAAACACTTTGCAGTTCGCGTGGCTCGCTTCAGGATGGCACGTCGCGGGGGTGGGATGGATCCCTGACCGCGACGTGTGTAGTTGGACATACCAACTCAGGAAGGGATTCTAGGTGCGCAGAAAAAGCGCGCGCTTCCACGCCTCCCACGCTCGGGGTCAGAACGACCTCAGCAACACAGATGGGTACCGTAAGCAGAATGAGCAAACGGCGAATTGCAGGCGAGGGCGCCTGCGGTCCACAGGAAATCTTTCGATACACAGCCGAGGGCGGCTGTGCCACATGAGCATGGGCGCAACAGCCCGTTTGCGGAACATCAATCATTTCCCTGCTCGCTGCGCTGCGCGTGAGCCTTTGGCAGAGTGGAGAAGAACTTTTCTTTTGCTTACCCGGCATTTATGCCTCAGCGCGTGCTACGTGCGTCGGCAACATGCCGGGCTATTATCGGCGGTCCGTAAGGCATACAGCCGTAGTCGGCTGTGAGGTTTAAAACTTCACCGGCGAGGGCGCCGGTGCCACATGTGTATGGGTGCAACTTGTGCATGGGAGATCTTACACATGTGTATGGGTGCAACATGTGCAGGGGGATCTTACACATGTGTATGGGTGCAACATGTGCATGGGAGATCTTACACATGTGTATGGGTGCAACATGTGCATGGGAGATCTTACACATGTGCATGGAGGTTAGATTTTGAATCACCAAACTGTTGGATTTTTTTAGGCAGTCATTAAAAACCAGACTCGTGTGGCACAGCCGCCCCGGCTGTGTTCCTATTTTTTTCTTCTCCTCCCATAGCCAAGGATAGTCTTCCGGCCTAGAGACCAGGCCTTTTCTGACTGGATTCTGCCTTACATATTCGATCTTCTGCTCCAGGCTCTCTGCATGCCTTATCACATGATCGAAAGATTCATCCTGCCAGACACTACCTCTTCTTCCCAAGGCTTTGTTTACGGTATGAGATAATGCACTTTTGATTGCGCCGATAATTTCTTCAAAGCTGTAGGTCTCTCTTTTCTCGTCTTCGAGTGGCATAAAAATCATATGCACATGGTCCGGCATCACTACGGCAATATGCAGTCGCATTTTGCTGCCGTTGTCATGGAGGCAGTGTTTCAGGGTTATGTCGCGCGCGGGCGGCGGCAGTTCCCATCTGAAGTATGTGTCAAAGGTGATGAAGTGTTCCCGGCCTGAGCGCTCTATGTGAGGCAGGTTTCTCCGGTAGTCATATTTACGAATCTTCATGAGTAATCGAAATTTAACATTTGCACAGCCGAGGGCGGCTGTGCCACATGAGTCTTCAGAATTTACAGCATCTTCACCTGCGCATGAGAAATTTTAAAAACCACACAGCCGAGGGCGACTCCACCCCAACGAGCCAAAACCGGGCTCGTCGGGGACCCCCGAGGCTGCGCAACATGTACATGGAGAATCTTAAAAAGTCACCGGCGAGGGCGCCGGTGCCACATGTGCATAGAAGCTTCTTGCATAATCTTGCAGTTGGGTGACTTTACAGGTCTGATAATAAGTGACACCACATTGTCCGAGAGAGCACTGCCTAGCTGCTCAGCTTTGGTGAGAGTTTCTCGCCGGTTCTCATTGGCCAACAAACAGCGTGGGATGTCCTCTTTCGCAATTGATTCGTGCATGTAATCCGTACTAAAGTTGATTACTTTCGCCAAAAACAGAATTTGCAGAGTGCGTGCGGGTCTGTAATTGGGGGAAATTGCGCAAAAAGGATGTGCGACATGACGACTGGATCGATGAACGGCAACCGGATTTCAGAGAATGAGAATAAGGAAGTTATAGGGCGGGAAGAGTTAGTCCGCGAGCAGGTTAGGCAGGAGGCGTCCGCGCTGGTGAAGCGTGTGGCCGAGGGCTACAGCGCGCTCAGGAGCCTGATGGAGCAGAATCCCTGGCTCACTCAGGAGATGGACGCTGAAGATCGAGAGCGGAAGCGGGCCTTTGACGAGAAGTTGCAGCAAGGGTTGCGGCGGGCGAACGATGCTCCGCGCTGCCGGTGGGTGAGACAGGACGGAACGAGCTGCGGATCACCGCAGATGCGAAACCATATTTACTGCTACGCGCACAGGCAGATGATGGAGGCGCGTGCACTGGCGTTGCGGCTGCCGGCGGCGGAGGACGCCAATTCTATCCAGATGGGACTGATGCGAATACAAAAGGCGCTGATTGACGACACGATCTCAACGAAGAAGGCCGGGCTATTGTTGTACTCAATGCAGCTGGCGATGACGAATGTGGGGCAGACAACGTTTGGAAAAGCTGCGGACGACGATTTAGTGACAGATACGGTCGAAGAGAAGGACGCGATTCGGGAGGAGGCCGTTGTGGAGACTCCCAAGCCGATATTCACGCGGGACATTCCGGGGTTGCGGGAATACTACAAATCTTTCACCGCAGAGAACGCAGAGGGCGCCGAGGAAAACAAAACCTTACCGCGGATGGACGCTGATGACACTGATCAAAGAAGGGAGTTACCGCGGATGGACGCGGATGAACGCGGATTGGAGCCACTTCACGAGCACGGCTTACCAGCGATGCGAGTGGGACCGTTGGCGCAACGCGATCTGGGTCAAAGCCACGCCAAAATGGGATGAGTTGGGATGCCCCCGGCGGGGTAGTGCCTCCTTCCGATGGCCAAAATTAAATTGGGTTAAAATGTAAGATTCTTAGATACTGCTTGGGGAGTGTATACGTTGAGCGTCTGTGCCAGTTTGGTAATGTTCCTCCTGGTCAATTCACAGAAGGGAATCGTCCACTATTTCAAAAGCCAGTTCATGGACCGGACCTTCAAAGGTCTCTATTCACCGAACGGCTTTGATCTGGCGCTGCTCATTCCCTATTTCATTGTGATGGTCATCCTGGCCGGTTACGGCATGCATCGGTACGCGCTGGTTTACATGTATTACCGCAACCGCAAGAACCGGACCACCGAGCCACCGGCAAAGTTTGCGGAGCTACCGCGCGTGACAATACAGCTGCCGATTTATAACGAGCAGTTCGTGGTGGACCGCCTGGTGGAGGCGATCTGCAAGCTCGACTATCCCAAGGACAAGCTTGATATCCAGGTGCTGGACGATTCCACTGATGAAACGGTGACGGTGGCGCAAGCCGTGGTGGATCGCTATGCCGCGCTGGGCCATCCGATTACTTATATTCATCGCACGAACCGCGAAGGGTTCAAGGCCGGCGCGCTGCAAAACGGATTGCTCACAGCGAAGGGCGACCTGGTGGCCATCTTCGACGCCGACTTTGTTCCGCCGGAAGACTGGCTGATGCGCGTGGTGCACCACTTTACCGATCCGAAGATCGGCATGGTGCAGACGCGGTGGACGCACCTGAACCGAAATTATTCTTTCCTTACCGAGGTCGAAGCGATCCTGCTGGACGGACACTTTGTGCTGGAGCACGGCGGACGCTCACGCAGCCAGGTGTTTTTCAACTTCAATGGGACAGCGGGCATGTGGCGCAGGCAGGCCATCGCCGATGCAGGCGGCTGGGAACATGACACGCTGACGGAAGACACCGACCTTTCTTATCGGTCACAGCTGGCGGGTTGGAAGTTTAAATATTTGCAGGACGTGGAATGCCCCGCAGAGTTGCCGATTGAGATGACGGCATTCAAGACGCAGCAGGCTCGCTGGGCCAAGGGCTTGATCCAGACAGGCAAAAAAATTCTGCCCAAAGTTTTCAAAAGCAAAGCTCCGTTCCGCGTGAAGGTGGAAGCGTTTTATCACCTGAGCGCGAACCTGAGCTATCCGCTGATGATTGTGCTTTCAACGTTGCTCATGCCGGCCATGATTATCCGGTCATTTGGCGGCTGGTTCCAGATGCTGGTGATCGATTTGCCGCTGTTTATGGCATCAACGTTTTCTATTTCCAGTTTTTATCTGGTCTCACAAAAAGAACTTTTTCCGCGACGCTGGCCGCGCACATTTTTATTTCTCCCATTCCTCATGGCGCTGGGGATCGGCCTGACGCTGACCAACACGCGCGCGGTGATTGAAGCGCTGCTAGGCATCAAATCGTCATTTAAGCGCACGCCGAAATACGCTGTGCAGTCAAAGGCGGACAAGGCGCAGGGACAAAAATATCGGCGGCGGTTGGGCATTGTTCCGTGGCTGGAGTTGCTGGTGGGAACATATTTTGTGGCCATGTGCACTTATGCATTCAGCAGCGGCAATTACTGGACGATCCCGTTCCTGCTGCTTTTTGTGCTGGGTTATTGGTACACGGGATTGATGTCATTGCTGCAAGGGCGGTTTGAACGCCGCGGCAGGGCCGCGCAGGAGCCGCATACTAAGCCTTTCCCTGTGGGCGTCTAAGAGCTTTTTCAGGGGCCACGCGGCGCGCAGCTCTGGTATGCTACCCGCAAATGCTGATGAAGGCCCTATATGTGTTGTTAGCGCTGTCTATCGCGGCGATTGTGGCTGCGGTGGGCGCCATGGTTTGGCGGCTGCGCTGGCATTTGCAACGGCCTCACGTCGTGCCGCCGAGTACGGTGCTGGAAGTAACGCCAGAAGAGCTATCTCCAGAGCAGGAACCTGTAGAAAAAACGTAACCTGATTACGATTGTGGCTGTTGAAAGCCGGTTTCCGAGCTCATGTGAAAACTTTTATCTTTGAGGCAATGAGGAATTTGTCCTTCTGATTTGAAGAGATTTTTCCTCTGCCCGCAGGAATGCGTGGAGTGTTGTAGGATTTCAAGTATGTCATCTTCGTCTGTTTCTTCCGCAGTTCGCGAAATTACCGTCGCTCATAGCCCCGACTCTGACGACGCTTTCATGTTCTACGCGCTGGCCACGAATAAAGTCCGCGTGCCAGGGCTGAAGTTTTCTCACACGCTGACCGATATCGAAACGCTGAATCGCAAAGCCATGGAAGGCTTTTATGACGTGAGCGCCATCTCCTTCCACGCGTACCCGTATGTCCAGGATAAATACGCGTTGATGCCGTGCGGCGGAAGCGTGGGCGAACAGTACGGCCCGATGGTGATTTCACCACGCATGGTCGGGCTGGAAGAACTTAAGACGATGAAAATTGCTGTCCCGGGCACCATGACGACTGCGTATCTTGCGCTGAAACTTTTTGCGCCGAAGATCGAGACCGCAGTGGTGCCGTTTGATCGCATCATTCCTGAAGTTTTGGCCGGCAAATATGAAGCGGGACTGATTATCCATGAAGGGCAGCTTACGTATGAACGATCAGGGCTGAAACGCATTCTGGATTTAGGAAGATGGTGGCATGAGCAAACTGGGCTGCCGCTGCCGCTGGGCGGGAATGCGATTCGTCGCGAATTGGGGCCGGAGTTGATTGCGCAAGTGACCAAGGCATTGCGTGACAGCATTCAGTACGCGCTTGATCATCGCGAGCCCGCGCTGGCCTATGCCATGCAATTTGCGCGCGATCTGGATCCGCAGATGGCAGATCGCTTTGTAGGGATGTATGTAAATAATCGCACGCTGGATTACGGCGAAGACGGGAAGCGAGCTGTGGTGAAGCTTCTGGACATGGGCTACAAGGCCGGGATTATTCCGCATAAGCCGCAAGTAGAGTTTGTGTAGAGCAATCGCGCTGCAAAAGAAAAGACGCAGGCTGAGAACCTGCGTCTTCCTTTTTTGTAAGAAACTTAGTATCTGCGCCCGCCGCCTCCACCACCGCCGCCGCGATTGCCGCCTCTTCCTCCACCGCCGCCACCGCGGCCAAAACCTCCACCGCCGCCACGACTAAACCCTCCGCCGCCACCACCGCCCCTAAATCCGCCGCCAGCGCCACCGGTTTTGGGGCGTGCTTCATTCACGTTCAACGCGCGCGATCCCAGTTGATATCCATTCATTGCGCTGATGGCTTTTTCTGCTTCTTCGTCATTTGCCATTTCCACAAAACCGAAGCCGCGTGGTTGTCCGGTATCTCGGTCTTTCAACACTGTAACGTTTTCGACCTGCCCGTAAGCTGCAAAAGCCTGCCGAAGCTCATCTTCACTGACGTTAAAATCCAGATTGCCTACATAAATATTCTTCATGCGATCCTTCTTTACTGGAGTGCAGGCGCCTAGCTACGGGCGATCATTCGATTGCTAATTTTGAACGAATGACAATCATCTAATCTGCCATTCGCGCCTGTTAAACCTCATAAGCCTACGCCTGAGGGTGACAAAGATGCAAATCGCTCTTCCACCTTTTCCTCTCCTGCGCTCAA
>Ga0207700_10001368_pt1 | contig 13827 bp, 15 predicted proteins | sample LARL82metaG_FD_184348 | JGI IMG/M metagenome (GOLD analysis project Ga0207700, IMG submission 184348) | Corn, switchgrass and miscanthus rhizosphere microbial communities from Kellogg Biological Station, Michigan, USA - LAR L8-2 metaG... | ecosystem: Host-associated > Plants > Roots >...
TGCACTAGCTAATACAACATCAGGTACTGTATCTGCACTAGCTAATACAACATCAGGTACTGTATCTGCACTAGCTAATACAACATCAGGTACTGTATCTGCACTAGCTAATACAATAACCACAACACTATCAACACAAGAAATTGTCAATTTGAACGACTCACAACTTTTACCCGCATTTGTCCCAGCCCCTTCGTTAAACTCAACTACTCTTGATCTTTGGACACAATCATTTTCTGCAAAAATACTGAATGGAACAATTTCAACGGTCATTGATAATGCAACTCAATTACCACAAGAGATTGTGGTAGGAAATCAAAATATCGCTGGTATAAGCGAGGCACAGAATTTTCAGTCATCCATATCTCTGAATACGTCATTTCCATCACTAGCAAATGGAACCACTGTAATTAACACAATTAATATGACAAACTATACACTTCCAAATTCGACTTCGGTTGTATCTATAATTCCGACCATAGTCACGCCGGCTAATACAACATCAGGACAATTCATAGCTACTCCGCCTCTTAACATAGTTCCAGGTCAGGAGATTATAATTCCTGTTGCAGATTCTGCTATTCCAAGTTTTGGTGGATTAAAAGAACTTGATTTCCAGTCGTCTCCTAATGCAACTCCAACTGGGGGTAATGCTACAGCTGAATGGTTTACAGCTGAGGTTGATAACAAACTTCCCTCAACAATCTCTGCTGATGGTATAGATGGATCCATAGTTCTTTTCATCAACATCCAGTATCCATATGACGATACTGGTGTTGGATTTAATTGGGGAATTCCAGCAAATCATGCCAAACCGCCGACAATGACATTGGTCATAAACAAGACAGACCAACTTGGAATACAAAATGATTCTAATGGGTGTCCTCTAATTGATGCATATACCTTAAGCTTGGGTTCATGGACTAGTAATGGTCTTGGCGAAGTGTCATCTAGCTCCATCAGTCCAACACAATGTCAGGTAAAAGTACAATCTCAACATCTCTCCAAGTTTGCCTTTTCTATGAGACATATAGGTAATGTCAAGCCTTCTGGTCCAGGTCAATTTGGCGTAGGCGAAGTTACAGATTCCGTCAGTCCAATAAATTGGCAAGGGTATATGGATAAAGTAACTGCATCAAACTCTGAGCAAAACACATCACCACAAAATGCTTACGCATTATCTTCTGATGGTAATGTTGCAACCAGTCCAGGTTTTAGTAATATTGAGTGTAGCAAAGGCCCTGGATATACCCTGATGACTGGAACGTATACAAATAATGGCAAATCTGATGAAATAGATTTCCTACAAATGTCTCTACTTGATAAAGAGGGACATGTTATAGCCACAGGAAATGGTATAATATCGCATGCTAATGCACATGAACCCACGTTCTTTTCTGCCATAACTAGGACCGATAAGGACTTTGCATCATGTACAGTTCAAATTGATACTTCTATATCAAAATAAAAACTGAATTTTATTTCAGATCGTCAGTTTTACCAAAAGATTTCATTTTTGGTTTTTTGAATAATTTGACGTGACTGTAAATTCCAAACGCAAATAAAATGTATGACCACATGTACAAGATATTGATTGGATTGCTACTGTAGGATGATTTGTCAATGTCTAGGAAGAAAAATCCAGAATCAGCTATGATGTTTAGTATAATTGCAATACAGGTAAAAGACCAAAACAAGCCCACTTTGCCTTTGATAAATAGCAATACACCCAAGACTGCTGGAAACAAGATCATAGTATCGGCAATTGGATATACTGCACCCCACAAAATTTCAAAAATGGAAGCATCTCTATTAAGAGAATACGTCGAATATATTGTTGGAATGAAAAACATGAGACTTGCAAGTGCTGCATAGGCAAGTAATTTGTTAGAGATAGCAAGTCGGAATGGTTTTAGATAATATATTGAAAAAACAAACAACAAAGAATATCCTATAAGATAGAACCAGTCTCCTTGTTCTGGAAATGGAAGTAGACGAGATATGATTTCAGAATTTAACCATGTGATCTCTGCAGCAAACCAAAGTGATGCAAACCCTGCAAATAAGAGATATGCCTTTCCATGTCCTCCGCCTAGTCTGAATTGCACTGCGATAATTATTGATAATACAAACAGCCCTCCTGATAAAAACACCATGAGAAAGTCTGTAGTTACATCTGCTACATCTTTGCTTATGATATTTGAAATTAATACTGCAAAGCCAACCGAAAGAAGACCGAATACAAATAACTTGTTTCTTCTTACGTTCTCATTTTCTGCTTGCATTCTATTTTGTTAATACTTTGAGGAACTCGCCTACTGGTCTTTCTTGGCTGAATTCCCCCAGGTTTTTCTTGATCTTTGCTATCACTGCAATGTCCGCATAACCGAATATCTCCCTGAGTACATTCTTCAAATAATCAGGATTTTCTAGGCAATCAGCAAGTGCGCATTTGTACTTTTGAATAAGACTGGTGTTGACTATATCTAATGTAGGTCCGCCCATGTCGTTTAGGGCATCTTCTACTGCTGCTGTAAACAACTTTTTGTTATCATTCATTATCTCTTTATCATTCAATTTCTATTCTCACCTATTGATTTTTTTAATAAAGTCAGGATTAACGGCATGCTGATGCCTCCTCCCATGAGTAATCAAATAGATTGTGCATGGCATCAATCAAAGGTTTAGAGTCTGACCAAACTGCAAATATATCGTTTGAGGGATGTGTGGCATTTCTCAAAAACATCAATATTTCTCGGTTATCTTTTAACACAAAACATTGGTTGTCAGTTTTGCTTGTGGGCATTATCTTAATTTTCCGCTTGTCTATTTTTTCAACATACTCTGGAACCGTATGTGCAGGTGAGACTATAATCCTGACATTGAATATGGAATTTGGTAATGTATCAAAAATATTTGAATGATAAAATCTGGAAAGATCTTTGACGGAGCCAAAAATTAAAAATTCTTCTCGTGCCGTATTTACCATGTTGGATATTTTAGTAAAGATTTGCGGGTTTCCTTGAAGCATTTGTAATTTTTCCTTTTCATCATCAATTGTCTCTATTGCAAGTGTGGGAACTGCATTCCATAATTCTGAGATCTCGTCTTGCTGTTTTGCAAGTGTGTTGATTTTTTCTTTTTCTGCATCAATCAATATTGATATTGTTTTTTCAATTGGTAATGCAGAATATCTTGTAGGCGATGAAAGCTCGGCAGTGACTATTCCACGATTCTGTAATGTGTTTATGATGTAATACGTTTCTGTTCTGGGAAGACCTAGGGCCTTGAAAACATCTGGAGCCGTTTTGGGACCAAACTTGCCCAAAAATATGTACACCTTGGCTTGGTTTGATGTCAGACCAAATTTCAAAAGTTCGCCCTTTATCTTTTCAAGTCGCATTTTGTTATCATACATGTGAGAACCTGGATCTGAATCAAAAACTGTCAAGTTCTTCTCTTTGTCTAGCATTTTTGATGAGTTCTCTATACTCGTTTTAGGTATAAAAGTTCTGTCTGAACTTGAATTGACTTGGCGTAATTGACAAGTCTTCAACTATGAATACCCCAAGATTCTACCTGTCTCTGCATCTATCATCACTTTCTTGACATCTTTGGGCATCAATCCTGTTTTTGCAGAGACAGTCCATACCTCGTCTTCTAAAAGAACATCACTCACTATGATTGAATGATATTGTTCTAGGAATTTTCTTGCTATCTCTTTTGCTTTGAATTCATCAATTGTCATCTAGTTTTGGTGGCATTGGAATTTCCATAAGACTTGTTATAGATCACTTTGTGACATGAAAACCTTTATTATATTCTGAACATCGATAGGTTTTCTTTTTAATACCAACTCTGTAAAACTTGTGGCAGTTTTACCTTATCATGCAATTAGGATTTATTTTCTGCGGATTTTGTCAGCTTAGTATCTTACTATATCCATAAATAGTATAAGTCATATACTATCCTCCAATAGGGGAAATTTGATTGAAAGTATTACTAATTGATGACAATGAAACGATAACCGAGATGATGTCAAAATATCTCTCTGCCAAGGGCCATCAGTGCTCTGTTGCTAATGACGGTAGGACAGGTCTTGCCCTGATAACGGAAAAAAAATTTGATGTGGTACTATTGGATCTAGCAATGCCAGACTTTACCGGAGTAGATGTGGTAGAACATCTACAAAAGAGTGGAAAAATAAAAGAAAACAAAATAATCCTGTTTACTGCATCGTCTATTACAGATGCCGAAATAGATGTACTAATACAAAAAGGCGCACATTCCTGTCTTAAAAAACCAGTAAAACTGGCAGTACTCCTACAAGTCATAGGAGGCTGAATAAGATCGCCCGTGACAACGAAGATGAACATAGAGATAACAAACTATCATCTGACGACGATACCAGAAAGATAAAAGAACTGGAACAAGAAAAATTTCTCTTAAAGGAAATAAATGATTCAGTCTCCGCCCAAGCAGACGAACTGATGCTATCGAAACAAAACTTGGAAAAGAAATTAGGTGAAGAATCACAAAAATCAAAAGAACTGGAACAAGAAAAAATACTTCTTGTAGGAATGGTGGACAATAATGAAAAGACTGAACAAAAAACACACAAACGATTCTACTCCTCAATAGCACTAATTGCAGTTACAATATCACTTGGATTTGTTGGATATGTATATTATGAGAATCAACTAGCAAGTCAAACCATATCGCATCTGCCAATCAATTATAATTCAAATTATGTTATACAAAACCTACAAGGTGATACAATAGACACTTGGGTTGCATGGAATATTGCAAATGGAAGAATAATCCATATTCATGTTACAAATACTGCAAACCTTCCACAAAACATGATTGATGCTGTGAAAGATGCAATCTTATCAACAAAGGCTGTAAAAATTGATGATTCCGCTACGGGGACAGGACCAAAAGGCACTTCCTCTGTATACTATGTAGGGTGGGCAGGAGCAGCAGAGACTGCATATTCTGAGCCAACTAAACAATACATACCCCAACAATTTGACGTTAATGGATCTCCTAATGGTGTAGGAGACATTGAAGTCATTCTTACAAATGATATAAGTCCTGATGGATATTCTGGATACACAAAGACTCTGGTAGATGGAAACGAGATACTAAAATCAAAGATTACAATATTCAAGGCAAACAAGCTTGATGCAAATAATCTTAGTGCAATCATAAGACATGAATTTGGCCATGCTTTGGGATTGGGACATGCTACCGCCTCTGAAGACCTGATGAGTCCAATGCTTCCTGACTATCCATACATTTCAAGTTGTGATATTGATACACTAAAGGGGTTGTATGATGGTGACAAGAACAGTAAAGTGGTGTGTACAAAATAATCATCACTACTAAAATCCGGGAGTATACTTATGTTTAAGAAAACAACTCATACAAAACTGATTATTCTTACTTCACTTTTGCCTATTGTATCTTTTGGAATTGTTGGAGTGATATCATACTATGAGATAAACAATTTCATAGTTGATGAAAAATGGGTAGAGCACACATATCAAGTCATAGGTCAGGCAGACGATGTAGAAAAATCAATGTTAGATATTGAAACTGGAGAACGTGGGTACATAATAACTCATAATGAAGTATTTTTGCTGCCTTACAATTCTGGTCTAAATCATATCATGACTCAGCTTGAGTCCCTTCGGACATCTACTGTTGATAATCCAGTACAACAAGCAAATATTGCTAATTTAACACAACTGATTAACAAAAAAATTGCATTTGTGAATCAGGCTGATACTTTGGGAAAGAATGCAAATACAGATGCTGCTGCAACACTAGTCAAAAGCCTTGAGGGAAAAACAACAATGGATGGCATACGACAGGTGATCATTAATATAAAAAATGAAGAAAATAATTTGCTAAATAAAAGATCCGAACTATCTCAGATATCTGCGGCAAATACCGCTAACACGATAATTGTTGGAAGTGCTATTGCAATAATTATCACAATATTATCAACTATTATCTTGTATAGGAAAATGCAGCAACGAGATGAGATTGAAAAAACCAATATTGACCTACATTTTGAAACAGAAAAACTAAAGGAGCGAGACAATGCAAAATCTGAACTCTCTGCAATGGTATCTCATGAGCTAAAAACACCATTAGTCACAATTAGTGGATATGCTGAGATGCTCAGAGAAGACAATGTTCTTGGAACACTAAACAAGGAACAGATACATGCAGTAGATACAATCATTTCACAAACTATCAAGCTGGAGAGACTTATCAGTGATATCATGGATGCTCAGAAAATGGATCTGAAGAAAATGAAGTATAACAAGAGGGAATTTGATATCGATGCATTCATGAATGAGCAAATTCAAATTCATTCCAAATTAATGGACGAAAAGAAGATACATTTTGTAAATTCAACTCATAGAGAACAAATGAACGTAACAAGCGATCCTGATAGATTGAGTCAAGTATTTGCAAATCTGATAAAAAATGCAGTTGATTTTGTACCTGCAACGAATGGTAGAATAGAGATCAATGCTACATGCAAAAACGGTCAAGCTATTTTTTATGTAAGGGACAACGGTAGAGGTATCCCGAAAGAAAAACAAGAAAACCTATTCAAAAAATTTTATCAAATAGATACATCCCTCAAAAGAAGTCATGGAGGAACTGGGTTGGGATTAGTAATCTGTAAAGGCATAGTGGAAGCATTGGGAGGTACAATGTGGCTAGAGAGCGAAGTTGGGCAAGGTGCTACATTCTGGTTTAGTATACGCAATAATGGTTCTATGGATTCAAGTTAAACCGAATCGTGACTCTGTAAAGATAAACTCTGAAACTAGAAAAAATTCATATCTGAAAAATGGCTCAAAACTCATTATGAGAAAAGTACCACTTTGGAATCAGATCTGTTAACAATATTCCGTACTTGATATAATACTAGTTCATTAATAATAATCTGATTTACATGTGTTGGGATTGTATTGTTGTAGGAATTGACTTGCCTTGAAATTACATGTCAAATATTTTGAAAAAAAATTGGGCGAGTTACCTGATGAAAAACTGTGGGAAATAATTGATGAATTACTCTTACCACATACTAACGAATTTAACAAAAAATCTATGAGTCGTGATGAAATACTTGAGCTTGCTGTTGTACTAAAAGCATCCAACGAATTATTCAGGAATTTAGAACAGATTGCACTTTTAAAACATGAATTAGACCAAGCAAGTCACAAAATAACATAAAGTGTATTTCACGAACAAGATCTAGTATCTTTTCATAGTCATCTTTTAATCTAGTTTTGTGCTAGATATTTTAGAAAATGTCATCTGATGTGCTAACTCCATTTCTTGATGAAAAGTATCTTAATCTTGAAACATATAGAAAAAATAATCAAGCAGTAAGAACACCTGTCTGGTTTGTCATCGATAATGGAATCATATATGTTGCAACACCACCCACTGCTGGTAAAATCAAGCGTCTGACTCGTAGTAAGAATATTCGTATTGTGCCTTCAAACATGAAAGGTACACCAAAAGGAGAGTGGGTTGATGCAACAGCATATTTTGCAAACGAATCTGAATCATCCCAAGCAATAAAACTTCGCAAGAAAAAATACGGTATTATGGCAAAACTAATTGGTCTGGCGGTATACCGAAAAGGTAAACCTGTTGTAATCGGTATCATGATTAAAAACTGATTATTGTTGGCAATAATTCGGGATCTATGATACTGGCTGATAGCAACTAATATTCAATATAACAATAGACTTCTCACAACAGCTAATTTGAGAAGTAACAAAAAGGCTGATTCTGTGCTTGTGTGACCTGATACAACTTGTTTTAATGGAGGACTTGGATTGGCGGGTGTATTATTATTGTATGGAGTTCCCATCGTTAGTGTAGCTGTGTGATATTTTACAACTACGCTATATGATTTGTCGTTATATTTTGCAGTAATCGATGTATCTCTTTTGGCATTATCTAGTATCTTGATATCTGCAATGCCACCACTGTCATAATCTGATAAAATCCCTACATTTGGTTGGATTTCTGACAATGTTATGGGGAGTGATATGCCACTAATTGATAAAGTTCTAAGTAATCCATTAGTGTCTGGAACTAGTTTTTGTATTCCATTACTTTGTGACTCACCTACTTTGATACCTTGTGGACGTGGATCTAAAGTTAGTTTGCCATTGTGATTAAACATGAAGGTGGTAAGATTTCCTATCACGTTTTGCATTGCGGGAGTTCCATCTGCATCGAGGTTTCCATTTCTGTCAAAGACTTGATAGTATAACGTATTATTTTTCATCGATGTTCCCCATGTCCACGAATCTTCATCAGTTGGGTCTATGTTGAGTTGGGGATCGATCAAATCTGCTTGAACTTGGGCACCTTGTGGATAATCTGGCCTGATTGTCACAGGCCTAATGATGTTTTCTGGAATTCTATCAAAAACAAGATTAACTGATTGATCTCCTCCTGCTTTTTGGTATTGTACTGTAACTGTTTCTGGAAATCCTGCAAAATCAAATAACTGGATTATGGGCCATGCATTAGAAAATGCTAGATTATTACTGGCAATTTGACCTAATCTGCCTCCAGGTGCTTGACTGTTCAAAGTTTGGTTTTGCCTCACTACGTGATTTAGGAGTGTACCTCCTGACAGATTTGTTACACCTCCGATATTTGTTGGTAAACAGGTTCCAAATGGTTGTGTTCCATTTGATGCGCCACTAAAATGTCTTGCAACCGCAATTCCTTTTGTATCTGCAAAGTCTACTCCAGTTGTTGATGCTGAACTAGATGAACAAAATTGTCCAAAGTCCAAACCCTTGCCAGAATTACTTAATTGTGTTGCATCTGCAGCTTGTGCTTGACGCATGTCTGCAAAAAATGCATGCCAGCTTCCATCTGTAGTCTGTGCCATTCTGAGTCTCTTACCGTTTATTGTTACTACTGGTTCACCATATGCCTGGTCTAATCTGTTTATGTCCGGATCTACTACTATGACTTCAATTACCTGAGGTCCTGCAAAATAGTTTTTGAATAATGGATTTTCAGCCGAGACATACAGATTTGGATTGAGCGATGTATGTTTCATCGGTTCTATTCTTGGAATTAATGGTTCCATTCCATTTGCTGATTGTATGTGTCCAGGTAATATTGAAAAACTGGAAATGAAAAATATGATTACAAAAAATATATACATTTTTTTTAATATTCTCATACTTGCAATTTCTCCCCTCTTGAAACTCTCCAAATGGCATTTTAGTCTTTGTGAAATTATATTCTAGTAGATACTTTTACAAATTTAATAGACAACCGTTTATTTTTGCATGTAATCTAGTGTCATACTCATGTTTATTTTCTTATGTGATGTGTTTTTCATAATATTACAAAATTTCACAAAAATTGAAGATAATGATATATTATTTTCTATTTTTGACCATAATTATCTAAAAAGTTATAATGTAGTACCATTATTATCCATATATGGAGAATTGTTCTAAATATTTTACTATAAAATGTGAACTAAACACGAGGGTTGAAACTTGGCACTAGTCTTCCGACCTGCAGATTCTGGATTAATGATGAAGGTTATCCTGTCGATTTCCACACTTTTTGCCATTGCAAAATCTAGAACTCTAGTCTATGCATTTGCACTGGCTGCTATTGGAACATTTCTGATTTCATCTGGTATCAAGGTTCCTGATTTTCTAGTACTAGCACGATTAATTCCATCTGTATATTTTTTGGCGCTCGCAACTTATCTTTACAATGATCTGACTGATTATGATGTTGATAAAGTAAATAGTCGTGATAATAATTATAGTTCCAAGAGAACCAACTATAGACAAATCCTGTATTCTACAATTGGCTTTTTTGTGATTTCTATATCGCTTGCATTTTCGATCAATATGTTTACAGGCATTGCAGCGCTTGCATTCCTAGGTCTGGCAATTGTATACTCACACCCAAAAATACATCTGAAAGACATGTTTGTAATAAAAACCGTAGTTACTGCAGCTGGTGGATTTATTGCTGCACTTATGGGCTCTCTTGCAGTACAGAATATTTCTTATGTTGGAATATCTGCATCATTAATGTTCTTTTTGATGTATTTTATCAATGGGCCATTGGGTGATATGGGTGATATAAGTGGGGATAGAAAAGGTGGAAGACGAACAATACCTATTGTGCTTGGTATGCAGAAAACTTTCGGATTTATTTTTGCATCTGTATCTGCAATGGCTTTGATACTTGTCGTAAATTATTACTTTTTTGGATTAAATATTCTTGGGTTATCTTTGGGATTAACAATTTGTGGATATGTTGCCTTTAGGATAACAAAATTGCTTGTACATTATGAAAATAAAAAAATTATGAGTAAAACCAGAACAGCTGTGAGATTTAGTGTATTTGCTGTTCAATTATCTATGCTTGTTGGCATAATTACGAATGTTATCTGATTGTAGTACTTTAGACTGTTTTTGTGACTATCTTTGGAGGATTCACAGATGCTGTCTGCCATAAACTGTCAAATGTTGCAGTCATAGTTGCTGATAATGACTGATCCTCTGTAAATATTGCCATTTTGAATTTTTTTGGCTCTGTAATATCTACAGTTTCTAACCCGACATGCTTATTGTCTACAACTAGAATGCAGAAAGGAACTCGTGCATATCTTCTATCTATCTTTGAAGGATAGAATGGATTTGAAACAACTTTTTCACGTTCATTTTTATTTTTATCTGATCTCATTCCAGATTCTTTTGCAAAATATTCTCCCACCATTCCCGTATCGGCCAATATTCTCACACTGATTCCAGCACTTGCCTTTTTCAAAATAGCATTGATGATAAGTTCATTTTGGAATCTTGTAACAAGAAGTATTTCATTTTGCGCAAATTCTATCATCTCTAAAATCTTTCTAACCATATCTTCATACGATGATATTGCCGAGAATGATTTTCTAGATGTTTCTAAATCAGAACTAACCTGTGGTTCGACTTTTGACATAAACTCCATGATATCTTTGTCGTTGAATTTTGGATCTGCTTTTAGCACGTCGACCATCTGTAAGTATTTTGAATTCTTGATGTTGTTTGTTAGTCCTATGATATGTTTTTGATAAACAACTCTTCCAAATGCTGTCTGGATGTATGATTCATTGTTTTTGGTAATCAAACCCAGATCTACCAATTGTTTTAGTCTAGTATAGTATTGCTTCTTTGTCAAGCCTATTTTTGTTGGTGTGTCAAGTTCTGACTTGATTCCTTCATTTGCCATGAGAAATATTGTCAATGCATCATTTTTTGATAGGACTGATAGCACTTCAGTTAACTGTGATAAAATTTTAGAATTATCCTTTGAGGCCAAAAATGAATCTGGTGATTCTATCTGTTTTTCGGTGATTGTCTTCATGGATTTCTATGTATACGTCAACAGGAGTTCTTTATATCGATTTTGGTGAATTTCGTTCGTATTTTCCCAATAAATGTAGGTAGATCACTACTGATGTGTTAATGCTTGTGATGGCTTGGATCTGATTCTCTGTAAATAGTGATTATACTTTGGAAAATGCCTTAAATAGGGAATGTCCTGTACAAAACAAGTGGAAAGTAATCATAGACTAAAGACTGTCCTAGTAGTTGATGACAATCCTGATGTTCGTTCTCTTCTTGTTGAACTCTTGGAATTAAAAAATTTCCAAGTGGTTGGAACAGGACGTAATGGTAATGATGCTGTTGTGTTATATGGAAAATTAAAACCAGATATTACACTTTTAGACGTAGTAATGCCCGACACTGATGGACTGTATGCACTGGATCATATTCGAGAAATAAATTCTGATGCTGCAGTAATTATGATTACAACGGATCTATCCCAGGATACTGCAAAGAGACTAGAAGATCTTAAAGCTACTGCTGTAGTCTACAAACCATTTGACATTAATGACCTGGTAAAAATCATACATGATATTGAATCCGCAGCACATGCGGGCCAAATTAAATTTTTCAACTGATTACTTGATCTACATGCCGATTTAGTATTGGAAAATCTTGTCAAACACTAGTTAATCCTGATTTTAAACCTGTTATTCTGATATCTGGTCGGATTTTTCAAGTTCTGCACATAGTCTTTTGTATTCTCTGATGGTTTCATTGAATTGTAAAAATACTTTGTTTATGCTTGTCTGTGCCATCTCAAACCTCATAGTTTTTTCTACCAGGTATGACGGATCTTTTGGGTCAAGACCTGTATCTTCCCAAATTTTTTCCACCTCGTTTATCTGTTTTTCTAGATTGGTTTCATTATTGACTATTTTTTCCTTGATTTTCTTGATTAGGAAATCATCTGTCATCTGTTGATGGATAAATGACACTTAGTTAAAACTCGTTATTTCTTATAATTGTGTATTATTCATCTTGTGAATTGTGAAATATTTGACCTAGCTTGGTAAAATTAGTGCATCTTTTCTTTAAATAGAAATTTGGCAAATTGATGCAATGCCGTACGAAGAAGTCTATTTTCAAAGACTGAAAGAAGAAAATCCTGAAGAATACCAAAAAGTTACCATAAGCAAAGTCAATACAGTATAGCGGTTTGACCAACTGTTTGGTATGTTTTTGATAATACTAGTTATCTTTTCCAGATTTTTAAATAATAAAACAAGTTTGATGATTTTTAGATTCTTATTGCATTGAATCTGAGATGGATTTCATCACGGTGACACCTTGATCATTTGTCACTGTTACCATCTTTGTACCCTCTGGTGGAGACAACATTTGTTTCTCACCTGAATTTAGGACTGGCAAGACATCTGAAGTGGTACCATAGTCTATTTTGACATTGGTAAGCGGTGACGAGCCTGTGTTCTGCACGTAAATACGAACAACATTTCCTACACCCATGACCATTTCAGTTCTTGGTTCTACATTCAATGCATATTGTTGTGTTGCAGGGTGGAATGCAAAAAGAACAATGACTGCTACAGCCACTGCAGCTCCTCCACCTATTGCACCATAAACTATTGGCTTTACCATGGTATGAACAAACTAGAGCCAAGTTTGAGGTAATTTAAGGGTGATGCTATGTCTTTTGTTTTTTATTCTTTTTCTGTTTCTTTCTGTTTTTAAAATGCCACAAGAAAATGAAAAACCCTATTGCACTTGAAACAATTGTGCCAACACCAACCACCGGAGCAATAAAAAATGTACCAAGCCAAATTCCGTTTGCATCACCAATCTCCATCATACCTCTATGTCTTGCAAATATGTTTACTGAATCTTGAATCGAGTGCGACTGGTTTGAATCATCAAAATATGTTCCATTTACATGAATCACGGCATGAGTTGGAATATCAAGATCTTTTTGTGTGCTGACCAAAAATTCAAAATCTGAACTTTTTCCAGAATCAAGACTTGACAGTAAAAATGATTTTTTGCCTTCTAGACTAATGTCATCTGAATATGCTGTAATCTGTACGTTTTGGGCCATAGTGCCCTGATTTTTTATTGTACCTTTTATCGAAAAAGGTTCTCCTGAGAATACATTGCTTGGAGCCTGTATGTCAATGCTCAAAATTGGACTAGATTGTGTATTGAGATTAAATGCATGAGTAAATGTATTCTTTATAGGATTTGCATCAAATAGTCCCTTGATGTAATAAGTGACTTGGGCATTTGCAACAAACACTCCGTTTGGTGTATCACTTTTTGTTTCTAGTTTGAAGTCATTTCCAAAAGTAGAATCTTTTGCAAGCTTTGCTAAACTAAAAGTATTATTTGTAGAGTACAG
>Ga0207700_10001369_pt1 | contig 13811 bp, 14 predicted proteins | sample LARL82metaG_FD_184348 | JGI IMG/M metagenome (GOLD analysis project Ga0207700, IMG submission 184348) | Corn, switchgrass and miscanthus rhizosphere microbial communities from Kellogg Biological Station, Michigan, USA - LAR L8-2 metaG... | ecosystem: Host-associated > Plants > Roots >...
CTGAAGTCGAGTGCGACGTCGCAGCACGCGGCCAGCTGCGCGGCGTTCTCGAATGCCTGCGGGTGATCGCGCAGCAGTGATTGCAACTCGTCGTGTGACTTGAGTCGATGCTCCGCGTTGGCCAGCAGCAGGCCGTGGGCGGCGGCGCCGTCGAGCGTGGTGCGGTGGCGGATGGCGGTGAGCACGTCGAGCAGTGGCTTGTCGCTACGTGTGGCATGAACCGGCAGGTTGCTGGCCAGCGGCGTGACGCCGCAATTGGCTGCCAGCTCCGCGGTCTCGGCGGCCAGCCAGGCGTCGGCGGGATGCAGGTGATGGGTGAGCAGCAGGCTGACGTTGTCACGACCGAAGGCGTCGCGCAGGCGGCAGAGCAGGCGCTCGGCGAGGCGCACGTCGCCGGCCAGCAGCGCGTCGGTGATGGCGCTCTCGCGGCCGCCGGCGAGGACGTGGCAGCCGCGCAGGTCGGCGGGGTCGACGTGGGCGGGCGGGCCTGGCGGGAGCTGCTTCGTCGAGGGCAGGCCGGGCCAGCCCGTGGGGAAGGGGCCGGCGGTGGGGCGCAGTGAGGCGGGGCGCTCGGGCGGCTTCTCGAGGTTGCGCTCGGGCCGCGGGGCGTAGCGGCGGTGCGCGGGGAGCAGGTCGGGCTCGGGCTCTGGGCCCTCGTCGAAGAGGTCGAGCAGGGGGTGGCCCTTCTCGCCGGCGAGCTGGGCGGCGCTGATCGCCCGGGAGAGGTTGCGGTAGCCCTCGGGGCCGGTGGCCAGCAGACGGAGGCGGTCGCCGTGGACCAGGTCGAGCTCGGCGCCGATGACGGGGTGGATGCCGGCCGCGCGGGCGGCCTCGGTGAACTCGACGGCGCCGTAGAGCCCGTTGCGGTCGCAGATGCCGAGGGCAGGCATCTCCAGGGCGGCGGCGGCCTGGACCAGGTCGGCGGGGGCGGCCGAGCCCTGCAGGAAGGAGTAGTGCGAGCGGGCCGCCAGCTCGGCCCAGCCGCTTGACAGCAACACTACTTTGTGTATCATTCTGCGTTGCATATCGTCCTTCGCAGAAATCCTGCGAAGGCGCGGCTTCCGAGGAGATTCCCCATCCTTCCCAGCGCCGTCCCCGACCACTTCGTCCGGCTCCGTCGCGGCCCCTCCCCGCGGTGGAACGTGCCGGTGGCCACGGGCGGGGGCGGCGCACTCCTCGGCGGGCTGGTCGGGCTGGCGGCCGCGGCGGTCGCCCGGCTGCGCTCAGTCATAGCGGCGGGCCAGGTGCCAGCTGTCCATGGCCAGGTCGTGGTAGACCTCGACGCACTCGCCGCTCCGGGTCACGCAGCGGCGGTAGTCGCGGGACACCGGCTCGCGCCACCAGTCCGTCTCCACCAGCCAGCGGTTGCTGGTCCGCTCCACCAGGCGCCAACCCTCGGGCAGCCGGATGGCCTGGATCCGCCCGCCGGCGGCCAGCCGCACCTCGGTGGGCAGCTCGTACAGCTCGGTCATGCACGAGCGCCCTCCCAGATGAAGCGGCGCTCGGCCAGGTCGCCGGGGTCGAGGGCCAGGCGCGGCCGGAGCACCGTGCCCGCGCCGAAGCGGTCCTGCAGCCGGGCGACGCTGCGCACCACCGCCTCGCGGCCGGCGTCGCCGGTCCGCCAGAGGTCGACCTGCCGGCCGGAGCCGGGGCAGAGCCCACCCGCCTCCAGGCGCAGCGCCACCACCGGGGCCTGCGGCCGGGCCTCGCCGAGCAGGCCGAGCACCGCGGGCCAGAGCTCGGCACCGTTGCCGGCCGGTGCGGGCAGGACACGCCGGGCCGTCGCCGCCACGCCGCCCTCCTCCTCGAGGGCCAGGCCGAGCGTGCCCGCGGCCAGCGCCGCGGTGTGGAGCCGCTCGCCGAGCGCGCCCGCGAGGCTGCGGGCGGCGGCGCGGATCGCCTCCAGGTCGGCCACGGGGCCGTCGAGGGGCAGCCGCTCGGCCAGCGTGCGGGGTGGTGCCCAGGCGTCGACGGCGCCACCGTCCTCGCCGCGGGCGAGGCGGTGCACGGCCAGTCCGGCGGGGCCGAACTGGCGCTGCAGGTCGGCGGCCGAGAGGCTGGCCACCGCGCCCAGGCAGTCGAGCCCGAGCGCGGCCAGCCGGGCCAGCACCGCCCTGTCGGCGGGCAGCAGGCCGAGCGGCAGCGGGGCGAGGAAGGCCGCCTCCTCGCCGGGGCGGACCAGGCGCACCCGGCGCGGCGCGCTCACCCGCGCCGCCATGCGGGCCACGAAGCGCGAGCCGGCCACGCCCACCGCCGGCGCCTCGCCGTCCAGCGCCCCGGCCAGAGCCCGCGCCGTGGCCGCAGCCCAGGCGGGCTCGCCGGGATGCATGGCGTGGCCGCCGCTGAGGTCGGCGAAGGCCTCGGCGTCGCCGACCTCGACCGCGGGGGCGACGCCGCAGAGGGCGGCGACGGCCCCGGCGCGGAGCCGGGCCACCTCCTCCTCGTCGAGGGCCACGAAGACGGCGGCGGGGCAGGCCTGCTGCGCCTGGCGCAGCGGCTGCCCGGGGCGCACCCCCGCCGCCTCGGCCGCCGCGGAGGCGGCGATCACCGGGAGCCGCAGCTCCGGGGCGCCGCCCACCACCACGGGCTCGGAGCGCAGCTCGGGGTGCCGCCGCCAGGCGGCCAGCAGGCCGAGGTGGGGGAAGCGGGCACAGAGGATGCGCGGCACGGTCCTGGGCCACCTCGCCTCAGCCGGCGGCCGCGGCCGGGCCGGTGGCGGGCGCCACCCGGGCCACGGTGGCCGGAAGCGGAGTGTCGCGGTACCCCGGCAGCAGGGTGGGCAGGCCGACCACCTCGCCGACGGCGTGGGGCCGCGGGTAGCGGATCAGCATCGCCGTCTCCGCCCCGGGCGCGCCGACACGGCTCTTGGCTACCTCCAGCCGCACCCGCAGGCCGGCGACGTCGCCGTGCGCCTCGTGCCAGCCCAGCGGGGAGCAGGCGACGGTCAGCGAGGAGGCGTAGGCCAGCGGGGCGGGCAGTGGCGCCGGCGCCGAGAAGCAGGCCACGGTGCGGGCCGCCCAGGCGGCCTCGACCAGCGCGTTGAGCGGGTGCGTCCAGGTGGTGGGGGGCACGCGCTCGCCGCCGAAGGCGATGCCCACCCAGGGCACGCCGGCCCGGATCAGCGTGCGGGCCATGGCCAGGCCGGGGCCGGGGACGCCGCGTGGCGGGCGCACCACCAGGCAGGCGTCGAGGTCGGCGCCGAGGTCGGCGAGGAAGCCGGGGTCGAGCGTGCCCGGCAGGTCGACGTAGGCCACCTGCATGGAGCGGCTGGCGATGGCCAGCAGCGCCTGGAGCAGGGTCAGCCGCCCGCTCGCCCCCAGGCAGCCGGGCCGCCGCTCGCCGGCGAGGACGGTGAGCCGCCCGAGCGGCAGCCCGCCGGGGGCCAGCGCCTCGTCGACGGCGGGGATCCCGGTGGCCCAGGAGCCCGCCGCCAGCGGGTCACCGCCGCGCCGCACCGCCCGCGTGCCGTAGCGACGCTGGAGGCCCGAGATCGCCTCCGCCAGTGCCCTGGTGGTGGTTGTAGCCATTCCATCTCTCCCGCCCGTCGCGTCCTGACGCGGCAGGTGGCGGTCCTGTCGACTTGTCCACGTCCGGCCTCGGCATGGGGATCGACGGGAGAGTTCGAGGCTGGGGCCATAGTGTATCGAACAAGTGTTCGGAGGACAAGGATGGCTGTGCGAAACGACCTACATCGTGAGATGTGTATGCGCTACCGTATACACATGCTCAACCACCGCCTTCAGCTGCTCCTCGACGAGGACCGCTACCAGCGCCTCACCGAGGAGGCAAAGCGGCGCGACACCTCGGTGGCGGCGGTGATCCGCGACGCCATCGACCACGCCCTGCCGGAGTCGAAGGCGGAGCGCCGGCGGCGCGCCATCGACGCCATCCTGGCCGCCGACCCCATGCCCGTCCCCGCCGACCCCGAAGACCTCAAGCGCGAGATCGACGAGATGTACGGCGCCGGCATCGACGACGTGTGATCGTCGTCGACACCAACGTCCTGATCTACGCGGTCGGTGAGGACCATCCGCTTCGCGATCCCTGTCGCAGGGTCCTCGCGGCGCAGCGGGCCGGCCGTGTCGAGCTGGGGACAACCCTCTCGGTCCTCGAGGAGTTCACCCAGGTCAGGGCACGCCGCCGATCGCGCGACAACGCCGTCTCGCTGGCGCGGCTCTTCAGCGAATCGCTGACGATCCTCGACGTCAGCGTGGACGACTTCGACCACGGCTTGGAGCTGTTCACGGCACACACGAGGCTGGGCTCCGTCGACAGCGTTCTCGCCGCCGCGGCCATGGAGCACGACGCCGAGGCGCTGGTGTCGGCCGATCGCGCATTCGCCGAGGTCGCCGGGCTGCGGCACGTTGACCCCGCCACCCCAGCGTTGAACCGGCTGCTCGGCACCGGCGGCTGAGCGGCGGCGCCACGCCTGCGGGGCGGGATTCCGTACCCTGTGCGCCGCCGTTCGAGCGGTTCTCGCACGCACCGGAGGAGAGACTCGTGGCCCGCATCGCCATCACCGGGGGGACCGGCTTCGTCGGGCTCCACACCTCGCGGGCGCTCGCCGCGGCCGGACACGAGCTGCGGCTGGTCGCTCGGGGGGAGCGGCGCGGCCCGCGGCCCGCGGGAGCGCAGGTGGTGCGTGCGGACGTGGTCACCGGCGAGGGGCTCACCGCGGCGCTGAGCGGCTGCGACGCCGTGCTCCACCTCGTCGCCGTCATCCGCGAGCGCGGACGGCAGACCTTCGACAGCGTCAACCGCGGCGGCGCCGAGAACGTGGCCAGGGCGGCGCGCGAGGCCGGCGTCGGCCACATCGTCCACGTCAGCGCGGTCGGCGCGGACCCCGACCCGGCGTATCCGTACCTCTACAGCAAGTGGCAGGGCGAGCAGGCCATCCGTGGTAGCGGGGTGCCCTTCGACGTTCTCCGTCCCAGCCTCATGTTCGGCATCGGCGACGGGTTCTTCACCCAGCTGGTCAAGCTGATCCGCTGGAACCCGGTGGTGCCCGTCCCCGGCGACGGACGGGCCATGTTCCAGCCGCTGGCCATCGGCGACCTGGCCCGCATCGTGGTGCAGTGCGTCGAGACGGGGCCGAAGCGGCGCGTCGCCGAGGTGGGCGGGCCGGAGTGGATGAGCCTGGAGGAGATCATCGACGTCATCAAGGGCGTGATGGGCACCCGGCGTCGCAACGTGCACGTGCCGGTGCAGGCGATCATGCCCATGGCCATGATCTTCGACAAGGTGATGTCGAAGCCGCCGGTGACGCCGGACCAGCTCAAGATGCTGGCCAAGAGCAACACCACCCACCCCGATGCGGTGCGGCGGCAGTTCGGCTTCGAGCCGCAGTCGTTCCGCGACAACGCGCACTACCTGCAGGACTACTAGCGCGCTTCGTTCACGGCGCGGTTGGCAGCAACTGCTCGTCCAGCCCGTGCCCGCGAGCGATGTGCTCGACGATCATGCGGTCGGTGATCCACTCGATGGGCGCGCGATCGTCGCTCATCGGGTCGGATGACGGCGCCACCGGCTGGACCTGCCGCGCGAACAGCGCGCCGAGTGAGCTGATGTCGGGCGGCAGGCCGGCGACGTCGGTGCGCAGCGCAGACAGGGTGCTCGGCGCATCGAGGCCGACCACGAGCTGGTTGAAGCGCAGCGCCGGCCAGCGCACCACCTGCGGGAACACCGTGGCCAGCGTGCCGCCCACCGCGTCGGGCAGGCTGTGGTCCTCCGGCACCTGGGCCACGTTGAGCGCCACGGCGCCGCCGCTGCGCAGGTGGTCGCGCACCAGCGTGAAGAACTCCCGCGTGGCCATGTAGAAGGGCACGTAGTCCTCGCGGTAGGCGTCGACGATGATGACGTCGTAGCGCTTCGACGTCGAGCGCAGGAAGGCGCGCCCGTCCTCGGTGGCCACCTGCAGGTTGGGAATGTCGTCGAGCCCCATGAAGCGGCGCGCGGCCTGGGTCACCGCGGGATCGATCTCCACGCCGTCGACGTGCGCCGCCGGATAGAAGACGCTGTAGGCGCGCGGGATGGTGCCGCCCGCGCTGCCGATCACCAGCACGTCGTGCACGGGATGCGTGAGCAGCGGCGGCACCACCAGGAACATGTCCCACTCACCGCCGGTCAGCACCGTGTGCGGCCGCCACACCGACTGCTGGCTGACCCCTTCGTTCAGCTCGAGCTGCCGCGAGTCGCCGCGCTGCACCACGCGCAGGTACTGGTACGCCGACTCGGTCTCGAAGAGCGGCGCGCTGTCGTTCTTGATCGCGCCCGGCGGCACCAGCAGCAGCGCCGCGGCCACCACCGCGACCGGCGCCCACCGCCGTCCCGACAGCGACACGCCCGCCAGCGCCAGCAACACGGCGGCGCAGATCATGGTGCGCTGCGTGCCGATGGTGGGAATGGTCAGCAATGCGGGCGTGAACGTCCCCACGATGCTGCCGGCCGTCGACAGCGCGTACAGGCGACCCGACACCGTGCCCGCCTCGGCGACGTCGCGCAGAGCCAGGCGGATGGCGAACGGCGACACCATGCCGAGCAGCGTCACCGGCACCGAGAAGAGCGCGATGGTGGCGAAGAACGAGCCCACCACCGCGCCCGCGGAGAGCTGGTCGAGGCCGCGCACCGCCAGGTCGAGCACCGGCCGGGCCACGAAGGGCAGCACCGCGATCACCGCCGCGGCGACGAGCAGCAGCCGGCCGAGCAGGCGCGGCGAGGCATGCCGGTCGGCCACGCGCCCGCCCACCCAGTAGCCCACCGACAGGTAGATGAGGATGAGCCCGATGACGTTGGCCCAGACCACCGTCGAGCTGCCGAAGTAGGGCGCCAGCAGTCGCGAGGCGCAGATCTCGATGGCCAGCGAGCCCGCGCCGCTGACGAACACCACCGCGCCGAGCCGCCGCGACGAGAGCGCAAAGACGGCCGGGGCGCGAGGTGCGGGCCCGGCCTCCGTGGCTGCGGGCAGAGTGCGGGCCATGTCGGCCGCAAGCGTAGCGGCGCCGTGGCCGCCGCGCACGAGCGCTAGGGCAGGATGAACGGCCGCCGCATCACCTCGTCGAGCACGAACACCGTCTGCGTGGCGCGCACCGCGGGCATCGACTGCAGGCGCTCCAGGATGACGTCGCGCAGCGTCTCGACATCGGGCACGCGCACCAGGATGAGCGCGTCGTACTCGCCGGTGGTGAAGGCGCAGTACTCGATCTCCGGCATGTGCAGCAGCTCTTCGCGCAGCGAGCGCCAGGAGGGCTGCCGCCCGGCGATGAGGATCAGCGCGGCGATGCCCAGGCCCAGCCGCCGGGTGTCGACCTGCGCCGAGAAGCCGCGGATCACCCCCTCGGAGCGCAGCCGCTCCAGCCGCGTGTAGGCGTTGGCGCGCGAGATGCCGGCGCGCTCGGCCAGCGCGGCCACCGGCAGGCGGCCGTCGTCGCGGAGCAGCTCGAGGATGCGACGGTCGACGCGGTCGAGGGCCAGCGCCGGGCGGAGCTCCTCCTCGGCCTCGCGCCGCTCCCTCCCCTGCTCCGCCCGCGAGCGCGGCGGCGCTCCGCCCTGCGGCTCCTCGTCGTCCCTGTCGTCCCGTCGCGGCATTCAGCTCCACCTCCGAGGCGCGGCAGCCCGCGGCAGTCCGTCCAGCCGGGCGGCGTGCTGCCCTCGCCGCCCGAACAATTCGTCACGCAGCATCGCATATCACGACACACTTCGTCCAACAAAGCCGCCATCCGCTGGACAAGCAGACCCGCAGCCCGGACAATTGCACACGGATCATCTCCCGGTCCAGCCGTCGGAGGCGAAGAGTTCACACATGGCCACAGTGACCACGCACGCGGAGAGCGCCGCGCCGTCCAGCCCGCAGTGGGATGGCTTCTTCGAGCGCGTCAGGACGGCGGTGTTCGAGCACCCGGTGGTGACCGCCAACAGCTACTGCGACTGGTTCGAGCGGGGCGACGCCAGCCGCGCCCAGGTGCGCGACCTCTGCCAGCAGTTCTCGGTCTTCAGCAACCTGTTCATCGTCGCCCAGCTGCTCAAGACCATCAACGCGCCGACGCTGGAGCAGGCGCGGGAGTCGAAGGAGATCCTGGCCAACGAGCTGGGCGTCGTCTTCCGCAGCGGGCGCACCTCGCCGGTGCAGGAGCGTCCGGTGGAGGCCGACCAGGTCGAGCGCATGGGCGACCCCGAGCTGGTCAGCACCGAGGGGACCGTCGACGGCGGCACCTTCAAGTTCACCGCGGCGCACTTCGAGTGGCTGCTGCAGTTCGCCAGCCCGCTGGGCCTCAGCTTCGACGAGCTGGGCAAGCGCAAGCACGGCACGCCGAGCACGCTGCACTTCTGCGACGAGCTGGCCCGGCTCTACGGCAGCGACGACGGCGACATCGGTGAGGGCGCGTCATTCGCGGTCGAGCACTGGGCCGCGGCGGGATTCTGGAAGCAGCTCATCAAGGGCCTCGACGCCTTCCGCGACCGCGAGTGCCCCGAGCTGCGCCTGGCCTTCTTCACCTGGCACGACCGCGTCGAGGACCAGCACGCCGCGCACACCATGGACGAGCTGCGCGAGGCCTTCAAGCGACCCGGCTTCGACGAGGAGAAGTTCCTCGCCGGCGCGCGCGAGATGCTCGACGGCGTCAAGGTCTTCTGGGACGGCCTCGACGAGCGCCGCAGGCAGCTGGACCGGAGCGGCGCTGCGTGACCGAGGCGCTGCAGACCCTGCAGTCCACCGACGTTCCGGTGCTGGCGGGCACCGACCACGTCGAGCTGTACGTCGGCAACGCGCGCCAGGCGGCGCACTACTACCGCAGCGCCTTCGGCTTCGACGTCGTCGCCTACAGCGGTCCCGAGACCGGGGTGCGCGACCGCGCCTCGTACGTGCTGGAGCAGGATCGCGTCCGTCTGGTGGTGACCGCGCCGCTGCAGCCGAGCGGTGAGATCGCCGACCACGTGCGCGCGCACGGCGACGGCGTCAAGGCCATCGCCCTGCGCGTGCGCGATGCTGCGGCCGCGTACGAGGCGGCGCTGCGCCGCGGTGCGCAGGGCCTGCAGGAACCGCAGACGCTGAGCGACGAGCACGGCGCCGTGCGCATGGCCAGCATCGCCACCTTCGGTGACACCGTGCACCGCTTCGTCGAGCGCGACGAGTACGAGGGCGCGCACCTGCCCGGCTACCGCGCCGAGCGCGTGCCCGGCGGCGGCGTGGGCCTGCACCACATCGACCACTCGGTCGGCAACGTCGAGCTGGGCCGCATGGACACCTGGGTGGAGTGGTACCAGTCGGTCTTCGACTTCGACGTCTTCCAGGAGTTCGACGAGCACGACATCGCCACGCAGTACAGCGCGTTGCGGTCGAAGGTGGTGCGCGACCCCAAGACCATGATCACCTTTCCGATCAACGAGCCGGCGCAGGGATTGAAGGCCTCGCAGATCCAGGAGTACCTCGACTACTACCACGGCCCCGGCGTGCAGCACATCGCCCTGCACACCGACGACATCGTCAGCACGGTGGCCGAGATGCGCGGTCGCGGCGTCGAGTTCCTCAGCGTGCCCGACACGTACTACGAGGACATCGCCACGCGCGTGAGCGAGCACGGCGTCACCGAGGACTTCGACGCGCTGCGCGCCAACCACGTGCTCGTCGACTTCGAGGACCGCGGCTACCTGCTGCAGATCTTCACCCGGCCGGTGGCCGACCGGCCCACCCTCTTCTACGAGGTGATCCAGCGCCGCAACGGCGCCCGCGGCTTCGGCAAGGGCAACTTCAAGGCGCTCTTCGAAGCCATCGAACGCGAGCAGGCCGCTCGCGGCAACCTGTAGCGAGCAGGCGAGATGCGACCGTACCGCACTCTCGGCGAGGTGCCGCGCAAGCGCCACATCCGCGTGGAACGCGACGGCATGCCCATCTACGAGGAGCTCTTCGGCCGCGAGGGCTTCAGCGGGCCGTCCTCGCTCCTCTACCACCGCTTCATGCCCGAGGCGGCCCACGACGTCGCTCCCGGCCCCACCGACATGGAGCCGCTGCAGGAGCAGCCGGTGCACGACCACGCCCACCTGCAGGCGTGGCGGCTCGGCGAGGACGGCGACGTCATCAGCGGCCGCCAGTTCCTGCTGGTCAACGACGACGTGCGCATCGGTCTGGCCGTGCCCGCGCACCAGCAGGAGACGCTCTACGTCAACGGCTCCGCCGACGAGGTGCTTTACCTGCACAAGGTCAGCGGCGTGCTCATGTCGCAGTTCGGCCGCCTCACGGTCAACACCGGCGACTACGTGGTCGTCCCGCGCGGCACCATCTACCGACTCGCCCTCGACGACGTCTCGAAGTCGCGCATCCTGGTCATCGAGTGCAGCGGGCTGGTCGAATCGCCGGACCGCTATCGCGCCCGCAACGGCCAGCTCACCGAGGCCGCGCCCTACAGCGAGCGTGACTTCCGCGCGCCAGACGATCTGGAGCAGGGCGAGGGACCGTGCGAGGTGTGGCTCAAGCGCGCCGGCAGGATCACCCGCTACTGCCTCGACCACCATCCCTTCGACGTCGTGGGCTGGGACGGCACGGTGTATCCGGTCGCCTTCTCCATCCACGACTTCGAGCCGCGCGCGGGGCGCTTCCACGTGCCGCCGCCGACCCACCAGACCTTCCAGGCGCGCAACGTGGTGATCTGCTCCTTCGTGCCGCGCAAGGTGGACTGGGATCCCGAGGCGGTCATCCTCCCCTACCACCACTCCAACCTCGACTCCGACGAGGTCCTCTACTACGCCGGCGGCACCTACGCGGCGCGCCGCGGCATCAGCGAGGGCTCGATCACCCACCACGTCGGCGGCGTGCCGCACGGGCCGCAGCCGGGCGCGCTGGAGGCGTCCTTCGAGCGGCCGCGCGAGACCGACGAGATGGCGGTGATGGTCGACACCTTCCGCCCGCTGCATCGCACCTCCGCGGCACGCAGCGTTCTGGACACGAGCTACCCATACTCCTGGCACGAGGCCGGCGCGTGAGCCTACCGCGCCGCGCCGCGCGCATCTCCGACTGGGCCCACGCGCAGGTCGAGGCCGGCGGCTGGGTGCGCCGCATGTTCGCCGAAGGGCAGCGCCTGCGCGCGCTCTACGGCGACGACGCGGTCTGCGACCTGGCCCTCGGCCAGCCGCTCGGCGAGCCTTCGCCCGCGGTGCGCGAGGCCCTGCAGCGCGCCGCGAGTGAGCGGGGCGCGGCGCGTTTCGGCTATATGCCCAACCTCGGCTATCCCGAGCTGCGCGAGCGCGCGGCGCGCGACGTCGGTTTCCCCGGCGTCACCGCGGATTCGGTGGCCATCACCGGCGGCGCCGGCGCGGCCATCTCGCTGGCGCTGCGCACCTTCGTGGACGCCGGCGACGAGGTGATCGGCTTCGTCCCCTACTTCGGCGAGTACCGCGCCTACTGCGCGGCGGCGGGCGCGCGCTTCGTGCCCGTGCCCTGCGCGAGCGACGGCGACATGTCGATCGACTTCGACGCCTTCGTCTCGGCGCTGAGCGAGCGCACCGCCGCGGTGCTGCTCAACACCCCCAACAACCCGAGCGGCCACGTCACAGCCGAGCGCGAGCTGCGCACGCTGGCCATGCTGCTCGACGCGCATCGCGCGCGCACCGGGCGCCAGGTGGTGCTCATCGTCGACGCCGTCTACCGGCACCTCCTCTACCCGCCGGCGCAGCACGTCGAGGCGATGCGGCATTACGACGCCACCGTGCTGGCCCGCTCCTTCTCCAAGGACCTCGGGCTGGCCGGAGAGCGCATCGGGTATCTGGCCCTGCACCCCGCATTGAGCGACGCGCAGACGGTGCGCGCGCTCGAGGTCGGCCAGCGCGCGCTCGGCTTCGTCAACGCGCCGGCCACCATGCAGCGCACCCTGCTGCACCTCGACTCCTGGGACGTCGACGTGGCTCCGTTCCAGGAGCGCCGCGACCACGCGCTGCGCTGCGCGCGTGAGGCCGGGCTCGACGCCGTCGAGCCGCAGGGGGGGCTCTACCTGTGGATTCGCTGCCCGTGGCCGGACGGGCTCGCCTTCGCTCAGGCCCTCGCCGAGAAGCTGGTCATCGTCGCGCCGGGCATCGCCTTCGGCGCCGCCGACCGCTTCCGGGTCTGCTTCACAGCGCCTCGGGACGCGCTGGAGCAGGCCATGGCGAGGATCGCCGAGGTACGCGCGGTCGAGCTGACCGCGTGAGTGCGGCGGGTGTGTGGCAGCCATCGCACACCCGCCGCCAGGACCTCGGTGCGACGCGCTAGGCTGGCATCTCGATGCGCTTCGTCACATACCGCCATCCCGACAGCCCGCAGGATCGCGCCGGAGTGCTCACGCCCGACGGCACCACCATCCACGGCATGCCGCCCGGCGCCACGCTGCTCGGCCTGCTCGGCGACGACGGCGATCGGCTGCGCAGCGCCGGCGAGATCGCGCTGCGCGAGCCCGCCGAGGTGCATCAGCTCGGCGAGGTGCGTGTGCGCGCGCCGCTGCCGCGCCCGTCGACCATCCGCGACTTCTACGCCTTCGAGCAGCACGTGCGCACGGCGCGGCTGCGGCGCGGCCTCGACATGGACCCCGACTGGTACGAGCTGCCCGTCTTCTACTTCACCAACCCCTACGCCACCCGCGGGCCCGACGACGACGTTGCGGTGCCGCCGGGATGCAATGAGATGGACTACGAGCTGGAGGTCGGTGCGGTGGTCGGCATGGGCGGCGCCGATCTCGACCCCGCCGATGCGGAGCGCCACATCGCCGGCTACACGGTGCTCAACGACTGGAGCGCGCGCGACGTGCAGCGGCGTGAGATGAAGCTCTCCATGGGGCCGGTCAAGGGCAAGGACTTCGCCACCTCGATGGGTCCGATGCTGGTCACGCCCGACGAGATCGAGCCGAAGCGCAAGGGCCGTGCCTTCGACCTGGCCATGACGGCTCGGGTCAACGGTGTCGAATACTCGCGCGCCTCGCTGGCCGACATCTACTGGAGCTTCGGCGAGATGCTCGCCTACGCATCGCGCGGCACGCGCGTCGAGCCCGGCGACGTCATCGGCTCGGGGACCTGCGGCACCGGCTGCATCCTCGAGCTCGCGCTGGTGCACGGCACCGAGAAGTACCCATGGCTGAAGCCGGGCGACGTGGTCGAGCTGGAGGTCGAGGGCCTCGGCGTGCTGCGCAACCGCGTCGTGGAGGGGCGGCCGTTGCGGCCGCTGCGCTGATGGGCGGCGCCACCGGCGAGGCGATGGTGCAGCGGCTCGACGCCGTCGAGGAACGCTTGCGCGCCCTGGCGGCGACGCCGCCCGACAGCGTGCGCGGTCGCCGCACCGATCCCGACAGGCCCAGCGGCGAGACCTGGGAATGGGGACAGGTGTGGGCGCATCTCGCCGAGTTCGTGCCCTACTGGGTGGAGCAGGCGCAGGGCGTCATCGCGGTGTACGGCGGTGAGCCGGTGCCCTTCGGGCGCACCAAGGCCGACGCCGGCCGCATCGCCGCCATCGAGCGCGACCGCGGCGTCGACGTCGCCGCGCTGTGGTCGCGGCTGGAGTCGCAGATCGGCGACCTGCGCGCCTTCCTCACCGGCCTGCCCGATGGCGCCTGGTCGGCGCACGGCCTGCACAGCACGCTCGGCGTCATGCCACTGGAGCGCATCGTCGACGAGTTCATGGTCGGCCACCTCGAACAGCACGCCGACCAGCTCGACGGCCTGGTCGAATCCTGAGCAGGACGGACGGCGGAGGCGCGCCGCGCACGCGAGCGCGGCGCGCGCCTCCGCACAACTCAGTGGATCAGCCGGGATACGGATAGGGCAGGTCGGCGCACTGCCCCGTGGGCGGCTGCTGCGGCGAG
>Ga0207700_10001374_pt1 | contig 13798 bp, 11 predicted proteins | sample LARL82metaG_FD_184348 | JGI IMG/M metagenome (GOLD analysis project Ga0207700, IMG submission 184348) | Corn, switchgrass and miscanthus rhizosphere microbial communities from Kellogg Biological Station, Michigan, USA - LAR L8-2 metaG... | ecosystem: Host-associated > Plants > Roots >...
CAGGCCATGTGGGGATGGGCGCCCTCGCGGTCGAGCGCAGCTCGACGGAATCCGCACCACCGAGGCACGAAGGCACAGAAGACCCCATAAATGCGCGCAGTCACAACAGGTCGAAGCAGACGATCACCGAAGCCGTTACGGTGAGCTGGCCGGGAGCGGTGGAAGGAGCGCGCTTGTCGTAGTATTCCACGCTCTTGTTTGCAGCCAAACCGGCTGAGAAGTAGCCCTCGCTCTGCTGGACTTCTTCGATGGAATATGTCTTACCGATTTCGTTCCCCAAGGCTTGCGCCAGTGCGACTGCTTTCTCCTTTGCGGCTTTGGTAGCTTCGTTGCGAGCTTGATCTCTGTATTTTCGAAGTTCACTGGACTGGTATTCGATCCCGTCGATGCGGTTGGCTCCTGCGGACATGACAGCATCCATGACGGCGTCCAATTTGGAGAGATCGCGAATCGTTACCGAGAGAGATTGGGAGGCGGTGAAGTTGTTAATTCGCACATGCTTTTCGTAGTAGCTGGTGGGTTGAAGGTCCAAGTATGCGGTCTGAACGTCTTTGTCCTCGATACCTTGCGCTTTCAGGGCAGCGAGGAGCTTTCTTGAGATGCCGTCGGCGGCTGCTTTCGCGCCCTTGGCAGTGGCGCTTTGGCGCTCGACACCAACTTGGACAACGGCGCGATCAGGCGTGACCTTTATCTCTGCCGTGCCGGTCGTCTTCACAACTTTTGGTGGTGCGCAGCGCTCTTGACCTTGGAGCGCGGTGAAAGCAAGGCACACAAATCCCACAACTGCGAGCTTCTTCATGAATAGCCTCCAACCTGATGTAAGAACGTTTGAACCGGCGAAATCTTGCGGCGCGCCGTGAGTGCCATCGAGGTTCGCGGGGTCCGGCATCCCAGGGGCGGAGGTTCTTACGTGGCCTGTGCAGCCCTTTTTCGCAAGCCGCGAACAACAACGGTAAAAATTAGCAGCAGGTTCATTAACGCGATCGTTCCGAGTGAGATGGCACAGTATATGCACCAGACGCCAAGCTTATTAGGCGACGCTTCGAAATAGGCCAGGTAAAGCGAGAAGGCCAGTGCTGGCACGGCGAATAGCAGGGTTACTCCATAGGCGCGCCTGAAGGCCAGGATTCCCAACAGAAGGTATCCTGCAATTCCGAAGGCGGCGACCGGAATGCCGTGTTCCGCTCCTTGCGGAATGACAGAATACGGGCTCTTGTTGACTGTGCCGCAATCCCAGTGAGCGTTGATGTCGCAGGGTGCTTCTTCTCCGAAAGGACGGTAGTGCTCGCGCAGGGCGAGGGAGGAGACGGTAATTCCGATGAGAGCAAGAATGATGAGTACATATTTCATAGGTTCGTTAGCTCAACGTAAACTTCCCAGATATTGTCAAGCTTCGCTCGACCCGACGGGCGAGGGCGCCCGTCCCCACATGGCCTCTGGAACTGACAATCGTACTACTTTGTTGGAGCGGTCGAGTGCCCAGTCACGACGACATTCTCCAACCACGAGTCGTCGCCTTGAACGACAACGTCTGCGGTGATCGCATCGCCGGATGCAAGCTTGTCGAGGTCGGAAGAGGGCCTCACGACGTAGGGCATGGTCATCGCTCCCATGAAGCCGGGGATGTTTTCGCCGTCGATGTTCGCCATATTCGCGCGCTTGTCGATGGAGACGACCTTGCCTTTGAGGTGGTATCGCTTAGCGCTTGATGTTTGCGATGCCGCCGGAGGCTGGTTCGCACTCTTACTGCAGGAGATCATCGTTAGCACGATTCCCAAGCAAAGCATGAAGACTGTGGAGGATGATCGCATTCGAACATTCCTTTCGGACGGCGTCATCCCGAGCGAAGCCGCTCCTCAGGCGGAGCGAAGGATCCGGCGCGAAGCATTCAATACTGCGCGCTAGATCCCTCGTCCGGCTGGTAAAGGCGCGGGACTTCGGGATGACGTCTTAGAGGATGGAATTTAAACAGAGCACTATCATATTTCGAAAATCACGGATTCGCCTGCTCTGCACAGCATTTCGATGAACTCAAAAGCTAAACGTCTCATATGAAAGAAATTGTTGACATTTAAGGTAAGCTCCCCCAATATGTTGAGCTAGAGATGCTGATGGCACAAAATGTCGTCGGTCATCTGTTCGGTAGTGGGCCCTGAGTAACGATGTTCTGAGGGAAAATCGTCCAGGAGGGAAAATAGATGCCAGCGAAGAAAAAGGCTGCCAAAAAGAAAAAGCACTAACAGCGAGTAGCACTCGCACAAGTTTTACAGGCCTCTCGAAAGAAACCCCTCTCGAGAGGTTTTTTATTGCGCATGTCTTTCCGGCGCTTGTTCTGCGCTCCAGATCGTGCTAAAACGCGTAGACAGTGGTTTGCAGGAGTTGCGCATGGGAGTTCGCCCGAAGTCGAAAGCAAGCGCGTCGCGGAAAGACGAGATCGTCATCCCCGATAAGTTGTACTTCCGCATCGGCGAGGTCGCGACGCTGTGCAAGTTGCCTGCGTATGTGCTGCGCTTCTGGGAGACCGAGTTCCCGCAACTCAAGCCCGTGAAGAGCAGCACTGGTCAGCGCATGTATCGGCGGAAAGAAGTGGAAGCGGTTTTACGGATCAAGCAGTTGCTCTATGAAGAAGGGTTCACGATCGCGGGAGCGCGCCAGCAACTGCGGGTCGAGAGCAAGACGCAAGCGCCGCTGCCATTTCCGACGCAGCCATCCGGGGATCTGAAACGACTGCGTCACGGGTTGCAGGAGATTCTCACGATTCTTTCGGCTCGCGCGTAAACACAAATCCACCCCAGAGGACACTGAGGTTCACAGAGGTTTCGATCACCAGCACACTCCTCTGTGGCTTTGCTCTGTGTAACTCTGCGCCCGCTGTGGTGGGGTTTTGTTCAGCTACGAAGGTGTTTAACAACATCGGATCCCTGAAATACACGTATTCCAGCAACTCCCGCAGCACCCGCTTCGAGGCATGACCGCGCATTCTCGATGTTGACTCCACCAAGCGCGAGCACCGGGATTCCGAGCGCACACACAGCATGCAACGCGGGAAGGCCAGTTCCGGTCCGATCGTTCTTTCCAAACACCGGACCCAAAACAACGAAGTCGGCACCAGCAGCTTTTGCCGCCATCACTTCGGTTTCTGAGTGACACGACACCGCGATCACAGGTTCGGTTGTCGCGTCCGCGGTTCGCCAGATTCGTTGCACGTCCGCAGGTGAAATATCCTTCGATCGAAGGTGCACGCCATCGGCGCCGACTGCCAGCGCGACATCAACACGCGAGTTGATCAACAGTCGGGACTTGCTACCGTACTTGCGGACCACATCCAACGCCATGCCAGCCAATTGTTCCAATTCCCGCGACGGCAGATCCTTCTCCCGCAACTGGATGTAGTCCACGCCAGCGTGAGCGGCTTCGACAATTTTGGCGAGTAGTTGTTCGCGCTGCTCCGCTTCGTCGCCGGAGAACTGCTTGCGATCCGTAATGTAGTAGAGAAGCAAGATGTCAGTTGTCAGCTCTCAACCGCCAGTTCCCAGCACCTCAGGAACTGGCCACTAGCCACTGACCACTAGCCACTAGGGATTGGTCTTAGCGATTTCTGGCACAACTTCGCCGACACGCCGTGGACGTTCCGGCCCCAGGTGATATTTCGTCAATCCTTCTTTCAGGTACTCAAAGCCTTCTTCGGGCGTATCGACGATCTTGAACAAATCCAGATCAACGGGCGAAATCGCACCCGCATCCGACATAGCTTTGAAGTTGATCAGCCGGTCCCAGTATTCGCGGCCATAAATCACGACCAGAATCTTCTTGGCGAGTTTCTGGGTTTGAGCCAAGGTGAGAATTTCGAAGAGTTCATCGAGTGTGCCGAAGCCTCCCGGAAAGATCACCAAGGCCTTCGCCAGGTAGGCAAACCAGAACTTGCGCATGAAGAAGTAATGAAACTCGAAATTGAGCGAAGGGGTGATGTAGGGGTTCGGGTGCTGCTCGAAGGGTAGCCGAATGTTCAAGCCAATCGTCTTCGCGCCTGCCTCGCGCGCTCCCCGGTTCGCGGCCTCCATAATTCCAGGGCCACCTCCCGTAGTCACGACAAACCGTCGCCGCCGCGCCGGAATCTGAGCTGACCACTCGCTGAGCAAGAATGCCATCCGCCGCGCATCTTCGTAGTAGCGGGCCATGTCCAATCCTGCCTGCGCCATTTTGCGCTTCACTTCCTCAGCCTCGGGCGTCAATTCCTGGGCAGCCTTGTTGGCATCGGCGAGACTGAGAAACCGCGCCGAACCAAAGAACACCACAGTATCCTGGATCTGCTCGCGGCGGAATCGCGCCAGCGGCTCCACGTATTCCGACATGATCCGCAGAATGCGGCCATCGGGGCTGTTCAGAAATTGCGGATTCTCGTATGCGAGAGGTGCGCTTTGCTCTAGATCGTCCGTCATAGAAGTGGCTACTGGTTAGTGGCTAAGTTCAAGATATTTCCTGGAACGAGCCACTAGTCACTATTCACTCGGTTTCTCATGATAGTAGATGGCTTCCCAGAACCCCAGCCAGAGATCCAACACGCCCAACCCGCTGCAAAGTCCTCGAACAAATCCATTGGCGACAAAAGGGCGCAATTGCGGCACCGACAGTAATAGCGGATTATCCGTCCACTTCGGCGTCCAAGGCAGAATGATCAGCAGAACGCCCAAAGTCGCGCACATCGTAACAAAGAGCAATGCGCGAGTCCGGAGAAGCCACACGTTAACGTGAGGTGCCGGCGCAGCAGCCGGTTGCTTCGAACCGGCTCCGTTCTGGGGCGGTTCGGAGAGCGAAACCGGTGGAATTGTCTTGGGATCGACGCTCACGCAATGCTCCACGAGGGCACGCGCGAACTGCCAAGGGGCTTCGGTCGCATTCGGTTATTTTACGACCTGAGGGCTTTGATCCGCTCGCCAACGTCGCGGTAATCGATGTTGCTGCCGTAAACTTCGAGGAAGTTTTTCAGTGCAGCGGCTTTGTCGCCTGCGCTCTCCCAGGACGATGCGAGTTCATAGTGCAGGGCCGTGCGCGTCTCCTGATCGATGCTGGGCATCTTCAGCGCCGTTTCGTACCAGCGAACAGCAGCTTGCGGAAGTCCCTTGTCAAGGAAGCACTGCGCCAGCCAGGTGTATGTCTGCATCAGCTGTGAGAAGGCATGACCGTGCTGCGCGGCCTGCGTGACTTTCTGGAATTCGCCGATCGCCTCGTCGAGCAACCCCATCTCGCGGAAGGCAACGCCGAGGTTGTAATGTGTCTCTGGATCTTCATCGGTACTCGCGACCTCGCCTTCCAATTCCTGCTTCAACTCACCAAACATGTCGGCGAGATCCACGCCCGCGCCTGAAGCGTGCGAAGCGGCGTGGGCCGGCGGCTGCGGAGCGCGTGGCTGCGCAGGCGTAGTCTGCGTGGCCGATACGTGTGCTACGGGAGCTGCCGTCGCCGCGGCAGCGTACGCGCGAGGTGCTTGCGCCGCGGGCTGTGCCGGCTGTTCAGCAGGCTCGGTGCCCAGGGAAGCCTCAAGATCAGTAACGAAATCGTCCAGGCTGTTGGAACGGAATTCTGGCGCACCCGCATACGAAGGCTCGGGTGTTTGCTCCGGCTCGACGCGAGCCTGTGCGTGAACGGGTGGTTGGGAAGGAGCTGCCGGCTTTGCCGGTTCCGGCGCGAGAAAATCATCACCAAGCGACTCTTCCAGGTCTGAAACCAATTCCTGCAAAACAGGTCGCTGCGCCGCAGGTGCCTTCGGCGGCGGTGGTGGCGCCGGTTGTGGCGCTTGCGTATCCGCAGGGCGCGCTTGGGGCCAAGGTTGCGTCATGGTGGGCGCCGCTGGTGCTGGCGGTGCCGGTGCTTTCGGCACAACCGCCTCGATCACGGGTTCCTCAACCTCGGCTAATGCTGGCTCTTCGATGGAAATTTCTGCCTCGGCAGCAGCCGGTTCGGGTCCTTGCTTCGCGGAATCGACTCCCACACGCAACATCGCTAACTCAGGCGAGTCGGGCGCTTGCGCTTCCAGGCGCTTCAGCACTGCATCGGCCTGTTCGACCATGCCCTGGCCAAGATAGAAACGGACTTCCTCCATCGACTCTTCCATCTCGGAGCCGCGGGAAGGAATAATTTCGACCACCGGTTCGTCGGCCGGTGCTTCGGGTGCGCTCGCTTGCGCGTTTGCAACTTCGGGAACCTCGGCAGGTGCTTCAGTAGCTGTCGACGCCGGCGATTCGACTTCGAGATGCTCTTCCCACTCACTGCCAGCCTCAGCTACAGGAGCTTCTGGCTGTGCTGCGGGCGTCGGAGCAACCGGGGCAGCAGCTTCGACCTTTGCGCGCCCTTCAGCTTTCGGTTCGACAGGCTGTCGTTTCGTTGCGGGAGCAGGAATTCCCGGAACGTGGAAGAAGACACCGCTTGGTGTCGCTGAGACTACGGGTTCGGCATGCGCCAAAACTGGTCCAGCGTGCGTCGCGGGCTGAGTCACTTGGCCAACTGGCGCAGATGCCGCATGCTCGTCGTGCTCGGTGTGATCGACCACGGGAGCAGAAATCTCAAACTCCGGCGCATGCGCGTTGTGAGCAACAACGGGAAGGGTCGCCGTAACCACGGGGCCCGTCGCCACCCCGCTGCGCTGTTCGTACTTGGCCGCAATTTCACCATACCGCGCTGCTTCTTCCGGGTGATTCGCGTCGTGGTAAATGCTTTCTAGCGTGCGGCAGCAAGCTGCGGCCTCCGCGAATTTTTCGGCGCGGGTCTGCAGTGCAGCAAGTTTCTGATTCACCCGCAGATCGCGCGGCGCCTTCGGCAGCACCGAAATCAAAGGCTCCAGCGCCTTGCCAGGCATGTTGTACGAGATGAATAGCTCGGCGTCGGTCATCGCCGCGCGCAGCGCTTGCGATGTCGGATCATCATATTGCTGCTCTACGAACGGGGCTGTCGCTTCCAGCTCCTCCAGCAGCACAGCCCCTTCTTCAGGAGTGATCGCGTGCTGCGCGTTCGCGGATCCCTGCTTCTCCGCGACCTGCTGGTAATTCTTCGCGTGCATCGGGTTCGCGGGCTCGAGCTGCATCAAAATCTGGTAGTACTGGCGCGCCTTGTCGGGATCGTTGTTCTGCACGTAGGCGTGCGCAAGCAGCTCGTAGATTTCGGTCAGGTGCGTGGTGTCTCCCGCCTTCTGATACAACGCCAGTACCTGTTCCAACGCCTGCGTATCGTCCTTTACATAACCGACAATCGAATGCAGCGACTCCGCGAATTTCGCGCCGTCATTCTTAAGCAGACCATCGGCGTTTTCATCGAACACCTGCAAGGCTTCACGGTACTGCTGCGCTTCCATGAGCGCATCGGAATATTCGGCGATAGCGGCGGCGTCATTATGAACGTTCGCCAGCTTGGTCGCGACCGTGCCCGCTTCGGTAAATTTCTTAGCGCGAAGATATGCCTGGAAAAGTGCCTTCAGGCCTTCGACACTGGTGTCGAGGTCGGAAACCTTGGTTAATGCGGTGATCGCAGCAACTGTATCGCCGGCATCAAGCGCAGCGCGCCCGCGCAGGATGAGCGCATAGCTGTTGCCGGGTTCCAGCTTGAGCATGCGCTGCAGAATTTCATCCGCTGCGGCGAGCTGCCCTTTGGCTCGAAGTGCTTCGGCTGCGGCACTGAGAATCTTCCATGCTTCCGGCTTCTTGTTCATCCGGATGTAGACTTCGGCCAGCTTGGTCCGCATGGCAACGTTATCGGGATCCATCTCAAGCGTCTTCTCAAAAATCTTGACGGCCTGATCGAGCTGCCCCGACTTCAGAAAATCTTCCGCAACCTGGAGATACTGCGCGCGGGCGTCATTGAAAAGGCCTTGTTGCGTGTACAGCTCAGCCAGGCGCAACACACAATCCGTGGATGGCTTCAGCTTGCTCAGCTTCTTGTACATCGCGATCGCCTTCACCGTGAAACCCTGTGAGGCATACGCGTCGCCGACGCTCCTGAAACATTCCGCGGCTTTGCTGGTGTCACCCAGGCGCGAATAGAGATCTCCAACCGTGTTCATCACGGTCAGGTCTTTGGGATCGGCTTTGAGGATTTTCTCGTACTCAGTGATCGCGTTCTGCAGCTTGCCTTGCTGGACGCACTTCTCCGCAGCGCTGAGCACCTTCTGTTTGTTGAACCCGAAACCAAACGCCATATGCTTGCCGACTCCAGCAACGTGCTTTCCCCGGAGGGAGATCAAACAGTCCTGGTACGACTGCCGACTTCTCGGACGGCCACTCGGACAAGCCTGATTGTACGGCTGGACACTCAGAATCGTATGGTTACTAAGGATTACCGAAGGGGAGTGTACAAGTGGGTGGAGGCGGAGTACGGGAATGGGAAAGGGAGCCTTTCGAATTGAATCATTGAGTCATTGGATGATTGAATGATTGGACAAACACAGACTCCCGTTTGCGCTTCTTTGGGGTTCTTACCGGCCGCGCGATTTTTCATTTCTCCGAGATCGTTGTCCCGGCCTTTTTCGCGTCTTTGCGTTCTTCTCTTTCCGGAGCTGCCAGGCGGCTTGCAGGGCCCCACAGAGCACATCCTTTTTGGCTGTGGAGAGCACGATATGGGTCGCGCCCATTCTGCCCCAACCTCCAGGAATGGGAAGGAATATATCCGGCAGCTCTTCAACGAACTGAGCTTGCTGCTCAGGGGAGAACATCAGGTTGCCATAGCCCTTTTCTTGCGCTGCCAACGTGGCGAAGATTCTTCCGCCGACACGAAAGTCCGCCGCACCCATGTGTGAGCCCTCCTCAGCACCTTCGAGGGACAAGGCAATGCGCCGAAAATCATCGGGAGTCATACCGGGCGATAGTAGCAGCAGTTTGGCGCGAAGGCGAAAGGAACAGCCGAATTGAATCATCGAACAACATACGACGGAGTGAGTTGGTGTTCAATGATTCAATAAATTTACGCTTTCGCGGCCGCCACCAAGCCGTTTCAGCCAAATAGGTTAGGCTTAACTCATGGCCTCAACGCTGGCCGGCTATCTGGCGCGATTTGAACTTCTGGGCGACGAAACCGCCTACGCCGAACGCCAGGGCTACCGCACGGTTCGGTACAGCTATCGCCATATAGCGAAGATGGCCTACGGTTTCGCTGCGGAACTTGAGGCTAGAGGAATCCGCAAAGGGGATCGCGTGATGCTTTGGGGAGCGAACTCCGCCGCCTGGGTCGCGGCGTTCTTCGGGTGCGCGTTCCGCGGAGTAATTGCCGTTCCCATGGACGACGCGGCTGCACCCGATTTTGCTGAACGCGTCTCTCGCCACGTCGGAGCAAAGCTACTGGTTCGCTCGCGAGAACATGCACTCTTAGCGTTGCCATCGTTTGGCTTCGAGGAAATCCAGCCGCGAGAAAGGCCGAGCTCGCAGCCGGAATCGCTCACCTCGCAAGACCCTTTGCAGATCGTCTTCACCTCTGGCACTACGGGGGATCCCAAAGGTGTGGTCATCACGCACGGTAACGTGCTCAGCAACGTTGTGCCGCTCGAGGCGCAGATTACGCCTTACTTGAAATACGAGCGACTGGTGCATCCCATTCGATTTCTGAACCTGCTCCCTTTGAGCCATGTGTTCGGACAATTCTTGGGGATGTACCTGCCTGGCTTGCTTCGCGGAACTGTTTTCTTTCATGACACGCTGAAGCCCGCCGAAGTTATGAACACAATCAAGCGCGAGCGCATCTCCGTGCTGGTTGCCGTGCCGCGCATGGCACAGTCGCTGAAAGAGAAGATTGAGCGCGAACTGGAGAATGATGGCAAACTCGACAACTTTCGGGAAAAGTTTCGCCGCGCCGAGGGCAAGCACTTTCTCCGCCGCTGGGGGGTCTTCCGTCACCTTCATCGCCGATTTGGATGGAAGTTCTGGGCCTTCATCTCCGGTGGCGCAGCGCTCGACTCCGCCACCGAAGAGTTCTGGCGTCGGCTTGGATACGCGGTTATCCAGGGTTACGGATTGACCGAAACCACTTCTCTGATCAGCGTGAATCATCCGTTCAGAACGGGCAAAGGTTCGATCGGCAAGGTTCTGGCCGGGCGCGAGGTGACGCTCGCGCCGGATGGCGAGATTCTCGTTCGCGGCAGCGGAGTCGCGTCGGGGTATTGGCGCGCAGGGGAGTTACAACCCGTTTCGTCCGAAGAAGGCTGGTACCACACCGGCGACATCGGCGGATTAGACGCCGAAGGCAATCTTTACTTCAAAGGCCGCAAGAAGGACGTGATCGTCACGCCGGCGGGAATGAACGTGTATCCCGAAGACGTGGAGAACGCAATCAAGCGCGAGCCGCAGGTGAAAGATGCCGTCGTGATCCCGTTGGCAATCGGAGGCAATGCGGAGCCGGCGGCAGCGTTGATTCTGAAGACCGCACCCACTGACGCCGCTGCCGTCATCGATGCCGCCAATCAGCAACTGGCTGAGTACCAGCGGGTGCGGCGATGGGTCATTTGGCCGGACGAGGATTTCCCGCGAACCTCGACTCTAAAGCCCCGCCGCGCGGAAATCGCGCAAACCGTGCAGCAAATGCTCGGTGGCTCGGAAGCGCCCGGCGGTTATCACAAGACCATTTCCGAACTGCTCACCGCGGTCATAAAGCGCTCCTTCGGAAATCTCGAATCTTCCGCGGACCTTAATGCAGACCTGAACCTAAGTTCTCTCGAACGCGTCGAGTTGATGGGTGCCTTGGAGGAGAAATACCAAGTGGACCTGAGCGAGACGCGCTTCTCCGCAATCAAGACCGTCGCGGACCTCGGTCGGGTATTGAAAGGTGAAGCCACAGAAAAAGCCGAGTACACATATCCCGCTTGGACGCAGCGCTGGTCGGCGACGTGGATCAGGTTCGGCGTGCATTACCTGCTACTTCGGCCGGCGGTTTTCATCCTGGGCTGGCCACGAATTGTCGGAAGAGAAAACCTCCGAGGCGCCAAAGGACCTCTTCTGGTCGTCTGCAACCACATTGATGATGTCGACGTTGGCTTTGTGCAAACCGCGCTGCCCTTTCGTTTTCGTCACAAGCTGGCGACGGCCGCAGGCGGTGAAGCCCTTCAGGTGTTGCGAACGCCTCCTCGGGATCGCAACATTTTCCTGCGCACCTTCGACCGGATCGAGTGGTTTTTTGGCGTCATGCTGCTGAACCTGTTCCCTCTGCCGCGTCAGGCTGGCTTCCGCGACAGCTTTCGCTTTGCCGGTGAATCCGTTGACCGCGGTTACAGCATTCTGGTGTTTCCCGAAGGCCGGCACACCAAAGATGGCAAGATGAATCCTTTCCGCTCAGGAATCGGATTGCTCGCAAAGAATCTCGGCATACCCGTGCTTCCCATGCGCATCGATGGACTGTTCGAGGTGAAAAACGCAGGGAAGCGTGTCGCCCCTCCACATCAAATCTCAGTTAAGATCGGCATCCCGATCAGTTTCTCGCGCGACACCGATCCCGAATCCATCCCTGCAACTCTGCAGGAAGCTGTCGAGCAACTCTGAATCGTTTCTTGGCTTTCGCCCGCGGCGTGTACGCTCGGGGGTTCAACGCGCTGTCGTCCACAGCCGGTATTCCTGAACAGCCAACTTCCACACAATAAACAGTTTATTCACAGTTTCTTAGGCGGCCTTTACATAGAACCCTGTAGACGAACTGATAGGCATAGGCCGAATGGAAATCGTCGCCTAGTCCGACAATCCTCGGGGGAATATGCCTCTTTCGGGGTATTGCTGGCACGTGTGGGCTGGCGGTATACTCCGCCCGCTATGTGTCGCCTCGGCCTTTCCCTGATGCTTTCCCTTTTCGTGCCGTTAGCCGCAAGTATTACCGCCCAGAACGTCAGCACGAACCAACCGAAACAAATTGTAGCCACGGTAAATGGTCAGACGATCTATGACAGCGACTTGGCTGTCGAGGGACAACTCCAGTCATTACGCAGCCAAGAATACGAGATCAAGCGGAAGGCTTTAGATCCCCTCATTGACCAAAAACTATTGGAGAAAGCAGCTAAGGAGAAAGGCGTAACCACGGAACAGCTATTGCATCAGGAAGTCGAGGCCAAAGTCCAGGACCCCAGCGACGACGAAATCAAAGGTTATTACCTCGCGCAGTCTGCAAAAGTGAATCAGCCGCTAGACGAGAATCGCAAGGCTCAACTACGGCAGGCCATCCGGCAAGCACAGACCGCCCAGCTGCACGAGGATTTCATGAATCGTCTGCGCGAGCAAAGCAAAGTGGTCGTGCTGCTTTCGCCGCCCAGGGTGCAGGTCGCCTACGACCCCAAGCGGCTCCGCGGCAATGCCAAGGCACCGATCATGTTGGTGGAATTCTCAGACTACCAGTGTCCTTATTGCCACCGCGTCGAGCCTACGATCAAGAACCTGATGGCGAAATACGGAGAGAAGATCAGCCTCTCCTACAGAGATTTTCCGCTTACCTCGATCCATCCGAACGCGATGATCGCGGCCGAGGCGTCACGCTGCGCTCTGGAACAAGGCAAGTTCTGGGAATATCACGATCAACTATTCACCAGCTCAAGCCTTGAGAAGAACTCGCTCGTCGACTATGCGCGCAACTTGAAACTGGATGATAAGCAGTTCGAGTCTTGCCTCACGACGGAGAAATACAAGACGGATATCGAGAAGGATGAAGCCGAAGGCCACGGCGTCGGCGTGAACGGGACACCCGGGTTCTTTATCAACGGAGTCTTTATCAATGGCGCCGTACCAGAGAGCGAGTTCACGAAAATCATCGACGATGAGCTGGCGAGGGCTGCTGCCCATCACCCGAACGCCATCGTGAGCATAACTCGCGCGAATTAGAGGCGCGTTCGTGGCCAGGACGGATATCCTCCGCCAAACAAACAATGAATCAGAAGTTCACGTCGCAGGCGGTTTCCCCGAATCAAGTCCGTTCCAACCTCGATTCTTAAGCGGCTGAGTGTACCTGGATCGGGTGCCCGCTTGTCGTTTCCAATTCAGTGGATAACAGCTGAACTTCGCCCTCCCCCACAAGTCCATTGCACCTTCGTGATGTCCTTCCGAGATTGACCTCTCGTGATCTGCCTTTGGTCTGCCCACACGTTCGATCATTGACCATCGACCTACGTAGAAAGTTGTAAGAGGTACTCACAAAATGAATTCACGGACGTGTTGCCCCCGACCGGTCCGCTACGCAGTTTTCGCCGCTCTCGTGCTGCTCAGCAGTACCCTTCTCCTCGCTCATAATCCAGCAGCCAGCAACACCGATCCAGTTGCCGCAGCACACTGGAAACCAGGAGCCGCACAAGTCCAACTTCAGGGCCAGATTGAAATCGTGCACCAGGACTTCCCCGACGGCCATGGACAATATGTCTACTCATTGAAACAGTCCGATGGCACCCGCCTGCCCATGCACTTCGTGAAGAATCCGCCGACGCACCTGCTGACTGGGGACCATATCACGGCCAGCGGTCAGCAATCGAGCAGCGGCTTGATCCTTTACTCAGGCGGCAACGTTAAGAATTCGGGAGGGGGCGGATCCGGCGGGGGAACAACAACTTCCTCGATTCCTTTGCCTAATACATTTGGAGTGCAATCCGTCCTCATCATGTTGGTGAATTTTCAGGATGATGTTGTCGAACCTTACACCCCCGGCGACGCGCAGACGGCATTCTTCGGCGCTGGCGATTCTGCCACGAATTTCATCCTGGAGAACTCCTACGGGCAGACCTCGCTGACTGGAGCTGTGGTGGGCTGGTTCACAATCCCCGACAGCGTCACTGTCTGCAATACTTCTCAAATCGCGACCGACG
>Ga0207700_10001376_pt1 | contig 13794 bp, 13 predicted proteins | sample LARL82metaG_FD_184348 | JGI IMG/M metagenome (GOLD analysis project Ga0207700, IMG submission 184348) | Corn, switchgrass and miscanthus rhizosphere microbial communities from Kellogg Biological Station, Michigan, USA - LAR L8-2 metaG... | ecosystem: Host-associated > Plants > Roots >...
CTCATCCGTCTGGAACTCCTCACGCCGCAGTCTGACCTCATGGCGACTGACACCTACAACAAGGTGTTCACCATGCACGGCATCATCATGATCTTCTTCTTCCTCGTGCCGTCGGTGCCGGCTACGCTGGGAAATTTCTTCATCCCCATGATGATCGGCGCCAAGGATCTCGCGCTTCCCAAGATCAACCTCCTCAGCTGGTATCTCTACCTGGCCGCGGGCGGTCTTGGCCTCTATGCCATGATGACCGGCGGCGTTGACACGGGCTGGACCTTCACCACCCCGCTTTCAACCCACTACCTCAATACCAACGTCATCACCACGGGCATCGCCATCTTCATCGCCGGATTCAGTTCCATCTTCACCGGCCTCAACTTCATCGTCACCATCCACAAAATGCGCTGCCCCGGCATGACTTGGTTCCGCTTGCCGCTGTTTGTATGGGCCAACTACGCAGCCAGCATCCTCATGGTGCTCGGCACCCCGGTCCTCGCCATCACCTTGGTTCTTGTCGTTCTCGAGCGCACCGCGGGCATCGGCGTATTCGATCCCACCAAGGGTGGCGATCCGATTCTCTTCCAGCACCTCTTCTGGTTCTACTCGCACCCCGCCGTCTACATCATGATTCTGCCCGGCATGGGCGTGATCTCCGAGACCATCTCTACTTTCAGCCGCAAGCGCGTCTTCGGCTACACTGCCGTGGCATTCTCATCGGTCGCCATCGCGGTCTTTGGCTTCTTCGTCTGGGCGCACCACATGTTCATCATGGGCATCTCTAACTACTCCATGCTGGTGTTCTCGCTGCTCACCATGCTGGTAGCGGTGCCCTCGGCCATCAAAATCTTCAACTGGGCCTTCACCCTCTACAAGGGTTCCATTACATTTGAGACGCCCATGCTCTACACCTTCGGCTTCATGGGCCTGTTCACCATCGGCGGTCTCACCGGCGTCTTCCTCGGAACTTCAGGAACAGATATCCATCTCACCGAAACCTACTTCATCGTCGCTCACTTCCACTTCGTCATGGTCGGCGGCATGTTGATGGCCTTTCTTGCAGGCGTCCACTTCTGGTGGCCCAAGATGACCGGCCGCATGTATCCGGAGAAAATCTCGCAGCTCGCCGCCATCGTCACCTTCATCGGATTCAACTTCACCTTCTTCCCGCAATTCATTCTCGGCACGCTTGGCATGCCCCGGCGCTACGCATCCTATCCCGCGGAGTTCCAGGTTCTGAACGTCTTCTCAACCGCCGGCGCATCCATCCTCGGCGTGGGATACCTCCTGCCGCTGCTTTATCTCACGTGGTCTCTCCGCTACGGCGAAATCGCCGGCGACAATCCCTGGCAGGCAACCGGACTCGAGTGGCAGACGCAGTCCCCCCCGCTCACTGAAAATTTCCCCGCAATCCCGATCATGGACCACGAAGCTTACGACTATGAGTGGCTGGATACGCAGACGCAGAAAGAGGTGACCAGTGTCGGATAGCCAGGTAGTCACGGATAACGGGGTAGTCGTCCATGGCGCGATCGAAGGTGCTCATCACGAGCACCTCCCCTACCAGCGCCACCACTTCGAAACCTACGCCCAGCAGAGCGATGCCACCAACTTCGCCATGTGGCTCTTCCTGCTCACTGAAGTCATGTTCTTCGGCGGCCTCTTTACCGCCTACCTGATCTACCGCAACTGGTATTACCCCGCCTTCGTCGAGGCCTCTCATCAATTGCAGATTGGCTGGGGCACCGCCAACACTGCCGTCCTCATTACTTCCAGCTTCACCATGGCCATGGGCGTCTGGTCGGCCGAGATGCGCAAAAAGGGCACGCTCGTCCTATGCCTCGTCATCACGTTCATCCTGGGCCTCGTCTTCCTTGGCATCAAGACCATTGAGTACAAGGAAAAGTTCGACAAGCATCACATCCCCGGCTTCCACTACAGCCTCAAGACGTTCCTTGACCCGCAGAGCGATCCCGAGGTCTACAACGAGTATCACGACAAGCCATTAGCGCTCGACATGGCGCGCCACACCGAGATCTACTTCTTCCTCTACTTCGCCATGACCGGCATGCATGCCCTGCACATGATCATCGGCATCGCCATTCTGGGATTCATGATCTTTCGTGCGCAAGCCGGTGCATACACCACCGGCCACGTCACCTTCGTCGAGAACTTCGGCCTCTACTGGCACTTCGTCGATATCATTTGGATCTATCTCTTCCCGCTGCTCTACCTCATCAGTCGACATCAATAAAGGACACACGGCATGAGTGCACCACTTCACGACAAAGACTTCGAATCCATTGAAGAGCACGAACACGAGCACCACATCGTCAGCCCCAAAATCTACCTGACGATCGTCGCCATACTTTTGGTGATGACCGCGACAACGGTTGGCGTCTCCTACCTTGATATGGGACTCTTCAACCCCATCGTCGCGCTCGCCATCGCAGCCTTCAAGATGATCCTCGTCGTGCTCTTCTTCATGCACGTCAAGTACTCAACCAAACTTACCAAGCTCACCGTCGGCGCCGGCATCTTCACCTTCCTCGTCCTCGTCGGCATGACCCTTACCGACTACATGACGCGCGCCTGGGGCCGCTGGTAAACAAAGATCAGGCTTCCCCGCCTCCACTGCAAAAGGCCGCCCTCCGGGCGGCCTTTCACTTTCCCGCCAACCTCCTGCTTTGTCATTCATTCATAAATCTGTCATTCCGAGCAAAGCCGAGGAACCTGCAGTTGCTCTTTTTCCGCGCGCCAGAATCGCCAGACAAATGTCCGGACCTCTCACAAATCTGTCATTCCGAGCGAAGCCGAGGAACCTGCAGTTGCTCTTTTTCCGCGCGCCAGAATCGCCAGACTCGGGTCCAAACCACTCCTAAACCTGTCATTCCGAGCGCAGCGGAGGAATCGCCCTGGAAATCGGCAATCAAGGCAGGCAGAGTTCCCGGCGGGAACGCAGGAAATTAGCCCAGGGTGGAGCGCAGCGGAACCTTGAGATAGCAATCAATATGGGTCCGAGTCCCGAAATCCAGCCACAAAAACCCGCGGCCGCTCCTATGTAAAAACTTCCATCTCGCAGAATTTTCTGCGCAATTACTTTAGGGCTCACTCCTCCATAAACATCAATCGTTTCAATTCCTTGCATCTCCATAAACTTGGCCCCCAGCGTGCATGCACACTAATCAAAGCTGTCCCCGGAGGTTTATATGATGGAAGACTCCCAGGTCCCTGCAGGCGCGCCTGTTGCCGGTCGATTAGCAGCCTATATCGCCGCCGCGGTTATCGGAGTAGGCGGCGTCGGCTATGCCGTTCACGAACACAACAGCGCCCAAACCCTTGCCGCCCAGAACCAGCAGATCACCGCGCAGAATCAGCAAATGACTGCCCAACTCGCCTCGACCCACAGCGAGCTCGATGCCCTCTCGGCAAAGGTAAGCGCACTCTCCACGAGCGTCGAAAAGCCTGCTCCGGCTCCGTCCCGGCCGTCGGCAAGCCACCGCGTTGCTCCGCATCAGCATCGCACCAGCGCTCAAGAAGCGCGCTTCAACAAGATCCAGTCGCAGCTCGACGCCCAGGGTAAGGCCATCGAAGAGGCGCGCAACAACCTCGCCAGCACGCGCACCGAGCTCAGCGGCTCCATCGCCAAAACGCACGACGAACTCGTCGTCCTCGAAAAGAAGGGCGAGCGCAGCTACTTTGAGTTCGATCTGCAGAAGTCGAAGTCCGGCTTGTTTTCGTTCTCGTCCGGATGCGCGTCGCAATTCAAGCGTGAAGGACCCATCAGCCTGTGTCTGCGTAAGGCCGATACCAAGCATGGATACGCCGATCTGCAGCTGATGGTGGACGATCGCAATCTCACGCAGAAGCACGTCAACCTGTATCAGCCGGCGATGTATTACCAGTCCGACATGCAGCAGCCCGTCGAAATCGTGATCAACAACATTTCGAAGGACCACATCCACGGCTACGTCAGCGCGTCGAAGTACAAAAAATCCGAGTTGACCGTCGCTTCCGCTGATCCGGCATCGACGTCCGGTCAGCCTGCAGACTCCAACGTGCCGCCCGCAAGGCAAAAGCTTCCTGTGCCGTCCGCCGATCCCAATCAGCAATAAACATCCGTGTCTGCTTCAACGCCAAAAGGCCGCCCTCGGGCGGCCTTTCCACCTTTCTCGCCAACTCTCATGAATCTCGCAAACTCCCATGGATCTGTCATTCCGAGCGCAGCCGAGGAACCTGCAGTTGCTCTTTTCCAACGAGCCACAAGCGCCAGACTGACGTCCAACCTTCCCTAAATCTGTCATTCCGAGCGAAGCCGAGGAACCTGCAGTTGCCCTTTCTCGTGCCCAGAAGCCGCTCCGCGCCCCGCCAAAAATCCTCGCCAGCTCCCTTGACAAACCATAACCAAATGGTTATGGTTTTATTGTGAACTCGGAAATACCAATTCCCCAAACCGGAAAGGACCACACCATGCAAATCAAACTAACCAGCATCTTCGTCGACGACCAGGACAAGGCCCTCAAGTTCTACACCGAAGTCCTCGGCTTCCAGAAGAAACACGAATTCTCAGCCGGCAGTTACAAATGGCTAACCGTCGTCTCCCCTGAAGAACCGGATGGCGTTCAACTGGTTCTCGAGCTAAACGCAAACCCGGCCGCGAAGACCTTTCAGCAGGAAATCCACCGCCAGGGAATTCCCGCCGCCAATTTCTTCGTCGCCGACGTCCAAAAAGAGCACGCAAATCTCAAGCAGCGCGGCGTCGCCTTCACCAAGGACCCAACCAAAACGACCGGATCGACCATAGCAGTGCTTGACGACACCTGCGGAAATCTCATTCAAATCACCCACCTCGATTGGTAAATTGTTAATCGGCCGGCAACACGACCCATCACCGGGAGGGACTCTCGATGCCAGCAGTGACGGACAATGTTTTCAAGGCTCTTTCCGACCCGACCCGTCGCGCGATCTTCGAGCACCTTTCCCGCGACGGAGAGCAGACCGTGCACGCCTTGACGCATCGTGCTGGAGTTTCGCAGCCCGCAGTTTCCAAGCACCTGCGAATTCTCAAGCGCGCCCGGCTCGTTCGCTGCCGCCACGAGGGACGCGAGACCCACTACAACGCACAACCACAATCCCTCGCCCCCCTGGTCGACTGGATGACCCAGTACGGAGCCTTCTGGCGCGAACGCTTCGATCAACTCGAAAAACTACTGGAAAGGATGGACAAATGACCAACACCGCCGCGACATGTTCTCTCGTCATCGAACGCGAGATGCAGCATCCCCCGGAAAAAATCTGGCGAGCACTCACGCAAGGCCCCTTGATCGCGGAGTGGTTGATGACCAATGATTTCCAGCCCGTCGTGGGCCACCGGTTCCAGTTCCGTGCCGCGCCAGTACAGAATTGGAACGGCATCATCGACAGTGAAGTCCTTCTGGTCGAACCCCACACGCGCCTCTCCTATGGCTGGACATCCATGGGATTGGAGACCGTTGTCACCTGGACGTTGACGCCGACCGCAAACGGCACGCTCCTGCGCATGGAGCAATCCGGATTCCCGTCGGAGGAAGGCAAGAACTACAAAGGCGCAAAGTACGGCTGGACCAATTTCATCGGCAAACTCGAGCACGTCGTTGGAGGATTGCAATGACCGCGAAAACAAAATCCATCGTCTATTGGACAATGACCATTCTCGTCGCGTTTCCCATCGGCAGCGGCGGTGTCGCGCAGATCGCGCAATACGCAGCCAACCCTCACGGTACTGTCCCCGTTCTCCTCTATCCGATGTACTTCTTCGCCATCCTCGGCGTCTGGAAAGTGCTCGGAGCCATCGCCATCCTGGTGCCGCGCTATCCACTCCTCAAGGAATGGGCCTACGCCGGCATCTTCTTCGACCTCACCGGCGCCGCCGCCTCCTGCGCCATGTCCGGCGGCTACGGCGCATACGGCTTCCACGTCATCGCCCCGCTCATCATCACCGGCTTCACCGTAGCATCCTGGGCCCTGCGACCCCCCAACCGCACCATTGGCACACTCTCTCCAGCCGCAGGTAATCACGCCGCCGTCATGACCGCACGCACGGCCAACCAGGGTTGACTCAGGCCCCCTGTTTTGTAACAAGGGCACGGCTTCAGCCGTGCCGAAAGTCGCCAAATACAGAAGTGTCATCCTGAGCCCCGCACGCTTGGGGCCCCGCGGACAACGTCCGTGGGGTAAGCGGGGCGAAGGATCTGCTTTTGCCCTTGTACTCGGGCGCAATTGTGCGGCGGCTGCAAAACTCGATGAACCCGCTGTTTTGTAACACGCGCGTGCCTTCAGCCAGGCTGCAGATGCAACCAGATGAGTGTCGGGCTTTGGCCCCTGTGCGTGCCGCAAAAGTCCAACAAAACGGAGGGCCTTGTCTCCTGCGAGAATTCTCGTCAAAGAATTAAAATGAGTGGCCATGGCCCCACCCAAAGCCAACCCCAAAGTCGACGCCTTCATCGCCAACGCAAAAAAGTGGCGCGAAGAACTGACAAAGATGCGTGCCATCCTTCTCGACTCCGAACTCACCGAAGAGTTCAAGTGGAGTCAACCCTGCTACACCTTCCAGGGAAAGAACGTCATCGTTCTCGGCCCGATGAAGGACTCCTGCGCATTCGCCTTCTTCAAAGGTGCGCTCCTCAAGGATGTCCATGGCGTCCTCACTCGCCCCGGTCTGCATTCACAATCGACGCGCTGGATCAAGTTCACCTCCGTCCGCGAAATCGCCGACATGAAATCCATCCTGAAGGCCTACATCCGCGAAGCCATCCAGATCGAAGAGTCCGGCCTGAAAGTAAAACTAAAGAAAACCTCCGACCTCAAAATCCCCGAAGAACTCCAGCTCATGCTCGATGAATTCCCCGACTTCAGGAAGGCCTTCGAAACCCTGACTCCCGGCCGCCAGCGCGCCTACATCTACCACTTCTCCGCTCCCAAACAATCCAAAACCCGCGAAGCCCGCGTCAGAAAATTCATGCCCCACATCCTCAAAGGCAAGGGCCTGCTTGATCAGTAATTCGCGAAATTCAGAACAGAGAGCCTGACTCGAATTCAGTCCCGGCTCATTTACAGCGAGAACGGGTCATAGAGCAAGAATCTCCGTGACCTCTGTCACGCCTCATTTCCATCGGGTGGCGCTAATATCCGCAGCAATATTCAGTTCTCTCAAGAGCGCGAGGTGCTTTTGTTTGGGCTCTTCCCGCCGAGAGGAGACACCAGATGTTTGCTCATCGGTTAGCACGTTCCGCCTTTGCCGTTCTGCTTTTGGCCGTTGCAGTAACCTCGGCCAGGGCCCAGGCTGGTCCTCCCTGCGGACCAGATCTTCCCATCAAATGCACACCCGGCAAAGACGCGGCCATTGTGTTGGGGTTCGTTGGTGCCGGCATCCTCGCGGCTTATCTTGGTTATCGCCTGGATCATCCAAGGCACGAAGCGTCGATCATTGGTTGTACAGCGCAAGCCGACGGAACCATGATCTTGGTGGAAGACAACACGCAGATGCTCTATTCGCTGACCCCGGTCTCCAAAAAAGTAAGATCGGGAGAGCGAGTAGCTCTTCGGGGAAAGAAAAAGTCCGACACTTCCGGAAGAAATGTCTTTCATGTGAGAAAGGTCGTGGAGGACGTGGGGCCTTGCGAATCCCGAATCCCGAGCGCGGGTCAGGAAAATGGTCCGTAGGCGAGCGGCCCAGGTCTTCGGCTGTTAGTTCTGCCATGAACAGTGGGTGCCCCATGTCCCGATTTTGGGACATGGGATACCGCCAATCTATTCTGCTCACCGTCATCCCGAGCGGAGCCGAGGGACCTGCTTCTTGCGTCTGTACGGCAGTAGCCCACTTTCATTGATCATTTTCTCGATTTAGGAACGCGCCCCAGGCGAGGATCATGACGCAGCAGAAGATCGCACGCATGAAGCGCTTCCTTCTCAAAGCTGGGGCTATCACTCGGAATAAGAAGCCAATGCCCGATCTTGTTTCGCAGCAGTTCTATCTTGCGGATGGAAGGGAACTCGCGGCGAAGTGCGGGATCAGCAGGGTTCGGGCCGTCCGAAAGCACAAGCCACACGCCATTGTCCCTCGGAGATTTCGCATGATCGCGCAGCATGCAAACTATCCGGTCGCCAAGGTAGACGGCAAAACCGGAAAACATGCGACGCACCTCCGGGTTCAAGGGCATCAGCGCGTCCACAACAAACGAATGCGGAGCCTTCTGTTTTGGTTTGGCAGGCCGAGTCATCTCAGTCCTTTGACGTATTAAGCTGGGTGCCCCATGTCCCGATTTTGGGACGTGGGAAACGACAAATCCAAGAGGTTCTCATCTCAGTCCTTTGATTTATTCAGCTTCACCGCCGCCCGAATCAGCGCCTTCAACGCCTTCTCGTCCACCTTGTCGCCTTCGCGAAAATCGATCGCGCGTCTCAAATTTCCCTCAAGACTCGAATTGAAGAGACCCGCCGGGTCATCCAGAAAGGCGCCCTTGGCAAACGTCAACTTCACGGCACTCTTATAGGTTTCGCCCGTGCAGATCATCCCGTCATGCGACCACACCGGCACTCCCGCCGGGTTCGAAGCCTTCTTCCACTTCCGCTCCTCCACAATCTCTGGATCCGCCTGCTTGATCACGGCCCGCAGGCGCGTAAGCATCTCCCCGCGCCAGTCACCCAACTCCTGAATCGGCGCATCCACTTCGGCGGAACCGGATCCCGTAGAAGCTGTTCCGGCTTTCGACGTCTTCATGCCCAGTCCTCCTGCTCCCGTATCTGGCCCTATCTATATCACCTGGCCTGGTTCGCTCCTACGTTGCGTAGAGATTTGTATCCAGAAACTCGTTCCGGAACTTTCCGCCCGGATCATGCTGCTTCACTAGCGCCTTAAAGTCGCCCAGGCGCGCGTACTGCGCCTCCAGCAGCTCGGGCGGGAGAGTGAACAGCTTGGCCCAGTGCGGGCGCGGAGCGAACGGCCTCAATTGTGCTTCGATCTGGGGAAGGATCTGCTTGACCGCATCCCACTCGGGTTTCCATGTGAAGTGGATGGCCAGGGAATCGCGCTCGTATGCCGTGCTCATCCAGAGATGGTCGGCGGCGATCGTTCGCAGTTCCGTCACAAACAAATGCGGCGTGATCTGGTCGCGCAGTTTCTCGACGGCGAGAATCGCTTCGTAGCCGCGCTCACGCGGAACGAAGTACTCGGTCTGCAATTCGCGTCCGCTCGACGGAGTGAAATTCATTTTGAAGTGCGGCAGGCGTTCGTACCACGGTCCCGCGACGCCCATCTGCTCCGTGCAGCTTTCGGCGGCGTGGCCTGTGATGGGATGCAACTTTTCGGTTGCGCGTTTCGCACCATAGAACTCCGCGGCCGATTCATGTTTCTCGCCCGATTGCAATTTGCGCTTGATCCATACCTGCGTGGCCTGGTGATGCTGCCAGTCGGTAAACAGGCTCACGCTGTATCCAGCACCGAAGATGGCGTCGAAGTTATGCGCCAGCTCATTGAAGTTGAGATTCTGATAGACGGTTTGCGCCACCTGGAATGTCGGCAGCAGGTCGAGCGTCACGCGCGTGACGACGCCCACGGCGCCAAGACCGACAACCGCGCCCAGAAACTGATCGCCATCTTTCTCGCGGGAAAGATGAATGACTTCGCCGTTCGCGGTTACGATTTCAAGCGCGCGCACCTCCGTGGCAAGGTTGCCGTTGTGGATCCCGGATCCGTGGGTCGCAGTGGCGATCGCGCCCGCCACGGAGATGTGTGGCAGCGAAGCAAGGTTGTGCAGCGCATAGCCGCGCCCGTCGATGACGGGCGCGAGCTGACCGTATTTGATTCCCGCGCCGACCGTAACCGTGCGGGCCTTGTCGTCGATGTCGATCTGGTTGAGGTGCTCGAGCGAAATCTGATTTTGCGTGCTGTCGGCGATGCGATTGAACGAGTGGCGCGAGCCCACCGCGCGCAGTTTGCTGCAACGCTTCACCACCTCGCGCACCTCGTCCAAATTCGCCGGCGTGTGTACGTGATCGGTGCTGTAGGTAATGTTGCCCGCCCAGTTCTCGTGCGGGGCGGGTTGCTGTTGTGCTGGCGCCAGCCGCGAAATCAAGCCTCCGGCCACAATCGCTCCTGTCGATTTGAGGAACTCACGCTTGTTCATCGTTCGATTGACCTCTCTCGCTCTTCGATGAAATTCAAATCTGCTCGACAAGCATAGGGTCCGTAGGCAAACGAGGCAACAGGGAATTGGGTGAGCGATGTTGCGGCTGTTTCATCGTTCCAAGGCGGGTACGTGTCCTACTCATCAATTCGGTTTGAATTCAGCGGACCCACCCCCATCACGGCCTCATCCCCATGGTGTAGGTCTTCGTTCGAGATCGCATATGCGCGTAACCTCGCGTGTCAGCCCCCGACCTTGCTTCGGTGCAAATCTCTCTTCGAGAAAGCCTCACTTCGGTACCCCCTTTTCGCTGTCAAGTGCCCCTTCCCCTTAAACGAAGTCAACTCCTTGAAAACAAACATCAGAAAATCCTCCATGTTTTGCAGTCTATTTCGCGCAATTCGCTATTCTGGATCTATCTCGCGAAACTCCAGGCATTCTGGTCCTTGGGCGTCTTGCCCTGGGCGAGTCGGGCACGCGCATCGCTTCTCTCTTACAGCGCGCCAAATGCGTCCAAAACGGGACAAAAACGACCAAGAACGACCAAAAACGACCAAAATACCGCGGTCGAGAATGAGCTAACCATCAATCGCACATAGAGTTGGATCCCGCAAGTCTCACCTTCGCAAAAAGCGCGCTGTGAAACTGTGAAACTGTGGAACAGAAAAGAAATTCGGCACTGCGTAAGTCCTTTGCATGGACGACTCTGTGTCTAAGTCCATGAATCAAGAGACTTTGCGGAGTTTCTCGGTCTGTAACCCCTTTTGAATGAATACTTTTCGTCCAGAGTCCGGGGTGAGGGTCTCCGTCTGTAAACGTGGGCTGCCTGTCAGCACGAACAGCGGGCCGTTTTCATCCCATCGAATATCCGCACCCGAATCTTCGGCCCGAATTCATCGCTCATCCCGTCCGTGATCCGCACCATCGACAATGAAATCACCGCTTCCAGCGCCAATACGAATGCCACGCTATCCTGACCAACCCGAAGATCTCGCCCGGCTCGCGGCCAACCCGCGCATCCTCGTCCGGCGTGAAGCGCCACCAAGCCCCGACGCCAAATGCGTCGTCTACTGGATGCAGCGCGCCATCCGCATCCTTGAGAACCCCGCGCTCGACGTCGCCATCGACGTCGCCAACCTTCTCGGTCTTCCGGTCGTAGTCTTCTTCTCCGTCATCCCCAACTACCCCAACGCCAATCTCCGCCACTACCACTTCCTCCAGCAGGGCCTGCGCGACGTCGAAGAAGACGCCAAAGAGCGCGGCGTTGGCTTCATCCTCCGCCGTCACCCCAACAACACCCTCGAAAAATTCCTCGAAGAAGTTGGTGCGGCAATCCTCATCGGCGACGAAAACCCCTGTCGCGAGCCCGAACGCTGGCGCCAAGTTCTCGCCCGCCGTCTCAAGCTGCCCTATTGGACCGTCGATGCCGACGTTGTCGTACCTTCAGCCGTCTTCGGTCGCGACTACTTCCTGCTGCAGCACATGCGCCCGTATCTCAAGGTCGCTCTGCCCAGGTTCCTCGTCGCACCGCACAGCCCCAAGCCGCAACACGCGTGGCACAAGCCCAAATCGCTCACTGCCGACTCTCTCGGCCACGACATCACGGCCGGATTCAAAGACCTCGATCGCACCATTCAGCCGGTCGATGCCTTCACCGGCGGAACGCACGCCGCCATCAGGCACCTCAAGCACTTCATTGCCCACGGTCTGAAAGACTATCCCGACAAACGCAACCATCCCGAGCTGCAAGGCACCAGCAAACTCTCACCTTATCTCCACTTCGGCAACATCGGCCCGCTCACCATCGCCCTCGCCGTTGAAGAAGCCTTCGCCAAAGGCCATGTTTCAGAGGCCGCACGCGACCGCTTCTTCGAGCAGGTCATCGCGTGGCGCGAACTCTCCATCCTCTTCGTCAAGTACAACCCCAACTACGACAACTGGGAATGCGCCGAACCGTGGGCTCGCCAGACCCTCATCGAACACACCGCCGACGAGCGTCCGTATCGCTACACACTCCACCAACTGGAACGTGCCGAGACCCACGACGAACTCTGGAACGCCGCCCAGCGCGAGATGACCCAGACCGGCTGGATGCACAGCTACATGCGTATGTACTGGGCCAAGATGATCCTTGCCTGGGCTCCCGATCCTGCCCGCGCCTATGAATGGGCTGTCACTCTCAATGACCGCTACGAACTCGACGGCCGCGACCCAAATGGCTATGCCGGCATCGGCTGGTCCATCGCGGGGAAACACGATCGCCCCTGGTTCAATCGCCCGATCTTCGGCCTCGTGCGGCTGATGTCCGGCGCATCCACTGCGAAGAAATTCGATTCCGACGCCTATATCCGCCAGAACCACGTCAGAACCAAGCCGCTTTTCTAAACGCTCTCCTTCTCAGAACAGACGTACCGGGGATCACATCTCGATTGCACAAGCGCCGTCCTAAAATGGAACACAATTTCAATCCCGGAATCCAGATGTTCCGCGCTAGGTAATTTATTGGATTTTGCTTAGCTTCCCTCGGAGGATCAGTGTGGGAGGCGGAAATCCGATCCTGTACGCGCGTGACGATTTCAGCAATCAAGACAACCTCGATGCCGTTCAAGCGGCGATCCACACCTGTCGTTTGCAGACTGGTCGTCGTAGCGCTGATTGCCGCATTCACTAGCGCTGCTCCTGGTCAAACCGCGACTCCATCGCCGCACGCTGACGCAACACCACCGACTCCGCCCCGTGTAGTCCAGGCAAAGCGATTTCTCGCGCAGCGAGGCCATCCAAAACGTCGATCCTTTGCCCTTTCCGATCGACCGCGAACCGCCCTGGCCGCAACTTCAGCCTCGACCAGCCCGTCGACCGCGGTCTGGCAGCCCCTGGGACCATTGCAGGTCATCACTCCCAACTACGGCCTCGTCACCGGTCGCATTTCCTCCATTGCCATCGATCCCTCCGATCCCACTGGTAACCGCGTGTTCGTCGGAACCACCGGTGGCGGTGTGTGGCTTTCGCAGAATGCCGGAACCGCGGGCTCGGTCGTGTTTACGCCGGTCACCGACGCGCCTGAAGGCTTCGACGCCATCCGCTATGCCGCCATCAGCATCGGCGCCGTGTCGGTCCAGCCCGGCGGAACTGGCGTAATCCTCGCCGGAACCGGCGACCCCAACGATGCGTTGGACTCCTACTACGGCGCAGGAGTGCTGCGATCTCCCGACAGCGGCAAAACATGGACCGTGATGTCGCACACCGCAGATGCGCAGCTTTCATTTCAGGGAGAGGGCTTTGCGGGCTTTGCGTGGAGCACGGTGAATCCGCAACTGGTCGTGGCGGCGGTCTCTCAAGCATACGAGGGCACCCTCGTCAGTGCGGAACTGTATGGCGTCAGCTATGCGGGCTTGTACTACTCCACAGACGCAGGCGCCACATGGAGCCTTGCAACGATCACAGACTCTCCGGGACAGAACCTGCAGGGTCCGCAGGACCTGTTCGCTTCGCCGCATGGCAACTCCGCAACGGCTGTTGTCTGGAATCCAATTCGACAGATCTTTATAGCTGCAGTTCGCTTCCATGGCTACTACCAGTCGAGCGACGGGATCACCTGGACGAGCGCCGCCAGCGGCGTAACATTCGGCCCCGGCGT
>Ga0207700_10001381_pt1 | contig 13780 bp, 8 predicted proteins | sample LARL82metaG_FD_184348 | JGI IMG/M metagenome (GOLD analysis project Ga0207700, IMG submission 184348) | Corn, switchgrass and miscanthus rhizosphere microbial communities from Kellogg Biological Station, Michigan, USA - LAR L8-2 metaG... | ecosystem: Host-associated > Plants > Roots >...
GAATGGTAGGAGCCGTTGGTATGGTGACGTTTCTGGTGCTCGCATTAGGTGGCGTCGTTCTAGCACATATTTTAGGATCTAAGTAGATCTAAGCACACCACCGACACCTACCCGTGTCGGTTGCTCCAGGAGTTCTACCGCGATTGGCTCCGGAGCACAGCGGAACGGGACATTCGAACAGGGTGTCCCGTTCTCGGTCGTCACCTCACGGTTGCGTGGAATACACACCGATTCGGCATCCATTGAGATGTCATCCGAACATACCCAAACCCCACCTCCCGTAACATCGCTTCCACACATGCCACGTTCGGACCCCAGAAATTCGTCGGATCGTTACCAAGCGTTGCACCTGGGTAGAACACCATCACCGGACGCGGATAATCATCCCCATCAACCACGGTTTCTATAATCGCTTTCCCACCTGTACGACACATCGCCCGCACCCGGCGCAGGTATCGCATCGGATCTTCAGAGTGGTACAGCACACCCAGGAATAACACCAGATCGAACGTACCTAACACTTCCGGGGAAAGATCCTCCACGCGAACATCGACCCGTTCTACTTTCGAGCCAAGAACCCGGTGAGCATACCGAAACCCGGCGTCCCCACCATCCCTCCACACGTGGTGATCCGCCGCTACCACCCTCCGTGCCCCACGTCGTTCACATTCAAAACTAAACGCCCCATCCCACGCGCCGATATCAAGCACCGCCATACCATCCAACCGATTGGAAAGTCCAACCGCTGCGATCTTCTCGATAGTTCGGTCAAGCCCCGGAGTGACAACACCGTTACCAAGGTTTATCTGATGCCACCACCACACCCCGTCGTATGCGTTAGGGGGAAGTTGGGGATGTGTTGGGGTTGCCATTCGGGTGGGGGTTCCTCTCTGGTTAGTTTACTCTCACCGCTTTTTCGCGGTCGTTGTTCCTGATGCCTTCCGGCGCTTCCACAGTGCCTTCGCCCGCAAGCTTGCGCCCTACGTTTGGCCGGCGACCACTTCCGTGAACGATCCGTGTCGTCCACAGCACCAACAGTGGATGCGAGTGCGGAACCTTTTGGCCGTCCCGGTCGTCGGGATGTGCTCGTCCCCCGCAGAACCTCCAGTGCTCTGGTAATCCTGTCTTGTTCTTCTTCAAGTGCTTCGATGATCGCGTCGTGTGGCATCGCCCCGTATCGTACCATACACCAGAAACACAAAAGGATCAGCACCCCGCCGTGGAGCACTGATCCTTAGTATCCGCTTACGTTGTTGTTTTGGTCCCCGCCCTACCTCCACTACTGACAGTTCACGCAATCCGACCACTTCAAGATCGGTCGTGAAACCTGCCGGAACAAACGTTGTGTGATGCTACAATCCGTTCCAGGATGTCCTTCGAAGAGTTTGAAAAAGCGGATGCTCGGAGGTTGCGAGAAATGGCAAAAGAAGCTTTTGATTTATCCCAACATCCATATACAACTAGCGATTCAAAGCCATCACGTCTCCTTGAAGCGCAATTCTACCTGTCAGAAATCGACCGGCGGGAAGCAAACATCGAACGTCAGGAAGACCGGAGAATAGCTTCACGCAGCCATTTCATGGAATGGACCATCATCGGCATGATCGGGCTTGAGATCATAATCGCGTTAGTCGCGATATGGCTTGGATTCAGGGAAAGAGCAAGCGGTGATCCTGGAACGTATCGAAAAGGCGGCGATGCGGGCAGGAAACATGAACTTCGTTCGTCCTTAGAAATACGCCACGACACCAACCCGTAGCAAATCCGAAGCAAATCCGTCGCCCTCACCGACTACGCATCCCACGGTCCAAACCTGTAGGTGGTTGATTCGCCAGCGGACGCCACCGTGCGCCACATGGTAGATTACCTTGAGGTGCTAGCGGGAGCAATCTCGTGGAGGTTCAAGTCCTCTCGACCGCACCATTTGAAAACAAGGCAGCTCCTGCCTCTTGCACCATCACTCGCACGCCGCTACGTCGGAGATCATGGAACCAACAGCTGTACGCTGGTTTGGGTAGTGCTGCCGTGGCTCGCGAAGGGGGTTCGGGTAGTTTATGTCGTGACCGCGCCGTTTGGGTCCTGCTCAGGCATCGCCCAGTTCCGAACCATCCCCAGCACGGCGTTTCGGTAACCCACCATGTCCATCGGTTTGTGAATGTACTCTTTCGCTCCCATCGACAGTGTTCGTTCCACATCGGAACTAAGCATCGACGCGCTGAAGATTACCACTGGAATATCCTTGCGCGGGTTGCGCTCCAGCACATCGTATCCCGATAGCACGGGAAGGCTCAGGTCCAAGATAATCATGTTCGGTTGGAAGCGCTCGTCCGCGAGCATCATGAGTGCTTGGTGGCCGTCACGGGCAACGGAGAGTTTCACCGGCTGCAGGAACTCGGAGAGGATCTGCTTTGTCAGGAGCACGTCCCCCGCGGAATCTTCGATGTAAAGCACCTCGATCCGGCGATCAAGAGGCATGGAATTTCAGTGTATGACACGAAGTAACGTCGGGCAACCTGGGATCATTGCTGGGGTAGATCGCGGACTTTGCCCAAGCTCAAAATCCGTGATGTTGGTGTATCCGCTGCATCGAAGCTGTTCCAGCTCGGCGCAGGTTCGGATTATTCTTGACATTGCGAAAAGCGCCGCTGCTAAGCTCAATTAGTGGCCCAACAACAGTCGGGACATCCCGCCCTCCCTGCGAAAGATGCTGAGCCGAATACCACCGGCTATCGTTCCGAGCGCGCCTTGTCGCGCGCCCTCTATGACCGAGCCTCCCATGTGATGCCCGGCGGAAACACGCGCCATTCCATTGCGCTTGCACCCTATCCGATCTATGCCGCCAGCGGAAGCGGCTGCCGTGTGACCGACGTCGAAGGCGATCAGCGCCTCGACTTCCTCAACAATTACACCTCGCTCATCTTAGGTCACGCTGATCCTCAAGTAACAGCCGCGGTCCAGCGGCGCGTCGCTCTCGGCACTGCCTTCACCATGCCCACCCCCGAGGATGTCGAGCTGGCCGAATTGTTGGCCGCGCGGGTTCCTTACGTCGATCAGGTACGCTTCTGCAATTCCGGCAGTGAAGCCGTCATGCTGTGTGTCAAAGCCGCGCGCGCATTTACCGGCCGTCACAAAATCGCGAAGTTCGAAGGGGCCTACCACGGACTCTACGATTACGTCGCCGTTAGCGAGGGCCCTAATTCCGACGAATGGGGTGAAAGCGATAGCCCGCGCTCAGTCATCGAACCTGGCACTCCGCCCAGCGTGGCGGAAGACGTCGTCGTTCTGCCGTGGAATCGTTTGGATGTCTGCCGCGAGCGAATTACGCAGCACGGTGACGAACTCGCCGCAGTTATCTTCGATCCCATGCCACTGGGAATCGGCATGATCGCGGCGCGGCCCGGTTTTCTCGAATTCCTTCGCGAAGAGACCGCGCGTTATGGCATCCTGCTGATCGCCGATGAGGTTCTCAACTTCCGGCTTTCCTACCGCGGCGCTGCCGATGCTTTTGGAATCCAGCCCGATTTGGGCAGCTTCGCCAAGATTATCGGCGGCGGATTCCCAGTAGGCGCAGTCGGCGGGTCCCGGCAGGTGATGTCGGTCTTCGATCATACCCGCAGCCTCAAGGTGCATCACGGCGGCACGTTCAACGCGAATCCGGTCACCGTCACGGCGGGGCTTGAGACCATGCGCCAGATGACGCCGGAAGCGTACCAGCGACTGAACGGCTTGGGCGACTATATCCGCGACCGTCTGCGCAGAATGTTTCACGACCGCCAACTGCCCGCGCAAGTATGCGGCAAAGGGTCGCTGTTTCTCGCGCATCTCACCGCCGAAGAGCTGATCGATTACCGCTCGCTTCGTGGCTTCTCGCGAACCAATCCCGTCTATGGCGACCTGTGCCACCAGATGCTGAATCGAGGCATCATTGTTTCGCCGCGCGGAGTCTTCGGTTGCTTGTCCACGCCGATGACGGAAGCCGAGTTGGACGCGTTCGTCGACGCCCTGGATCAATCTCTTGCTCAACTCGCGCTTCGATAAAAACTCAGCGAATTGTCGCCTTGCTTCAAGACGCGGTAACGCTGCAAATGCCCGTATACCGGCTGAAGCGCGGTCCGAGCAGAATGCTGCACGATTGCCAGCTTGTTCCCGGATGCTCCTAACACGTTGAGCGAGGCTTCGTACTCCTTTTCCATCTCGTACGGCGGATCGAGGAAGACGATGTCGGCCGTCACCCGTTCTAGCACCGTCAACGTCTTGCCGGTGTAAACCTCCGCGCGATTCTCGAGCCCGAGTGAGGCGAGATTCTCTCGAATCACTTCCACCGCAGCACGGTTCTTCTCGACGAAAACACATCGCCGCGCCCCCCGGCTCAGCGCTTCAATGCCGACGGCGCCGGTTCCGGCATATGCATCCAGAAACATACTGTCAGCGATCCATGGCGCGAGTACGTTGAATAGCGTCTCGCGCAACCGGTCCGGCGTCGGGCGCGTCGTCAAACCCGGCAGTGTCTTCAGCCGGCGGCTGCGAAACTCACCCCCAATCACCCGCATCAGCCCACCTGCACCAGACCATATCGGCGCTGCCAGTGTTGCCGGATATAATTCACGGCGCGCCGCAGTTCATCCGGCGACGACGGACTCGCAATCAGCGCCTGGGCCTCGCCGCGCGCAATCTCGAGCACGTCCTGATCACGGATGATATTGCCGATCCGTAGCGCCGGCAAACCCGACTGTCGCGTCCCGAAAAATTCGCCTGGCCCACGCAGCTTTAGGTCCATCTCCGCGATATAGAAGCCGTCGTTGGAATCGACCATGGTCCGTATCCTTTCGCGTCCGGCATCGCCCAGCTTATCCGTCACCAGAATGCAGTAGCTCTGTTCCGCGCCGCGTCCCACTCGGCCGCGCAGCTGATGCAGTTGCGCCAGCCCGAAGCGCTCGGCCTGCTCAATCAACATCACCGTCGCGTTGGGCACATCCACGCCCACTTCGATGACGGTCGTCGACACCAGAATCTTCACCTCTCCGCGGCGGAACTGCTCCATGACCGTTTCCTTGTCGTCGGTCTTCAGCCGTCCATGCAAGAGCCCCACGCGAATATCGGGAAACACGCGCTCGGATAAGTGCTGGTACATTTGCTGCGCGGCTTTCATCGCCTCCGCTTCCTCGATCACCGGATAAACGACGTACGCCTGACGCCCGGCTATGATCTGCTGCTTCAGAAAGCCATAGACGCTTTCGATGCGCTCGTCTTTGACATGCTTGGTCTGGATCGGCCTCCGGCCCGGCGGCATTTCGTCGATCACCGATACATCCAGGTCGCCATAGATAGTCAACGCCAGCGTTCGCGGTATCGGCGTCGCCGTCATCACCAACACATCGGGATGGGTTCCCTTCGTAGCCAACCGCAGCCGCTGCATGACGCCGAATCGATGTTGCTCGTCGACAATTGCCAGGCCCAGATGTTTCCACTCGACATCCTCTTCGATCAGCGCATGCGTACCGATCCCGATGTGTACCAATCCCTCGGCCATCAGTTTCTTGAGCTGTGTTTTTTCCCGAGGCGTAGCCGACCCAGTAAGCATCGCAACCACGTATCCCATCCGGTTGAACAGATTCTTGAAATAGAAATAATGCTGGCTGGCCAAAATCTCGGTCGGCGCCAATACAGCAACCTGGTAACCGTTTTCGATCGCGATCACTGCCGCTTCCGCCGCCACCAGTGTCTTCCCGCTCCCGACGTCGCCTTGCAACAGCCGGCTCATAGGATGCGGGGCCTGCATATCTTCAGCGATCTCTTTCAGCACACGCTTCTGCGCGCCGGTCGGTTTAAACGGCAGCATGGTCTTGATTCGTTCCCGAACTCGATCGTTCAACTCGAAAGCAATTCCGGGCTGCACTTTTCCTTTGGCGCGCTTCAACGACAGGCCGCACTCCAGCCAGAAGAATTCTTCGAAGATCAGGCGCCATTGGGCCGGCGTGCGAAAAGCGTTCAGCAGCCGGAGGTCGGTGCCTGGGGCTGGAAAATGGAGCGCTTGAATCGCGGTCCAGCGGTTCGGCAGCTTCAAACGTTCCCGCAGCGCCTCCGGCAAGTGATCCTCCAGCGGCTCCAGCGTTCCGAGAATCCGTTGGAACAGCGACCGAAAGACGCGCGTCGTGACCTTGGCCGCCGCCTCGTAGATCGGAACGATGCGCCCCGTGTGCAGCGCCGCGTCAGTCTCCCCTTCATCGCCGGTGAGAATCTCGAACTCCGGATGCATGATGAGCAGATCGCCCGTGTAGTTGTCGAGCTCGATCTTGCCGTACAGCGCCACTCGCATTCCCGGCGTGAACTTGTCCGCCAGATATCCGCCGTGAAACCACTTGGTAAGCAACCGGTCACGCGACGAGTCGACGAATGTAGCCTCGAACAAGCCGAGATTGCGTCGCCGGAAACCAGACAGCTTTGCAGACTTCACCTCTGCGATGACGGTCGCCATTTCCCCCGGAGCTAGCTGCGCAATCGTCTTGACATTCGTTCGATCTTCATAACGGAACGGCGCATAGGACAACAGATCTTCCACCGTGAGCAGTCCCTTGGTCTCCAGCATCTCGGCGCGTGCCGGTCCGATACCCTTTACATATTGAAGCGGGGTGGATGTGTCCAACGGTGGGATCAGCCTCCGGCGTGCCCTTGTACTGAGCGTAGCAACTGCCCAGTGTACAATGACAAAACATTATGGATTTATCGCGGCGTGGATTTCTCGGAGCAGTCGGAGCCGCTTCACTAGCGAGCTCATCGACGATTGAAGCGCAGACGCAAAAAGAACCTGCCGATCTGGTTCTCTACAACGGCAAGATCGTGACCGTCGACGACACTTTTTCGATCCGCGGCGCTATCGCGATGAAAGACGGCCGCATCCTCGCCGTGGGCGGCAACGAGCTCACCAACCGCTTCAACACCTCTCGCTCCATCGATCTTCACGGCCGCACCGTCCTGCCCGGCTTCAACGACACCCACGTCCATCTCGGCGGCCAGTCCCGGCGCAACATCAACCTGAACAACACAAAATCCATCGCGCAGCTAAAAGACCAAATCCGCGACAAAGCCCGTGAACTCGGACCAAAGGAATGGATCACCGGCGCCGGTTGGGACGAATTCCAAATGACCGAAAAGCGCGTCCCCTTGCGCGCCGATCTGGACGAAGCCGCGCCCAACAACCCGGTCGTCTTGACCCGCGCTGGTGGTCACAGCTCGGTCGGCAACAGCAAAGCGCTGGAACTCGCCGACATCAATCGCGCCACTCCCGACCCCGAGCGCGGCCTGATCGAGCGTGATGCCAAGGGCGAACCCAACGGCGTTATCCGCGAGCGTTCCGATCTCTATCGCCGCCTAGTCCCGAAAGACCGTCCCGAGGACGTCCGCGACAGCCTCTTCGAAAACGTGCACTCGCAACTACGCCTCGGCATCACCAGCGTTATGGTCGCCGGCACATCCATTGATCCCACCGTGGCCGGCTCCTGGCCGGAGTGGGAGATTCTTTACCGTGCGCATGGCGCCGAATTGCCGCGCGCCGCGATCCAGATCGAGTGGCCCGGGGACGCTAAAACCGGCGAAGCCAAGCTGCGAGAATTCGGTCACAAAACTGGCTTTGGCGACGACCGGCTTCGCATCGGCTCCATCGGCGAAATGTTCGCTGACGGCGGATTCACTGGTCCCACGGCTTACACATTGAACGACTACAAGGGCATGCCCGGTTTTCGCGGCCGTGCCATGTTAACGCCCGAACAAATGCATGCCAACATCGAGGCCGGCCACAAGCTGGGCTGGCAGTTCGGTATCCACGCCATCGGCGACGCGGCGATCGCTATGACTGTCGACGCCTACGACCGCGTGCTGCACGATTTCCCACGCAACGACCACCGTCATTATCTATCGCACTTCAGCATGCTGCCGCCCGACCGCACCATGCAGATCATGGCCAAGGACAAAATTTGGATCGCCCAGCAGCCCAACTTCACTTACACGCTCGAAGGCCGCTACGTCCAGACTCTCGAGAGCTGGCATCTGACCCGCAACAATCCGCTTGCCACGCCTATCAAGCACGGAATCTTCATGGCCTTCGGCAGCGACAATCTGCCGATCGGACCGTTGGTTGGTCTCTATGCAGCCGTCACGCGCAAGGGCATGAGCACAGGTACGGTCTTCGGCCCCGAGGAAGCCGTCAGCATGAAAGATGCGATCCGGATGTACACGCGCAACGGCGCATATCTGACTTGGGAAGAGAAAACCAAGGGCACGCTCGAACCCGGAAGACTGGCCGACATGATCGTGTTGCCCGAAGATCCATTGAGCGTCCCCTCGGAGAAACTCTTGACCATGAAAGTCGACATGACCATCGTCGGCGGGAAAGTTCTCTATAACTCCTAAACCAACGCTGGCCTGCGATGCCCCGCCTTCGTCGCCTGCTCGAAAGCATGAGCAAGCTGCAGAGCGCTGAACTCCTCGCGATGCCGCGCCACAATCTGCAGGCCCACCGGTAAACCCTCCGGCGTGTAACCGCTCGGCACGCTGATCGATGGATTCTCGAGGATCGAAATGTAGTAGCAGCTTTTCATCCATTCGATATAGGTATTCATCTTCACGCCTTCGATCTCGGTAACATATGGGTGATTTACGTCGAACGGCGGCACCTGCGTCGCGGGCAGGATGAAATACTCATACTTCTCCTGGAACATCCGCATCCGGTCCCACACCTGGCTATGCAGCGACTCGGCGCGGGCGATGTCGGTGGCCGTCAGTTTCGATCCGCGCTCCACTTCCCAGAGAATCGTATCCTTCACCAGGTCCCGATGCTTCCGGACATTCTCGCTCTGGCTGCTCACGTAGCCCAACGCCCGCAGCGTATTGAACGCTTCGTCGGCTCCGGTGAAATCGGGCTCGGCCTCTTCGACGATACAACCTAGGCTCTCAAAAACTCTACGCTGCGTGTTGACCGCCTCGCGAATCCGTCGATCGAACGGAATCCCGCCCAGATTCTTGAACCAAGCCACGCGCACTCCTTTGAAGTCGCGCTCCAGGTTGCCGGCGAAGCGCGCACCGGGTTCGCTGATCGATATCGGACAGCGCGCGTCAGGCCCGGCCATCACGCTCAGCAGCAGCGCGACATCGGCCACAGTTCGCCCCATCGGTCCTGTCACGCCGATCGTCGACCATGCATTCCCGGCCGCCGCATTCGGCACGCGGCCCGGAGCTACCCGAAATCCAACCACGCTGCAAAAGGAAGACGGGTTCCGCAACGAACCGCCGCTATCGCTGCCGTCTGCAATGGGCACCATACCGCATGCCAGGCTCACCGCCGCGCCGCCGCTGCTCCCGCCACAGGTCTTCGTCAGATCGTAAGGATTCTTCGTCGCGCCGAACACGCGATTGAAAGTCTGCGAGCCTGCGCCGAATTCGGGCGTGTTCGTCTTGCCCACCGTGATGGCGCCCGCCTTCTTCATCCGCTCGATGATGATCGCATCGTGCGTCGGCACGTTGTCTTTGAAGATCAGCGAACCGAACGTGGTCCGGATTCCCGCGGTCTCCACCAGGTCCTTATGCGCGACCGGCAAGCCATGCAAAGGTCCCAGCGCAGCGCCGCGAGCCTGAGCTTCATCGGCCTTCGAAGCGTTCTCCACCGCTTGCTCGGCAACCAGCGTGACGATCGCATTAACCTTGGGATTGATCCGCTCGATCTGCTTCAGATGCGCCGCCAGCACCTCACGAGCGCTTAATTTCTTGCTGCGGATCAGACCAGCCATCTCGACTGCGCTCAGAAAACAGATATCGGGACTCTGGGCAGACAGTAACTGCGTCGCTGCAGCCGCACCCAGGATTTGATTCGCCTCGCGGCGCGTCACGGACCGATCGGGCATGCCGAATTCTATCTTGCGCCTTCGACGAAAGCAATCCGCACCCCGTCAGCAGCGACGCATAGCCGGGCAACGAAGGGGGCAACGAAGGGGGCAACGACAGGGGCAACGAAGGGGGCAACGAAGGGGGCATTGACACCGGCCCAACGCTGGGATATGCTTCCAGACCAAGAAACGGGGTGTACCGATGACTTGCGCCAAGTACGCGCTGTATGTCGTAGGCAGTTTCCTCTTACTTCTGTCGTCGACCGCATCGGCGCAGAGCACAATTTCCGGCTTGGCAAAAGATAGCTCAGGCGCCGTGATGGCAGGCGTAAAGGTGGAAGCAGCCAGCGAGGCGCTTATCGAACGGTCGCGCACCGTCACCACCAACGGCGAAGGCCGCTACGCAATCGTCGACGTTCGGCCCGGTAGTTACACAGTTACATTCACCATGGAAGGCTTCAACGCGGTGAAGCTACAAGTGGAGGTGCCCGCCAACGTGACAGTTCCTGTGGACGCCGACATGAAGCCGGGGTCGGTGGGCCAGACCGTCGAAGTGCAGGCGCTCGTCGCCACCGTCGACGTCGAAAACGTCGCGCACCCCGAGGTCTTGACGCGCTCCGACATGGACGCGCTTCCGACCGCGCGCAACATCCAATCCATCGGCTCCTACGTTCCGGGCATCCACCTCAACCAGCCGGACGTGGGAGGCAACCAGCAGATCGAGCAGACCTACATGTCCACGCACGGCAATCCGGCCGGGCGCGACATCTACCTGCTGGATGGTATGCGCATTAATACCATGCAGAATGACGGCCTCATTCAGATTTATGTCGATAACGAGTTGCTTCAAGAAGCGACCTATCAGACCAGTGCGGTCACAGCCGAAGTGGGCGGCGGCGGTGTCTACACCAACATGATCCCCAAAGATGGTGGCAATGAATTGCACGGCAACCTCTTCCTCGGGTACGTGCCCTCCAGTTTCGTCGGGAACAATATCACTCCGGAACTCAAGGCCCGCGGCATTACCGGACAGTCGGCTGTGAATAAGCTAGAGGACTTCGACGGCTCGCTCGGTGGGCCCATCAAAAGAGACAAGCTATGGTTCCTGATGAGTGGGCGAAAGCAGCTCAGCTTCGTTCAATCGGCCGGGTCCTTCTACCCTGACGGCACGCCCGGCATCGAGAGGAGCTACATCTACACCGGCGTCGCGCGCCTGACCTATCAGCTCAACTCCAAACATAAATTCAGCGCGATGTGGATTCGCGATTGGAAGACCAAAGAGAATGATGTCGTCACCGGTGCGGGCGGCTACAGTGACATCAATCCCGATGTTTCATCGCTGGAGCGTAATCCCGTGATGTACTACATTGTGCAGACCCGCTGGACTGGAACCGTGACGCCGCGGCTGATCCTGCAAAGCGGCTTATCATTTACCAAGCTCGACTACGATATCAACTATCACCATGGAGTTCAGAAGACTCCCTTTACTCCCGACTGGTATGCCAACGCAACGGAACTGGACGTCTCAAAGTTGACGCGCAGCATCGCGGGCTCCGTGAATACTTACGCCAAGTATGAACGCTATGTTTGGAATGCCATGGGCGCCTACATTACTGGATCGCACCAGATCAAGTTCGGCATCACCGACGACTGGGGTATCAACTACCTGAACAACATTGCCAATGGAGACGCTTATTACAATTACACTAACGGCGTGCCGCTCAATATCACGGCCTACAACACGCCCACCTACCAGAAGCTGCGCTTGAACTCAGACTTGGGACTCTACGCTGTGGACACCTGGCATATCAAGCGCCTCGCCATCACTGCCGGACTTCGCTGGGAATATCTCGCGAATGAGATCGAGCCGGAGACTGCTCCCGCGGGCCGTTTCGTTGGCGCGCGTAGTTTTCCCAGAGTCGACTGCAGCACGGTAAAAGGGATCGGATGCTTCAAGAACTGGTCGCCGCGCGTCGGCGCCATCTACGACCTCTTCGGAAATCACAAGACAGCGATCAAAGCCGGCGTCGGAAAGTACAACACCCCGGTTGTCACGTCGAATTTAAACGCGTTCAACCCCATGTATACGGCCAGCCAGACGATTCCTTGGGTCAATGCTCCCACCACAGCCTGCCAAACCAATGGCATTGTGCCGGGATGCATTCCGGCCGGCAGCGGCTTCGGGGATCAGAACATCGGGGCCAACACGAACCCCCGCTTCGGGCTTCTCAATAACATTTCGCTCGATCCCAATTTCCATCGCGAGTACCAATGGCAATACAGCTTGGGCGTGCAGCAGCAGCTCGCTCGCGGCGTGACCCTGAACTTCAGCTGGAATCGAACCTCGGATTATCAGCAACCCTTGGTCTTAAACAACGCGGTTCCATTCTCTGCGTACAGTCCGTTTCAGATCACCAATCCACTGGATGGCACGCCCCTTACGGTCTACAATCTGCAACCCGCTTATTCGGGCCTGACTCCCGTTCTGCATATGACCAACGCGCCTCAAAGCCTGCGGAAAAACACCTACACCGGATTCGAAACATCGGTGAGCGCCCGGTTGGCACATGGCATGTTTGTTTTCGGCGGTTGGACCCTGGAACGCCAGGTGGACACGGCCTGCGACATGACCACCAATCCTGGAGGCACGGCCCTCAACGATCCCAATTCGCTGCGCTTCTGTGACTGGTCGGGCGGCTTGTATCAGGATCTGGGCAAGATCTCCGGCGTACCGTACCGTAACGAATTCAAGCTCCAAACCAATGTGCCGATCAAGTGGGGGATTGAGGCCAACGCATCCCTGTACTCTGACCCCGTGTACAGTACGAATTTCGCGACCAGCATAGCGTCGTCCACCACTGGCCCTCCCTTGCCGTTGACCGCGTTTACCGGAATGGAATTCGGGTTCAAGATGGCGAACTGGAGCATCACTCCCACCACGAAGTATCCAGCCGACTGCAATTGCCCCACGCCAGGCGGGTTAGTGGATCCAAACTTGAAGCAGGGTTCGGCTCTGATCCCCTTAATCGCGCCCGGCTCCCGGTTAACGCCGCGGCTGAATCAGTTCGACATCGGAGTGCGAAAGATCTTTCACATCCGCGAAAAATATACGCTGATGGGCGAAGTCCAACTCTTCAACATTATCAATGCGAGTACTGTCCTGACCGAGAGCTACACGGTCGGCACCACGGTGAAGCCCTATCTCGCCGGGGGGCCGGGCGGAACGCCTTCGGTGATCTTGAACCCGCGCATGTTGCGCTTGAACCTGCAGTTCAAATTCTAGCGGGAAGCTGCGGCGGGCCGGCGGACAGTTACCTTAACGTCGTAGGGCGTTTCGAGCAAACCATCGCTGGCGATAGCGCGCAGCCAATAGGTTCCTGGAGCGCTGAACTTCGCTTCCGTTGTCAGGTCGGCGGCTTGGCCACCCACTACAGCACGCGTAGCATCCGATTCGAACGTGACTTCCCCGCCCTCAACGGGTGCTCGGTAAAGAATCCACCGGATACGCAGACCGAGTTGCGCCCGTGGCGCGGGAGCAGCGCCGGCCGGAAGCGGCATACGAGCGGCTGAATTGGTTGCGCTTTGAGTGGAACGCGCGCGCGGCTTCGGAATTCCATCGTCACTGGCGGAAACGATCAGCTTTGCTGACTTTCCCAAGTCGATCGTCTGGTCTCCGCCTCCGGTAATCTTGGGAGCGGCGTTCGGAGGATCGACCGGCGGCGCGCCTCCCGGTCCGATATTCATCTGGATCACGCCATCATCGATTTCCCATTCCGGTTGAAGCCAGCCGTTGGCTGTGCTGGTGCGGCCGTTGCATGTCAGGGTCCAGACCAGCCTCTTCTCTTTGTCCCAATCCTTCGGCAGTTCCACCTGAAAGACGAAAAGATTTCGGCGAGGATAAAAAT
>Ga0207700_10001382_pt1 | contig 13775 bp, 10 predicted proteins | sample LARL82metaG_FD_184348 | JGI IMG/M metagenome (GOLD analysis project Ga0207700, IMG submission 184348) | Corn, switchgrass and miscanthus rhizosphere microbial communities from Kellogg Biological Station, Michigan, USA - LAR L8-2 metaG... | ecosystem: Host-associated > Plants > Roots >...
GGAGTTCATCACCCGCAGCAGCCAGGCCTGGGGCGTGGCATCCAGCCAGGCCGGCACGCCCGAGACGGCAGCGGCCGCCGCCGCCGCCGAAACCACCGCCTTTTACCTGCCGCCGCTGCCCGGCGGCCCTGACGCCGGCGGCACCGCGTAGTCTCAACGGGCCGCGTAATCTCAGCGGGTGGACCTGCACCATCACGGTGATACCGAGACCGGCCCTGGCCTGCTCGACTTCGCGGTCAACGTCTACGCGGGCCCGCGGCCGGCGTGGCTGGAGGCCGCCCTGCTGGAGGGCATCGCCGCGTCGTCCGCGTACCCCGATGCGGCGCCCGCCCGTGCCGCGCTCGCTGGCCGCCACCGCCGCACCGTGGACGAGGTGCTCCCGACCGCGGGCGCGGCCGAGGCCTTCACGCTGGTGGCGCGGCTGCGGCCGTGGCGCCGCCCCGTGGTGGTGCACCCGCAGTTCACCGAGCCGCACGCCGCGCTGGAAGCCGCGGGCCGGGACGTCACCGTGGCGCTGTGCCGGGCCGACGACGGCTTCCGGCTGCGGCCGTCCGCCGTGCCGGCCGACGCCGACCTCGTGGTGATTGGCAACCCGGTCAACCCGACCGGCGTGCTCCACCCCGCGGCCGCGATCCGGTCGCTCATCCGGCCCGGCCGGCTGGTCGTCGTGGACGAGGCGTTCCTCGACGCGGTGCCCGGCGAGCCGGAGACGCTCGCGGGAGAGCCGGGCGTGCTGGTGCTGCGCAGCCTCACCAAGCACTGGTCGATCCCCGGCATCCGGGCCGGGTACGCGATCGGCGAGCCAGCGGTGATCGCGGGACTGGCGGCGCTGCAGGCGCCGTGGTCGGTCTCGTCGCCCGCGATCGCGGCGATGGTCGCTATCGCGGGCGCGGCGGCGGAATCCGCACGGCGGGCCAGGGAGCTCACCGCCTGGCGCGAGCACCTCGAGGCGGGCTTGCGGGATCGCGGCCTGGCGTTCCCGGTGTCCGCGGCGCCGTTCGTCCTCGCCAGGGCGGGCGCTGGCGTGCACGCCGCGCTGCGCGGGCAGGGCGTAGCCGTCCGCCGGGGCGGCACGTTCCCCGGGCTAGACGACTCGTGGGTCCGCATCGCCGCCCGCCCGCCAGAGCAGACCAGACGGCTGCTTGAGGCGCTCGACAAAGTCCGCGCCGAGCTCCGTGCCTGAGTTCTCCGTGCCTGAGCTCTCGCCCGGCCGCGCGCGGGCGGCAGGCCTCGCCGCGGGGTTCGCCGCCGACCGGCTGCTCGGCGATCCGCGGCGCTGGCATCCCGTCGCCGGCTTCGGGGTTCTCGCGGCCGGACTGGAGCGCCGGGTGTACGCCGACCGGCGGACCCGTGGCGTGCTGCACGTCGCGGTCCTCGCCGGCGGCGCGGCAGCGCTCGGCGGGACGGCGGAACGGCTCACCGCCCGCCGGCCGCTGCTGCGCGCCCTCGTCACCGCCCTGGCCGCGTGGGCGGTGCTCGGCGGACGCTCACTCGAGCGCGAGGCGCTGGCGGTGCACCGCCACGTCGCGGAGTCCGATCTGGCCGCGGCTCGGCAGCGGCTCACGCACCTGGTCGGCAGGGATACCGCCGAGCTGCCGGAGAGCGAGATAGCGCGTGCCGTCGTCGAGTCCGTCGCCGAGAACACTTCCGACGCCGTGGTCGCGCCGCTGGTCTGGGGCGCCCTCGCCGGGGTGCCGGGTCTGCTTGCCTACCGGGCCGCCAACACCCTCGACGCGATGACGGGCCACCACAGCGCGCGCTATGAGCGGTTCGGCTGGGCCGCCGCCCGCCTCGACGACGTGCTCAACCTGCCCGGGTCGCGGCTCGCCGGACTGCTCACCGCCGCGTGCGCCCCGGCGACGGCGCGCGAGGCCCTGGCCGCCTGGCGGCGCGACGCGCGCCGCCACCCCAGCCCCAACGCGGGCGTGGTGGAGGCCGCGTTCGCGGGCGCGCTCGGCATCCGGCTCGGCGGCACCAACACCTACTGCGGCCGGGTCGAGCACCGCGCCGTCCTCGGCGACGGCCGCGCCCCGGCGCCGGCGGACATCACGCGCGCCGTCCGGCTCGCCCGCCGGGTCGGCGCCGCGGCCGCGCTCGTCACCACGGTTGCCGCCGCCGCTCGTCATGTCGCCTCAGCGGAGCGGTGAGTTTTCGTCCGCGGGCCAGTCCAACTAAGCGAGCGACGAATAAACCGAGGAGTGGAAGAGCCATGGAAGACCGGTCTCGCTGGGTGGCCCTGGGAGTGCTGTGCACCGGGATGCTGATGATCGTCTTGGACATGACCATCGTGAACGTGGCGCTGCCGTCCATTCAGGCCGATCTGGGTTTCTCGCAGTCGAGCCTGGCCTGGGTGGTCAACGCGTACCTGATCGCGTTCGCCGGCCTGCTGCTGCTGGCGGGGCGGCTCGGTGACCTGGCAGGCCGCAGGAACGTCTTCATGGCCGGCCTCGGCGTTTTCACCGTCGCCTCGCTGTTGTGCGGGGTCGCGGCGAACCAGGAGATGCTGGTCGCGGCGCGGTTCCTGCAGGGCATTGGCGGCGCGCTCACCTCGGCCGTGATCCTCGGCATGATCGTGACGATGTTCGCCAACCCGCGGGAGCAGGCCAAGGCGATCGGCGTCTTCGCCTTCGTCGCGTCCGCGGGCGCCGCGGTGGGCCTGCTGGCCGGGGGCATCCTCACCCAGTTCCTGAACTGGCACTGGATCTTCTTCGTCAACCTGCCGATCGGCGTGGTCACGGTCGTCGCCGCCCGGCAGCTGATCGCGGCGGACCGGGGCGCCGGGCTGCGGGCCGGCGCCGACGTGGCGGGCGCGCTGCTGGTCACCGGCGCGATGATGCTCGGCGTGTTCACGATCGTGGGCCCCGCGGCGGCCGGCGGCTGGCTGGCCGCCAAGACTCTGGGCTTCGCCGCCGGCTCGCTCGTGCTGCTCGGCGGCTTCCTCATCAGGCAGCACACCGCGCGGAACCCGCTCATGCCGCTGCGGATCTTCGCCTCGCGCACCGTGACCGGCGCGAACCTGGTCCAGGTTCTCGGCACCGCGGGCATGTTCGGGATGTTCTTCCTCGGCTCGCTGTACCTGCGCCGGATCCTCGGCTATGACCCGCTGCAGATCGGCCTGGCCTTCCTGCCCGTCGCCGTGGTGATGGGCACCCTGTCGGTCCGCTACACCGACCGGCTGGTCATGCGCTTCGGCGCCCGCACGCCGATGATCGCAGGCCTCGCCCTGATCGCCGCCGGGCTGGCCCTGTTCGCCAGCGCCCCGGCGAGCGGCGGCGGGTACCTGAGCCACGTCTTCCCTGTCGCGGTGCTGGCCGGCACCGGCGCGGGCCTGTGCTTCCCCGCCCTGATGGCGCTGGCCATGTCCAGCGCCACCCCGCAGGACGCGGGCCTGGCTTCCGGCCTGGTCAACGCGACCGCCCAGGTCGGCGGCGCGCTCGGGCTCGCGGTGCTGGCGACCGTCTCCGCGTCGCGGACCAGCGCGCTGCTGGCGCGGCACCGCCCGGCCGCGGTCGCCCTGACCGACGGCTACCACCTGGCATTCTGGATCGCCTGCGGCCTGGTGGTCGCGGCGGCGGCGGTCGCCGCGACCGTGCTGCGCTCGCAGCCCGCTCCTGACGCAAGCTCTGCCGCAGAGCAGGACGCGCACGCAGAGGTCCTCGTCCACTAGGAATCATGCGCGCCGGGTGATGCCCGCCGGGCGGGTGCCGCGGGACACTGCCCGGGTCAGGTGGCCGCTGTGTGCCGTGGAGGGGGGTGGCGGTGAGCACGCCAGCAGATCCGTTCGCTGTCTTGCGGACCAGGCAGTACGCGGTTCTCCTGGTCATGGCCGCGGTCCTGGGCGTGGTGATCTCGTTCCTGGTGTACTGGTATCTCAAGCTGGTCACCGACATGCAGACCTGGGTCTTCACCGACCTGCCCAAGGGCCTCGGCTTTCACGGCGAACCGCCGTGGTGGCCGCTGCTGCCGCTGGCGGTGGCCGGAGCGATTGTCGGGGCGACGATCAGGTACCTGCCCGGGCGGGGCGGCCACTCGCCGGCTGACGGCTTTCACCCGGGCGGCGTGGCCGCCGCGGTCGACCTGCCCGGCATCTTTCTCGCGTCGCTGGCGGGTCTGTCGCTGGGCGCGGTGATCGGGCCGGAGGCGCCGGTGATCGCCCTCGGCGGCGGGCTGGCGGTCCTGGCGGTCAAGCTGGCCAAGCGCGACGTACCGCAGCGCACCGCCGCGATCCTCGCGGCGACCGGCAGCTTCGCGGCGATCAGCACGCTGCTCGGCAACCCGCTGTCGGGAGCGGTCCTGCTGCTCGAGGCCTCCGGGCTTGGCGGCGCGACGGCCACCATCGCGCTGATCCCCGGCCTGCTCGGCGCGGGCATCGGGTCGCTGATCTTCCTCGGCCTGGGCTCGCTGACCGGATACGGGACATTCTCCCTGGCGATACCGGACCTTCCCCCGGCCGCGCACCTGAACATTGCACAGCTCGGCTGGGCCGTGGGCATCGGCGCGGCGGCCGCCGTGGTCAGCTTCGGGATCAAATGGCTGGCCCTGTTCGTGCGCCCCCACCTGGAGCGGCTGCTACTGCTGCTGACCCCGCTGGCCGGCCTGGCCGTCGCGGGGCTGGCGATCGCGTACGCCGAGGGCACAGGTAAACCGTCATCGGACGTGCTGTTCTCCGGGCAGACGGCGCTGCCCCCGCTGCTCGAGCATTCAGCGAGTTACACCGTCGGGGCACTGGTCCTGCTGCTGGTGTGCAAGACGCTGGCGTACTCCATCTCGCTGGCCGGCTTCCGCGGCGGCCCGATCTTCCCTTCGATGTTCATCGGCGCGGTGGGCGGAATGGCGCTGTCGCACCTGCCGGGTCTGCCGCTGATCGCCGGCGCCGCCATCGGGATCGGCGCGATGACAGCCGGGATGCTGCAGCTCCCGATCACGGCGGTGCTGATAACCACCCTCTTCCTCGGCACCGACGGGATCGCCACGATGCCGCTGACGATCGTGGCGGTCGTGACGGCGTTCGTGCTGGCCAAGTGGCTGGCCGGGCCGCCGTCCCAGCCAGCGGCCGAATCATCCCCGCAGGGTGATGCTGAGCTGCCTAGCGGCGGGAGACCCGTTGCCCAGGGGTAATGATCTCGGGTGCGCGTTCTTATCCTCGGCGGCACCCGGTTCCTCGGCCGGGCGATCACCGACGCCGCGCTCGGCCGCGGCGACACCGTGACCCTGTTCAACCGCGGCGTGAGCAATCCCGGGCTGTACCCCGGCGTGGAAACGATCACCGGCGACCGCACCAGCGACCTGTCCGCCCTCGACGGCCGGGCGTGGGACGCGGTCATCGACGTGGCGGGCTACGACCCGCGCGTGGTGCGGCTGTCGGCGGAGGCGCTGGCCGGGCGGACAGGCCGGTACGTGTTCGTCTCCACGGTGTCGGTGTACGCGGACCAGAACACCACCGAGGCCCAGCTCGAGGACGCGCCGGTCGCGCGGCTGCGGCCGGGCGCGACCAGCCTCGAGGAGACCTACGGGCCGAACAAGGCGCTGTGCGAGCAGGCCGTCCGCGACGTCTGCGGCGACCGGGCGCTGATCGGGCGCCCTGGCCTGATCACCGGGCCGCACGACCCGACCGACCGGGTGCCGTACTGGCCGCGCAGGATCGCTCGCGGGGGCCGGGTGCTCGCGCCCGGCGACCCGGCCGACCTGGTGCAGTTCATCGACGTGCGGGACCTGGCGGCGTTCCTCGCCGACGCCTGCCACGCCGGGACAGCGGGCGTGTTCAACCTGACTGGAACCCCGTGCCCGTTCGGGATATTTATCGATCTTTGCAAGACGGCGGCCTACAGCGACGCTGAGCCGGTCTGGATCCCCACCGAGCGGCTGGTCGCGGCGGGCGTCAACTCGGGGACGGGCATCCCGCTGTGGGTCGGCGAGCCGGGCTACGACGCCTACAACGACGTCGACAGCTCCCGCGCGGTCGCCGCCGGCCTGATGTGCCGGCCCATGATCGACACGATCCGCGACACCCTGTCCTGGGACCTGGCCAGGGGCGGACCCGTCCCTGGCAAAGAGGGCCTGGCCGCCGCGGAAGAGGAGCGACTGCTCCGCGAGCTCGCCGGCTAACAACCCGAACGTTCGCGCCCGGCTCGCCTCCAGCGTTGACGAGATCTCATATAACCGTTAGGCTCTCAACGTATAACCGTTAGATGGAGGCGTGATGCAGCAGGAAGTCGTCCTGGCGATGCTGGCGAAGGAGCCGTCACAGGGCTACCAGCTGCGCGCCAGGATGAACGACGCGCTGGGCCCGCTCGGCGAGGCGCTGAACGCCGGCCAGATCTACGTCACCCTCGGACGGCTGGAGAAGGCGGGCCTCGTCGCCGTCGAGGAGACGCCGGAGCCGACAGGCCCCGCCGACAGGGACCGCAAGGTCTACGTGCTCACCGCGGCCGGCCAGCAGCGCGTCGCGGAGTGGCTCGCCGAGGTGAGCTGGCCGAAGCCCGACCTCGCCGAGTTCCACCTCAAGCTCATCGCGGCCGCCGCTGCGGGGCTGACGGACCCGATCGGCATCGTCGACGCCCAGCGCCGCGAGCTGCTGCGCCGGCTGCGCGACGCGCAGCGCGCCGAGATGGCGGTGCCGGACGGCTCCGACGCGGCGCTGCTGCTCGAAGGCATCGTGCTCCGCCTGCAAGCTGACCTCCGCTGGCTGGAGGCCTGCGAGGCGAACTGGACCATCAGAAGGAGAAAAAGATGAGCGGTTCGGGAACGGCGCTGCTTCGCGCTCGCGGGCTGCGCAAGGACTACGGCAAGGGCGAAGGGCTCGTGCGCGCCGTCGACGAGGTCGACCTGGACGTCGCCACCGGCGAGACCCTGGCGGTGATGGGGCCGAGCGGATGCGGGAAGTCGACGCTGCTGCACCTGCTCGGCGGCCTCGACCGGCCGTCGGCCGGCGAGCTGTGGCTGAACGACAGGCGCATCGACCGGCTCAGCGAGCGGGCGCTCGCCGGCCTGCGCCGGCAGGAGATCGGCTTCGTCTTCCAGGCCTTTCACCTGATGGACGAGCTCACGGCCAGGGAGAACATCGAGCTGCCCGCGCTGCTGGCCGGGCGCTCGCCGCGGCAGGCCCGCCGCAAGGCGCTGGCCCTGCTCGACCGGGTGGGCCTGGCGGACCGCGCCAACCACCTTCCCGCGGCCCTGTCCGGCGGCCAGCGGCAGCGGGTCGCCATCGCCAGGGCGCTCATCAACGACCCGCTTATCGTGCTGGCGGACGAGCCGACCGGCAACCTGGACAGCGCGGCGACTCTTGAGGTGCTGCGCCTCTTCGATCAGCTGCACGCCGCCGGGCTGACGCTGGTCATCGTCACCCACGACGAGCGGGTCGCCGCCACCGCGGACCGGCTCGTGTCGATGCGCGACGGCGCGCTCGTGGACGAGACGAGGCTCACCGGCGGCGGCCGGCGCAGTTTCGCTGACCTCATCAGGCTGGAGGACTCGTGATGGGCAGGGCGCTCCTGGTCTACCGCCTCGCGGTGCGCGACCTCCGGCACCACGCGGCCCAGGCCGTGCTGCTGGTCATCGCGATCGCCGCGGCGACCGCCACGCTCACGATGGCGCTGTCCATGAACGGCGTGACCAGCCAGCCCTACTCCGCGACCCGGGCCGCGACGAACGGGCCCGACGTCGTGGCGTACCTGACATCGGCCGCTCAGGCGAAGACGCTGGTAGACGCCTCCGGCGTCACGGAATCCAGCGGACCCTATCCGGTCGCCTCCGCCACCATCCGGTTCGACGGCCGCACCGCCGGGGTCTTCGCCGAGGGGCGCAGCCAGACGCCAGCCGCTGTCGACCGGCCGGATGTGACGGCCGGGAGCTGGGTGCGGCCGGGAGGCGTGGTGCTTGAGCGGACCTTCGCCGAGGCGCTCGGCGCGGGGGTTGGCGACGTGGTGACCCTGAACGGCCAGCGCTTCTCCGTCGCCGGGATCGCGGTGACCGCGGCACAGCCGCCTTACCCGAACCTCTGCTACTTCACGGCCAGTTCGTGCCCGCCCTGGTTCACCGTTGCGGGGGGCGACTGGCGGAACGTCGGGGTGATCTGGACGACCGAGGCCGGCGCGCTCGGGCTCGCGTCGAAGGCGGACCCGCTGGCCACCTACGTGCTTGACCTGAAGCTCAGCAACCCCGCGGCCGCGGACTCGTTCGCTGGCCAGCGTTTCGTTCCTCTCCCTCAGCCCAGCGGCCCGCAAGGATTTCAGCCGCCGTTCACCGGCCCGGCGTTCTCGACCTGGGACGGGATCGCGGCCGCGGACGCGCTGCTCGTCCAGGACGCGCAGTCGGTGCTCGAACCGGGCGCGCTGCTGCTCACGCTGCTCGCGATCGCGAGCGTGACGGTGCTCGTCGGGCGACGGCTGTCGGAGTACGCGCGCCGCGTCGGGCTGCTGAAGGCGGTTGGCGGCACGCCGGGGACGGTGGCGGCGATGTTCCTCGCGGAGAACCTCGTGCTGGCCCTGCTGGCGGCGGCGGTCGGGCTCGTCGCCGGATCGCTCGCGGCGCCGGTGCTCACCAACCCGGGCGCCGCACTGGTCGGGGCCCCTGGCGCGCCGTCGCTGACGGCGGTCACCGCGGTCGAGGTCATCGGGGTAGCGCTCGCCGTCGCCCTCGCGGCAACGCTCGTGCCCGCCATCCGCGCCGCGCGCACTAGCACGGTCGCCGCGATCAACGACGTCGCGCGGCCGCCACGGCGCCGGGGCGCGCTCATCAGGATCTCCGCCGGCCTTCCCGTCCCGGTGCTGTTCGGGCTCAGGCTCGTCGGCCGCAGGCCGCGCCGTGCGCTGCTCAGCGCGGCGAACGTCGCGGTCACCGTCACCGGCATCGTGGCGGTGCTCTCGTTCCACGCCACTGTCAACAGCAGGCTCGCCACCGCGGGGTCGTTGACCGCCGGCGGCCTGTCCGATCCCGTCGTCGTGCGGGACGAGCAGATGCTGACGGTGATCACGATCATGCTCGTCGTCCTCGCGGCGCTCAACGCGATCTTCACGACATGGGCGACCGTCATCGACGCGCGGCGCGCCTCGGCGCTGATGCGCGCCCTCGGCGCGCGGGTCCCGCAGGTCAGCTCCGGGCTGGTCGTCGCGCAGGTGCTCGCGGCGCTGCCAGGTGCCATCGTGGGCATCCCGCTCGGCATCGGGCTGTTCCACGTCGCGGTCAAGAACGGCAGCCTGCCGCCCGTGCCCTGGATCGCCGGCGCGGTGCTCGGCGCCCTGCTCGCGATGGCCGCGCTCACCGTCATCCCGGCGTGGGTGGGCGCTCGTCAGCCGGCAGCCGAGGTTCTCCAGGCCGAGGCGGCCTGAGACTCGCCTCCTGGCGGCAGCGCTGGCAGGCCGGCTGGCGCGCCGCTGCGCGCGAGTTCCAGCAGCCTGTCCACCTCGAGATGCTCCTCCACCAGGTCGCCGAGCAGGTCCAGACGCCGCTCGCGTGCCGCGGGGAACGACACGGCGGAGGCCACGCCGAGCGTCTCGGCGAGGTACGCCGCCCGGGTGCCGTCGTCCTCCAGGCTCCCGTGCACCATCGTGCCCGTCACGGCGCCCGCGCGGGTCTCGCCGGTTATCCGGCCGTGGTGGATCTCGTAGCCGGACGGCGCGTGCAGCCGCAGCGTCTTCTCGGCGTGGAAGGCGGTGGCCAGGTCAAGCAGGCCGAGTCCCTCGGCCTGTGCTCCCGGCACGCCCTCGATGCCGTCGGGGTCGGCGATGACGCGGCCGAGCAGCTGGCAGCCGCCGCAGATGCCAAGCAGCGGCTTGCCGCGCCTGACGTGCTCGATGATCGCCAGGTCGAGCCCGCGGGCGCGGAGCCAGGCCAGGTCGGCGATGGTGGCGCGGGTGCCCGGCAGCACGATCAGGTCGGCGTCCGTGACATCGCGCGGCGCGGACGCGAAGACGACATCGAGCGCGGGCTCGAGGCCGAGCGCGTCGAGGTCCGTGAAGTTGCTGATCCTGGGCAGCCGGACGACCGCGACCCGCCGCGCGCCGGCGGCCGGCGCGCGGCGGCCCTCCAGGTCGAGGGCGTCCTCCGAGTCGGGCCACAGGCCGGCGTGCCAGGGCAGCACGCCGTACACCCGCCGCCCGGTCATCCGCTCGATCATTGTCAGGCCGGGGGCGAGCAGGCCGCGATCACCGCGGAACTTGTTGACGACGAAGCCGGTCACCAGGGCCTGATCCGCGCGCTCCAGCAGCGCGACAGTGCCGAACAGCGCCGCGAACACCCCGCCGCGGTCGATGTCGCCCACGATGACCGCCGGCAGCCCGGCGTGCCGCGCCAGGCCCATGTTGACGTAGTCGCCCGCGCGCAGGTTGATCTCGGCCGGGCTGCCCGCGCCTTCCGCGACGATGACGTCGTACCGCGCGGCGAGGTCGTCGTACGCGGCGTGGGCGGCCGCGGCGAGGTGCCGGCGGCCCTCCTCCCAGTCACCCGCGTCGACGGCGCCGCCGGGGCGGCCCATCAGCACCACGTGGCTGCGCCGGTCGCTGCCCGGCTTGAGCAGGACCGGGTTCATCGCCGGCTCGGGCGTGACCCGCGCGGCGAACGCCTGGACCCACTGGGCACGGCCGATCTCCGCGGTGCCGCCGTCGGGGGCGGCGCACACCATCGAGTTGTTGGACATGTTCTGGGCCTTGTACGGCGCCACGCGCACCCCGCGGCGGGCGAACGCCCGGCACAGGCCGGTCGTGACGACGCTCTTCCCGGCGTCCGACGTGGTGCCGGCGACAAGCAGCCCGCTCACCAGGGCGACGCTAGCAGGGAATCGCCGCTTCCTGACGCATTGCGGCTAGTCTCTTGATCGGTGAAGGATCATGCCTGAGGATTCGAGTGTCACGGCGGCCTCGCTATTCCGCGGTCCCGTCGGACCCGGCATCGGCCGAATCAGCCTGCCCAAGCCGCTGACCAGCTTCATCGGCCGGGAACGCGAGCTGGCGCAGGCCACACGGCTGCTTCAGGGCAGCTACCTGGTCACGCTGACCGGGCCGGGCGGCAGCGGCAAGACCCGGCTATCCATCGCCCTGGCCGAGGCGGTGGCCGGGGACTACCCGGACGGCGTCTATTTCGTCCCGCTGGCACCAGTCCAGGATCCGGGCCTGGTGCCGTCGACGATCGCGCAGAGCATCGGGCTGCAAGACGCCAGGGACCGGCCCCTGATGGAGCACCTGGTCAGCCAGTTGGCCGACCGCCAGGTCCTGATCGTCCTCGACAACTTCGAGCACCTGCTACCCGGCGCCCCCGTAGTGACCCGGCTACTGCAGGAGACCCGCGAGCTGCGGATCCTGGTCAGCAGCCGCTCGTCGCTGCGGGTATCCGGCGAGCAGGAGTGCCCGATTCCGCCGCTCCCGGTCCCGGATCTGGTCACTCGCCCCACGGCCGCCTCCCTGGCCGGCTGCGAGTCGGTACGCCTGTTCGGTGAGCGGGCCGCCGCCGCAGTGCCGGGGTTCACGGTCAGCGACGAGAACGCGGCGGCGATCGCGCAGATCACCCGCCGGCTGGACGGCCTGCCGCTGGCAATCGAGCTGGCGGCGGCGCGGGTCAAGCTGCTGCCGCCGGAGGTAATCCTGCCCCGGCTGGAACACTCGCTTGGCCTGCTGACCGGCGGAAGCCGCGATTTGCCTGACCGTCAGCAGACCTTGCGCGGGACCATCGCCTGGAGCTATGACCTGCTGACCGAGGGGGCCAGGCGGTTGCTCGCCACGTGCTCGGTGTTCGCCGGGGGCGCGACCCTGGAGGTCATCGAGACGGTCTGCGCCGCCGCGGTGGACATCGGCCTGCCGGTGCTCGACGGCCTGCAGGAACTGGCCGACCATAGTCTCCTGCGTCAGGCGCGCAGCCCAGGGCCGTCGCCTGCGCGGTACGCGATGCTGCAGACGATCCGCGAGTTCGCGGCCGAACGGCTGGCGGCGATGCCAGAAGCCGACAAGGTCCGCGGCGCCCACGCGGCGACTTTCCTGGCTGCGGTCGAAACCGCAGGCCGCCCGCATGCGGGCCTGGCCAAGAAGGAATGGCTGGAACGGGTCGACGCCGAGCACAACAACATCCGGGCGGCAATCGGCTGGTACCGCCGGCATGACCCGCCCGCCGCGCTGCGGCTGGCCGCAGCGATGGCCGCGTTCTGGTCCCTGCGCGGCCACCATACCGAGGGCCGGCATCGCCTGGGTGAATTGCTCGGCCTGGTCCCCGAGCCGAGCGTCGACCGCGTCAGCGCGCTGAACGGTGCCGCCTGGCTGGCCATTGACCAGGGCGACTACGCCCACGCCACAGGCCTGCTCGAAGCAAGCATCGGCCTGAGCCGCATCCTTAGCGACACGGTCGGCGAGGGCATCGCGACCGTGTACCTCGGCCGATGCGCGATGTCCTCCGGGCGGATCGCGGACGGGGCACCGGACGTTGAGCGCGCCGTGGCGCTGGCGACCGAGGCGGGCGACCGGCCGGTGATCGCGTTCGTGACGTTCTACTCGGCCCTGGTGGCACTGCTCACAGGCAGCCAGGAAGCCGCCTGCGACCTGTTCGCCCGCTGCGGCGCGCTGGCCGCCGAACTCGGCCTGACGCCGCTGTGCGCACGCGCCCGCCTGATGCTCGGTTACCCGCTTCTGGACCTGGGTGAGCTGCCCGCGGCCAGGACGGCGCTTGCCGAGGGGTTCCAGATGTCCACGGACGTCGGCGACCGGTGGTTCGTCCAGCTCGGGCTCGGCGGGCTCGTAGGGCTCGCGGCCGTGACCGGGCGGCCCCGGCTGGCGCTCCGGCTGGCCGGAGCGGCCGAGGCGTACGGGGACGTGAATCAGTTCTCCATGCCGGGACCGATGGTGGAGATCGTCGACCGCTGGCTCGCCTCAGCCCGTGCCAAGGCCGGTCCTGCGGCAGCGCGATGGCTCGCCGAGGGCCGGCGGCTGAGTCCGGAGCAAGCGGTCGCACTCGTCCTGGCCAACGAGCAGGATGACGCCCCGGCACCGGGCCCGCGCCCGACGCTGACCCGTCGGGAGACCGAGGTCGCGGCGCTGGCGGCACGCGGGCTGACCAACCGGGACATCGCCGCGCAGCTGTTCCTCTCGGTCAGGACCGTCGAGGTGCACGTGGACCACATCCTCACCAAGCTGGGGTTCCATACCCGGACCCAGCTGGCTGCCTGGGCGTACGAGGCAGGCCTGCGGCCGGAAGATAAGTAGCCGCTACGTAGTCCTTCAGATGACCGTGAGCCGCGGCCAGCGCAGAGTGAACCGCATGAACGAGATTCGTCTTGACTGCCAGGTACTGGTGGTCGGCGCCGGCCCGACAGGGCTGGTGCTCGCCGCAGAACTGCTGGCCCGGGGGATCCGCACCCGCATCATCGACCAGGGCGACGGGACGGCCCTGCAGTCCCGGGCGATCGGCGTCCACGCCCGCACGCTGGAGGTCCTCGACATGATGGGCCTGGCGGAGCGGTTCATCGAGCGCGGCCAGGTGGTGCGCCGGATCCGGTGGTACTCCGAGGGCAAGCACCTGGTCAGCCTGGAGTTCGCACGCTCAGGCTCGCGGTTCGGCATGCTACTTGACCTCCCGCAGGACGAGACTGAGCGGCTGCTCCGCGCTCGCGTCGCGGAACTGGGCGGCGTGGTCGAGAACCGGACCGAGCTCACCGGCCTGACCACCGGCGCCGACGGGGTCATCGCCGCTGTCCGCGATGGCAGCGGATGCGCGGCGATCACCGCCGGGTACGTGGTTGGCTGTGATGGCGCGCACAGCCGGGTCCGGCGCGAGCTTGGCCTGACCTTCCACGGGCATCC
>Ga0207700_10001386_pt1 | contig 13765 bp, 11 predicted proteins | sample LARL82metaG_FD_184348 | JGI IMG/M metagenome (GOLD analysis project Ga0207700, IMG submission 184348) | Corn, switchgrass and miscanthus rhizosphere microbial communities from Kellogg Biological Station, Michigan, USA - LAR L8-2 metaG... | ecosystem: Host-associated > Plants > Roots >...
TCGACCGCGCCCTCCTGGCAACGTCCGTGACGCCAGGCGGCTACGGCAACACGATCGTCTCGGTGGACGTGCAGAAGCTGTTGACTGATGGTGAACGCTGATCGATCGGTGAACCGTCCACCGTCCGCCGTCCAGCCGGATGGCGCCCCGAATTTAGCGCGTTATAATTGCCTGCCCACGTTCGACGATGAACTCAGTCAGGCAATCAGGAGGACGGATGCGTAGCGTGTTGCAAGGAGCGAAGGCGCTCTGCGTTGTAGCGGTACTGGGCTGCGGAGGGGCAAAGGATTCGACGTCGGCACGGTTCACGGCGCCCGAAATGAGCCGCGCGGAAGAAGGCAGTAGTAGCGCCGGAGCGCAGGTCACCGGAGACATAGCGATCCTCCTGCCCGGTTTCGACAATGCGCTGGAGCAGTACAGCGTCAGCGCCATTCGCCACCGCGACGGCTCCGTATCGGGTGAGCTCGAGGAAAAGAGCGAACAGCAGGGCGGACAGCACATTCACGCGCGCCTCGTCTGCGTTACCGTCACTGGCAACAGCGCGCGCCTTGCCGCGCGTCTCGAGAAGAGCAACGTGCCTTTCGGTCCTGTCGGCAGTTACGTCGTCTGGTCCGTGATCGACAATGGCAATGGCAAGGCACACCCTGATCAGACCACGGACATCTTCTTCGGCGCAACGGAAGCCAACGCGGAGTTCCACTGCGCCACCGGCTTCAATCTCGCGCCCTACTTCAACAGCGTTCGCGGCAATCTGGAAGTGGGTACGGATCGCGACGACGACCGCTAGAATTTTTCATCGTAGTGTAACGTGCGACGACCCCGCGCTAGCGGGGTCTCTCTGTCGGGATGCGCCGGGTCACGATGACGCCACACACGTAAGGCCTTCCTCGAGTTCTGAATATGATCAATTCTCCGCGGCGGGATGGCACTCGTCGAGTTTAGCGACCAGCGTGGACGTCGCTGGAGAGTGTGGGACGTCTATCCGACGCTGGTCGAACGGCGACGGCAGAACGCCGGTCCGCCCCCAGGGCTGCGCGAACGTCGCAGACTCGTAGAGGCGCGCCTCGGCATCCGTAACCGGATGTCGAGCGGCTGGCTGACTTTCGAGGCGCACAATGGCGAACGACGCCGCCTGGCTCCTATTCCCGATGTTCCGGGCGGATGGGATTTAGCCCCAGATCACCAGTTGGAAGCGTGGCTCGAGAGTGCGGAGCCGGCGCCGCCGACGCGACGTCTTATCGAGTAAGTCGCCCTCGGAGGCATCAGTCGCTTCGCGACAGGGCCTCGTGGTCCTCCGCTCGCCGGCACGGCAACGCGATAGAGAAGATCGAACCGTTGGGCAGAAACTCCGCCCACACCCTTCCACCCAGCGCTTCGACCGTTTCGCGCACGATGCTGAGCCCCAGCCCAGTACCTTCGACGGACGGACGTGTCTCTTCATGCGCACGAAAGAAACGTTCGAAGAGCCGATCGCGCTGATTCACCGGGACGCCGAGACCGTTGTCTTCGACCTGGACAATCACCTCGCAAGGCTCCGCCTCGCGGGCGATACGCCCCCGCACCTCGACCCACGATCGTTCCTTGTTCGGGTCGGAATACTTGATGGAGTTCGACAGCAGGTTCGTCAGGCAGAGCTCCACGGCGGCCGCGTTGACTTCCACCATGGGAAGATCGGCAATGCGTATTTCGACGCCCTGCTTCCGTGCCGCATCCCGAAGTTGTCGTGCCGATTCGGCCACGGCAGCGCGAAGCGTGACGTGCCGCTGCTGTCTCGTGTCCGCCGTCCCGAGCCGCGCTAACTCGGCGAGGTTGTCGAGTACTCCGCCCACGCTTTCGACGTTTCGGTAGACGACGCCGAAGAGCTGTTGTCGGTGAGTGTCTTCCAATTCGGGAAACTCGCCCAGCATCTGGGCCGCACCCATCGCTGCACCGACGCGATTTCTCAGCTCGTGCGTGAGTGCGCGGTTGAACGCGCGAAGGCGTTCCTCCTGCTCGTGCACACGCCCCTTCATGCGCGAGAGGAACTGCGTCGTCGTCGCCTGTTGAATGAGGGCGACGGCGTGAAAGAGCCGATGGGCGCACGTCAGCAGCTCGCGCCGAGTGCACTGCACGTCGATCTCGTCGGCGGTGCGTGAAAGGAACGCATAGAGAATCCCGCCGAAGAGCTCGTACTCCTTCAACAGCTCGTGCTCGTCGAAGCCCTGAGTGAAGCGGAGCTCACCCAGCTCCATCGCTTTGGCGATGACCGGAACCTCCGATGTCGCGACGCTGGCCGGGTTCTCGATGAAGTCCGCAACTCCGTCGATGAGAAGCGGAACGTGATCCAGCAGCTCCTCGGTCGGAAAAACGCGATTGGGGTTGATGTTCACGCGGTCGCTGATGCGACTGAGCCAGCGCTGGGTCAAGTCATCGCGTGACCCCCGCAGTCGGGCAGCGAGGGTGGTTGCGAATGGGCAATCGGCAGTGAGTTCCATCATACGGCGTGGCTGCGCTTCCCTCGCAATTGGAGCCAGGCGGAGACGGCGGTCGCAACGATCGCCGACGCGGTCGTGTCGTCTTCGAGCGCCGCGATCTTGAGCGCCTTGATGGCTTCCGGCCGCATGTAGACGACGAGCGGCTGTCGGCCATCTCGCGTGGCGCGTCGCTTCTCCGTGCGCTCAGGGTCGGGTAGCGCTGATGACTTTCGACGATCGAATGTCGTATCGTCGCGCGTTCTCGACTTCGATGGCATCGATGCCGTCTGGTGGCTATGGGCGTGCTACGGCTCACCAAGGAACTTGGCGCCGTGAACACCGGAACGTACGGGTTTGCATGCAGCCTAGCAAGCGAGCATGGCAGCATGCTTACCTGCGGGCGTGCTCAATCGCCACGCGGCGTCCTGAATTCGCGCGACGAGAATTCGTGAGCTACCAAACGATTTCATCATTTGCCCGTATGTCAGGTAGGAGCCTCACGCCACTGGAACATGCACTGCTCCGGCAGTGGTGAATCGCGTGGGAGAGCTACGTCATGTCCAGAGAAGCCGCCTTACTCGTCGTATTTCTCGGCGCCTGCGCGCACCATACGGCCACGCCAATACTGGCGAGCGATGTCGCCGAGGGAAAACGTGGAGCCAGTCTCTCGGCGTATCTCGCCCAGCGCGACGCAAATGCCACGGTCTGCGACCTGAAGGCACGCGGGCCGCACATCGCGGTCGTGAACGCGGCGGTACGCAATGATCTAATGAAGGGTTTGAGCGACCGACGCATCCCGCCGCCGCTCTGGCGCCAATGCGTCGATGCGATCGTGCGCAGCGCGGACCGCGAGACCAATGCAGCCCTCTTCGACGAGGTGCGCCTGGCGCTCGCCAAGCACCGGCTGGACTCCTTGGCGATTCGTTACGTCACCGCGTATGTCGCGGCGATGGAACCAATCCGCGGCCTTCGCAACGGGCAGCCGGTGGACGTCGTGACGCTGGACGAGCTTTTTCGAGCGCGAGACGATTCGACGCTCAAGCAGTACGCCGATCGACTGCCGGACAGCTCCCTGCGCATCGAGGCCAGACGTCGCGCCATCCGGCTGCGCATCGCGCAGTCTCCGTACGCGTGGGTTCGTGATAACGCTGCAACCGTTGAGCAAAGCCTCATGAACAGCGGCGTCGATCGCGTCCGGATCGAGGATCATCCTCTGGTCGGCGGCGCGATCGACGATGCCGTGCGCACCGCGCGTGTGGTGCTCGTGCGCCAGGATGTCGAGCATCAAACGAGCACGCTCGTGGGGTCGTACGACGACGACAGCGTGGTCTCCGTGCTTCCACAGCTGTCGCTCCGGGGCGCGCTGCACCTCCAGCTCCAGGGCGTCGATCAGCCGGTCACTCTGTGCCCGCCGCCCGAGGCACTGGACCCCTCACCCTGTCTGCTAGCGACAGAGGTGAGCCTCGGCAACCCGATGGCATATCTGGAGGCAGATGGTACCATCCGCTTCGTCGAGCGGATCACTAGCGGCGAGACAGCTCGACTTGCGGCGCAGCAGGAGCGATTCGTCGTGCCCGTGGTCGTGCACGGTCAGCAGCTCACGGCCCTCGATTGGGCACTCCGCTTCGTCACGCCTAACGAGCTGGTACTCGCCGGCGGTTCGTCGGGCGGTCATGGACCGGATCTCCGGATCCGCCTCGACGTCCTCGCCGCGAATCGGCTGAGCTACACCGTGAGCCGAGGCAGTCGGCAGTACGTCGCCATCGTCGAGCGACCTCACTGGCGCGATTTCGATGTACTGAGCGAGGGCGGCGGCGGCGCGGCGGGGATGGATGGCTCCAACGGCCGCGATGGTTTCAGCGGAACACCGGGAACGAACGCCATCTGTCCATCGTCACCTGGCGCCAACGGCGGCCGGGGGGAAGATGGCACCCCAGGCGGTGACGGTGGGCCGGGCGGCCATGGCGGCGACGGCGGAAACGTGCTGGTGGAAATCCACGCAACAGGTGCACTGGCCAGTGAGCTGGTGTCGCTCGCGCACTGGACCGTTGCAAGTCGCGGCGGACATGGTGGCTCCGGAGGCTCGGGTGGCCTTGGTGGACGAGGTGGATCCGGCGGCTCCGGCGGCATGGGAGCGACATGCTTCGACGCAGAGGGCCACAGCACTTCTCTGTCCGGCGGCTCGTCAGGCTTCAGCGGAAGTGATGGGCGAAACGGGATGACGGGAACCTCCGGAGCGAGCGGTCGCAATGGCATCGTCACCGTTCGGGTTATCGGGACGAACTGACTCTCCACCACGCGCTCTCGAGAACGCGTGTCGAATCGTCGCAATAGTGTGATTGACGCGCACCGGTACTTCGCGACCCATGAAAGAAACGGCTCGCCCATGTCGGACGAGCCGTTCGACCATTCTTTCCTACGGTGATCCGCGAAGGCTCCGGTGAGCGGACGCTTACAGGTGCTGCGCGCAGTTGCCCGACGCCTTCCAATTCTCCTGCACGAGGAACTGGCGAGTGCCGACGGTGATGTTCCACGCCGCGCCGCTCGACAAAGTTGTGTAGGGGCCCCACACCCATGCGCATTTGTCGCCGTTCTCATTACCGGACGCGTCGTACCAGCCTGGCGAGCGGAAGCCTTCGCCATCCGTCACCGATTCCTCGAGCTCGTGCGCGGTGGTATTCACTTCGGTGTCGGCCGGACCGTCGCCGTTAGGCGTCGCCTGTTGCGCCATGCAGTTGGGCGTGTCGGCGTTGTAGGGCTCGACGGCGTACAAGCCATTGACACCGCGCGAGTCGATGCGCGAGTCAACGAGAAAATGGCCGTGATAGGCACAGTACTGAGTGCCAAAGCCGCCACCCGCGTTGATCCCGCTGGGCGTGAAGATCGCGTAAATCGTGCTGCCGGTCGGATCCCAGGTGAGGTTTCCGTTCAGGAAGGCGGCGTTGAGCTCCCCCGCCATCTGCACGTCCGTCGGACTTTGTGGGACGGGATTGGGGTCGGCGTAGTACTGGCTGTACTGGAGATTCCCAGTCGCATAGCTGTAACTGGTGCCGCCGCCCAGGTATGCCATGTCGCCGTAATAGGTGCTGTTGATCTTGAAGTACGGCGACCCGCCGAGATTCGCGAGGAAGTAGCCCAGAAGCGACTGATCCGCGCCCGCGGGCGCGCACGTCGCCTCTGCCGGCACACTGCTCGCATTCCAGCAATCGTTAGGCATCGGACCGCCAGCGTAAATCGGCGCTGTTGCCGGTCCGCCCCAATAGAGCACCGCGACTTTCGGCATCGCCGTCTGTCCGGAGTTGTCGGTCCCGGCGATCACGAAGCCGCCATGATACGAAATCTTGCCGTTGATGGCGCGATGGCTCGACAACGCATTCGCCGCCTGCCGCACCTGGGCTAGCGTGGGCATTATGTGGCGATGTCCGCCGGCGGCGTCCAATTCGCTGAGTGAGTCGTTCGACGCCACTCGGGAGAATGTCGGGGAGATGTCTGGAGTGGTGAGTGTCTGCTGCTGATCCGCGCAGCCAGCGATCACGGTCAGTGATCCAGCGAGGATTGCGAGTGAAGTTCGACGGGCGACGGCGTGCGACATCGACAACGACATCCTGACCTCCATGTTTGGGATGACGACGAGCAGCGGCCGTTGCTGGCCGCGGAAGACCACAGGGATGTCCTCGGCGTCGCCCGACGCCGGCAGTCGGCGCGACAGCGGGGTGCTTTATGTCCAGGCGACGCCGTCAGGCACGAAGTGCCTGACAGCGGTAATGGCTGCTCGTATTTTGGAAAGCGCGTTCGGGGACCGGCGCCAGAACAGCAGGGCTACCAACGTGCAGCAGTCCGCAGCGAACAGCGCGCAGGCAGGAGCTACATCCGAGAGCGACGGGGGACCATCGCTCCCGCCTTACCGTTGCCAGAAGCGGCAGGCAGTCTAAGTTCGCCGACGGCCGCTGTCAACATTTGTTTAGAATTCTTCAACTGCTCGGCGCGTCGTCCCAACGACGTTGATGACTGTCTGTATCCGTTCCGTCGCTTTCCGCTCGTGGTGCGGCTCGCCGTAGCAGATTCACGAGCTCCTCGTCAGGGTAGTCAGCCCAGTCTTTCGGCCAGTCTTCGAGGTCGATACGACGTGCTCCGGCGGTGAACTGGAGCACGGGCGGCCCTCCACCCTCCGGGTGTTGAATCACACAGACGGCCCATATCCGACCGCCGGGATAGCGGAAGGTGCGAAGGACCGAGAGATCGGTCACGTCGGGTGTGTCATCCCGCGGCACGTCTCGCACCTGCTCCGGAGCTTCGACTGCTTTCTCGAAGAACTGTGCGGCGTCATCCATCGCCTTCACCGCATCCTGGCCCGTCGCGCGCTTTTCCGAGCGCAGCTTCCTCGGTGGGACGACCTCCGCTTTTTGCAGGAGTACCTCGAGCTCTGGTTCCGGGATCTCCTGCCAACCCTTCGGAATCGGATAGAGGCGCCGCTTATCGTCGCCGGCCTTGGTCTCGAACACCATCCAACCCGTGTAATACAACTGGGCCAGATAGTCCTCATCCTTCGTGCGCGGATTCAGATCGTCCGGCCTTACGTCCCACACCCGCCATTCCCGGCCGTCTCCATCCCTGAATTCCCGAGCTGCCATGCTGCGTCCCGTCGTCGCTTCCCCCGACTCATTCAAACTCCGTACTCAAGTGTTTTGGATGGCCGTGTTCGCCAAGAATATCGGCGGCTTCGCTGCTTTCGGCGTGCTGCTCGTGGCTGCATAGGGACTCGCCAGGGGCTGTCTGGTCGCCGTAGCCGGCCCTGACCGCCGCTTTCACGACGATTGACAGTGCCCGGTCGAATCGAAGAATGCGAGTGACCGCGTTTTGGACATTCGGCTCCTGCGACTTGAGCTCGCTCCAGACGAGCTCCCGGAGCAGCGAAAGCTCCTCGCAGAGGCCACCTGGATCGAGCCGATCCCGCCGCTGCCCGGCCCCATATTGCGCAGCGGCGACCGCGAGCCCCGGCAGCAAGGTGTCGTCCTTCGAATTCGAAGCCCGAAGAAGCGCCGCAACGAGCAACCGTTCACTCTCGCCACGATCCCCCAATCGCGGCCGGTCATCAGCCAGACGCCGAAGCCGCACGCGCCATCGTCGCAGGATCTCGCTCGTCAGCCGTTCGATGTCCTGAGCGATCCCGGCACTGTCGGTTTGAGGATCAGGCATGGCGGTCCTCCGGGCGGGGCGCACGAGCACGCTCCAAGCTGTCTCATCTCTACACGCGGGGCGTGACGCGGATCACGAAAAAATCGTACCGCTCCGAAGCTGGAGAGAGTTCACCGCCGCTGTGCGCTACTCACATGCCAGACGCTGCGCAAACGTTAGGTGATACGCATTGTCGTTGGGACCGCGCTCATTCGCGGCTGGGTGCCTAACGGCGCGAGGTCGGGACGCAGTTTCTGGCACTCGCGCCCTTTGGCACTTTGATGTGCAAATCTCCGGTTGACATAGATGTCCGCGGGCTATATCCCTAAGTGAGCGAGGTATCCCGGCGCTCGGCGCTCAACGCTCAACGCTCAACGCGGATATGGCCGGTTCGGATCTCTTCACCGGAACGCTCGACATCCTCATTCTCAAGGCCGTGAGCTGGGGTCCGCGGCACGGGTACGCGATCGGGCGGTGGATTCGCGAGACGACCTCTGAGGACGTCATCGTGCAGGAAGGCGCGCTCTACCCGGCACTACACCGCCTCGAGCGAAAGGGGCTGCTCGCTGAGGACTGGGGACTGAGCGAGACGGGACGCGAAGCCAAGTACTACACGCTCACCGCTGCCGGACGCGCCCATCTCCGCACCGAAAGGAAGCGCTGGTCGCGCTTCGCCTCGGCCGTGAGTCGCGCGCTGTCCGCTGCCACCGCCTGACGGAGACAGCCATGCGTCGAATCCTTCGCGGCCTCAAGCCTAACGCCTCGCGCGACGTCGGCGACGAGCTCCGCTTTCATCTCGAGATGCGCACGCGCGAATTCATCGAGCAGGGCATGTCGCCGGAGGATGCGCGGCGCGCCGCCGAGGCCGCGTTTGGGGACGTCAGCGCGATCGACACCCAGCTGCGGGCCGAGCGCGAGTCGCGCGAGCATGAGAGGGCGCGTGCCGACCAGGCGCACGAGCTGGGGATGGATGTGCGGTTTGCGCTGCGCACACTGCGCAAGAACATCGGATTCACCGCCGCCACACTGGCGACGCTCGCTCTCGGCCTGGGTGCGGCGACGGCGGTCTTCACCGTCGTGAACGGCGTGTTGCTGCGGCCGTTGCCCTACCCCGACCCATCGCGTCTGGCGATGGTCTGGATGTCGTCGAAGCAATATGGCGAACGGCTGCCCCTCTCCGCCGGCTTCTATAATGACATCGCTGTGCCGACGAGCGACGCGCAGAAGCTCGCCACGACGACCGCGTTCCGCGCGTGGAACTACAGCATCTCGTCAGGCGGCGAAGCCGAGCAGGTGAATGGCGCGCGCGTTACTCCCTCGTTCTTCGGCGTGATCGGAGTTCGCCCGCGCATCGGGAGCGCCTTCACGGCTGCGGACGCGGAAGTCGGAGCACCGCACGTCGTCATTCTCAGCGACGCGCTGTGGCAGAGCCGGTTCGGCAATGATCCAAACGTCATCGGACGCACCATCGAGATGAGCGGCGAGCGCTTCAAAGTGGTCGGCGTGATGCCGCCGGGATTCGCGTTCCCGCGCGGCGCTGAGCTGCCGGCAGGCCTGAGCTTCGGGATGCGCACGGAGCTCTGGACGCCGATGGGCTTCACGGCGCGCGAGCGAGCGGCGTACGGCACGCAGAATCTCGCCGTCGCCGCGCGCCTGCGGCCTGGCGCGACGCTAACGCAGCTCCAGCAGGCCATGACCATTCCGCTGCGGCGCTGGCTCGAGGCGAACGCGCCAAAGCTCGACTTGCATTACCAGGTGGCTGATGTTCGGCAGGAAGCCGGCGAACACGTGCGCCGCACGTTGTACTTCTTATTGGCGGCCGTCGGGCTGCTGCTCTGCATCGCGTGCGCGAACGTTACGAATCTGCTCATCGTACGCACGGCTCGCCGCGGACGTGAGTTCGCCGTCCGCGCCGCTCTCGGTGCAGGCCGCAGTCGCATCGCGCGACAGCTGGTGACCGAGAACGTGATACTCGCGGCCGGCGGCGCCGTGATCGCTCTGGCGCTGTCCGTATGGGCCACGCGTGCGATGCTCGGGTTGGTGCCCGGTTCGATGCCGCGCGCCGACGACATCGGGATCGACTGGCGCGTATCGCTCACCGTGACACTACTGGCGCTCCTCGTCGGCGTCGTATTCGGTCTCGCAGCCGCGACCCAAATCGCGCCCGGCAAGCTCGCACTCGCGTTGCGCGAGGACAGCGCGCGATCGATCGGCGGGCGTCGCGGCAGTGTCGGGCGCCGCGCGCTCGTCGTCGCGGAGGTTTCGTTGTCACTCATGCTGCTGATCGGTGCAGCCCTCCTCACCGTGAGCTTCGTTCGTCTGCAGCGCGTAACGCCTGGCTTCGATCCGACGAGAGTGCTGACCGCCAACATCGTCTTGCCCATTCCCGGTGCCTTCGATCCAGCGCGCGACGGGCCAGGTTGGGCGCGTTTCTTCGCACAGCTCCAGGATCGTCTGTCGCAGTTGCCGGGTGTCGAAGCCGCCGGCGCTATCAGCGTACTGCCGCTCGGGGACGCGGCCGAAACGGGCAGCAGCGCAACCGTTGGCGACCCGCCGCCAATTCCAGGGAAAGCCCACGCGTCAGAATATTATGTCGTGGAAGGCGACTACTTCCGAGCGATGCACATTCCCATGCTGGAAGGTCGCCCATTCACGTCCGCCGACGTCATGGCGAGCGAACCCGTCGTCATCGTGAATCGTGAGTACGCGCGCATGTACCTGGGCGGCGTCGCGATGGGCAAGCGGCTCAACACCTTCTTCGATTTCTCGCGGTCGAGCCAGGGACGCACGATCATCGGCGTCGTGGACAACGTGCAATCCGGTGCGTTGGATAGCCCGCCGCAGCCGCAAGCTTATGTGCCCGAGTCGCAGATGACCTATCCGGGACTCCAGATCGTGCTGCGCACGCGCGGCGATCCGATGGCGGCGCTCCCCGCGATGAAGCGCGAGGTGAAGTCGATCGACCCCACGCTCGCCGTCGCACATCCGCGCTCGATGCAGGACGTATTCGACGAGTCGCTCGCGCGGCGACGCTTCAGCATGACGTTGATTGGCTTCTTCGCCGCGTCCGCATTGGCGCTCGCCGTTGCGGGTCTTTACGGCGTGATCGCGCTCAGCGTGAGCAATCGCCGCCGCGAGCTCGGTGTCCGGATGGCGCTCGGCGCGCGGCCAACGGACATCCTGCGTCTGATACTGAGGGAGGGATTCGGGATTTCAGTGGCGGGCGTCGTGTTCGGACTCGGGGGCGCATATACAGCGAGCCGCCTCGTGTCGTCGCTCCTGTACGGCGTGAGCGCGACGAGCGCGTCGATCTATGGCGCGGCGGCGGCGATCACCGTCCTCGTGACGCTCGCCGCGACGATGCTTCCCGCGCTGCGAGCAACACGCGTCGACCCGACAGAAGCATTTCGGGATTGACCTCGGCGACGGGCGGTGGGCGCTGGGCTTACCGGCCCCTCAGTGCCGCCAGCGCTCGTGTCCTCTCGTACTCATTCGAAATCGTCCGTGCCGTTTTCATGTATGATTCCCGTGCCTCGTCGCCCAGATCATATCCATCGGCCACCGCCACGAGTACCCGCGCCCGCTCGTAATCGTTCTTGATGCCGCCCGCGAGCCCGATGACCTGGCCCACCTCGGCGTTCGTCAGCTTGCCGGTGCCTAACAACGCGATGATGACGCGCGCGCGCTCATAATCATTCGAGATCTTCGCCGCATCCTCGAGATACAGAGGATGCAGTGACGACGATATGAGCTTCTTGTCGGTCATGAGAACCAGCGTGCGCGCCAGCTCGTAATCGGACGTGAGCGCACTCGCCGACTGCAATACCTGCGACGCCTCTCGTGGCGAAAGGTCGGCGCGCGACAGGAGCGTGATCAACGCTCGATTTCGCTCGTAGTCGGACGAGAGCTTGTTGACCCCGGTGAGAAATGCCGCGCGAATGTCCTCGTCAGGCAGGCCATAGCGGTCCGAGATGGCAATGAGCGTGCGCGCCAACTCGTAATCGCTGTGCATGTCGCGTCCAGCGAGCTGCAACGTCTCGAGCACCTGCGCCGGCGAGAGCTTCACGCGCTCGATCAGGCGTTGGAAATAGAGTCCGCGGACATAGTCTCCGTCGAGCTTGTCGATCTCGTCGAACACCGCGGGGACGCCGCGAGCGAGGAGCTTCGGAAAGCGGACATCGATTCCGAAGCCAGTCTGCCTGTCGAGCTGCAGGAGAAAATCAGCAAACCATTCCCGCGCGCCCGCGTCCCAACGCCGCTCGGCACCATTCACGGTGAAGCGTCGATCGAGCTCGCCCTGCCCCGCCGGGCGAACCACCAGCCGAGTGAGCGCGTCGCCCTCGCGCACCGAGAGATCGAAGAATCCGTTGCGCGATATCGACGCGATTTCAGTGAGATCATCGTTGAACTGGATGTCACCTTCAGCGCGCAGATCGACGCCGCAGTCCCGACCCGACCAGTGTACTTCCCAGCTCTTTACTCCCTGGCGCTCCTGCGTCCAGTTCGAGTGTGACCCGCCGTCGGCAGGACAGATCTGACTCGCGGCCGTGCGCGCCGTTACGCCGGTTTGCGCGTGTGGGACACTCGTGTCAGCGTTGGGCGTTGAGCGTTGAGCGTTGGGCGTCGTGCGCGGTGACGTCGCACCACGCTCAACGGCCAACGCATCACGCTCAACGAGTAACGCGTCCCGCCCCACTGGCCTCATTGCCGCCAACGGCAAAGCAAGCGAGAGGACGCCCAAGCCGGTGAGTGCCGCGTGCCGTCGCGTTGCTCGGTACCGCTTGGCGCGCGCGTCGAGAAGAGCCTGGACTCGCAACTCGAGCGACGGACGACTTCCCAAGCCTGGCGCCAACGAAGCGAGGCCTCGCGGACGCAGCTCGGTCACGATCGCCAACAGCTCCTCGGCGTAGCGCGTCGGCCGAACGCCCGCGGCGACCACTGCGTCGTCACACGCCTGCTCGCACTCACGGCGCAGGCTTCGTTCGGCCAGCCAGGCGAGCGGGTTCGGCCAGTATATCGCTCTTACCACGCGCGCGAGCAGCTGGCTTGCGACATCATGACGCGCGACGTGCGCCAACTCATGACGTAAGACCAGCTCGCGGCGGCTGTCCGACCACTCATCAGCCTCGCGCGGCAGGAGGATGACGGACGAAAAGATGCCCCATGTGAGCGGCACGTCGACCTCGTCGCTCACCAGCAGCGCGACGGACCGGTCTCCTGGCTTCACAGCGCGCAGTGCTCGATCCCAGGTCGCATCCGTCAGCAGCGTCGCCCGGCGCTGAAGTCGCCTCAACGATAGAAGGCTCAGTGTGATCTCGATCAGCAACAACAGTGTGCCCGCGGCCCAGACGACGAGGAGAACATCCATGCCTTCGATTTGCGGCGAGGGAGGCTCGAAGGCCGTTCCGTGGCTGACGTCCGGCGCAATTCCGGGCGTTACCGCGGCAATTCTCGCTGACGCGCTCGAGGCAGATGGCGCATCGTCAGCCAACGGCAGGGAAGGGTTGTTGTCACTCTGGAAGAAGCGAGGGATCTGCTGTTCATTTTCAAGAACACGCACATTCCATGCGGGCACAAGCGCGGCCACCTCTGGCAGCAGTGCGGCCCCAGCAATGGCACCGATCCATACAAGATGCCGCGCCGCCGCACCGCGTCGACGCATGGCCATCGTTATGAGCGCCGCGCCAAGGAAGAGCAGCGAGGACTTGGCGACGACGACGATGAGAGAGTTCGCGATCGTATGTGCCGACATGGCTATCTGCCCTCCGCCTTTGCCTGTGCGATCAACTTTGCGAGGCGTGTCCGGTCCGATGCCGAGAGCTCGCTATCCGCCATTTCGAGCAAAGCCGCGGCGGCGCTCGTCGGCGAGCCATCGAAGAATGTCTGCACGACGTGGCGCAGCGCCGACCTCCGCAGCTGTGCTCGCGCCGCCGTGGGCTTGTAGACGTAGCGGAGTCCGTCCTGCTCGTGTGTCAGATGCCCTTTCTCCTCGAGCAGATTGAGCATCGCCCGCACAGCCGAGTAGCTCGGCGGATCGGCGAGATGCTCGCGGACATCACTGACGGAGACACGCCCGAGCCGATACACGACGTCCATGATCTGTCGCTCGCGGCGGCCGAGACCCGCATTCGGTGAGG
>Ga0207700_10001387_pt1 | contig 13762 bp, 10 predicted proteins | sample LARL82metaG_FD_184348 | JGI IMG/M metagenome (GOLD analysis project Ga0207700, IMG submission 184348) | Corn, switchgrass and miscanthus rhizosphere microbial communities from Kellogg Biological Station, Michigan, USA - LAR L8-2 metaG... | ecosystem: Host-associated > Plants > Roots >...
GCTTGCGGCGTCGTCGGCGACCGGATCGATCGCCGGATTGTCGAGTTGCTGAAGGATTTTCACATAGCCGCGGCAGCTGTCGCAGGTTTCCGCCCGCACCAGCTTGTCCCCGTCTTCAATCTGCTTGTAGCTGATCGCGTCAGTCGAACCGCACAGCGTGCATTTGATGCGCACATAGTTCCATTGGGTCGAGCACAGTGAGCAGGCGCAGAAGCGCGTGTTGTGCGCGCCTTGCCAGCCGACGACCATCGAGGCGACCGGCGGCGCGCCGCAGGCCGGACAGACACCGTTGCCGACGGGCACAAGGTCCTTGCTGTTCAGATGCGCGGCCTGCCGCGCAAAATGAACCTGCAGCGCCGCCGCCACGAACAAATGGTCGGCGAGTTTTTCTACAGGGATGGCGTCCTCGAGCACGGCGCGCACCATTGCATTGCGCGTGGCATCGTCGGCAGCCTTCATGCGTGCGAGTGCGGCCCGCGCTGGCTCCGGCTTGTCGATGCTTTCTGAAAGCGCGAGCAGCCTTTCAAGCGTGGCATCGAAGGCCGGGTCGGATGTGAAGCGGCCGCGATCGAGCGGCGGCATGCCGAACTCGCGCGCGCGTTTCACCTCGGCTTCGGCGGGCATATCGGGTTGCGCAAGGCCATCCTGCAGGCGGTGCTGCACATCGCTCAAGCTTGCGAGGAAACGAAGGTAGGGCGCGAGAACATGTCCGTCCGCCAGCGCGCGCAAACGCTCGGCGCGTGAGGCGAACAAGCTCGCGGGATCGGGGGTTTTTGCAAAAGGCGGTTCGGCTGAGACCCCGATCGGGACCGGATCATGCCGAGGTGCGCCGACGCTACTCATAACTCACGAACCCTCCGGGTCACGTGTTCACTGGGACGGCATCCGTTCAACGGGACGCCGTCCCCTTTAACACACTACCGTTTGCCGACAAGTTCCCGCAACCACTTGCGGTGATGCCGCCAGGCCCACCCGCCCGTCACGCGGCCTTTCGTCATGGCGCCGATCGTTCCGCGCACCCAGATCGCCGCGTACACGTGCACGATCCAGACACAGATGATCGTCACGGCAGCAAGCGCGTGGATCAGCACGGCAAAGCGCTTCGTCTCGACCGTCGAAAACTCGGCGAAATACTGATCCCAGATCAGAATGCCACTGCAGATCAGCACGATGATCAGGATCGACATCGACCAGAAAACCACCTTCTGGCCCGCATTATATTTGCCGACTTCCGGCAATCGCTCCTCGTGGCCACCGAGAACATCGCGCAGTCTCGCCATCCACGTGCCGTCCTCGGCCTTCCACAGATTGGCCCGCCAGAAGCGAATGAACAGACCGCCAAAACTGAAGAACAAGATAACGCCGAGCCACGGGTGGATCGCGCGCGTCGTTTGCCCTCCACCGAACAGTCCGGTGAGGAAGAAGAGGCTCGGGTGAAACAGCGCGAGGCCGGAGAGCGCGAGCAACACCAGACACGTTGCCGTTATCCAGTGATTGATGCGCGCTCCTCCCGTGTAACGGTCGACCGTAACCGGATTACCGGGATGAACTTCATCGCCCTGCTCAACGTCATATGCACTCATCGGCGCCCTCCAGCCAGTCGCCGGGCGTTTTCCTCGTCTTCTGGCGAGACGCGGTTCGCACCCGTGACCACGTGATGGAGCAGACCAATGACCGCGAACGCACCCATTGCGGCGAGGCCGGCATACTTTGTCATGCCCTTCCACAATTCGACGATCGGGCTGATCCGCGGATCCTTCGGCAGGTTGGCGTAAAGTTCCGGCTTGTCCGCGTGCTGCAAAACATACATCACGTGGGTGCCGCCGACTCCGGGCGGATCGTACAGCCCGGCATTCGTGTAGCCGCGCGACTTGAGGTCCTTGATGCGGGCCTCAGCGTGCTTCTTCATCTCATCTTTGGTGCCGAACACGATCGCGTGCGTCGGGCACGACTTCGCACATGCAGGACCCTGGCCGACCGCGACACGATCGGAGCAGAGCGTGCACTTGTACGCCTTGTTGTCGACTTTCGAGATGCGCGGGATGTTGAACGGACATCCTTTGATGCAATAGCCGCAGCCGATGCATTTATCGTGGTCGAAATCCACGATGCCATTGGAATACTGGACAATGGCGCCCGGCGCCGGGCAGGCCTTCAGGCAGCCCGGATCCGCGCAATGCATGCAGCCGTCCTTGCGGATCAGCCATTCGAGGTTTTGGCTCTCCGGATTGACCCACTCGGTGTACCGCATGACCGTGAACGACGCGGGCGTCAGGTCGAGCGGGTTGTCGTAGACACCGTGGTTGTATCCGACCTCCTCGCGCATGTTATTCCATTCAAGGCACGCAACCTGGCATGCCTTGCAGCCGATGCATTTCGAGACGTCGATGAGCTTCGACACCGGCGTGAGCTGTTTCGCCGGCGGCGAGATATTCGACGCTGATCGCCTTACGAGATCGTCCTCGCCGAACGCCACTTTCACGTTCGTGGTGGGCGCAGGGGGAAGAACGTATTCGAAATTTGCCATCGTTCCCTCCTTCCTTATGCCACCGGCCCGGAAATGGGCTCGATATCGACCAGAAACGCCTTGTACTCAGGCGTCTCGATATTGGCGTCACCAACGTAGGGCGTCAGCGAATTGGGACCGAAGCCCTTCCTCGTCTCGCCCATGAATCCCCAGTGCAGCGGAATGCCGACGATATGGACCGCCTTGCCGTCGCACTTAAGGGGGACGATGCGTTTGGTGACGACCGCTTTTGCTTTCACCGATCCACGCTTTGACCACACGCGGACCCAGCCGCCTGACTTGATGCCCTTTTCCTTTGCGAGCTCTTCGCCAATTTCGACGAAGAACTCCGGCTGCATCACGGCGTTTGGCTGAGAGTGTTTGGTCCAGAAGTGGAAGTGCTCGGTGAGACGGTAGGAGGTCGCCGCGTACGGGAACTCCTTTGCATCGCCGAACTGCTCCATGTCGCCCTTGAACACGCGAGCGACGGGATTTCCGCGCACCTTCGGCGCCACAGGATTGGCGATCGGTGCCTCGAACGGTTCATAGTGAACGGGGAACGGCCCGTCACGCATGAGACCGCGCGTGAAGAGACGTGCGGTGCCTTCAGGATTCATGATGAAGGGTTGCACGTCGCCCGGTTTGGCCGTCGGCGCAATGTCGGGCACGTCGTAGCCCGTCCATTTTGCCCCGTCCCACCAAATCAACTTGCGGGTCGGATCCCACGGTTGTCCGGTCACATCCGCGGACGCGCGGTTGTACAGGATGCGGCGATTGGCCGGCCACGAGAATGCCCACTTGGAGAAGGCACCCGTGTCGTCCGGATCGCTGTTGTCGCGGCGGGCCATCTGATTGCCCGCCTCGGTGTAGCACCCGGTGTAAATCCAGCAGCCCGCGGCAGTCGAGCCGTCGTCGCGAAGCGCGGCGAAAGCCTGGACCTGCTTGCCTTTCTGCAGGAGCATTTTTGTCGGATCGTTCGGATCGGGTACGTCGGCGAGGACGTAACCGTTGATCTCCTTGGCGATCTCATCGGGCGTCGGTTCGTTGGGATCCTTGTAGGCCCAAACGAGCTTGGTGATCGGCTCGGGAGTCGGGCCACCCTCCTTCTCGTACAGCGCCTTCAGCCGCAACCAGATCTGCGACATGATCCAGACGTCGCTCTTCGCCTCGCCTGGCGGGGTGCCGCCAGCCCAGTGCCATTGCAGCCAACGGCCTGAATTAACGAGCGCGCCGGTATCTTCCGCAAAGCACGTTGTCGGAAGCTCGATCACCTCCGTGTTGATCTTCGCGGTCTCGACGTCGTTGTGCTCACCGTGATTTTGCCAGAACCGTGCAGTCTCGGTCTGCAACGGATCCATGACGACGAGGAATTTGAGTTTTGTCAGAGCCGCGGTGAGCTTCTTGCGGTTCGGGAACGACAGCAGCGGATTGAAGCCCTGGCAAAAGTAACCGTTGATTTTGCCCTGGTGCATCATGTCGAACACGCGCAGGACGTCGTAGCCCGGCACGTCGAGCTTGGGCAGGTAGTCATATGCCCAGTTGTTTTCCGCCGTCGCTGCGCTGCCCCACATCGACTTCTGGAAGCTGACGAAGAACTTCTTGTAGTTCTGCCAGAAGCTCATCTGGTTCGGCCGCAACGGCTTGAAGCCGCGGGTCGACATATAGCTGTCGAGAGTCGGTTCCCGTTCCGTCGGAATCGTCAGATAGCCGGGGATCAGGTTGGACATGAGCCCGAGGTCGGTCAGCCCCTGAATGTTGGAGTGACCGCGCAACGCGTTCATGCCGCCGCCGCGCACGCCGATGTTGCCCAGAATGAGCTGAAGCATCGCCATGGCGCGGATGTTCTGCGAGCCCTTCGAGTGCTGCGTCCATCCGAGCGCATACATCGACGTCATCGTCTTGGTCTTCGAGGAGCACTCGCTGACCATCTGCGCGACCTTAAGGAACTTATCCTTCGGCGTCCCGCAGATACGCTCGACCATTTCCGGCGTGTAGATCGATACGTGGGCCTTGAGCAGGTTCCACACGCAGCGTGGATTTTGCAGCGTATCGTCGGCGACGACGAAACCATCCGCACCTAATTCGTAGTCCCAGGTCGAACGATTGTAGTCACGCCGCGCTTCGTCGTACCCGGTGAACAGGCCGTCCTGGTAGGTGAAGCCGTCCTTGACGATGTAAGTCGCGTTCGTGAACGCCTTCGTGTAATCCCACTGCACCTTGTCGTTGGTGATGCAATAGTTGATCAGGCCGAGCAGGAACGCGATGTCCGTGCCCTGTCTGATCGGCGCGTAAAAATCTGCAACCGCCGCTGAGCGCGTAAAGCGCGGATCGACGACGATGAGCTTGGTGCCGCGGTTGGCTTTTGCCTCCGTGACCCATTTGAATCCGCATGGATGCGCCTCTGCGGCGTTCCCACCCATGATGACGACGAGATCCGTGTTCTTGATATCAGTCCACGAATTCGTCATCGCACCGCGACCGAATGTTGGGGCCAGACTGGCCACCGTCGGTCCGTGTCAAACTCTCGCTTGGTTATCGAACGCCAGCATTCCGGCGCTGCGTACGACCTTGTACGTAACGAACGCCGTCTCGTTTGTGGTCGCCGAAGCCGCCAGGAATCCGGTGGTCAGCCAACGGTTGACCGTGACACCGTCGTTGTTCTTGGCGACGAAATTCTTGTCCCGGTCGTCTTTGAGCAGCCGCGCGACGCGATCAAGCGCAGCATCCCACGACACTCGCTCGAACGTATCCGAACCGGCCTTGCGAATTTGCGGGTAGAGGGTGCGCGTTTTCGCGTGCACCATGTCGAGCAATCCCGCGCCCTTGGGGCACAAGGTGCCGCGATTGGTCGGGTGATCGGGATCACCCTCGATGTGCACGATTTCGGCTTTCTCGCCTTTCTTGAGATCGCCTTTGGAATACATAATGATTCCGCAGGCGACTGAACAATATGTACAGGTGTTGCGAGTCTCGGTCAGGTTCGCGAGTTTCCACGGACGAATGGAAGTCGCGAGCGCTTCTTCAATATCCCCGAAGCCAAGTGCACCGAGTGTCGTGCCCGCAATACCCACGCTTGCGCCTTTCATAAATTGGCGCCGCGAGAGTTCCATGTTCATTGATTGCGCTCCTCTGAGAGCTGCTTGCCCCCAACGGGGGACTTTTCGGGCGGATGACAACCCTCCGGTTGTATCCGTCACGCGCGATGTCGCGCATGTATGAAAGCTATTTTTGAATAGTTACAGAGTCAAACTGATGTCAAAAATGCCGCACGAGAATCGTTAGCGCAAACAAAGTCATAGCTTTTGGCTATGGCGGCCGCACGGCGTTTTGATACCTCTGCAAAAATTTTCATCACTCTTTCTTCATCGGCCGTTGCCAGACGCATCAAGCCATCGCAAGATCAATTCGTGGCTGATGAGTTCGCTCCCGAGTCTCGGGGCACATTTTTAGTAGCCTTGCCGGCAACTCGCATTCGCGCAGCCTCGCTGCGATTGCAGTCACACAGCAACGAATCAACTCACACGAGCATTCACCGTGGCTGCCACGCCGCAGTGGCATTCGATACGACGTAAACGGCGCGCATCAAACAAAGGGGCAAATAAATGCAGTTCGATCGGCGAACCTTCTTGCAAGGCACCGCAGCGATTCCATTGGCGGTGGCGATGCCGCACTGGGCCATGGCGTCGGGTGCGTTCAACCCGCAGCCGGGAGCGTGGCGGACATTCCAGGTCGTCACGCGGCTGGAAATCGCGAACCCCGAAGGGAAAACGCAGGCCTGGGTACCCGTACCAGCCGTCAACGAGGCTGAATGGTTCAAGTCATTGGGCAGCGAATGGGCCGGCAACGGCAAGGCCGAACTCGTGCGCGATCCGAAATACGGGTCCGAGCTCGTACACGTCCAATGGAAGGAAGGCGAAGCAAGACCAGTCATCGAAGTCACCAGCAGAATTTCAACGCGCGATCGCGCCGTCGATTTTCTACAGCCCGGCAACACCGCAGCACTTTCGGCCGCCGACCGCGCCAAATATACCGCGGGGACCGAACTGATTCCGGTCGACGGAATCGTCAAGGAAACTTCGGACAAAATCACCGCCGGCACCTCGACGGAGTTTGAAAAGGCGCGCGCCATTTACGAATGGGTGGTCACCAACACATACCGTGACGGCAAAGTCCCCGGCTGCGGCATTGGTGACATCGCCCTGATGCTCAAGATGGGCAAGCTCAGCGGCAAATGCGCCGACATCAATGCTCTGTATGTTGGTCTCGTGCGTGCCGCCGGCATCCCTGCCCGCGACGTTTATGGGATCCGCGTCGCGCCGTCGAAGTTCGGATACAAGAGCCTGGGCGCCGGGTCGGAGACCATCACAAAGGCGCAGCACTGCCGCGCGGAAACCTTCATTGCCGGACACGGATGGATCGCAACCGATCCCGCCGACGTGCGCAAGGTCGTGCTCGAAGAGCCGCCGGGCAATCTCGCGATCAATGACGCGAAAGTAGCCGATGCGCGCAAAGCCCTTTTTGGCGGGTGGGAAGGCAACTGGCTCGCCTATAACTTCGCCCACGACGTCGCGCTGCCGGGATCGAGCGGAGCCAAACTTGGATTCCTGATGTATCCGCAAGCCGAATGTGGTCCGCACCGGCTCGATTGCCTCGATCCCGACACGTTCAAATATACGATCACGTCGAAGGAAATTACCTCAGCCTGAGACGTGCGATGGTTGCCGATGTGATGGCGACGAACGAGACGACGCTCGATCTGCGCGGGTTGCGATGTCCGCAACCCGTGCTGCGGGCGAAAAAAGCGCTGCGCAACGTCGCGGTCGGCGGCACGCTCGTCATGGAATGCACTGATCCGCTGACCATGATCGACGTGCCGCACTTCTGCAACCAAACAGGCCACACCCTGAGCGCGCAGGAGCGCCAGGGCGAAGTCTTCATCTTCAGGATCGTTAAGCAGCGCTGACACATGCAGCCGATCTACCTCGACTACAACGCGACCACGCCCGTTGATCCCGCCGTGGTCGACGCGATGCTGCCTTACCTGCGTGCCGAGTTCGGCAATCCGTCATCGGCCCATGCTTTGGGCCGGCGCGCGCACGACGCAATCGAAAAGGCACGGAACGAAGTCGCCACCCTGATCGGCGCCTCGCCTGACGAGATCATATTTACGAGCGGCGGAACCGAAGCGAGCAACATTGCCATTCGCGGCGGCGCGACGACGAGGCCTCGGCGACGCACGGTGGTGACCACGAATATCGAGCATCCGGCGACCGATGCCTGTTGCGCGCTGCTCAAGCGCGGCGGCCATCCTGTCAGGCGTGTTGCGACGAAACCCGATGGCCGGATCGATCCTGCCGCCGCCAAGGCTGCCGTTCGCAAGGACACGGCGCTGGTCACGATCATTCACGCCCAAAACGAGATCGGCACACTGCAGCCCGTCGCCGAAGTCGCACGGCACGCGCGAGCCGTTGGTGCGCTGGTCCACGCCGATGCGGCACAATCGATCGGCAAGGTGGCCGTCGACGTCGATGCGCTTGGCGTCGATATGTTGTCGATCGCCGGCCACAAGGTTTACGCGCCAAAGGGAATTGGTGCTCTTTATGTACGTAACGGAGTCACACTGCCGCCTTTGCTCGTCGGCGCAGGTCAGGAACATGGCCGCCGTCCCGGCACGGAAAACGTGGCCTATTCCGTCGGTCTCGGAGAGGCCTGCAGGCTCGCGCGCACGGCGCTCGAAAAATCCCCGCAGATTGGCGCGGTCGCCGATCATCTGTTGCGGCAGCTTGAGCAAGCCGTCCCGGGCATCGTTCTGGTTGGACATCCGACCGAACGCCTGCCGAATACGCTCAATGTTCTGTTTCCGGGCGTTTCCGGCCGCAGGCTTTTGCAAATCTGTCCCGATGTGCTCGCCTCGAATGGCTCGGCCTGCCATGCCGACAACGAAGAGCCGTCGGCGATCCTGCTGGCGCTCGGCATCCCGCCGGATCAGGCGCTCGGCACCGTGCGGCTGTCGGTCGGACGCACAACAACCATTGAAGATGCAACCACTGCGGCGGCGCGGCTGGCCGAAGGCTGGCGGTCCCTGCAGCAGTCGGAGCCCGTACGCGTGTTAAGGAGAGCCCGTCGATGAACATTCAGCAGCAGATTCGCCTGAGCCACCTCTCCCATGGCGGCGGATGCGGATGCAAGCTCGCGCCGTCGGTGCTGCAGCAGCTACTGTCGAGCCAGCCGACTGCCACACCTTACAAGCAGCTCCTGGTCGGGCTCGAGACGGGTGACGATGCCGCGGTCTGGCAGCTCGACAACGGCACCTGCGTTATCGCCACCACCGACTTTTTCATGCCGATGGTCGACGATCCGCATGATTTCGGGCGCATCGCCGCGACCAATGCCATTTCGGATGTCTATGCGATGGGCGGCACACCGATCATGGCGCTGGCGATCCTCGGCATGCCGGTCGACAAGATCCCACCGGAAATGGTGCGCCGCATACTCGAGGGCGGCGCTGCCGTGTGCGCCACGGCGGGCATTCCCGTCGCCGGCGGCCATTCCATCGATTCCCCCGAGCCGATCTACGGCCTTGCCGTGATCGGCACCGCGCCGAAGGCGAATATTCGCCGCAACAGCGATGCCCAGGCGGGTGACAAGCTCATCCTCACCAAGGCGCTCGGTGTCGGCATTTATTCTGCGGCCTTCAAGAAGGGCGCGCTATCACGCGAGGCCTATGATGAATTCATGGCGAGCACGACGCTGCTCAACCGGATCGGCGCCCGCCTTGGCGAAGATCCCGCCGTGCATGCGATCACGGATGTCACAGGCTTCGGCCTGCTCGGTCACGCCCTCGAAATGGCGCGCGGCTCGAGCAAAACCGTAACGATCGATGCAAAGCGCTTGCCTTATCTGAAAGATGCCATGACGCTCGCGCAAGGCGGCTTCATCACCGGCGCCTCGGGTCGAAACTGGAAAAGCTACGATACGAGCGTGGAGCTTCCGGCAGGCACGCCGGAATGGCAGCGGCAGTTGTTCTGCGACCCGCAAACGTCGGGCGGACTTCTTGTCGCATGCGATCCCTCTCGCGCCGACGAACTGCTCAAGACAATAATTGCAGCGGGTTACCCTGCGGCCCGAATCGTCGGGCACGTTACAGAGGGCAAGGCGCGTGTCCTTGTGGAAAGCGCTTAGGGTTGTTCCTTGGGACGTTTGGGTTGCGAGCTCGCTTGCCGCCGCGGTGCTTATTGCGGTTTCCGGTTTTGCACTGCCGATCTTCAGCGCGATTTACTTCAGTATCTGCATCTACGTCACGCTTGAGACCATCGCGCAAGCACTGGACGACTGATCAACGCTTGACGGTGTTTCGGATTTCCTCATCTGACGGAAATCGACCGCTTGCCTTTTTCGAATAGGCAACCCGGCCATCGACCTTGATTTCAAAGACGCCACCGCTCGACCGGCGCAGATTGACCTGTGCCGACGGCTGCAATCCCAGGATCATGTCCCGCGCCGCACGGGCGCGCGGCTCGTAGCCTCATTGGCCGCAGTATTCGATCTCGATTTTCATGGATCAGCTCGCGGATAAAAGTGGATGGACGCTATGACACTATATCTGGGCAACCTTTCGATGGAACTCAATCCGGCGTGAGCAAGGATATGCCGAGCTTCGCCCGGCGGCGCAGCCATGTGGTGGCGCGATATTTCGGATCGTGCGTGATCGCATGCATGCCATCGAGGACGGTCAGCACACGCGCTCCGCCGAGCGCGTCACCGAAGGCCAAAGGTCCTTTCGGATAATTCAGCCCCAGTTCGACCGCGGTATCGATATCGGCCGGCGCGGCGATGCGCAGCTCGGCGATGCGGGTTCCGATGTTGACGATCATGGCCAGCATGCGCTGGACAACAAAACCCGGGCTGTCGTTGATCACAGTCACCGGCGTTTTCTCGCCCGACAACGCGGCGACCGCGGCGCCGAGCGTATGGGCGCTCGTGAGCGGCGTTTTCATCACCGTACGCCGTCCCTGGAAAGCGCCAAACATATCGACGGCAACCGTTCGCGCCGGGTCGAGGTTAAGGCGAACGCAGGCGCTCGACGCGTCTTCGCCCAACGGCGTGACAAAGCACGGTCCGTTCGACAGCGGGTTGCCCCCGAGCATCGCCTGCATGCCTGACTCGCTCAGCCAGTTTGCAAGCTCACGACCGCCTTCTTCATCGGCGACCCAGGCCGACCCAGGCTTTGACTGCGGTGATACCGCAACCGTCGGCTGGCCGGACGCCTCCGCCTTGTCATAGTTATAGAAGCCGCGGCGCGTCTTGCGGCCAAGGAGCCCGCCGGCGACGCGGACCGCCATGTTTGCCGAGGGCTGATACATCGGGTCGTCGAAATATTGCTCGAAGATGCTCACCATGACGGCGTGAGCAACGTCACCACCGACAAGATCGAGCAATTCGAACGGACCCATCCGGAATCCGGCCGCCTCCTTCATCAGCAGGTCGACCTCGCGCGGGCTGGCAATGCCTTGCGAAACAATGCGCAAAGCCTCCGGTCCGTAGGCCCGACCGGCGTGATTGACGATGAACCCGGGCGTATCGGCGGCAATGACAGGATGCTTGTTGATGCGCTTCACGAAGCCAACAAGCGCCGCAATCAATGCCGGATCACCGCGCAGGCCGCCGATCACCTCGACAAGACGCATCAACGGCGGCGGGTTGAAGAAGTGCAAACCGCCGACGCACTCCGACCTTTCGCAACCGGCCGCAACCTCGGTCACCGACAGCGAAGATGTGTTGGTGGCGAGCACGCACTCTGGCGACACGCGCTTTTCCAGTTCGCGGAACAGCGTTCGTTTGGCGCCAAGGTCTTCGACGATGGCCTCGATGACGATACCGGCTCCCTTTGCGTCATCGAGCGAATTGATCGGCTTCAGATGGTCCAGCACATCTTTTTTGGCCGCGGCCGTCATGCGTTGCTTGGCCACCAGACCCTCGAGGCCTTTATCGACCGCAGCGATCGCTTCTTTCACCGCCCCGTCACGGGAATCGAACAGCAGCGTGGTGATGCCGGCTTGCGCGCAGACCTGCGCAATGCCGCGGCCCATGGTGCCGGCACCGAATACGGCAACGGTCAGATCAGGCTTTGAAAGATCGAACGCCACGCGTCACTGTCCTTCGAACTTCGGCTTACGTTTTTCCATGAACGCGCGCATTCCTTCCTTCTGATCGCGCGTGGCAAACTGCAACTGGAAGGCCTTGCGCTCGAGCATCAGCGCCGTATCGAGCGGCGCGTTCACGCCGGCATTGATGATTTCCTTGATCTGCATGATCGAGATCGGCGGCATGGCGGCAATCTCGCGCGCAATCTCGATGGCGCGTGGCAGCGCCTGGCCGGTTGGCGCGACCTCGCTGATCACGCCCATGCTCAGGGCTTCGGCCGCGCTGAACATCCGACCGGTCATGATCAGCAGCATTGCCCTTTGCCGGCCGACGAGCCGGGCGAGCTTCTGCGTGCCGCCACCGCCCGGCAGGATCCCGACTTTCACTTCGGGCAGGCCAAGCTTTGCCCCCTCGCCTGCGATAATAATGTCGGCACACAAAGCGAGTTCGAGGCCTCCGCCGAGCGCGAATCCTTCGACGGCCGCGATCACCGGCTTGGGGCAGTCCATGATCGCGCGCCAGTATTTCTGGACGTTGCGCGACATGACCTCGACCGGGCCTGCCTCCGCCATTTCGCCGATATCGGCGCCGGCGGCAAAAGCAATGTCCGATCCCGTCACGATGACGCAACGCACTTTGTTGTCGGCGCCGCAGCGGGTGATCTCGTCGGCCAATCGCACGCGCACCTCGAGATTGAGCGCATTGCGCACCTGGGGCCGATTGATCCTGAAGACGACGATGTCCCCAGTCGGGTGCTCAACGAGGAGGGCGTCCGTGGCGGCCATGAAATCGGTCCAGTCGAATTGGGCGAGAGTCCAGGAAACAGACGCCAGCTATTTGGCGCCCGGGTTTACGACGGCAAGGGCGTCGACGACACCGGCCCCGACTTCGTTGCGCGACCCGGGAACGCGATGGGCGGACCGGACGAGATTGCCGCGCACTTGCGCCGGAGTGAGTTTCGGTTTCGTCGCCAGCAGCAGTGCCGCAACCCCGCTGACATGGGCCGCGGCAACTGATGTCCCTGAGGTTATCTGATATTTGCCATCCGGTGCAGCGGCGAGAATTTCCACCCCCGGCGCGGCAACGGCGACCTGCGGGCCGCGGTTGGCCTGGGGCATCAGTTTGTCGTCGGCGTCGGTTGCGGTCACGCCGATTACGCCGGCGTCCGCGCCCGGATAGAGCGGCGGCGACTTCGGACCGGCATTGCCGACGGCGGCGATCAGCACGATCCCTCGCCCGTTCGCAATGGCGAGCATCTGCCGCAACATCGGGTCGGCAGGTCCGGCAAAGCTCATATTGATGATGCGCGCGTTTTTCGCCGCGGCCCAATCGATGCCTTTGAGGATATTGAAGGTCGTGCTTTGCGCGCTCTCTCCTGCGCCGGAGAAAGCGCGCACGGCGAGAAGTCTGACTTTCGGCGCGACGCCGACCAGCTTGCTGTTTGCGGCAATCGCGCCGGCGATCGCCGTGCCATGCGCGTGCGGCGGGGTCGGCGTTCCAAGTGCGTCGAATTCATCGGCTATGGCACCGACAAGATCGGGATGATTTTTGTCGATCCTTGAATCGATGACTGCGACCAGTACGTCGTCGCCGCGGTTGATCCGATGCGCTTCGACCAGATGCAATTTGCGTACGACATATTGCGCGGAAGCATCTGCCGCGGGTGGATCCTGGCGAGCCGGTTGCTGTGCCTGCACACCGACATAGACGAAATTGACCTGCGCGGCGGCAACGCCGGGGAAATCGCGCGCGATGAGATTGAGCGTCTGCACCGCCGATCGCCCGCCGTCGATCCGGTAACGTCCGACGGTCTGGCCGGTGAGCGCGAAAGTCTGTGACTCCAGAAGCGTCAGGTTCAGCCGTTCCGTGATCAACGCGCGGGTGCGCTCGGATGTACCGGGCGCGAACCGCAGCAGAACTTCATTGGTGATAAACCGCGTTTCGCCCGAGGGTGGAATGTTGATGTTGTTGTTGCGCCCGCTGGTGACCCGCTTCGGTTTGCGCGGCTCACGTGGCGGCTGGTTGTTGGTGCTGGTAGTGGTGGTGACCGTGGCCGTCGGCGGAAACATGGCATCGGCCAGTAGCCAGCCCACGGGGCCCAGCATGCAGCCC
>Ga0207700_10001389_pt1 | contig 13760 bp, 8 predicted proteins | sample LARL82metaG_FD_184348 | JGI IMG/M metagenome (GOLD analysis project Ga0207700, IMG submission 184348) | Corn, switchgrass and miscanthus rhizosphere microbial communities from Kellogg Biological Station, Michigan, USA - LAR L8-2 metaG... | ecosystem: Host-associated > Plants > Roots >...
ATCCGGCGGACTCGGGAGCGCCCTCGCCTTTCCAACCGGGCTGTTAGAATGGAATTCTCCCACCCCAATGCTCAAACGCATCACCGTGCACGGGGCACGCCAGCACAATCTGAAGAATATCGATGTCGAGATCCCACGCAATACCTTCACTGTCATCACGGGATTGAGTGGATCCGGCAAATCTTCGCTCGCCTTCGATACCATCTATGCCGAGGGCCAGCGACGCTACGTCGAGACGCTCTCGCCCTACGCCCGTCAGTTCCTCGATCAAATGGAACGGCCCGAGGTCGACTCCATCGACGGTCTCAGTCCCGCCATCTCGATCGAACAAAAAACCACCAGCCGCAGTCCGCGTTCGACGGTCGGGACCATCACCGAGATCTACGACTACCTGCGCGTGCTCTATTCTGCTATCGGAGTACCACACTGCCCCAACTGCGGCATCGAAATTTCTCGACAGAGCACCGAGCAGATCCTGCAGCAGATCTTGATGCTTCCACAAGGCGAGCGCATTATGATCCTCGCGCCGATCGTCCGCGGCCGCAAGGGCGAATATAAAAAGGATCTGGAAAAACTTTCGCGCCAGGGCTTTGTGCGCGCGCGTATCGACGGTGTGCTGCGTTCACTTGACGAAGAGATTCCTCTCGATCGCCGCAAGAATCACAACATCGAGATAGTGGTCGATCGCCTACCGCTTAAGCCCGGCTCGGAGAAACGCATCGAAGCCTCTCTCGAAACCGCAGGCAAGCTGGCCGATGGGCTGGTCATCGTCGCCGTAGTGAATGGCGAGGAAAAGCTCTACTCCCAAAAGCTGGCTTGTCCGAACTGTGGCGCCAGCGTTCCGCAGCTCGAGCCCCGCTCTTTCTCGTTCAACAGTCCCTTCGGTGCGTGCGAAACCTGCAATGGCCTCGGCAACACCTGGAGTTTTGATCCCGCCAAGATCATCGTCGATCCGTCCAAGCCCCTGCTCGATGGTGGACTCGGCCCGGGCGCCAGTTCCTCTTACATGAATCACACGCTTTCGGAAGCGGCCGAGCGGTTGCGCATCAAGATCAACAAGCCGTTCGAGGAATTGCCCAAACGCACCCAGACGCTGCTGCTCGAAGGCGGCAACGGTTTCGCCGGCGTAGTCAAGATTCTGGATGAAGCTTACCAGGAGGCCAGCTCAGGCTATCGCGAATGGCTCATGGACTACATGTCACCCGCGATTTGTCCGGCCTGCCACGGACGGCGCTTGCGGCCTAGTAGCCTGGCGGTTTCCGTGAAGGGTTTAGGTCTGGCGGAGCTGACTGAGATGTCCATCGATCGCGCTCTGGCGATGGTCAAGTCCTGGGTACTCCAGGAACGAGAACGGCAGATCGCCGGACGCGTGATCGACGAAATACGCAATCGCCTCGAGTTTCTAACCGCCGTCGGTCTCAATTACCTGAGCTTGTCCCGCTCGGCCGCCACACTCTCCGGAGGCGAAGCGCAGCGAATTCGCCTTGCTACGCAGATCGGATCTAAGTTGCGAGGCGTCTTGTACGTGCTGGATGAACCCTCGATCGGGCTGCATCCGCGTGATAACGACCGGCTGCTCGACACCCTTTCGCGCCTACGCGACTTAGGCAACACCGTGCTCGTGGTCGAACACGATGCTGAAACCATCGAGCGAGCCGACTACGTAATCGATCTCGGGCCTGGCGCCGGAAGGCTCGGCGGCGGTCTCGTGGCTGCCGGAACTCCCAGCGAGATCCGCAAGAACCCGGCGTCGCTCACCGGTCAATATCTTTCGGGCGCCATTAAGATCGAGGCTCCTTCGGGACGACGGCACGGCAGCGGCAAGAAACTCATTGTCCACGGCGCTCGCGAACACAACTTGAAGGACCTCACCGTCGAGTTCCCCCTCGGCTCCTTCATCGTTATCACCGGTGTTTCCGGTAGCGGCAAATCCACGCTCGTCAACGATATTCTTTATCGATCGCTCGCGAAAGAGTTGTACGGCTCTCACGATGCCCCCGGCGAGCACGATTCCATCCAGGGCCTCGAGAACATAGATAAGGTCGTCGAGATCGACCAATCCGCCATCGGTCGCACACCTCGGTCCAATCCGGCGACATACACCGGTGTCTTTACTCCCATCCGCGAACTCTACGCCATGCTGCCCGAATCGCGTGAGCGCGGCTATAAGGCCGGCCGCTTCAGTTTCAACGTGAAGGGCGGGCGTTGCGAGGCCTGTCAGGGCGATGGACTCAAGCGCATCGAAATGAATTTCTTGCCCGATGTTTACGTCACGTGCGATGTGTGCCACGCCCGTCGCTACAACAGCGAGACGCTGCAGGTGAAATACAAAGGCCATTCGATCGCTGACCTGTTGGAGGCAACCGTCGAGGACGCCATCCCGGTGCTAGAGAACATTCCTCAAATCCAGGCCAAGCTGAAGACGCTCCACGATGTCGGCTTGGGCTACATCCACCTCGGTCAGTCGTCGACAACTTTATCGGGCGGCGAAGCCCAGCGCATCAAGCTGGCACGTGAATTGAGCAAACGGCAAACGGGCCGGACGCTCTACATTCTCGATGAGCCGACCACCGGGCTTCACTTCGAAGACGTCAAGCGCCTGCTCGACGTGTTACAGCGCTTGGTCGATCTGGGCAATACTGTCATTGTGATCGAGCATCAGTTGGATGTCATAAAGTCGGCCGACTGGATCATCGACATGGGCCCCGAAGGCGGCGAAAAGGGCGGCAATGTTGTCGGCGTGGGCACACCCGAACAGATCTTGCGGTTCAAGAAGAGCCACACCGCGCACGCACTGGAGAAAGCGCTGAAAAACGGAAAGGTCGCATGAGCAAGTACGCTCAGCAGCCGCTCGATCTGAGCGGTCTCCATACCATTCCTATCCAAGCGCGCGGCGGCAAGGTCCGCATCGCCGATTTTGCGCAGCCTTACCGGGGCGGTGGCGTCACTGCATGGCTGAATTCACTCCCGCATATCCTCGCTGCCGATTCGTTGCGGGCTGTCGCTGAAGCGATTGCCATTGCACGCGATCGCAAGAAAATGATCCTGTGGGGTTTGGGCGGCCATGTCATCAAATGCGGTCTGGCGCCGGTTTTGATTGATCTGATGCAGCGCGGTTATGCGACTGCGTTCGCTCTGAACGGCGCCGCTGCCATTCACGACTTCGAGATCGCCATCGCTGGCCAGACCAGCGAAGATGTGGAAGCGGTGCTGCCTGATGGCCGCTTCGGTACCGCCGAAGAGACCGGCCGCGAAATGAACCGGGCACTCGAGAGCGACTCTGGATTTGGCGAAGCGCTCGGCCGTCATCTCGAAACGATCGCCGATTCCAGATACCGTAGCGCGAGCCTTCTCTCTGAGGCCTATCGCAATTCAACGCCTGTCACAGTCCATGTCGCTATCGGCACGGATACGCCGCACACTCATCCCAGCGCCTCGGGTGATGCCATCGGACGAGCCACCCATCATGACTTTCGCCTGCTTTGCTCATTAGTAACGGAGATGAATGATGGCGGCATCTATCTCAATGTAGGGTCCGCAGTCCTGCTGCCCGAAGTTTTCTTGAAGGCTGTCTCTGTGGTACGCAACCTGGGTAATCCGCTTGCGAATTTCACCACTGCGAACTTCGATTTCCTGCAACACTATCGGCCGCGAGTGAATGTGGTTGAGCGCCCGCATGCCCGCTCCGGCGGTCGCGGCTATTCGATAACCGGCCATCACGAGATCATGATCCCGCTGCTCGCCGCCGCGCTCATTGAGTCGCACGCATGACCCCGATCGATCCACAGCCGGAAAATCCCGCGCCGCCTGTCCCACCTCCTACCCCCCACTCCCCACCTCCATTCTGGGATTACGTAGACCTCGGCCTCTTCATCTCACTCTGCTTTCCGTCGCTGCTGATTTCTATTCTTCTGCTTCGTGCTCTCTCTGGCGTTATCCCGTATGGCAAACCATTCCAGGGATTGCTGGCTCAGTTCATCTGGTATGCCCTCGCGTTTGGCTCCTTGTATGCCCTGCTTCGCCTGCGTTACAGGCAACCATTCTGGCGTTCGCTGGGATGGAAGATGCTGCCCTTCTCGACTACCGCGATGTGCTTCATAGCCGGCCCTTTCCTCGCCGTCACCATTGGGTACCTCGGCTACATGTTGCGAACTCCCGAAATTTCCCTTCCGTTTCAGCAAATGCTGGACAACCGTCCCACTGTGCTTCTATTCTCGATATTCGTTGTGATCCTTGGTCCATTGTGCGAAGAGTTGGCGTTCCGTGGTTTTCTGCTTCCTCTGTTCGTTCGCTCGCTCGGCGCCGCGGCCGGCATCATAGTTACCGGCTTGCTCTTCGGCTGCTTGCACGCGCCTGAATACTCCTGGTCATGGCGGCACGTTTTGCTAGTTTCCGTGGCTGGATGCGTGTTCGGGTGGGTGCGCCACCAAACCGGCTCGACGGCCGCTGCTACCTATATGCATTCGACTTACAACCTCACTCAGTTCGCCGCCTTCGTGGCGCAATCCAGAACTATATGATTGAAACCATCCAGTGGACTGACGCGGGTGTGGTCATGATCGACCAGACCAGGCTGCCTCGCGAAGAATCCTATGTCACTTGCACGGATTACATTCAAGTCGCCGAGGCCATCCGGTCCATGGTGATTCGGGGTGCACCCGCGATCGGCGTGGCCGCCGCCATGGGAATCGCGCTAGGCATGCGGCATGCCCAAAGCGCCGCCGAATTCGACAACATCTGCGAGACCATTGCACGCACCCGTCCCACCGCCGTCAATCTGTTTTGGGCCATCGAGCGAATGCGCCGCCGTTATTCGGAATTGCGCGGCCGGCCGATCGATGAAATCCGAAGCTTATTGATAACCGAAGCCCAACAGATTCGGCTGGAAGACATCGCCATCAACGAATGCATTGGCCGGAACGGAGCAGCTCTTATCCCCGACGGCAAGACGGTCCTCACCCACTGCAACGCCGGCGCATTGGCAACCGCTGGCTATGGAACCGCGCTCGGAGTTATTCGGGCGGCGGTAGCGTCCGGAAAAAAGATCGACGTCTTCGCCGACGAGACGCGTCCGTTTCTGCAAGGCGCGCGACTGACGGTGTGGGAACTGCAGCACGACCACATTCCCGCGACGCTGATCACCGATAACATGGCGGGACACTTCCTGCATTCCGGCCGCATCGGTTGCGTCGTGGTGGGCGCCGATCGCATCGCTGCCAATGGAGACGTCGCCAATAAAATCGGCACTTACTCCGTCGCGGTGCTGGCCAAGGAGAACGGCGTACCATTTTACGTTGCCGCGCCAATTTCTACTTTGGATTTGACCCTCGGCTCGGGCGACCAGATTCCCATCGAGCAGCGTGCCGCATCCGAGGTGACGCACGTGCATGGCGTTCCCGTGGCGCCCGACGGTACCGTGGTCGAGAATCCGGCTTTTGATGTGACACCCAACCGCTATGTGAGTGCCATCGTGACGGAGCGCGGCGTGGCACGGGCGCCCTACACGGAATCGCTGCGAAAGCTGGTAAGTTAATTCCATGATCCGATCTGTTCTCTTTCTTGCCCTGTTGATTGCCGGCAGCCTGCTGGGCTCCGGTGAACTTTCCAACCGCCGCGCGCCGGGCTTTGCTCTCCCGGACCCGGACTATCAACACTTCTACGATCTGCAGGATTACCGCGGCAAGGTGGTGCTGATCGACATCATGTCTACAACTTGTCCGCATTGCTTGCTGCTTTCTTCGACGCTCGAGAGAGTGAAGGAGAAGTACGGAGACCAGGTACAGATCTTGTCAGTAGTCTTGCCGCCCGACAATCAGGGCACCATTGCTAAATTCCGGGCCGTAAACAAGATCACGGTGCCGATCATCTGCGACATGGGGCAGATGACCATTTCGTACTTGAATGCCCGCCCGGGTATGAGCAAAATCGATGTCCCGCACCTGTTCATCATCGACAAGGCAGGCATCATCCGCAATGATTTTAACTACAACGATCAGGACAGGGCGGTGTTCGAAGGTCCCGGCTTGTTCCCGCAGATCGACAAACTCTTGAAGTAAGCCCGCCCGCTACTGCGGAATCGCAGCCACGACTGGGATGGTCACGATATTACTCGTGAAGACGTTCTGAGCCATGTACACCTGCGTGTTCGGATTGGTGGTCAACGAGGTGCTGAGTTGGATTTGGACCTCGTAGACACCCAGCATCCCGGGCTTCAATCCCGAGCTCAGGACGTTCGCGGTGCTGCCGCCGGCCTGAACGTTATCCACCGGCGCGAGCGCAACATTAGGCCCTCCATTATAAATTTGCCCGGTGTTGTTGGGAAACGATCCATCGGGCGCCTGCGTGAGGCCCACGCCGGTCGCGTACAACGAAATTACCTCGCCCGGCACTGCGGGATTATCTGGAGTTACCGGAGTGCCCGCCACGCTCGCGCAGCAGGTGGATTGGTTCAACGCCGTCATAACGAGCGATGCGCTGGAGTTGGTGCTGGCCGCGATCGCGATCCCGTTGCCATCCGGCCCCGGTACTTTGGCGGTGAGGACGATACGCGTGAATTGTCCCGCTGCGGAGGCAGTCACCTTTTCATCGGGGTTGGAGTCGATGTTTGCGACCAGAGCGTCGCGAATGGTCTGCAAAGAGTCGCCATCTTGGATCGTGTAGGTGTAGTTGCGATCTTCGATCGTCACCGTGGCTATGTCGCCAGCATGGATCGTTCCATCCACGGAGACCAGTGCAATGGCATTGCTGCTGGCATGGAAGGCCATGGCCGGCCGTGGATCCGATCCTCCCAGAGCGAGTATTCCGGGATTCTCCGGTACGACGGGGATCGCAACTGCCGTGGTCGTGGTCACGCTGCCGTCGCTGTGCACAGTCCGGACGTAAGCGCTGGATCCGTTGGCATCGTTCACTTCGAAGGGAAGCTGCGCGTTGATTTGCGTTGACGATACGTAGATCAACGGAGCTCGTATTCCATCGATGTAGAGTTCCACGCCGCCTAAGCGGCTGGGATAGCTTCCGTTCGCGTCGGGAGTGGCCTTGACCGCTGCGTCAGCCAAATTCGTGCCCGTGATGGTGATCAATGTTCCAGGTGCAAGTTCGGTAGCATCGGCGCCTCCGCTCAGAGTCCCGCCCGAAGACGTCACCGCAATCGTGGCATTGGTGGAGGTCGCAACGGCGACCGTGATCGAGTTGCCCGCCGCGCCGCCCGTCTTAGCGCTCATGATGAGCTGACTGAAGCCAGGATTGGGTCTCGCCAGTACATTCGGATCGGGCGTGGTTCCGTTCTTACCATTAATCAAATCAACAAAGTCCTGAATAATGCTAAGCAGAGTGTCACCAGCCACGACCGTGTGTGTATAGGCAGTCCCGTTGATGGTGATGGTCGCCGTGTCCTTGGCGGTGATTGTGCCGGAAAAATTCACGGCTCCGACCGCATAGGTAGTCAGACTAAAAGCATTGGTGATGCCGTTGATCGGAATATTTGGTGCCCCGACTGTGAACGCCAGTACCCGCCGATCAAAAGGATCCGTGACATAAAGATTGGTGCCGTCCCACGCGAGCGAGAGTGGGGTCCGAATAGTACCCGGGCTGGACCGCAGGACATTGCTGTCCAGGCGGAACGTGTCCGTGCTGTCGCTAACTTGATCGGTGAACTCATCGGGCTGGCCGAGAATCTCGTCGGCAGGCTGGCCATTTTGCGTCGGAATGCTGTTGTACACCAGAATCCGATCATTCCCTCCGTCCGCGATAAACAAGTGCCTGCCGTCCGACAACGCGAATCGTGGGAAGCTCAACGTGCTCGCGCAACGCAAAGGATAGGTCGGGTTATTGGCGAGATCCTTGCCGGTCGACACCGTGCACATGACGGGAGTCTCTTTGTTAGTAGTGTCGGTGGCCGAGGTCGCTGGTGTCCCGGTGAACGCGTTATTGGGAACCGACGACGTCATATCGGGCTGTCCCACTTCTAGATCGGCGGGTTGCTGCGTCTGGGTGGGAATAGAGTTCCAGATCAATACGCGGTTGTGGCCCAGGTCCGTTACGAACAGCCGCTGGCCATCCGAAGTCACCGACACAGGTGAGAACAGATTGTTCGCCAGTGCGGGGGTATCGCTGACAGTAGAAGCGGGCGCCGTATTGAAGTTCGCTTCGCCCAGAACAACGTCGGCCGCTTGGTTGTTCGAGTTCGGGATGTTGTTCCAGATCATCACGCGATGGTTTTGCGTGTCGGCGACGAAGAGGCGGTTTCCTTGGATCCAGACTCCTTGGGGCCCACGGAACGACTTGTTGTCGAGTCCTACTTTCCCGGTCTTGAAGTCGGGCTGGCCCAGAACCAGATCCGCAGGCTGGCCAACCACCGTGGGAATGGACTTCCAGAGCAGTACCCGGTTGTTGTCGGTGTCGGCTACAGCCAGGATTTGGCCGTCAGTTGCGATCCCGGTGGGCGTACGCAAACCGGCTTGCGTCAAATTAACGTCCATGTGCGTGAAGTCAGGCTGCCCTAGCACGAGATTCGCAGCGCCGCCGTTCGAACCACCCACGCAAACGGCACAGCGCTGGCCTTGTTGGGGAATAGGGCTGGCCGGATCCAGATTGTACTGCGAGATGTTCTGGAAGATGAGCACCCGATTCAGGACCGGGTCGGCCTGGACGTGATTGGAGTCGACGACGAACAGCGTGTTGTTGGCATACGCCACACCGCCCACAGCGCCCACCTGAGTAGCCGAAGGATTACCCGTGTCTTGCGAGGTGAAGGTTTGCTGGCCGATAGTAATCCGGGCGGCCTGCCCCGTCAGAAAGTCCGCGGCGAAGGTCACCACCGACGACAACAGAAAAATGCTGAGATGCTTCATGACACTGAATTGTGCGGGTATGCCCTAGTATATCAATCTGTGGACGGTCCCCAACAGTTTCGCGTTCCTAGTTTGTAATTCCTTGAAGTTTCGCGCCGCCAGCCTGTTGAAAAAATCGCCGCGTGTGGAAAAAATCGCTACAGTGTGAATCTCCTGCCACAACTTTCAATCTTCCGGTCTCAGGATCTCACCCCAAACCACCTGATAAGCCTCCACTTCGTTTTCCAGATTCCTGCTGCAGCGGATAAACACCAGTGTATTTACACGTAGGTTGCCAGCCTCGGCCGACTGCCCCTCGTCTGAATAGCGCGTGTCCGCACGCAGGTGAATGGTCTGGTACTCGCCAGTGCGCGACTTCAGAGTTAAGACATTCGATCCGACGCCCCTCACCAAACCACTCAAGGTCATGTTGCCGCGCGGACCGAATACCTCGAAGGGACGGTTGGACGCCTTGGCGCGTGGTCGAACGCCCGGCACGACGGGAGCACGTAGCGGGTCGAAAACATGGACTAGCCTTGCATAGCAGACCATCGAATCGTTCCTGTAATCAGAAACTATTTCCAGGCGGTCACCCTTCTCGGCGCCCGCTATCGTTATATACCGCTTATCCCGCTCGATATAAGTTTTGTCGTCATAGGTACAGGAGTAAATGCGATTCCCGGCAGACTGAAAAACAAACTGCCCGCTGCGCGGCGTGCCGGTCCAGCTCAAAAAATCGCCTTTGAGAAAGCCGGCCGGCGCGTTCTCTTGAGCCCAAACTGGAGCCATCCCCAGCACGATCCCGAAGCTGGCCTTCACCCACCACATGCCGCTATTCTAGCGTAGTAAAGGATGTGGACCGCAGATGCTACAATGAGTTTCTTCTCTTGTCATCCCCGGGGATTCGTTTGGAAAACACGGACAACTTAACGGAGGCGGCGGGCCGCTGGTTTCTCCGCTCGGGAATTCAGGAGCCCAACGGCGGCGTGGCCCGGTATTACCGTTCTGACATCCATCAAAACGCTCCCGTCTCTACCGAAATCACCGGCTATGCAGTCAGTGCGTTACTGTTCTTCCATGGGCGCACAGGAAACGCCGAGTATCTAAGTGCAGCGCTGCAGGCGGCGAGATTTCTGACGTGCACGGCCTGGGACGCGACGCTGCAAACTTTTCCCTTCGAGCACTCCGCCAACGGCGACCGTAGACGGGCGCTGGCATATTTTTTTGATTGCGGCGTAATCGTCCGAGGACTACTGGCTGCCTGGCGTGTGTCCAAAGAGTCTGAATTCCTGCACACCGCCATCGCCGCGGGGCGGGCCATGCTGAAGGATTTTCAGGTGAGAGATGCTATCCATCCGATCCTCGCGTTGCCCGCTAAAGAGCCGCTGGCTTACGAACCGCGCTGGTCGGCGTCTCCGGGCTGTTACCAACTGAAGTCCGCCATGGCTTGGCAGGAGCTCTTCGAAGCCACCGGCGAGATGGATTTCTTTCGGGCTTATGAATCGGCTGTGACCGCTGCCCTGGCAAGTGATTACGATTTTCTGCCGGGCGAAACGAACCGGGAGAGGGTGATGGACCGTCTGCATGCCTATGCCTATTTCCTGGAAGGCCTGACGCCGATGCTCCACCGTTCCGATTGCGCGCACGCTTTTCGGGAGGGGATCGATCGCCTGGCCGCTTATCTCGACGAGATCGCTCCGCTATTCGCCCGATCCGATGTTTACGCGCAACTCCTTCGGGTGCGGTTGCTAGGCGAAGCTTCCGGCGTGGTCCCGCTCGATCAGGCCGTCGCTGCGCGAGAGGCTGGCCAGGCGGCGGCGTTTCAAATCACATCCCCAGATGTTCGTATCGCGGGAGGATTTTTATTCGGAAAGAAGTGCGGCCAACCGATGCCGTTCGCGAATCCCGTCTCCACCGCATTCTGCGTCCAGGCGCTGGCTTGGTGGGATGATCGCAAGAACAACGCACTCCAGGCTCGCCGGCAGCTTTTGATTTGAGCCAGGCCTTGCCGGAGACGATCAAAGTACTTTTTGCCTCCGGGTCCGAAGACTTGATTCCGACTGCCATCGAGCACATGCAGAAGCTCTTTCCCGAGCTTCCCCTGGTGGTGGTTTCCGAATTTTCAATAGCCGGCGCACGCTGGATACCCTATCCGCTAGCACGCGGCTTCTGGGAGAACCTCGCCCTCTTCCGCTGGCATTTTCGTGACAAACGCATTCGGCTCTGTGCTGTGATTCTGCAACCGCGGATGCCGTATTGGCGGATGCGGTTAATCGCCTTTGCGCTTTCACCTTGGAACTTTCTGGCGTTCAACGAGGCGTTCGGCCATTTCATGCTGCGGCCGAAAACGTTGGGCACGATCGCGAAGCACCTGGCGTGGAGAACGCGCAATTTCTTCGTATGGGAATTCTCGCCGGGCGGCTGGACTTATACGTGGTTGTGGCGGCTGGCTCATCCGAAGGCGCTGTGGCGGCCATCGCATGTCCTGCTGGCGAAGATTGCCGGATTGGTAACCGCGGGGCTCAAGGCTACAATTCCGGATCGCGCGCCAGTGCCCTACTTCTCCGAAGCGCGGCCCCGCGGCATATCGGTAGTCATCCCGTCGCGCAACGGCAGGGAACTGCTCACTGACCTGTTGCCGAAAGTGGTCGGCCAGATCGAGCGCATGAGCGGCGAGATCATCGTCGTCGACAACGGCTCCGATGATCAGACCGATGATTTTCTGCGCCGCTGGTATCACAACGTCGAACTGGTGCAAAGCGGCGCTCCATTGTCGTTTGCGCGAGCCGTCAACGCCGGCCTTCGAAAATCGCGCTACTCGCACGTCTGTCTCCTCAACAACGATATGGCGATTGGGGAGGGATTCTTTGACGCGTTATTGGCGTCGTTCGATAAGGTCCCCGATCTTTTCTGCGCTACCGCGCAGATTTTCTTTCCAGAAGGCGTGCGGCGCGAGGAAACGGGCAAGGCGGTCATGCCTTTCGTTTCGGACCGCAAACCAGCCGATTTTCCGGTGCGATGTGAACTCCCATTCCCAGGTGAGGATTTGAGCTACGTTCTCTATGGGAGCGGTGGGTGCTCGCTGTTCGACGCCGGCAAGCTCCTTGCACTCGGTGGACTCGATGAAGTCTACGAGCCGGCTTACGTCGAGGATCTCGATCTCGGATTTCGCGCCTGGCAGAAGGGTTGGCCGTCGGTCTTCGTGGCCGCCGCGCAGGTGATTCATAAGCATCGGGCGACAACTTCCCGCTACTATTCGCGTGAGTTTCTGGATCGAACTCTGGAGTTGAACTATCTCCGGTTTCTGGCGGGCGCGATCGACGATCCGCGGCTTTTTCGATGCTTATGGCGCGAAGCGGTGCGGCGCTTGAATCTGGCGAGCGTTTCGCACACGCCAAGTCCGGCGGCAGTTGGAGCTCTGGCCGAGTCCTGGCGCGCGCCATTCTGGTGGCGGCGGCGCGAAGCAGCAGCCCTGGATGACGGTCACATTTTGGCGATCGGCAGCGGCGCGGTATCCATCGTACCGGGCTCTGCACTGCGCCACAGGCCCGTTGTGGTGATTGCTACACCGTACCTGCCGTTTCCCTTGGCGCATGGCGGGGCGGTCCGAATGTTCAACCTGATGCGACGCGCAGCACAGGACTTCGATCACGTGCTGGTTTCGTTCGCCGGGGAAGTGCGTGAAGTGCCTGCCGAGCTTCGGGAGATTTGCTGCGAAATCGTCCTGGTGAGACGCTCGGGAAGCCATCTGCTGCCGTCCACCGATCGCCCCGATGTAGTCGAAGAGTTCGATTCTCCCGCGTTTCACGCCGCACTCCGCCAGACGATTCGCAAGTGGAAGCCCGGCGTGGTGCAGCTCGAGTTCACCCAGATGGCGCAGTACGCCGGGGATTGCGCACCCGCCAAGACCATCCTGGTGGAGCACGACGTCACGCTCGACCTGTATCAGCAGCTTCTGGAACAAGGCGACGACTGGGAGCTCCGCCATCAACTTGAGCGCTGGATTCCCTTTGAAATCGCCGCTTGGAGCATCGTCGACCGTGTCGTGACGATGTCGGAGAAGGACCGCGGCCTGGCGCTACGCGAAGGTGTGTCCACAACGCGTGCCATCACGCTTCCCAATGGCGTCGATCTGGAGCGTTTCGTGCCGGCCACCAATACCTCCGACCCGCGCCGCCTGCTCTTCATTGGATCGTTCGCGCATCTGCCCAATGTGCTGGCAGTGGACTTCTTCCTGCGGGAAGTCTGGCCGCAGCTTCAAGCACTGGGCATCACCCTGCACATCATCGCGGGCGCACGGCCGCAATATTATCTGGATCGTTACCAGGATCGCGTTCTAATCGATCTGAAACTGCCGGGCCTGGAAGTAGAGGACTTCGTGGCGGATGTCCGTCCAGCCTATCAGCGCGCCGCCATCGTCATAGCGCCATTGTTGGCCTCCGCAGGAACCAACATCAAGATCATGGAAGCCATGGGCATGGGCAAAGCTATCGTCAGCACGCCGGCTGGGGTTAACGGCCTCGATCTCCAAGCCGGCAAGGAAGTAATTATAGCCAGCACGGGGGCCCAGATGGCTCAAGCGATTCGCGATTTGCTCGATAATCCGGCTAAGCGTGAGTCCATCGAGCGACAAGCGCGCATGACCGTGGAGCGAAGGTTCGACTGGGACGTGATCGCGGCCCAACAGAAGCGGATGTATGAAGAATTGATCCGCAGCTGAGTTGCCCGGCTATCCAAGCCGGGTCGCAAAGACCGCGTAGTCCAGGCTTCCGAAGAAGTCCTTGCGAAACGCTTCCGGCAATTCCGCCAGCGACGGCATAGCCTCGACGGCCGGATATAACCGCTCCACTTCGATTCGCCCGAAACCGGCCTCTTCGAGATAGAAGCTCATGAGCGCTGGTGGAATGGGGTGACGGTGCGTGGGGTCGATGT
>Ga0207700_10001391_pt1 | contig 13757 bp, 10 predicted proteins | sample LARL82metaG_FD_184348 | JGI IMG/M metagenome (GOLD analysis project Ga0207700, IMG submission 184348) | Corn, switchgrass and miscanthus rhizosphere microbial communities from Kellogg Biological Station, Michigan, USA - LAR L8-2 metaG... | ecosystem: Host-associated > Plants > Roots >...
GATCGTGGTCGAAACGTCGAAAGGATCATTCGCCGCGAGAGCGCTCATCAATTGCGCCGGGTTGTTCAGCGACCGCATCAGCCGCATGGCAGGAGATGATCCCGGTGTCATGATCATTCCATTCCGCGGAGAGTACTACGACCTTATTCCAGAGCGCGCTTCCCTGGTGCGGAATTTGATCTATCCTGTGCCCGATCCGCAGTTCCCGTTTCTCGGCGTGCATTTTACCCGCCGCATCACCGGCAAAGTCGATGCCGGTCCAAATGCTGTGCTTGCCCTGGCGCGCGAAGGTTACCGACACTCCGACATCAATGTGCGCGACTTGGCAGGCTCGCTCACGTTTCCCGGCTTCTGGCTCATGGCCCGAAAGCACTGGCGGAATGCGATTGACGAGTGGCATCGCTCGCTTTCGAAATCAGCGTTTGTGCATGCTTTGCAGCGTCTGCTGCCCGAGGTCAGTGAGAACGATCTGGTTCCCGGCGGCTCTGGCGTTCGCGCGCAGGCGCTCAAGCCCGACGGCGCATTGGTGGATGATTTCCAATTCGTACCTTCGAACAAGGTGCTGCACGTCCTCAACGTTCCCTCGCCGGCGGCCACTGCGTCGTTGAGTATTGGCAAGGCCATTGTAGATACCGCCGCAGAGAGTCTCGGCCTCGCGTAAATCCGTTCATTTGCCAGCACCTAGAAGAAAAATCAATTTGTGGTAATCGAAAACACGTTCGATTGCCCGCCGGCCTGCGTGCTAGTGTGTTTTTCTGACCTGCGCCGCATTTGAGAATGATCCCGCGGCGGCTTGGAGGTGGAGAATGAGAGCCTGCCTCAACACCCAATGCATCGGGTTTAGCCACATCGTGTACTCGGTCGCGACCCGTTGCCCATTCTGCCGCTGGGATTTGAAGCCCGTTCTTCCCGCGAGCGAGAGTGCGCCTTCGCCGAAGCCCGATGGTCGTGCTGCTTCTACGGCCCGTTAACTGCGGCCGCGCGCACGCTCACCTTCCGATATCTTCATTCCACAAATCTGCGTGCGCGGCGATGAATTCGCGCATCATCTGAACGCATTCCGCATCGTCAAGCACGACAACATTAACTCCGTGCTGGCGGAACAGGTCTTCCGCTCCCATGAAGTTTCGATTCTCACCAATGATGACGCGCGGAATGCGGTAGAGCAACGCGGTGCCAGTACACATGATGCAGGGGCTAAGCGTGCTGACCAGTGTCAGTTCCTCCCAGTCGCGCCGCCGACCCGCATTGCGAAGACATACCGTTTCAGCGTGGGCAGTCGGATCACCAGTCTGAACGCGCAGATTGTGACCGCGAGCTATGATCTCTCCGCCCTGGCCGGCCAGCACCGAACCGATAGGCAGGCCGCCCTCGCGCAATCCAGCCTTCGCCTCTTCGAGGGCCGCCTGCAATAACGCCTGATCATCCATGGTGTTTCCTTCCTTAGCGCAGTCGGTAACGCTGCAATTTGCCGGTCGCGGTCTTTGGAAGCTCTTCAAAGAATTCAATCCGGTGCGGCCGCTTGAAGACGGGCAGTCGGCCCAGAACGAATCGCTGCAACTCGGCCGCGACTTCGTCCGTCCCAGTTCTGCCGTCTCGCAACACCACGCAAGCCACTGTCTTCACGAGCCCTTCTTCATCCTTCCGCCCAACGACCGCAGCTTCCTGTACCGCCGGATGTTCGAGAAGTTGGTTCTCGATTTCAACCGGGCTGACCCAAACGCCGCTGACTTTTAGCATGTCGTCAGAGCGCCCGGCATACCAGAAATATCCGTCGGCATCCTGATAGTAGCGGTCACCGGTGCGCAGCCAGTGGCCGTCGATCGTGTCTTTGGATCTCTCGTGCTGGTTCCAATAACGCTCGCAGGCCGCGTCGGTCTTTACGATCAGGTCGCCCATTTCGCCCCGTGGCACGGGCTGATGATTTTCGTCTACGATGCGGGCTTCAAATCCGGGGATGACGGTGCCGCTGGACCCGGGCTTTACGGCACCCGGGCGGTTCGCAATGAACATATGGAGTGCTTCGGTGGATCCGATGGCATCGAGAATTTCAACTCCGAAGCGTTCTTTGAAGCGGTGAAAGATCGTCGCGGGCAGACACTCACCCGCGGAGACCGCATGACGAACCGAAGAAAAATCGGCGGAATGCTCTCCTTCTGGTGGATGACTTAACAACTTGGCGTAGTTGGATGGCACAGAGAAAAACAGAGTCGGGCGAAAACGAGCGACGACATCAAAAACGGATTCCGGTTTGGGAGGCCCGGGCAGCAGTATGCTCGTCGCCCCAACGGCCAATGAGAAATAGAGACCGTTGCCCAGTCCGTAGGCGAAGAAGAGTTTGGCTACGCTAAAGAGTCGGTCGTCTTCTGTGATCTTGAGAATCGCCTTGGCATATCGTTCCGCGCACACAACCATGTCGTGCTGCAAATGCACGCAGGCCTTCGGACGCCCGGTGCTTCCTGAAGAATAGAGCCAGAAGGCGGCATCATCTTTACTCGTGCGCGATGCTTCGAGATCCGTGGAACTACCGCGAATCCAGCTATCAAACGATTGTGCGCCGGTTCCATCCGCATTGCCGACGACGACAATCTTCTCAACCGAATGGAGCGTTCCGGCGCTCAGCGAGGGCAAGAGAGAGAATAGAGAATCGCTGACAATCACCACGCGCGCCCGCGAATTGTTAAGCATGTATTCGTAATCGGCCGGCTTCAGCAGAGTATTTACGGGAACGGGCACGGCACCAATCTTGATCGCGCCGAAAAAGCAGGCCGCGAACTCCGGAGTGTCGAGCAACAGCAGCAAGACTCGTTCCTCGATCCGAACGCCTAACCGCTTCAGCGCATTGCCCACCCGATTGATCGACTCCAACAACTCACGGTAGGTAACCCTTCGATCTCCGCATTCAATCGCGACCTTCTCGCCACGGCCTTCATCCATGTGGCGGTCGATGAAATACGAGGCCGCATTAAATTCTTCAGGCAAGAACGGAAAGTGGATCGTCATAGACAGGTTTTGCGGGATATGACCCAAGTCCAGCGGCCGCAGCAGACATCATCCAACCTAAGCAACATGCAAAGCAACTAATACGCGCTTAGTGCCTCGACGGCCCCTTATGGCTGCGCGCTTGGGGCTCGTACCAGGCCGATGCCAATGGATACTCAAGCGGCTCCGTCGAAAGCACGAGGCCCGACTCCACAGTCTGGTCCGGACAAGCCGCGCCCCCGCGGCCCAGTTGCTCTGCTCTTCCGAAAGCTCGGTCCTGGCCTGATCACGGGCGCCTCGGATGATGATCCCAGCGGGATCGGCACCTACTCCCAGGTGGGGGCGCAGTTCGGATATGCGCTGCTCTGGACGATGGTTTTCTCGTATCCTCTGATGACGGCGATTCAGGAGATCAGCGCGCGCATCGGCCGGGTCACGGGAGTCGGCATCGGAGGCAATCTGCGCAAGAACTATCCCATGCCCCTTCTTTATCTTGTGGTGTTCGCTGTATCGGTTGCCAACGTTTTCAATCTGGGCGCGGATATCGGGGCGATGGGATCGGCCGCGCAACTCATCCTGCCGGGCAATATTGCATTCTTCATCGTGATCTTTGGCGTCGGATCGCTCGCAGGAATTCTCCTGGTCCCATATTCGACGTATGCAAAATATCTCAAGTGGCTCACCATTTCTCTGTTTGCGTATGTGGGCGTCGTATTTTTTACGCGCGTCTCATGGCCCGAGGTAGTTCGAGCCACTCTGCTGCCGCATATCCAGCTGACGCGTCAATTCTTGACCGCCTTCATCGCGGTTCTGGGCACAACGATCAGTCCGTACTTGTTTTTTTGGCAGGCCTCGCAGGAAGTCGAAGAAGTCCACCACAATCACGGCGAGAAGGCGCTCAAGCACGCGCCGGCTCAGGCGCCCGCACAGCTGCAGCGCATCCGCATCGACACGTATGTTGGCATGGCATTCTCCAACGCGGTTGCATTCTTCATTATTTTGACCGCGGCCGCCACGCTGCATGCTCACGGCATCACCGAGATCTCGACGTCCGCCGAAGCGGCCAAGGCCCTAGAGCCTCTCGCTGGACGCTTTGCCTTCCTGCTTTTTGTTTGCGGCATCGTAGGAACGGGAATGCTCGCGGTGCCGGTGCTCGCGGCGTCCGCGTGCTACGGGATTGGCGAGGCTCGTCACTGGAAGAGCAGCCTTGAGCGGAAGCCGCGCGAGGCGATCCGATTTTATGCCGCGATCGCGGTGGCGACACTGATCGGACTCGGGCTGAACTTCCTCCACATCGATCCGGTGAAGGCCCTTTTCTGGGCCGCCATTTTGAACGGGATTGTCGCCGCGCCATTGATGGCGATCATCATGATCATGGCGTCGAGCCCGAAAGTCATGGGAAAGCTGGTAATTTCCCCGTACTTAAAAGCCATGGGATGGCTCGCGACGGCCGTGATGTTCTGTGCTTGTGTCGGGCTGTTCTTCACCTGGAAATAGGCGGAGGCGGGGCGGAGAGACTGATCCGAGTGAAACCAGGAAATCGTGGTGCGAAAGGGGGGACTCGAACCCCCACGGTTTTACCCGCCAGATCCTAAGTCTGGTGCGTCTGCCAATTCCGCCACTTTCGCAAGGTCGGGAACAATAGTTTACTGCCTTTGATCGCGGCGGGGAAGCGCCGCCGGGCGACGCTAGGCGACGCAATTCAGCCCGCATCCCGTCTCTACCGCGTCAGCTCCGCGATCTGCACATGATACGGCTCCAGCAGCGCGCCGGTTGCATGATCGACACTTGCCACGGCGATCTGATAACTGACTTCCGCCTGCAACAGGCTCAATTCAGCATTCGCCAGTTCGGTTTGCGCTTCCAGTACAAAAAAGATTGTCTGGGAGCCTAGTTCATATTTGCGCTGTTCGGCGGCGAGGGTCTTCTTCGCGAGATCCAGCGATTCCTTGCCGGCGGCGATGCTTAATTTTGCCTGTTCCAGTAGGTGCACCGAGTTGCTAACGTCAAGCATCACCTGCTCGCGGGTTTGGCGCTCCGTGTACAGATCGCTGCGACGCGATACCAGCGCGTTCCCCATCTCGGCCTTCGCGGCGCGATTCTTCAGCGGCAGCGTCAACGATAACTGCGCGTAGTATGTGGGATAGGTGAAACCAAAAAGCTGGTTCATCGACGAACTTGTCTGTTTCACTCCCGCGTCGGTGAACTGTGTGCCTCCTAGTCCGTTACTGGCATAAGCGCCGGTCAGGTCCAGTTGGGGCAGCAGATGGTTGTGCGCCAGACGGATGCTGGTTTGATCGCGGGATAGAGCGGCGTGGACCGCGTCTAACTCCGGCCGCTTCGTCAGCGCCTGCTGCAACGCCGTGGCCGTATCGGTCGTGCGCAGTTCTCCCTCCGGTTCGGGCTTTTCCGTCAGTTCAAGATCGAGGGCCTGTACATTGGGATCCTGGTCTGCGCCAATCGCCATGCGCAACGCATCTTCCGCCTGTTTCAGCGCGTATTCACTTTGAATGACTTGCACGCGTCGCGATGCCACCTGCGACTCGGAGCGGTAAATATCCAGCGGCGGGAGAGCGCCTAGCTCCAGGGCGCGCTTATCGTGCTTGTAAGTTGCTTCGGCGGCCTCCATCGAACGCTGGGCCACCTCCAGATTTCCGCGCGCTTCCACCACGGCCCAATACTGGCCTACCGCTTGCAGAACATTGTTGCTGACTTGCGCAGCAAAGGTGGCGCGTGACACGTCTACATTGCGCCGTGCGATCACCAACGGAGCTTGATTCGCAAACCGCCATCCATTCTTGAGCAACGGTTGCGTGATCTGAAAATTGAGAAGTGAAGTAATGTACGGGTTATAGAGATAGAACGAGTTGTTGGTGTAATTATTATTGCTGCCAAGGCCCGCCTGAATGTTGGTCCCGGTGGCAAATGTTTCTGAATAGGTAAACTGGGCAATCTGGGTAGTGGAGATAAAGGTAGACGAAGCTCCGGTGCCTTGCAGTTGGCTGAATGGTGCGGAACTCGAACTGTTCACGTTGTAGAAAGTCGTAATCACAGGGTCAAACGGCTGGTGCGCGCCTAACAGGGTGAATTTCGCCGAGTCAATCTGCGTCTCCTGCACTCTCACCATGCTGTTGTTTTCCAGCGCCAGCACAATCGCATCGCGCAGAGCGAGCCGCAGTTTTCCTTCGGCGACGTAGTTGCGCAAATGCTCCGGCGCCGCCAGTTGGTCAGAGCGTACCTGCGGCGTGGCAAAATCGCGATAGCTCTCGTGTTGCTGTCCCCAGCACGGCAACGAAAAGATCAGCAGAAGGGAAGCGAGAAGCCGCAGGCAAGAATATTTCATTCTTCATTTCCTCCAGGATGTTCTGGTTCGTGCCGTGAAGCTAGAAGCTGATTGCTGCGCAACTTATTCCCAGCGAATTGCTTCCACCGGGTCGAGGCGCGCGGCTTTGACCGCGGGATAAATGCCGAAAACCAAACCCACTGAAATCGAGACAATGAACGCGAGCAGGATGGAACTCAGCGTGACAATCGTCGACCACCCGGCCAGCAAAGCGATCAAGCGCGACATTACGAAGCCGAACAGGATGCCGAACGTTCCGCCGACAAATGAAATCAGCATTGCCTCCACTACGAATTGGCGAATGATGTCCGACTGTCTCGCGCCGACCGCGCGGCGCACGCCGATTTCACGGGTGCGCTCCAGAATGCTGGCCAGCATAATGTTCATGATGCCGATGCCGCCCACCAGCAGGGAAATGGAGGCAATCGCGACCATGACGGCGTTAAACAAGCGCTCCGTGCGCTTCTGCTCTGCGAGCAGCTCTGCGGGCACGATGACGCTGAAATCTCCGGCAGAGTGATGCGACGAATCCAGAATCGCCCGTACCACCTGGGCGACGGACGCCATGTCGGCGTTATCACGAATGTTCAGGTAGATACCGTCGATCTCGTCGCGCACATCGCTGTAGTTGTCCTCAAGACGCAGCAATGCGGAGTTCAGCGGGACATACATGATGTTGTTGAGATCCTGCGTGGGCACGCCCGCGACTTCCGTTTGCGAACTAAGTTGTGGCGAGGCCACGCCGATCACTCGAAACCAGGTTTCGTTCGCCTTTACGTACTGGCCAATCGGATCGGCCGACCCGAAAAGGCTTGAGCGTGCCGCGGCACCCAGCACCGCGACCGGCGCACCGCGAGTGTCTTCGTCGTCATTGAAGAACCTGCCTTGCAACACGTGTAATCCTGCGATCTGCAAGTAGTTTGGATTGACTCCGTACACGGTCGGCGGATCCTGTTGCGCTTTCGGAATCGTTTTCGTGAGGGTCATACGCTTTCTCGGCGTCGCCGCCACAATGTCATTCACATCGTCACGAATGACGCGGTAATCCTGAAATGACAGTCCCTCCGAGAGCTTGCGAACCTTCTGATGAGCCTGCCACTCGGTGGTTTCTTTCGCTTCGACAATCAGGTTGTGGACGCCCATCTGCTCAATCAGCGCCATCACTTTCTGCCGCGCGCCCGCGCCGATCGACAGCATGGAAACCACCGCGGCTACCCCGAAAATCATTCCCAGCATGGTGAGCAACGACCGCAACCGGTGCAGCAGCAAGTTCTGCAGCCCCAGTTGCATGTCGGGGAGCCACTGCTGGTAACCGCGGATGATGCGTATGTGGGGGGCGGACGCCGCCGTCACCATTAGGGGGTGCCTCCGCCGCCGGGTGCGGACGAAACGCCGGAATTAGCCGCTTTTCGCGGTGCTGTCGGATCGATCAAAGCGATTTCCGTGCCGGCGCCGATGCCTTCGATGGCAGCCCGGCTTTCATCTTCGGCTTGAATTTTCACTTCGCGCGGCTCAAAGTTACTTCCGTTGCGCACAAATAGGATGCGCTTGTCTTCTTTCAGGAATAACGCCTGGCGAGGCACGTAAAGCCCATCTTTTCGCGGATCACCATTGATGAAAATGTGGGCGGTCAGTCCCGGTCGCATCCGCGGGTCGGTGATCGACAGTTTAATGGTCACTTCGAACTTCGTGGTGGTGTCTTCGTCAAAGAATCTGCGGGTGTTGCTTCCGCCGACCATCTTCACGGTGCCGTGGAACGTGCTTCCGGGGAACGCATCAAGCTGAACGTCCACCGCCTGTCCTTCTTTTACATTATTGCGTTCGAGTTCTCCCACCTTGGCGCTCAGTTCCATTTCTTTGGGGTCGAGCACCTGCCCTACGGTTCGGCCAGGCTCCACTTGGTCGCCTTCGCGATACTCCGGCAGCGTCATCCCAGGGAAGCAGCAAAATCCACCCATCGCTCCCTCATTTTTTTCCAGTGCAACCAGGCCGTCCATCGGAGCGGTGACCCGCATCTTGTCGATGTTGGATTGCGCCTGCTCCATCGCAAGCTTCGCCTTGTTTCGTTTTTCTTCCGCCAGCGAAATCGTGGCCTGATTCGATACGCTGCGGGATTTGACGTCCTGCTCCAGTTCTGCGAGCACTCGTTTTGCCTGTTCCAGCGCGAGATCATTTTTTCGCGCATCGATGCTGCTGACAAGTTCGTTCTTTTGAACATCCAGTTCAGCACGCCGAACGTCGAATCGCGCCTTGAGCAACGCAACTTTGTCTTGCGCCGCCACAACGGATGCGTCTGCCCTCGCCTTGGTGATCTCCTGTTCGGCCTGGAGTAACTCCGAGCGATTCTGATCCAGTTTGAAATGTTGTTCGCTGGGATCGAACTCCATCACCAGGTCACCCTTCTTGACGACGGTTCCCGTATGCAGCAGATGCGTGATTTGCAGCGCGCCTCCGCCTATCGGCGGCGCCGTGAGCATTTCCGAATGGCTGGCTTTCAATTCGCCGGTGACGTACACCTTCATGTCGAGGTCGCCGCGCTTCACGCGAGTGGTAGGGATTTCGTTCGCGGTCGGCGCCGTCGAAGTCCGGCGCACCGCCGCAACCACGCCAACCACGGCGCAAAGAACAACCGCTATCACCGCCCACGTAATGGTACGTCTGCTTCTCATGTTGTCCGGACTATTCCTTCGCCGTGGGATCTCTCAGCGCCACTTGATCTCCGGCGCTAACGCCTTTGGCGACCAAAATCTTGTCCCCGCTTCTTCTGGCGACATCGACGGTTCGCTCCTCAAACTGCGTCCCGCGCCAAACGTACGCTACATTCTGGCCAGATCGCTGAAATATTGCCTGAGCAGGAATGGTGATTGCGTTTGCCACGCGGTCTACTAGCACGGTTACTTGTCCAGAGATGCCAGGCTTGATGCGTGGATCGGTTTGATCCAATGAAATCTCCAGGTTGAAGTTGCGCGTAATGGGCCAGCCGCTGGAAAAGTCCATGGTCGCGATGGAGCTGATCTGCTCAATGTGGCCGGTGAATTGACGGTCCGGAATCGCGTTCAGTTGCACGGTCACCGGCTGCTTCGCAGCGAGCCGGCCGCGTTCCGTTTCGTCGATTCGTGCCGAGATGCGCAGCGTCGTGGCATCTGGTAATTCAGCGATTGGGGCACCCGGCCAGGCGCGATCTCCCGGGTGGTACGTCGTCATGTTCGACCCAGACCAGTGCTGCAGCAGGCTGATAATTCCATTCGAGGGCGCGCGCAAAGTCATTTGCGACAGTGCGCGCTCGGCCCGCTGCACGTCAAATTGCGATTTCTTGCTGGCCTGTATCTTGCTTTCTACCGTTGCCTGATGAAGAGCCTGATCCGACTTCTGTTTTGTTTCTGCTTCCCGCAGCTTCTGCTCGGTATCCGCTAGCTTCAGCTTCGCTTCCTGTCCTTCGATCTTGGAGACAATCTCCTGCTTACTCGCCTCAAGTTTGGCGCCTTCCACGTCGTAACGCGCTTTCAGCAGAGCGGTTTTGTCTTCTTCTTCGGAGATCCGCGCCTGAGCGCGAGCTTGAGCGATTTCAGCTTCCGCCGACTTGAGAGCCGAGCGAAACTGCGCCAGATCCTGCTCCGTCTTCGTCTTGTCGAACTCAACTATCACGTCCCCGGCCTTCACTGGGGCGCCCTCAGCCGGGACTTTCACGATTTGCAAATCGCCAGCCTCTGCGGGTGCGCTGATGCTGACCGACTTCAGCGCTTTCACCTCGCCGCGGAATTGCGTTGAGTCGAGAAATTCGCCGCGCTTCACCTCGATGGTGGGAACGGTTGGCGTTCGCTTTCCCAGTCGGACCGCGCCCAACACAACGCCGCTCCCGGCCAGCAGGATGATCACGATGGCGAATACTTTGCGTTGCATCGAAAGTTGGCGGAAGCGCTTGATCATCACGAACCATTCCCCGGCGCAGCAGCCTGGACGAAATTCGATCCGGCGCTCTGCTTCGCGGTGTCGACATCGACCGCGGCGGAAAGATCGGGCATCAACTTGGGATCATTTCCCGCGATCGACACGATCACCACAAACGAGCGTAACTTGTTGGAAAAGTCTCCACCCTCGCCGATGGGCGAGAGTTGATCAATCTTGGCCTGAAACACCAGTTCCGGATACGCATCCAGGCGCACCTTCGCCGTCTGTCCCACCTGCAGGCTCGGGAAATCCTGTTGGTTCGCCAGCACACGCACTTGCATCGCCGAGGGATCCACAACCTGCATAAAGGGCACACCGGGACGCACTTGGTCGCCTTCCTGCACTTCTCCCATCGTCCCCTGCTTCCAGATCGTATTGAGCACGACCACGCCGTCGAGCGGCGACCGAATCTGCATCAGGTCGGCGTTGGCCTGGGCGTGCAACATGGTCTGCTGCGTGCGATCGCGTTGAATCTCCAAAATGCGGATAGCCGCCTGCGCCGCCTTGCGCTTCAAATCAAAAGTCTCACGGAGTTGTTCGAATGTGGCTTTCGCTTCGTCAAGGTTTTCCTGATTCTTCTCCGCATCGATGCGCGAAACGATTTCCGCCTTCTGCATTTCCAGTTCGGTCTTGCGAAGATTGTTTTCGGCCTGGCGCAGTTCGGTTTCATCTTTGGCGCGTGCCGCGCTCTCTTTGGCCTGTTCCTCCGCGACCTGGTCGACAAGCTTGGAGTATTCCGCCTGTTTGTCGACGAAATCGCGCATCTGCGCCTGCCGGTCGAACTCCACCAGCGGATCTCCGCGCTTGACTCGCGTCCCACCCGCAGTCATGTGAACGATCGTTAGAGTGGAGACTTGTTGACCTTCGAGCAGGGGCGCCAGGATGGCACGTGACTGCACCGCCTCGGTGGTTCCCTTAAGACGCAGAACTTGGGTGGAATCGGCCGCAGAGATCCTGGTCCAACTTCCCGTCGCCGCAGGATTGCTGTGACTCCGGCTGAAGACAAAGACGATGGCGCCGACGACTATCAGGGCCGCCAGCATGATGATCCAGACCCGACGATGTTTGGGCGGCTCGGGATCGTGCGGTTTTTCCGGTTGTGTTCCGGACTCTTCGGGCGAAGGGTATGACTCGGGAATGATTTCCGCCGGAGCAGTTGGCATGTCAGGGGCACCCCGCCGTAGGAACCTGGTTTTGAACCAGGAGTTGCCTGTTTACTGGCGTTACTAAATTATCTGACTACGCGTCGGTTTCCAAGCACTATCAGATCGAACAGACACCGCACCCTTGCGATCCGCTTGCAGATTTTCTTGGGGCTTCGGTGCCAAGGGCGTTAACAACGACTTTAAGGGCCGTGGCGCTGACATTTCCAGCGCAAGGTAGCACTTGAGAGAGACCTTGCGGCCACGACGGAGGATCGAGGCCACATTACGTTCCGCGAGGGGCGCAGCTGAAGCCGCGCCCTCTTGGTCAATCAGATTATTGGACTTCGTTGAGCTTTTGGTAGATCAGCATGGCGACCAGAACCAGCAGAAATACGCCGGACCCGATGCTGAAGACCCGGACCGGAAGCGTGAGCCGGTTGACCTTGGTCAACAACTCGGTCTGCTCTTCCTGCATGTGTGAGTTATGGTCGTCCAGAAATAACTGATCATCCTCGTGCATGGTGAGGGTGCTCTTGTAAATCAGGAGGATGATCAACCCTACAGCGAAAATCCCGAATGCAACTGCCACGACAGTCAGCGTCATAAGCCACCTCGGCGATCCAACCCAAGTTTCAGCGGCTTTCCACTTCCTGAGCGGGGCGCGCAAAACCCCGCGTCCAGTCCCGGGGGAAGGCCCTAACGGCACGATTATAGCCCTGTTGGCAAGCTTCGGCGCCGAATTAATCCTTTGTTCGGAAGCCGTTACAGAGCAGTCAACAATAGCGACTTCCCGAGGAGAATATGCATCCAACCAGTAGCAGTTTCCGCAATCTATGTTTGTGACGGAAACCACATATTGCTATAATCAAACAGCTTTAAAGCCAAGGAGATACGAATGGCCACCACAACCGTCCCCGAAGTTACCAAGAAGGCTGCCCCTGTCACTCTAACCGCCAACGCTGTGAGCAAGGTGAAAGAGATCATGGGCCAGCAGAACCCCGTTCCCGCCGGCTTGCGCATCGGAGTGGTGGGGGGCGGATGCTCCGGCTTCTCCTATTCCATGCAATTCGAAAACGGCGCCGGCATGATGGACAAGACGTTCGAAATGGAAGGCCTCAAGGTATTTGTCGATGCCACGTCCGTGATGTACTTGAACGGCTGTATCGTCGACTACGTCGAAACCCTCGAAGGCGCAGGCTTCAAGTTCGAGAATCCCAACGTAAAGAGCACCTGCGGCTGCGGCAGTTCGTTCAGCGTGTAACATTCTCTCGTAGCGACGGACGCATTCCGTCCGTCATCGTGCCCAGGAAGTGCACTCCACCAGAAAGCAAAACGGCCTCATCTCACTGATGAGGCCGTTTACATTTAGGAGGCGTGCCCGAACTAGGGTGGGAAAAATGTGGGGACAGCCGCCCTCGGTTGTCCGCCGTGCCCAGCACGGCCATGTTATTGCGGCGGCTGCTGCGGAGAATACCCCGGCTGACTCGGCTGCACCGGCGCCTCGTTGGAAGGCGGGTTCTGGTTATTCTGAGTTCCCGTCGGAGCAGTTCCCAGGCCAGTTGAACCTAAGCCAGTGCCGAGCCCGCTTTGCCCGTTCTGCCCGTTGACGTTCTGCATTCCGGGCTGGCCAATTCCCTGCAGTTGCGGCTGGTAGGGCGTTTTGATGAGCATGCCCTGATCTTGCGCCGGGTCGTAAATAAATACCCAGTCTTTATATTTCTTCTTCTTGTTGAATTCGCGAATCGTCGTGTCTTTGCTCGTGGTCGCAACGCCGATGATCGGTCCCCCAATGATTTGTCCGGAGCCAATCTGGCTACTTCCCAGCGTCGAACTGCCCGGTCCCGACGAAGTCGTTCCCGCGTTATCGCCAGCATCGCCCTTATCCGCAGGCGTTCCAGGCTGCGAGGAGTCGGAACCGTCCGCCGCGGTCGTTGATCCCGAAGTCGTCGTTGCCTGCTGCTGGTTCTGAGCGAACGGTGAGTTGGAATTCGCTCCCATCGCGCTGTTGGCGCCGAGGGCTGCGCTCTGTCCGAATCCAGTGGACCCGTTCAATCCTCCGGCCGCCGCCAACCCGTTGGCGCCGGGAACCACGCCGCCACCAATCCCACTAAGCGACATCTGCACTTCGCCGAAGTGCAGCAGTTTGAAGTCTGCGCACTTCGAGTTCTTGCAGTTCATCGGATCTTTATAGCGCTTGCGCAGAAATCGCAGGTTGCTGGTGTTTTCCAGGTCTTCGATCTTTGTTGGATAGCGTCCGAATTTCTTGTAATAGGCGCGAATGGCTCGCGAGTATTGCACTCCCCGATGAATGAGTTCCTCTTCGCGGTCGCGCTTGATGT
>Ga0207700_10001392_pt1 | contig 13756 bp, 10 predicted proteins | sample LARL82metaG_FD_184348 | JGI IMG/M metagenome (GOLD analysis project Ga0207700, IMG submission 184348) | Corn, switchgrass and miscanthus rhizosphere microbial communities from Kellogg Biological Station, Michigan, USA - LAR L8-2 metaG... | ecosystem: Host-associated > Plants > Roots >...
ATCCGCCGGGGCGCAATGAAGCCAGCGCCGAGACGCAGGAAATTGCTGACGAGGAACAGAAGGCCGATACCGGCGTGCAGGGCCACATAGAAGAGCAGTGCCGCCGCGGTCGCGCCGAGCGCATGCTCGCGCGGATGCGGCACGACACCGGCGATCAACCCGACGGCCACCGCGATGGCCGCCAGAAGCGCCAGCACGGCGAGACTAATCCAGCCGCTCGCCTTGCCACCGGCGGCGACCGCTCGCATCGATCCACGCGCCGCCGCAGCGGCTATAGCCAGAGTCGCCATCGCGACGAGGGCGAGCATGCGGCTCGGTTCGGGTGCGATCGCCGAGGGCCAATTCGGCGCAGCAATCCAAAGATAGAAAGTCCCGAACAACAGCGATGTGAACAAAGTGCTGTCGGCGACCAGCGTGCTGATCAACGCCAGCCACGCTGGCGCTTCGGCCACCTCGGTGTGAGGCGGCACGCTGACGCGATGACCGACTGGCATCGGACCGTAGTCGCACGCGAGACCGGCGCGCTGCGCGGCGAGCACGAACAGGCCGGCGGTCACCAGCGCCGCGACGAGGGACAGCAGGTAGAACTTGAAAAGAAGAGCCAGCACCGCCGCCGCGGTTGCAAGCCCGGTGAAGAGCGGCAGGTAGGTCGGTTGCGGCAGCACAATCAGTTGCTCGGGCTCGCCGGTCGTCATGTGTACGCCCAGCGTCTCCTGCCAGCCATTGCGTGCAAAGCCGAGATAGCCTTCGCCCCGCGCCAGCGACAGTGCGAGATCGCCGGGGGCAATCTGAACGGAGCCAGGTCCTAGAGACGGGATCGATGCAAAGGCATACGATGGCGGCGGGATCGGCATGGCCCATTCCAGCGTCGCCGAGCCCCAGGGATTACGACACACGCGACGCCCGTAACGGAGTTGCACGATCAGGTCGATCACCACCAGCGCGAAGCCGATCGTCATGACGAACCCGCCGACCGAGGATAGCAGGTTGAGCCAGTTCCAGCCTTCATCGCCCTGATAGGTATAGATGCGACGGGGCATTCCGAGCAGACCGGTCAGGTGCATCATGAAGAAAGTCAGGTTGAAACCGACGAAGACCAGCCAGAAGGCCGGCACCGCCAGCCGGTGCACGGCGGCGCGCCCTGTCAGCAACGGCAGCCAGTAGTAGAACCCCGCAAGCATCGGGAAAGCGAGGGCACCAGCCACCACATAGTGCATGTGCGCGACCACGAAATAGGTGTCGTGGGCCTGCCAGTCGAACGGCACCATGGCGACCATGACGCCAGTCAGGCCGCCCATCACGAAGATGAAAAAGAAGCCGAATACGTAGAGCATCGGCACGTCCCAGCGCGGCCTGCCGTGTGCCAGCGTGGCCAGCCAGGCGAAGATCTGCACCGCCGTCGGTACCGCGACGATCGCCGAGCCAAGGGAGAAGAAGGCGAGCGCAAGATGCGGGATTCCGACGGTGAACATGTGGTGCACCCAAATGCCGAAACTCAGAAAGGCGAGCGCAACGATCGCGACGACGATCGCCCGGTAGCCGACCAGCGGTCGGTTGGCGAAGACCGGGATGATCGTCGACAGCACGCCGGCCATCGGCAGGAAGATTATGTAGACGTCCGGATGGCCGAACAGCCAGAACAAATGCTGCCAGAGCAGCGGATCGCCGCCGCGCGTCGGGTCAAAGAAGGGCAGGCCGAAGGCGCGTTCTACTTCGAGCAGGATCGAGCCGAGGATCAGCGGCGGAAAGGCCACGATCATCATCATGGCGGTGACCAGGATATACCAGCCGAAGATCGGCATGCGGTCGAGTGACATGCCGGGCGCGCGCATCTTCAGAATCGAAACGACGATTTCCATGGCCAGCGACAACGCCGAGATCTCGACAAAGGTTACGCCAAGCAGCCAGACGTCCGCGTTGACTCCCGGTGTATATAAATTGGAGCTCAGCGGCGTGTACATGAACCAGCCACTGTTGGGTGCGACCCCGGCGATCAAGGCCACGGTCAGGATCGTGCCGCCGAACAGGTAACACCAGTATCCATAGGCGGTGAGCCGCGGAAAGGCGAAATCGCGCGTGCCGAGAATCTTCGGGGTGAGATAGACCGCGAAACTCTCCACCATCGGGATGGCGAACAGGAACAACATCATCGACCCGTGCATGGTGAAGACCTGGTTGTAGGTCTCGGGGTCCATGAAGTCCCCCTTCGGCGTCGCGAGCTGCACGCGGGTCAGCATACCGAGCACGCCGGCGATGGCGAAAAACACGAACGACGTGATCATCATGCGCTTGCCGATGATGGAGTGGTTGACAGCAGCGAGACGCTGCAGTCCGGGCCCGGTGCCCCAGATCGCAGCGAGCTCGCGGTGCAGCCGAAGCGCCGTAGCCCCCTGCGACGGCTGCTCGATGGGTTCACTCATTTTCTCTCCGGCTCCCCTGATGCAGCCGCCCGCGCAAGCGCGGCGGAGAAGTCTTCCGGGCGATGGACGATGACATCGAACCGCATCCCTGCGTGACCGACACCGCAGAATTCGTTGCACTGGCCTGCGTAGCGGCCTGGTTGATCGGCCTGAATGCGCAGGCGGTTCACATGCCCGGGCACAGCATCGATTTTGCCAGCGAAGCGGGGTATCCAGAAGGCATGGATGACGTCGAGGCTTGTGACGAAAATGTCGACCGGTGCGCCAGCGGGCATGTGCAGGACGTTCCGGGTCTCCGCCCCGCCGTAGTCGGGATAGCGGAAGGTCCAGACCCATTGCCGACCCACGGCCTCGATCCGCGGCGACGCGTGTCCAGGCAGCGGCAGGAGCCTCTCTCCGGCAATCAACGCATACGCGACAAGCGGCAGCAGGACGAGGGCTGGCAGAACCAGGCCACCGAGCACGATCCAGCGCCCGGGCGACACGCTCGAGCCCCAGCCTGGACGCCGGATCACCAGCGCGAATAGCACCATCACCAGCGCGAAGAGAACTGCCGCACCGACCAGCATCACCCACCACAGCGCGGCGATCGAAGCTCCGGCCGGCCCCGAGGGATCGAGTGTCGACAGCGGGCCTTTGCAGCCGGGGAGTACTGCGAGTGTTCCGACTTGGACCGCCACGCACAAGAGACTACGATACCGGCCTGAAGGATGCGGCGATGGAGTGGAATGATGGCAAAGCAAGACGACCTCGAGACCCAGCCTCGCAGTGAGGTCATGCTGGAACTGCTCCGACTCGACGTCGGTTCGGCGGTTGCCCTGGTCGGGCACCCGATCCACGTAATCATGGTGCATTTCCCGATCGCATTCGCGATCGCGACCCTCGGCGTCGACGTATTCTACTGGTTCTCGGGAGACGCCTTCTGGGCACGTGTCGGGATCTGGTCGACCGGCATGGCCTTTTGGAGCGGCGTGGCCGCGAGCATCGTAGGCACCGGCGAGCTGTTGCTCGTACGCGGTATTCGGCTGCTTGAAGCAAGCTGGTCCCACGCCGTAGCGGCGATGACGCTGGTTGCGATCGTAGGTGCCAACTGGGGCCTGCGTCTGATCGATCCGGCGTCGATCTTGCCGCACGGCCTCGCCCTCTCTGCCCTCGCATCGGTGATGGTGGGCTTTGCCGGCTGGCACGGGGGCAAGCTCGTGTTTGATCATGGCGTGGGCATTCTGATTTCGCCGAAGGACTGATGCAGCCAACGCCCTAGTCCGCCAGGTTCGAACAATTGTACGGCGAACTGGTTCGCATCGATGTGGGGCTTGGCCAGCACGACCCAGATGATTGCAGTGATCAATACGATATACGCGCTGGTCAGGGCCAAATAGGAAAGCCAACCGAACCGGCCTTCGGGCAAGAACAACTGCGCGAGGACCAGTCCGGCCACCACGTGCAGCATTGCCATGATCGCCACCAGCATCATCTTCACCGAGAACCACTCCGTGAAGGTGGACTGCTGGAAGATCAGCGCCGTTCCGCTTGCGATGGCGACAAATGCAGCGGGTGAGGTCAGCTCTACGTAGACCAGGCGGGCGACGCGGTGTAGCCGGTCGAGATCCAACCCCGCCTCAAGCGTGCGGCGCTGCCAAAACAGAAAGGGTAACGCGACCAATCCGCCTGACCAGAGCGCGATGGCGGCAAGGTGCACGAATTTCAGCAAGGTTGTCACAGCGCTGGCTCGCTCGATCGCAGGCTGGACCACGCGATCCAGACCCCCGCACCGAGATAAGGTAGCATCGCCGGCGCCCACATCAGCAGGCCGGCAAGTTGCTGGTCGGTGAGCGGCGCGAGCCCCCAGGCTGTCGTGCTCGCGAGGTGCACGGGATAGAGTGGCCTCGGCGCGAACACGATCAATGCGCCGAGCAGGCCCATCTGCCCAATCGTTGCGGCGAGTGCTACCAGCGTCGGGCCGGACTGCGCCGGCGCCAAGATCGCCCGCCACAACAGCCAAGCGCTTCCAAGCAGCGAAGTCTGCATCAGCCAATACGCAGGCACGCTGGCGAGGCCCCATGCATAAGACCCCGGTGTATGCCATAGCCAGAGGATGACTGCATGTGCCGCGACCAGCACGAAGAGTGGCGGCGAGCCCATGCGCCTTTGCGGAAAGGCCAGTGCGAGAAGAGGTGCTACAGCGGCGACCAACAATACGTGGTGCAATACCCGCACCGAAAACAGCGCTGACGACAACGCACAAAGCGGCGAGACGAAGATAACGAGCATCAGTACGATCGCCCCCCAACCTGCTCGGGTGTCGGCGGATCGGCCGCGACCGACCGTAAGCGCCAGGGCAGCGAGTATCGCGATCAGCAGCGGGTCCGCATTCCAGCGGGTCCAAAGGTCGTTCGGGAGCGCGGCGGGACCGCAGTAGGCTATCATGGCATTTGGCATGATACGGTGCCCCAATGAGCGGCTCGCTAAGCACGCGGCTCGCCTTCAATAAGGAACGCATAATCGCGTGGAAAGAAAAAGAGGGAAAATACTGAGAAGCGATCAGGACTCTACCGCATTGCGGAATAACCGGCCGAAGACTAAGAGCCGTTCCAACTCCTGTAAGCAATCCTATTTGCCCGCGGCCCCGCAACCAAATTGTCGATGGTGGAGTTCAGCCTGGGGCGGCTTCCAGCCTACAATACTGCTGGATTTCGTCGCCCATTGGTGACCGTATGGTGAAGACGGCAGTCTGATCGTGCTCTCGGTAGAAGGATCAGCTTATGCAGCTTCTTTACAGTTTGCGCGGGGCCGTTTGGATCCTCGTCTATCTGCTGTTCATTCTCGCTCCCTTGTTCGCGCTGCTGGCCGGCTCGCATCCGCCGGCGCGCGGTTTCTGGACGGAGTTCTCTGTCGCCCTCGGCTATTCCGGCCTTGCGATGATGGGCCTGCAGTTCGGTCTCACCGCGCGCTTCCAGTATGTCACCGAGCCGTGGGGTGAAGATGTCATCTATCATTTTCACCGTCAGATTTCGCTAATTGCGGTCGGCTTGGTCGTAGTGCATCCGGCTATTCTGGTCGTCGTTCAGCCGCAATTGTTGGCGCCGTCCAATATGCTTGACGCGCCGTTGAGCGCCTACTTCGCGTTTCTGTCGATTTTTTCGGTGATTGCACTCGTGGTGACCGCCCTCTGGCGCCTGGCGCTGAAGATTAAATATGAGACATGGCATCTCATCCATGTCGTGCTCGCGGTTGTCGCCATCACCGCGGGAGTCGTCCACATGGCAGGATCTGGCTTCTACCTGGTCGATCCCTGGAAGCGTACCTTGTGGATCGGCTTGGCAATCTTCTGGATCGGATTGCTGCTCTACGTGCGAATCGCAAAGCCGCTGTTCATGCTTCGCCGGCCGTACATTATTTCAGAAGTGCGCAAGGAACGTGGGGATACCATGACGTTGGTGATGCGGCCGGATCGTCACCCCGGCTTCCGGTTCAGCCCTGGCCAGTTCGGCTGGCTGACGCTGTGGGGCAGTCCTTTCAAGCTTACCGCGCACCCGTTTTCATTCTCATCCAGCGCGGCGGACGCGGATGGACGTGTCGAGATGACGATCAGGAGCCTTGGCGATTTTACCAGCAAGATTGACCAGGTCCCGACCGGAAAACGTGTCTATCTTGATGGACCGTACGGCGCGTTCACGATCGGCAACCCGGCGGACATGCATGTGTTGATCGCTGGCGGCATCGGCGTGACGCCAATGATGAGCATGATCCGCACGCTTGCCGACCGAGGCGACAAGCGGCCCGTCGTCCTGCTTTACGGCGTCCAGGACTGGGATTCGATCACTTTCCGTGAAGAGCTCGAAGCGCTGAAGGCGCGGCTCAACCTGACAATTGTGTACGTGGTCGCAAAGCCGCCGGCTGATTGGACGGGTGAGCGAGGCTTCATCAACGCCGACATGTTCAGGCGTCACCTGCCTCCACCATACGCGGACCATGAGTATTTCATCTGCGGGCCGAACGTGATGATGGACGCGATCGAAAAAGCTCTCGGCGAGATGAACGTGCCGATGTCGAAGTACCATTCCGAGCGCTACAGCTTTGTCTAGGGAGGCGCACGATGCGCCGTTTGTTTGCTGACCGACTGGTCTTGGCGACGGGAGCGATTGTGATCCTGATGTCGATCCTATTCGCGCTTTCGCGCGTGGCTGGATAAGCGGCCTCTGACGGTTGCTCGATGCCTGCGGCGACTGCAGGCACTGACTCACGATCCGTTGCCGTGATTCCACTCTTCTGAGAGGTGTCTCATGCGTGCACATATCGTCGAACTGCTCGGCATCCTGATCGCCCTCGGCGTGCTCATCTTCCTCGCCTTTCGGGGATTCACCCTGCTGCTGGCAGCGCCCCTGGCAGCGATCGTAGCCGCCGCGTTCTCCGGGGAGCCTCTGCTGGCCAAATGGACCATAACTTTCATGCAGGCTACGGGGCGCTTCATCGCCAATTTCTTTCCGCTGTTCTTGCTCGGAGGCGTATTTGGCAAACTCATGGATGACAGCGGCTCGGCGCTTTCCATCGCCCGCGGTATAACCGAGCGGCTGGGAACGGCGCGCGCAATCATGGCGGTGGTCCTGGCGTGCGCAGCGCTTACGTATGGCGGTGTCAGCCTGTTCGTCGTTGCCTTCGCCGTATTCCCGGTGGCGGACGCGTTGTTCCGGCAGGCGCAGGTTCCGCATCGACTCATCCCTGCCGCCATCGCGCTTGGCGCTTTTACCTTCACGATGACGGCTTTACCAGGCACTCCCGCCATCCAGAACGCGATCCCCATGGCGTATTTCGGCACCACGCTGTTTGCGGCGCCTATTCTTAGCGTCTTGGCCTCGGGAATCATCCTGGGTTTCGGGCTTTGGCGGCTTCGCGTGATCGAATCCCGCGCCCGCCATGCCGGCGAAGGCTATAGCTCCGAAACGGTGAAAATTGCCGATGAGCAGTTCCTGCGCGCGCGCGCGCCACCAATGCCGATAACTTCGACCCAGTCGAACTGCCGCACGGCCATCGAAGCGACGAGTTGCCACACTTCGTGCTGGCGGTGGCACCAATCCTGATCGTGCTTGCGGTTAACCTCATCATGAGTCTTTTCGTGCTGCCGCGGGCAGACACCGGGTTTCTCGCCGAGCCGCGGTTCGGCGAAACCACGCTCGCCGCCGTGAGCGGCGTCTGGTCCGTGGTGACGGCGCTGGCGGTTGCATCGTTGGTCCTTGTGCTGATCCATCGCAAGCGCTTGCCTCAGCTACGCAAGACTCTCGACGCCGGCGCCAATTCCTCCGTGCTGCCCGGACTCAACACGGCCAGCCTGGTGGGGTTCGGTGCCGTGGTAGCCGCACTGCCTGCATTTGCCGTTGTCCGCGATGGATTTCTGGCGGTTCCCGGCGGGCCACTGGTGTCGATTGCCGTCGCCGCCAACGTGATGGGCGGTATCACAGGGTCTGCCTCCGGCGGGTTGATCATCGCGCTGAACGCGCTGGGCGAAACCTACGCGCATCTGGCCGCGGCCGCCGGCATTGATCCAGCGCTGATGCACCGCGTGGCCGCCATCAGCTGCGGCGCACTCGCCATGTTGCCGCACAATGGCGCGGTCGTTACCTTGCTGGCGATCTGCGGCGCCACCCAACGCGGGAGTTACCGCGAGATCATGATGGTGGGACTCATAGGGCCGTTGATCGCACTGATTGTTGTTATTGCGCTGGGGAAGCTATTCGGGGCATTTTAAATCACTGCGTTCATCCACTTCGTCGTGCAGTCCAGCCACTGTCCGCGGGTAGCGCCACACCGTCAAGCTGCGCCGCCGCGCCCGAGCAGACAAATGGGGCAAATTCGTCGAGTGCTCTGGGGTAGAAGACTCGAGAGAGGGCTGTTTCTCGCTGAGCAGTAAAACACCCTTCGCCTGCTTGGCCATATTGGCAAGTTATGCCCGATCCGAGCCGCTGTTGGTCACCTCGTGTGCCACAGCCATCGGAGCAGCAACGACCGCGAAATGCCGTATCGCCGCGCCGTCGCCGCGACCTGGCGGCGCCTGTAAGCTCTCCAAGATGATCTTGAGCTTCTCATCCTCGGACCAGCGATGGCGCCGGCTCGTCTCCACCACTTCCAGCCGCTTTGGGGTTAATCGTCGCTAAAGTTCAACCGAGCATTGGATCGTGAAGTCGTGAACCTCTGTTAGAAACGCCCCATGGTAAATTGAAAACATGACCGGTCTAGAACAAACACCACGGGACATGCCGAAGTCACACACCGACGATGCAACCGCTGCAGCACCGCACATCGTCAATGGCTTGACGGTCCATCCGCGCAAGAAAGTCAACCCGTGGCAATTCGGACTTCTTTTGTTGCCGAATTTCGCGGCGCTCCTCCTTCTCGCCGGTCTCGGCATGCATCGCATGCTGCGATACCGAGACACCCAGGGGAAGAAGGAAAGCTAGGTATGACTTCCGCATTGGGTCAAAGTCAGAAGAACTCAGCATGAGCACATGTCTTCCGGGTTACTACTGAAAGCGGACGTCGCTCGATGCAGTTGTCATGTCGCAAACGTGCTAGTTTCGGACTCATGCACTGCGGCAATTTAACAGCTTATTCGATCACCTCGTCGGCGCGCGCGAGCAGCGCGGGTAGAATTTCGAGCCCAAGCGCCTTCGCTGTCTTGAGATTGATCACAAGCTCGAATTTGGTCGGTTGCTGTACCGGTAGGTCGGCGGGCCTCTCGCCCTTGAGAATTCGGTCGACGTAGCCGGCCGCTTGCCGGGATTGCTCGACTTGGTCAACGCCATAAGACACCAGGCCGCCGCTCGTGACGAAGTATCGAAACCCGTAGGCAGTGGGAAGGCGATGCCGAACAGCTAACGCGGCAATCAGTTCCCGATGAGAATTGGTGATGGGACCCGATAGCACAATCAGGCCTCCATTAGGCTCACGCGCCAGAGCTTCGATCGCACGCTCGATCTCAGCAGGACCTTGTACGTCGGCTGGAGTCAAGCGCACCCCGAACGACGGGGCCGTCGCCTCGATGGCGCGCCACAGCGCGACATGCGGCGGCTGCTCAAGATCAAGAACGACCGCCACGCGGCTTACCTGGGGCACCACCTCCTTGAGCACCTCCAGGATCTTGCCGCCCATTGAGAACTCGCCCGCCGTGAATCCAGTGATGTTGCCGTCCGGACGCGTCAGGCTCGCGACAAACCCGCTGCCGACTGGATCGTAGACTGACGTGAAGACGATGGGAATGATGTGGGTTGCTCGCTTTAACGCCAACAACGACAGTCCGCCAGTGGTCCAGATGACGTCTGGCTGCATGCCCGCGAGTTCGGCCGCGTAAAGCCGAATTCGGTCGTGGTCGCCACCTCCCCATCGATAGTCGATCATCACATTGGTGCCAGCAGTCCATCCAGACTTTTGCAGGCCGCGGACGAATGCCTCTCTAAGAGTCACCTGATCGGAATCGCTTTCATTGGTCGCGAGGAGCACGCCGATCCGCCGCACCCGCTCGGGCTGCTGCGCGCGCGTGGCGAGTGGCCAAGCCGCCGCCGTGCCACCGAGGAGCGTGATGAACTCGCGTCGCTTCATGGTCGGCCCCTAAGCAGGCGACTAACCCTACCACGTCTCTGAATTGAGCGTTGTGTTTTGCATCACAACAAAATTAGCCGCCGACGTCGGCTTTGGGTCTTGGCCGTGTAAAAACGATCTCCAAGGGGCGTCGGTCCCGGAAGCCAGGAGGCGCGTGTCTCAGGCCACGATCGCGGCGATCAGCGGCTTGATCCCGACGATGTTCATGACCCGTGTCAGATTATAGGCCAGGACCGAGAGCGCCATCTCGGCGGCTACCTTTGGGAGCGTTTTGGTCAGGAAGTGTGTCGCGCCCATGCGGGCCTTCATCGTGCCGAACGGATGTTCGACTGTCTCCCGCCGCTGCCGCATGGCCTGGGGGTTGTTGTCGAGGCGCCTCTGCACCTCTTCCAGCACGTGCTCATGCTCCCAGCGTGTAATCCGCCGCTCCTTGCCGGTCGTACAGCTAGCTTTGAGTGCACAGTCGCGGCACACATTGGTCCAATAGCGCCGTAGCTGCTGCCCGGCTTCCTCGTTGGTGTAGTGGTAGGTCAGCTTTTCGCCAGCCGGACAGCGATACGCATCCTTGTCGCGGAGATAGACAAAGTCCTGTTTGCCAAAGCGACCCCGTGCCTCAAGACCTGATGTCATCGGCTTGGGAAGCGTCACTGCAATTCCCGCCTTGTCGCAGGCAAGGATTTCCTCGCCGCTATAATAGCCCCGATCAGCAACGGCTTCGAGTTTTTCAACACCGAGGACATCCTTTGCACGAGAGGCGATGTTGGCGAGTTGTGCCCGGTCCGAGCCGATGTTCGTCACCTCATGCGCGATGATCAGGTGATGGTCGGTATCGACCGCGACCTGCACATTGTAGCCAACCACGCCGGAGCCGCGACCGCTCGTGGCCATCGAGCGGCTGTCGGGATCAACTAGGGAGATTTGCTGGTCGGGCGAGGCGAGCATCTGCTTCTCGTAAACGGCAAGCTTGCCCATCTCCTCCTTCAGCTTCGTCAGCTTTTCGGTGAGCCTCGTTACCTTCGCGGCCAACGCCTCACTCGGCTCCTGTCGATCAGCCGTATCAAGTTGGCTCAGATAGCGCGCGACACTCTCCTCCAGCTGGGCACGCCGCCGTTCCACCTTCGCCCGTGTGAAGTTCTTGTCCCGATTGTTCACGGCTTTGAACTTGCTACCATCGATAGCAACGCTCGCCGTTGCGAGAAGGCCCATCTCACGGCAGAGCTCGACGAAACGCGCACATACCTTGCGGAGCGCCAGGCCATTGTCCTTGCGGAAGTCAGCGATCGTCTTGTGATCAGGAGCGAGCCGACCCAACAGCCACATGACCTCGACATTGCGGCCGGCTTCTCGTTCGAGCCGCCGGCTCGACTGCACCCGGTTCAGATAGCCGTAAATGTAAAGCTTCAGCAGAACCGAGGGATGGTACGACGGCCGACCGGTTGCCGCCGGTTCAACTCCCTCGAAGCTCATCTCGGCCAAATCGAGCGCATCGACAAAAACATCGATCACGCGAACAGGGTTGCTTTCGTCAATGAAATCATCGAGGCATTCCGGCAATAGCGTCCACTGCCCACGATCCGCCTCCTCAACGAAGCGCCCCATCAGATCCTCCCGCAGAATCACGGGAGAATCATACCAGCGGCACCGCGTTTTCACACAGCCAGGGTCATTTCCGGACTTCGAGGGGCGTAACCATCAGGTCTGCTTTACCCCCACCAGCGGACATCGCCGCGTCAGATGTCTCCGCCACTATCAAGGCCAAAATCGTCGCCGCTTCTACGGCCGCCGCTAGAGGCACCCGTAGCGCTGATGCGATGCCGAAGGGCACGCGCCCGGCTGGTCAAACGGCGCAATCACGCATATCGCTCGCGGTGTTGCGTCGGCTCGATCACCGGCTCGCGACCTCGGTCGACTCATCGCATGCCAGAGCTGCAGCGGCAGCGCCTTCACCCAACTCTTCTAGAAGCGCGGCCGCCCTCGAATCATGCGGCAAACGCGTTGTGCAGAGGTCTACTCCGCCGCCTGCTTGGTTTCGTTCAGATAGGCCTGATAGGCGAGCCGGATTCCGTCCGGCAGCGAGGTGCGCGCACGCCAGCCGAGCTTGGCGAGCCTGTTGACGTCGAGCAGCTTTTGCGGCGTGCCGTCGGGCCGCGAAATGTCAAAACTGATCTCGCCGCGATATCCCACGACAGTTGCGATCAGGCGCGCGAAATCGGCGATCGTGATGTCCTCGCCGGTGCCGATGTTGACCAGTTCGCTGTCCGAATAGGTCTTCATCAGATGCATGCAGGCATCCGCCATGTCGTCGACATAGAGAAACTCGCGGCGCGGCGTGCCGGTGCCCCAGACCGCGACGCTTGTAGCGCCGGAAAGCTTTGCCTCGTGAAACCGGCGGATCAGGGCGGCGACGACGTGGCTGTATTCGGGGTGATAATTGTCGCCCGGCCCGTACAGATTGGTCGGCATCACATTGATGAAGTCGCAAGCATATTGGCTGCGATAGGCCTCGACCATCTTGATCCCCGCGATCTTGGCGATCGCATAGGGCTCGTTGGTCGGTTCCAGCGGCCCGGTCAGCATCGAATCCTCGCGCAGCGGCTGGGCTGCCAGTTTGGGATAGATGCAGGACGAGCCGAGGAACATCAGTTTTTCGGTGCCGCTCTGGTGGGCGGCGTGGATGACGTTCGCGGCGATCACGATATTCTCGTAGATGAATTCGGCGCGCAGCGTGTTGTTGGCGACGATGCCGCCGACCTTGGCGGCCGCCAGGAACACGACTTGCGGTCGCGCTTTGGCGAACCAGCCGAAAGTCGCCGCCTGATCGCGCAGATCGACCTCGGCGCGGTTGACCGTCAGTAACTCGACGTCCTCGCGCGCAAGCCGGCGCACCAGCGCCGAGCCCACCATGCCGCGATGGCCGGCGACGAAGACCGTTTTACCCTTCAGGTCAAACGGAGTTCCGGCCATTGGCAATCTCCCGTTTCGCGATCTCGAGATCGCCGGACACCATTTCGCTGACCAGTTGCGCCAAACTCGTCTTCGGCTTCCAGCCGAGCTTCTCCCGCGCCTTGCTGGCATCGCCGATCAGGAGATCGACTTCGGTCGGACGGAAATAAACCGGATCGATCCGCACCAGGGTCTTGCCGGTCTTCTTGTCGATGCCGGTTTCCTCCACGCCCTTGCCGCGCCATTCGATTCTGCGGCCGACCTCGGCGAACGACAGCTCGACGAATTCGCGCACCGAGCGCGTCTCGCCGGTTGCCAGCACAAAATCATCCGGCGCATCCGCCTGCAATATTTTGTGCATGCCCTCGACATAGTCGCGCGCGTGACCCCAGTCGCGCTTGGCCTCGAGGTTGCCGAGATAAAGCGTGTTCTCAAGACCGACCTCGATGCGGGCGACGCTGCGGGTGATCTTGCGCGTCACGAAGGTTTCGCCGCGGATCGGGCTTTCATGATTGAACAGGATACCGTTCGAGGCAAACATGCCGTAGGCCTCGCGGTAGTTGACCGTGATCCAGTAGCCGTAAAGCTTGGCGACGCCATAGGGCGAGCGCGGATAGAACGGCGTGGTTTCCCGCTGCGGCACTTCCTGCACCAGACCATACAATTCGGAGGTCGAGGCCTGATAGAACCGCGTCTCGTTCTCCATGCCGAGAATGCGGATCGCCTCCAGAAGCCGCAGCACGCCGATCGCATCGGCATTCGCGGTATATTCCGGGCTCTCGAAGCTGACGCCGACATGGCTT
>Ga0207700_10001393_pt1 | contig 13728 bp, 14 predicted proteins | sample LARL82metaG_FD_184348 | JGI IMG/M metagenome (GOLD analysis project Ga0207700, IMG submission 184348) | Corn, switchgrass and miscanthus rhizosphere microbial communities from Kellogg Biological Station, Michigan, USA - LAR L8-2 metaG... | ecosystem: Host-associated > Plants > Roots >...
CGAGATAGGCGCGGATCACTTTTGGATTCTCGACGACGTCTTTCGGGGTGCCTTCGGCAATCTTCTGGCCGTGATCGAGCACAACGATGTGTTTCGCCACCGCCATGATCGCGCGCATCAGGTGCTCGACAATGACGATGGTGAGCCCGCGGCTCGACAATTTACCGACCAGCGCCACGGCCTGATCGATCTCCGCCGGATTGAGACCAGCCATCACCTCATCGAGAAGAAGCAGACGCGGCTGCGTTGCCAGCGCGCGCGCCATCTCAAGCCGCCGCTGGTCAATGGTCGTCAGATCGCGCGCCGCCGCATTCTCGCGCGCCGACAGCCCGACGAAATCGATCGCCTCGCGAGCTTTTTCGCGCGCCGCTTCCGGCCTGCGGTCGCGCAGGAAGGCTCCGGTCATGACATTCGCCAACACCGTCATGCCGCCGAAGGGCTTCGCGACCTGAAAGGTCCGCGCAAGACCAAGTGTACAGACCTGGTGCGGCCGCAGGCCGACGATTTCCTGGCCAAACGCGGAAACAGAACCGGTATCGGGCCGGTAGAAGCCCGTGATGAGGTTGAAGGCGGTGGTCTTGCCTGCCCCGTTCGGCCCTATCAAGGCCAGCGTTTCATTTTCCCGCACGGAAAAACTGACGTCCTGCACGGCGTGCAGCCCGCCAAATCGCTTGTTCAGATTTTTGATGACGAGCGCGTCGGCCATTGATCTATGCCTTCGCCGGCAAGGAGAGCGATTTCGTACGGCGGCGCGCGTATATTTCGGCCAGATAGCCCATGATGCCGGTCGGCCGCCACAGGATCACAGCCATCAGAATGAGGGCGTAGACGGTGAGCTGAACGCCGCCAATCGAATTGCCGAGCCAGCTCTGCAACAATGCCGACGTCGTCTCCAGCAAGACGGTGCCGATGACTGGCCCCCACAACGTTCCGACACCGCCAACGATCGAGACCAGCGCAGCCTCGATCGATACGTTGAAGTTGAACGCCGTCTGCGGATCGATGAAATAGATGTATTGCGTATAGAACGTGCCGGCCAGCGCCGTGAGGAACGCGCTGATCATGAAGATTTTGCGTTTAACGCCCGGCGCGTCGACGCCGATCGCCTCAGCGGCGTCTTCGTCCTCGCCGATGGCCACGCAGTAATAACCGATGCGCGAGCGCTCGATCCAGGCCGTTATCAGCAACGCAATCGCGAGTAACCCGAGCACGATGTAATAATACGGCGCCTTCGTTTCGAACTGCATCATCAGCGGCGCGTGGCCGAGATTGGGGATCGTGGTCCCCTCCGCGCCCCACGCGAAATCGCGAAACTTGAGGAAGATCAGCATCAGCACCTGCGCGGTCGCGATGGTGGCGATGGTGAAATACGGCCCGCGCAGCCGGAAGCACAGCCAGCCAATAGGCAGGCTAGCGAGCATGGCAACGAAGCCGCCGGCGATCATGCCGATCCACGGTGAAATGCCGAAATCGATCTGCAGGAGCGTCGATGTATAGGCGCCAAGGCCGAAGAACGCCGCATGCCCAAGCGAAAGCTGCTTGGCGTAGCCGCCCATCAGATTCCAGGCAGAGCCGATAAAAGAGAACAGCAACACGCGGATCAGAATTTCGAGCGCGAACGAACTCTTGATCACCAGCGGCAAAACCAGCATCACGGCGATCACAACGGCGAGCACAGCGAAACGCCAACCACGAATGTCCGGCATCAGCGTCGCCTCCCGCCGGCAAGGCCGCTCGGCCGCACGGCAAGCGTAAACAGCAGCAGCGCGAAGACGACGATCAGGCCGGAGTCGGCGCCGATAAACTGGATGCCGAGCGATTCAGCGACGCCCATCAGGAGGCTCGCGACCAGCGCCCCGATCACATTGCCGAGCGTACCGAGCACCACCGCAACGAATGCCATCAGCACGAAGACCTGCCCGACCAGCGGATAGGCCGGATAGAACGGCATCAGCAACGAGCCGGCGGCGCCGGCAAGAGCGAGGGCAATGCCGAGCGCCACGGCGAAGACGCGGTTGGGGTTGATGCCCATCAGTTGCGCCACGTCGCGGTTCTGCGACGCCGCGCGCATCGCCTTGCCGAGATCGGTGGTGTGCAGGAAAACCCAAAGAATGCCGCTCAGGATCATTGCCAGCACGAAGGCGATCAGTTTTGCCACCGGAATGTAGAGGCCGCCGACATGGAAAGCCTCGTCCGAGTACCAGGTGTGAACGGTGCGGTAGTTCGCCGTCAGCAACATGAGTGCCAGGTTCACGAGCAGCAGCGACAGCGCGAAGGTCAGGAAGATCTGGGGCAAATCATTCAGCCCCAGAACCCTGCGGATCAGGAAATGCTGGATAAGGACGCCGATGACGAACAGAACCGGCATCGACACGACCAATGAGACGATTGGGTCGACACCAAACTGGGTGGCCAGGAAGAAACTGATGTACATCCCGATCATCACAAATTCGCCCTGGGCGAAATTGACGATCTTCACCACGCCGAAAATCAGCGTGACGCCGATGCTGACCAGCGCGTAAATCCCTCCGATCAGCAGGCCGTTGATGACGGCCTGGGCCAGAATTTCCAGCATTGTCGGCTGACGAACCTTATGTCTTCAGCAATGGAGCCCGCGCGTCGTCTTTCGGAAACACGCTCGCGAGATCGCCATTCTGCCACTGCACGCCGACCGGACGGCCGTAAACGTTCTTCCCGTCTGGACCGAACTTGACCTTTCCGCCGGGCGCCATTGCAGCGTAGCCCTTCGAAACATCGAGCGTGGACAGCGCCTCGCGCACTTTTTGCGGATCGGTCGAGGCCGCCCGCTCGAGCGCGTCGGCAAGCATGAAGGTCTGGGCGACAAGACCGCCGGCATATTCGAACAGGAACTCACCGGTGCGTTTCTTGTATTCGGCATTCACCTTCTGGGCTTCGTCGCTCATGTCGTGGTTCCAGTGCGCCACGCCCTGCAGGCCCTCGGCGAGCTTGCCGACATTCTTGTAGAAGTCAGGAATGACGAAACCGCCGGAGCCACCGTTGATCGCTACGTTGAGACCGACTTGCTTGACCGTGCGCACGATCAAGATGAGGTCGTTCAGGTAAGACACCGAAAACAGCGCGTTGGCGCCCGAGGCCTTTACTTTATTGACGAGCGGCGAGGCGTCGGTAAAGCCGGCCGAATAAGGCTCGAACATCACGATCTCGACGCCTTCGGCCGGCGCCAATTCCTTGAGGCCATTCGAGGTCGAGGTGCCGAACGCGGTATTCTCGAAGATCACCGCAACTTTCGGCGTGTCGCTGACGAGCTTTGACATTTGCAATTGCGCCTTGGCGAACTGCGAAGCGCGCGCAAACGGCGTGAATGTGTAGGTACGACCCTTGTTGAGCTGATCCGAGCTCGAACCCGTGATGATCGGTACTTTCGCACGTTCCGCCACTTCGCTGGCGATCAATGTGAGCGCGCTGGCAAAACAGCCATGAATCGCCGAGAGCTTGTTTCCGGAAATCAATCGGTCGGTTTCCGTACGGGTCACGGTGGTGTCGCTCTGCACATCCGAGACGATGAGATTAAGCTTGGCGCCACCCAGCGATTTGATGCCGCCCGCATCGTTGACCATCTCAGCCGCGAGCTTGGCGGCTGCAACGCAACCCACGCCGATCTGCGCCATGCTTCCAGTCGTCGGATAGAGCGCGCCGATGTTCACCGTTTCCGCGGCGCCCGTCATGATCGGCGGCGAAGCAATCGCGGCGGCGGCAAGCGCGCCACCGGTCTTGATGAGAAACTCTCTGCGGTTCTGCTTGGGCAAACTTCGGCGTACGGACCGTTTCATCGTCATCCCTCCCTGGGACATTAGGAGGCCACGCGTTCCGGCAGCCTCAGTTCTTATTGTCGTGCAACCGCGGCCGAGTATTTCCGCGCGTAGCCACGGCGCTTGCGGCTTACTCTACACATTATTGGTTTTGTCATGCAGCCGGTTTTTCCCGGGAAACGGGATTGGATGGGCTGGGGTGATACCACCGGATTCTTCCAGACGGGCGTAAAGAAGCTGTAGCATTCGTTTGGCTTTGGAGGGGTTCGCCATGGATCCTAACACCGCACTGACGCTTACGGATCAAGTCAGCGATCAAATGGTGCGCAAGAAAGTCACCTGCCCGTTCCTCGGCGGTGCAGTCCACCAGAAGTTTCTCGCAGTACGCGGTGACGCCGATAACCCTTTGGCCAGCATTGAGGATGTCAGGCGGCTAGGAAATAGCGGCGGCGGCGATCTGGGCGACCTCCTTGTGATGTTCGCCTCGGGCAATCACGCATTTATGCGCGGTGATGACGGCAAACTGAGCGTGAAGGTCCCGAGCGGTTTGTTCTCGCTGGAGCTCCCCGGTTCGCAAGGGTCTCACCCCGGTCACAGTGGCATTCTGCAGGGTGACCCCGAGACATTGGATTCCGGTCGCCTGAGTGAGGCGGATTTCGCCAGGCTCGCCACCCGAGCAAAAGGCGGCTTCATAAAGCGATCGGATCTTGGCCGGTTCATCGCCGAGAACCTGTTAAGGGATCCAAAGTCGAAGGTGCTCGACTTGAATGCGGCACAGCTGTTGGTACGCGACGTCGGAGCGCTTGCGCAAACGGTCGCTGGCACGCTGGGGACAATCCTCGGCGGCTCAGCAGATGATGCAACCGCGGCGGGCCGAACGGCGGAAGAAAAACTCACCAAACTGCTCGGAGAGGACAATCTGGTCGGTTCATCCGGCGAGTTTGGTCTGCTCTTTGCTTTTCTGATCAACAAGCCGGGCGGGAGCGACATCGACGGCGAGCCGGCGTTATCTCTTGAAGACGTGCGGGGCATGTTCCTGAACATGACCCTCCCGACTGGTTGGCAGACGTGGAAAAAACGTCGCGTCGACTGGACCGTGCACACGACAGGACTGCTGTTGACTGCCGCGAAGGAATATCACGCGCAAAAACGCAGCGCGTCATAGCGACGGAGGCTTGCGCTGACTCAGCGCGAGGCGATGTTGATGTTCCCCATCGTCCAGATTACCGCGGCCGCGACCAGACCCGCACTGGCGAACACGCCCGATACCACGGCCGCACTGAACAGAATTATTCCTAGCGCATATGCGATGCGGTTGAGCGCCCAGCGTATCACTCCGATGAAGCGGCCGAATATCCAGTAGAACGCGTAGAGGAACAGCAGCAGCACGAGGACGAGCACGACGATCTTCAGGAGCGGAAGGCTGCCCCATTGGGTACCAAGAAGACGCGAGATCTGGCTGATGCCCCAGAGGCATCCGAAGACGATCACGTCGACGAGCCAGCCAAAGCCCTGCTTAAGCCACGCACCAAACTCCCGGATCAGGTGTTCCATACACAAGTCCCGTCGTTTGTATTCCCCAAGCACTAACGCTGCGGCGACCAATATGTTTCAAACGATGTCGGTCACGCCTTTCTGCCCTCGGTCGTTGCTATCCATATGCCGATGAACACAGCGATCAGTCCGACGACGAGATTGAGGGTGATCGGTTCACCGACGAGCTGGGTGGCGAGCAATCCCGCGGCAATGGGATTGACCGTCATCGTATTCGCCACGCGGGTTGGCGATGCTCGTTCGAGGGCCAGGACCCACAGGATGAAAGCAAGCGCGCCGCCGCCAACGCCGAGATAGATGCCCGCAATCCATTGCGGAACGCCAAAGGTACTCAGGACGGCGACGCGGCCGGTGAGCAGTCCAACCGCCAAGAGCCCGAGCGCGCCGGCGCCCATGCCGACCGTGAGAAAACCGAGGGCGCTTGATCTTTGGATGAATGGACGAGACCAGACATTGTAGAACGCCATGCACAGTACTGCGCCGGTCATGATGAGTTCGCCGCGCCAGGCTCCCGGTGGAGCAGCGGCGAGGCCGGAGGCGAGCGCGGCAAAAACGCCAAAGATCGCGATGCAGACCCCGAGCGTTTTTCGTTTCGTCAGCGGCTCAATTCCAAGCAGCGCGCCGACGACCATTGTCTGGAGAGGAAGAGTCGAAAGGGCGAGGCTTGCGCGCGCCGCTGTCGTGTAACTCATCGCAATATTGTACAGGACGAAAAACAGCCCGAAGAAACAAAGCCCCAGGGCGATTACGGCCAACCAGTCGCTGCGCTGCGGCCATCGCACCCGGAGCAAAAGCGCTGTCGGCCACAGACATAAGAGACCAATTCCCCAGCGCAGAATGGCCAGCGTGATCGGGTCGGCGCTTCCGACCAGATAGCGGGTAACAGCGGCCGCGGTCCCGCCAAGTGAACTGGATACAACCGCGATCAGAACCCCGACCCATTCACCCAAAAATCGCCACTCCAGAATCGCAAAGGGGGGCGAAGGTACACCCTTCGATGATTTTTGCCTTCACGGAATGGCGGGACCTGGTGCCGGCCGCCCTCGGCGATGCAAGACCGCCGCCGTCGTTCCCGGAAAACGGCAGCCTTGGCGTTTCCTCCCTGGACGACCGGCTAACTTTAAATCGCCCCTGCCCGCGTTCGTTCCAACGAGTCCATCATCTTTCTCGTTGCGCGATCGCGCGTGGAGAGAGCTATCGCTCGGGGGTTGGCAAACGTTCGCCAGGGAGCCGGTCGATCAGTCCCGCTTGAGCGATTGGGCCACCAAATTGGACCCGGATTGCGCTTCCTGCCGTTCGATATCCGGCCGCGGTATCGGCATTGGAACGCTGACGCGGACTCTCTGCCGGCCGTCGTGAAGCATGCCGAGCGCCTTGGCCGCGCCGTAGGACAGGTCAATACGGCGCTCGATGTCCATCTTCGGCAAGAATGGTCCGCGATCTTTCACAACCACAGCGACGCATTGGCGGCGCAGGCACACGTTCAGGATGGTGCCAAAGGGCAAAGTCCGGTGGGCTGCGACGAACTCCTTGTTGTTGTAGACTTGCCCGTTGGCTAGATATCTCCCGCCTTCCGTTGGCGCCGAGCCGCCGACCCAATAGGTCGCGATCATAAATACGAAAGTCGCTGTGCTCATTGTCCTGCGTGTGAAAGTTGCCCCACTGAAACCTGTATAAGTGAGTCGCCACGAATCCGCAGGTATCGTGATGACTGGCCCGGTGACCATCGCCTCGGTTCGCGCGCACGGCGTCCGCCAGCTTCTTGTCTATTGCCGTGGCAGGCGCACCGGGGATTGGCCCTGTCATCACGAGGCTACGCTGCCGGTCGACCGCTTTGGCGCCGATGAAGCGTTGCGCGATATAGAGCGACGATGCCGTTGCACCACCTGCGGGTGGCGGCGCGCCGACCTGCGGCCCGACTTCAGCGCGGAGCAGGCACGACGCACGAGCGTGGGATGGATAAGACCGCCTAGCTGAACGAGACGGTTACGGTTTCGGCATAAGCACACGATGCGCATTCGAACGTGCGCTCGTCATGGCCGGTCCTGTCCGCCGCCTCGGCGGTGAGCGGTTCACCACAGATAGGACACCGTCGCGACGCGATCGGCGGCGGCGATGAGAGATCGAAACGGTTTGACTGTGCCAAGACGCAGACCCCAACGCGGACTATCGAAACCACCGTAGTCTACGTCAGCAGTCACCACCTAATCACTTTGACATGATGCGTTGCGAGATAGTGCGCTGCAACAATCTCTGATCCGCGCGGAGTTAGGATTTCTCGATTTTGTCCACGCGCTTCGCGCGCCACATTTTGAAGGCAAAGGCGAGGTTGGCCCACACGCCCGCCGCCAGCACGCCCATCAAGAGCCGCCCTTCGTGAATTCCGGGCGTTTGCTCCAAGGCAACCAGAATCATTTCGACGATGATCCCGACCGCCGCTGCGGCAATCACGACCTGCCACCACGCGCGGCAGAAATATCCGACGATCAAGGCCGGCACGGCCGCGAACGGATCAAGAAGCTTCCAAACAAAAATGTCGAACGCGATTTTTAACGTGAACTCTGACATTGACGTCCCCCCGGGATGTCATGCCCTAGGGTAGCAACCCCCGCCAATCAGAAAAAGCCGACGGATTCGCAACCCGTCCCAGCCTTGAAGTGATGTTTGTTGCGACGCTGTGGGACATCGACAACGTGCACGGAGCCGTCCCCCTGGCATGCGACGAACAGCTCGTCCCCGCGGAAGGCCATGTCCATCGGCTGGTCACCGACCTTTACCGCGGCCTGCCGCCGGAATGACGGATCGATCAAGCTCACCGTGTTGCTCCTCAGGCTTGTAACGGCGAGCACTTTGTTGTCCGGGCTGTAGCGCGCAATCTGCGCGGCCTCCGGCACGCCTTCAAGCCGCACCGTGGCTTCGACCTTCCCGGCGACAGTATCGATGAGAAAGAGCGTCGGCTCTATATCGTCGACTGCAATGACCGTCCGTCCGTCGGGCGAAATCGTTATGCCCGCCAAGGCGCGCGGGGTGGCGATTTTCCCCAGAAGCTTTCGTTTCGGCAGATCAATGACCGAAACGGTGCTGTCTTCCTCATTCTCTGTGTAAAGCCGCTGCCCGTCCGGCGCGATGATCAGCCGATGGCCGTTGGTCGACCCGGAGTCGATCGCGTCCACGACCGTGTTTGTGGAGCGGTCGATGACGGCAACCACCGCGCTGTTTTCGCAGGTGATGTAGACAAATCCGTCGGGGCCAAGCTTCAACGTATGCGGAGCTATGTAAGGGCGCAGGTCGATATCGGCCGCGTGCGTGCGATTTTTGAGATCGATGACGCAGAGCAAGTGGCCAGGATTTGGATTACGGCCGTGGATCCCGTCGCCGAAGATCGGAACGTAGGCGGTCCCCGTCTCAGGCACCACAAGCAGCTCGTGGACAGTGCGCTGAAAGCCCTTGAGTGTCTTTTGAACTTCGTAAGTTTTCGGATCGAGAAAAAGTATCTCCGCGCCCATCTTGTCGACGCCGATCATCCCTGTGACGTTTTGCATGTCCAACTTCGCTTCGCGGTTTGCGACCTATAGTGACTATCGCCGAGAGAGGCGTCGATCGTCCAGCGCTACAGGCCGAGATCGCTAAGTGAGGGATGATCGTCAGGGCGACGACCGAGTGGCCAATGATATTTGCGCTCACTGTCCTTGATCGGCAGATCATTGATGCTGGCAACGCGCCGCCGCATCAGACCCTCCGCGTCGAATTCCCAATTCTCGTTTCCGTAGCTGCGAAACCAGTGACCGGAATCGTCGTGCCATTCATATGCAAAACGAACGGCGATCCTGTTCTCCCGGAACGTCCACACTTCCTTGATCAGTCGGTAGTCGAGTTCGCGATTCCATTTGCGCATCAGAAACGCCTCGATTTCCGCGCGGCCGTGAATGAATTCGGAGCGGTTTCGCCAGACGCTGTCGGTCGTATAGGCTTGCGCCACGCGGGCCGGATCGCGCGTGTTCCAGGCATCCTCGGCAAGACGCGCCTTTTGTGCGGCGGTTTCGGCGGTAAACGGTGGCAAAGGTGGACGACTCATGACGCTGGTTCCTTCGGAGCTTCTAATGAGGCGATTGTAATCTGAGGTAGTTTCAAAGTGGAACCTCTTCGCCACATTCCCGTCGAACTGAAATGCAAAGGTAAATGACGCGTCGGATTCGTTTCTACCGCGCAAATAAGTCGTGGTCCTTTTTCGAATGCCACGCGTTTGTAAATGGGAGTCGAGCTGCGTTGGCCGACTCCTTTTTGTTGAAGCTGCCAGTTCGTGAGTATGCCACGCCAACCGGCCAAGAGGTGTTGCATGCGAAAAGATCAATCACTTCCGCAACAACGAATTATCGGTCGTCCGTTCTGTGAAATCTGCAGGTCGCAGATGTGGCTCGCGTGCATCGAGCCGGACGCGCCAAATCATGACAAGCGAACTTTTGAATGCCCGGTGTGCCCGAACATCACCGTGAAGATTGTAAAATATCGATCGGAAAGCGCGCCGCGACGCATTGACGTGAAATACGCCTGAGACCGTTAACGGCGGCCGCCCGCTCTGCTTAAAACGAGCGTTCGTCGACGAAGCGAATTGCGAACGGACGCCCGGCCAACGCGCCTCCGAGCCCATCCGTGAATTGCAGCGGCGTGCACCGCTTCAGCGCCGCGGTTGCCGCATTCCAGTAAGTTTCGCGCACGTCCGACGGTGTGTCCGCCGTGACGTAGGTCCTTCGCGGTTCAGAGATAAGTCTGCCGCGGCTGTTGAAGCTGAAACGCAGCGTTATCTGCGTGCCGGACCGTGCCACATCCCTTTCCGGCGGAATCCAGCATCCGCGCAATGCAGAAAACACATCGCGGATGGTATTCAGGTCATGCGGCGAGCGATCGCCAGGCTTCTCCCCGGCAGGCATGCCGGACGTGGTGTCTTCCGTCCGACTGACGATGGTCAGCTGCAAGGTCTGACCTATGGGGTAGTCGATGTCGGGTATGCAGGGCTGATGGCTGAAGATGCTGCAATAGGTGCCGTAAGGGACGCACGGACGGCGGCCAAGCACGCTGCATGGATAAGAACTGTGCAACGACGGGAGAAACACGCCTTTTCTAAAGACATGAACATCATGCCTGAGGATGTGAAGGTCATTTCTGAAGTGAAAGCCGTTTCTGACGTGAAGGTCATGCCGGAACGGACGCAGATTCTGATCGGTACCCTGCCAGCGGGCATCACAAACCGAGGACCATGCCGCAATCCCGAGTATGATCGCGGCGCAGGCGGCAAATCTCCGAAGCAGGCGGTTCGTCATTTTCGGTACTTGAGAAGCTGCTAACCGTACATAGGAACGACTCGAGAATACGACCAGCCATGACCATGGTACCCGTCACGGTGTCCGCGTTGTGTCAAAAGCAGACATTGGCCTTGGGTCCAACTCGATTTGGGCCTGCACATCTCGGAGAATTGGACGATTTCACCTTGCTTGAGGAGTTGTCCATGGAAGCAGTGCTTTCGACTCCCGATCGTAAGGCCCGCCGTAACCCGCATTCGCCCGTGCTCAAACACTCGATCAGGCTCGCGGGTAACAAGACGTCCATCTCCCTGGAAAACCAGTTCTGGGATTGCCTGCGGGAGATCGCGCGGGGCGAGAATATCCCGGTCGATACGCTGATCGAGCGGATCGACATCGACCGGACCCGTCATAATCTTTCATCGGCGGTTCGAATATTTGTGCTCGAACACTTCCGAACGCGCGCCAATCGTGCGACCTTAGCGCGTGAAGATCTGACGGCTAGCAGCACGGGCCCGGTCCTTTGACGGCGGGCCATGGAACTCAGCGTAGTTGAAACAGTTCAACAGATGGCGTGCGACATGAAACGTTTTGCCTGCAACCGAAAACCCAACCAGGCGGCACTTCGCGTTGCGACAGCGCTTGCCAGCCTGACCGCCCTTGTCGCGGCAAGCGATGTTTCGCTGGCCGCCAAAGTTCGGCCTGACCAGTCTGTGGCTGTGCGCCCGGGCAGCGAGCCCATCATGGCGATCGTTTCGCTGCACGACCAGCAGATCACGGTTTACGATGACAAAGGCATGATCATGCGGGCGCCCGTGTCGAGCGGCCAAAAAGGCCGTGAGACGCCGGCCGGCATCTTCAGCGTCCTTTCGAAAAACGCCGAGCACTATTCGAACCTCTATGACGACGCATTCATGCCGCACATGCAGCGCCTGACCTGGTCGGGCATTGCCCTGCACGGCGGGCCCCTGCCGGGATACCCCGCATCGCACGGCTGCATCCGGCTACCCTACAGCTTTGCCGAGCGCCTCTTTGGCACAACCAAGGTCGGCATGCGCGTGATCGTGGCGCCCGGCGGCGTTGGGCCGGTCGCGATTGAGCACCCGGCACTCTTCCAGCCAAAGACGGAGAATGCGGCCACTATAGTAGCCGCGGCTGCCGCGAAAGCTGAGGAAACGGCCGCGAAGGCCGACCAGGCAAGGCTCGCTGCCGTAACCGCCAATCGCGAGTCCACGCTCGCAATCGCGACGGTGCGGAAAACGGAAGCCTTGAAGGCCAGGGCCGAAGCGGAATTGGCTGCTGCGGAGCGTACGATTGCATCGGGGTCTTCGCCGGAAGCCAAGGAGCGCGCCGAGAGCGCCAAGCAAAAAGTGACCGCACGGATCACCGAACTCGAGGCCCAACTGGCCGCGGCCAAGACCGATCTCCAGCCCAAGGCCGATGCTGTCACGGCCACGCGGGACGCAGCCGTTGCCGCCGATCGCGAACGCGTCGCCGCGGCCGACGCCGCCCGCAAAGCCAAACGCGAACTCGAGCCGGTTTCTGTCTTTATCAGTCGCAAGAACCAGCGCCTTTACGTCCGTCAGGGCTTCCAGCCCATCCTCGAGGTCCCGGTCACCTTTAAGGATGCCGATCGTCCCATCGGCACATATGTCTTCACCGCCATGGACCGTTCCGGCCCCCATGTACGATGGAGCATGGTGGCTTTGGTCAGCGAGAAAGATGCGGGGCCAAGCGAGGTTGACCGCGCGAAATCGGCACTCGACCGGATCACAATTCCTCAGGAGTCGATCGATCTCATTACCGAGAAAGTCTCGCCGCGTTCCGCGCTGATCATCTCAGACGAGCCTTTGAGCCAGGAGACGGGCAGCAGCACCGAATTCATCGTCACGCTGAGCGGCGAGCCACAGGGCGGCCTTAAGCAGCGCCGGCGCTCTTCGCCGACATACGAAGTCCGCTACGATCGTCCCCGCTCCTGGCGGTCGCCTTTCGCGGGGCAATATTCCAATCACTGGTTCCGCTTCTGATCCTGTAGCCCTGACGCGGCACAGCGCACCCAATCCGTGACCACTTGGTCACGGATTGGAATGTTTTTGGCGCTGAGTGGCTCGGCGATCGACCGAGGCGGCCAGTGTCTACGACAGATTGAGCGCGTCCGACGCGCCATTGCCCTGCCCGTTCATGCTGATGACCTGGGCCGGCGCACGTTTGGTCGGGACGAGCGAAGGCGTGTCGATGGCGTTTTCCTGCCGCCGCGACATTCCCTCGAATTGCGCGTTCTCCTCGATCGCCAGTGAGCGATGATAGATATCGCCCTCGACGACCGCGGTACTGTTGAGCTTGACGCGATTGGCGCGGATGGTGCCTTTGACGCGACCACCGATCGTCAATTCCTCAGCAACGATATCACCTTCGACCTCCGCACCGTCGCCGATCTGGACGGTCGATGCGTGCACTTCGCCTTCAACGTGACCGAAGATCGCCAGCTTTCCCTGACCGACGATCTTGCCGACGATCGAAAGCCCGGAGCTGATGGAGGACGTCGTTTCCTGCGTCGGCGCCGAATGCGCGGCGGCGGAACGATTCATCTCCGGCGCCGGTGATGTGTCATGATGGATGTCTGTCGCAGTGTCTTTGGTCTTTCCGAACATATTTGCTTACTCCTGTACACTGATGGACGTTCAACTTAGGTGACGTGGTAGATGCGGTGGAAACGGTCGCCAAGATGATTGAGCACTTCGCAACCGGTGGATTTGCTTGCCACCGCGAGTTCATCGATGCTGGTCTGCGGGCCGATGAGCGTGACCAGGTTTCCATGGCGCACGACCGCCGGGTCAGGAATCTCAGTTACATCGATCGCCAGAAGATCCATGGACGGCTGCCCAACGACTGGACACGGCCGGCCTCCAACGATTGCGTGCAACTTTTTGTCGTAACCCCCTTCGCATCGCGGATAGCCATCCGCGTATCCGGCCGACACCAGCGCCAGTCTCGTCGGCCGCTTCGCTGTCCAGCCGTTTCCATCGGCGATGGTTTCGCCGGCTGACAGCCTGATGATCTGGACGATGCGAGCGTAGAGCTCGATC
>Ga0207700_10001396_pt1 | contig 13707 bp, 12 predicted proteins | sample LARL82metaG_FD_184348 | JGI IMG/M metagenome (GOLD analysis project Ga0207700, IMG submission 184348) | Corn, switchgrass and miscanthus rhizosphere microbial communities from Kellogg Biological Station, Michigan, USA - LAR L8-2 metaG... | ecosystem: Host-associated > Plants > Roots >...
GGCATAGAGCGCGTCACTGGCGTGGTTCATGGGGTTGATGTCTTCCTTGAATCGCGCTGAGGAAGTCATTGTTCCAAGCCTGCCGTTTGAATTGATGAGAACGGCAACTCCATTGGCGGAAGTCGCGCCGAAGATCTGGCCGATATAGCAGCTGTTGTCTACGTCATTACCAGCAGCACCGATACAAATAACGTTATTGGCTGTAGTGATTCCAGCCCCGGCGAACGCCCCCAAAACGATATTGCCACCCCCTGTGGTATTGTTAACGAGCGCTTCATCACCGATGGCCGTGTTTTCGCCGGCGGTGGTGTTAGATAGCGCGAACGCGCCGACCGCCGTGTTGCCGGCGCCGGTAATGTTGCTTGGCAGCGCATCGGCGCCGATGGCCGTGTTGCCGTTCCCCGTGGCGTTGGCAGCGAGCGCACCAACACCGGTCGCCGTGTTCAAGCTGCCCGTCGTATTGGAAAAAAGCACGAAGTCCCCGCCAATGGCTGTATTGTGATCGCCGGTCGTGTTGTTCGCCAACGCACCAGCGCCGATCGCTGTGTTGACAGTGCCAGTGGTGTTATGAAGAAGCGCTTGATCGCCGGTGGCGGTGTTAAAACTGCCTTCTGTATTGCTAAAAAGGGCAAACGCTCCATTGGCCGTGTTTTGGATTCCGGTGATATTGCTTAGAAGTCCAGCAGTGCCAGTAGCCGTATTTTCGTCTCCGGTATTGGCAAGAAGCGTCCCAGCGCCGACAGCAGTGTTGAAGCTCCCGGTGGCGACCGCCTTTAGAGACAACCAACCGTTGGCCGTATTGAAGCCGCCGGTGGTGAGACTCAAAAGGGCAGCTTGTCCTTCTGCAGTATTCCCTCCGGGATAGCCTCCGTCCGGTGCTGGGACAACTGCTTGCGCTGCGGGCAAGAGCGCGAAGCAGATGAGTGTGAATGCAACGAACAATCTGAAGATTTTCATGATTTAATCCTTGTTTTTGATTGATGGTTGTTTGCGATTGAACCCTTCGCAGTTTCTCCGGAGCGGGAAGAATGTCAGGGGGGCGGTTTATCGCTGCTGGCAGACTTGACGCCGCCGTGATCGTGCCGCTCTGGCCTGGAGAGAGTCAACAACTTTTCGTGCTCCACACGGCAACGACAAAATGACATGAACAGACCGGAATGAAGTATCCGACAACACTCATTATCGCCGCGTTGTTTTGCAGGACGGCCTCAAAATAGCGGCTCAGTCTGAGCAGCGCGATTTGACATTGCAACATTGGAGGCGTGCAGATGAGTGATAAGCCAACGATAAGAGCGCTTTTGGAAGACCAGAGTATGGCGAGCTATTTGCTCGGCGTTACGCGTGTGGAACGTCACAACCGCGACTTGATCATCTATCGGTTGGATTTGCAGGTTCTCAGTAATCAGCCGGTGAAATGGTGGGTTGGAACTACCTGCACTCCGGCGGATCCCATCGAAAACGTGCTTAAAGTGCGCCTGAATCGCTGGTTTACTGTCGAATCGCATCGGTGCCTCCGGGAGAGCAAAGAACACGGTCGCATCTTCAGCGAAGCAGCCGATGAAGCTCGGCATGTCGAGATTTTCGAAGGTACGAAGAAAACCGTGTACTGCTGTTCGAACGTCCTGCCTTTCTCGATCGAAGTCCTGTCCATAAGTCGGCGCAATCATCAGGACCGTCACGACCAGAGATAGCGCCGGAAAGCGGGGAGTCATTTCTAGCGTGTCATATCACCTTATCGCCGATTTGCGATTTGGGTTGGATGCCGAGGTTCGATTCAGGCGGCAACCCGCCCGGATCACATTGGAAATTAGTATTGATGCAAGCACGTTCTCATCGCAACAACTCTGCAGTTGCTTTCGCGTGCTATTGAACGTTGCGAGCGTTACCAAAATTGCTTCCCGAGGGTCGTCCACCAGCCGCGAAGCGATGCTATAAACGGCGGGATAATAACGGCCAACCAGAGTGTCATAACGTGCGCCTTTCGTTTTGATCGGCGGCTTTCGTTTTTGACTCGTTTCTCGCAGAACCCCCCGCGGCACATTGCCGCCCCGGTTGGCGGGTGCTTTCACTTGTACTCCTTACTACGGGAAATGTCGGACCAAGTTCCGTGATTCGCGTTTACGATGCTACTCGCAACGTGATCGAGACGCTCGAATACAAGCACGATCTCAAACGAGCCGTAAGCGAGCGAAACAAAAAGCCGCCATGCAGTGAAGCGTGACGGCTCATTGTGAAATGCCGCTGCTTTGTTGGGGCAGGCGCGGCTCAAGGGATTATCGCTGTTTAAAAGTTTTGGCTTGCAAAGTCTCCATTAAAGGGTGTGCGCGCATGTGTCTGTAGTGCGTGTCTGTCTCCAAACACGCCATAAAAACCACCCACGTCCTTAAATTGCCCTCCGAAAGACGCTCTGAAAAAAGAGAATGATGCTTTGGCAGCTAAGGATGAAACGTTCGTCAACTCCAGCCTTATTCCATTGACCGTTGCGCATGTAAACCGCCTGGTCCGTGCTCAGTGCGCAATTTGCGCGCGACGACAATAACTCGGGCCATGTGCTGGGTCTCCTTCGTGTTTGACAGAGGTACCTTCTTCACTTCTTGAACGTCAGTGAATCCAATCAATTCCAAATTCTTTTTCAGGACCGGCGTGCTCAGAGCCCAAAAGTTCGTCTGATCGTTGTTTTGTCCGTACATGAAATAACAGACATTGGGATCCTGAGGATGATCATAGACCTGAGTTTCGAGTGCAATGTAACCACCTACTTTCAGGTTCTCGAAAACTCGGTGGAGCGAAAGCACCGGATTCGGCAAATGATACAGCGTGCCGAAATGAAGAACAATGTCGAACTCACCGGGACGGCTGAACGTTTCAGCGCTGGCCAATTCAAACTCACACGACGCGCCCGCCAACGCAGCAAGAAAGCGAGCCGCCTCGATATGACGTGGGATGACGTCCACGCCCGTGACCGAAAATTGATATTTCAACGCGGCATGGATCGAGTTGTAACCAGCGTTGCAGCCGATATCCAGCAGACGACCGCCCGCGATTTCTCCAAATGGGACTGCCACCGCAGCGTCCGTAAATTTTCCTAGAGGCCGTTCGGAAAATGGCATGCGCCGGGCGCACTCCAGTGTCGACACCCCGTTATCGAAGTCCACCCGGTGACTCCAAGGCTCCCAAAGCCGCAGCTTTTCCTTCAACGCGCAGGGCGCAAGGGACGTGCGCAGCGTGAGAAAATCGTCTTCCATTGTGATCTCGTAAGGAACTGGTGCGTTGGGAATACTCAAGCACAACGGTTTTTTTCCTCCAGCGAAGCTCCGCCTGACACGCAGAAACACTTACATTCAACAAACCCTTTCACTGACACTCGTGTGAATTTGCCGACTCCAATCGCGATCGAGGGCGAGAGTCCACTTGGTCCGGGCGCTCGCCGTCTACATCAAACTCGATGACAAGCACAGCATCCGTGCAGTAGCTCGCAGGTGTGGCAAGCATAGATCGTTAATCGCTCGCTCGTCGGTTCAAGTACGCGCTGACGCTCGGTGAGTCGTAATCCAGAGAACTTTGCAGAGGCTTCGTAAACCAGTTTAGCGGATGAAGCCAACTCGCGCCGTCTTCTGCGCTGAAAATTTGTAATTTCGTTGACCTTTTTGCATTGTTTGGTCGTTTTCTGTTTGAAAATACCCCCTATTTATCACATGCACCAGGCACCCCCCGGGGGGGCCGCCAAAGTCTGCAGTTCGCCGTTGTGCCAGGACGCGCATCTTCCGAAGAGTTATACCGATACTTGTATTCCGATTTAGCATGTGATAAACGCCAACACCCTTGCTCAACATGTCCGTTTTCTGGAGTTACCTTCTGGGTTTGGTAGTGGCTCACGTCGCGTGGTTGTTTTTTTTTACAACCGGGCGGTTGTTATGGAAAAGTCGCCCTGACAATTCGAAGCCTTTCCAACTTGATACCCTTGTTATCACTTCTGTTGCAGGAATGGCGCTATCGGGATTCGGATTGTTATTGCTCGGATTTGCGCATTTGTTGAATCGATTCGGACTCGCAGGCCTTTTAATATTGGAGGCCGCGTTCTTCCGGCTACTGAAACGTGACAACTGTCTGTCATTAATCTTTTGGCGGCGCATAGTTCAGGATTTCGTTAAGGGTTGGACGTTTCCAGCTCTTTGCATTTACGTTCTGTTTCTGGCGCTGGGAATACCGGCAATCCTGCCGCCCATCCGCGGCGACCCAGTAAGCTACCATTTGGCGTACGCGGCGGACTGGGCGAACGCCGGGCGCATCTATGTCGATGCGTTTCTTCGTTTTCCGTACTACGCAAACAATTTTTTGTTGTTCGACAGTGCGTTTTTTATTCTAAAGCTAGGTGATTATTGTCATTTCCTAACCTGGCTTTGTGGCTTGCTTACGTGCTTGGGGGTTTTGGCATTTTTCGCTTCGGCTGAATTGCACTCGCGCAACGACCCTCAGCGACGGCGCTTGTTTCCTTTCCTGCCTCAGTTCTTGATTCCTCTCAGCCTGGCGCTCTCTCCGGTGTTTCTTGAATATCTGAACAGTGGGTACGTGGACGTACCTATAGGCCTTTTTATCCTTGTGTCCGTCCTCTGTGTTTACAAAACATTATCGCACCGGCTTTTCGCCTGGGAACTCGCTGTAATCGCGGCCTTTTGTGTCGGGATGAAGCTTACTCTCATCGGTCATTTGCCCTTTTTCGTTGTTTCGCTGTTGCTCGCCGCGGCGACCCGATTGCCACGACGAGAGATAGCACTTCTCGTCGTCGCGCTCGTAGGACTCAGTCTACCCTGGTACATCCGGAACTTGTCGGAAGCTCACGATCCTACTCCGCCGATGTTAAATTTGTTCCTCGACCATCCAGACCCGATTTTCACGCAAGCCGACGCCGCTTGGATCTATTTGACTGGCAAAGAGAGTGACTTGAAAAATCCAGCTCGTTTGCTGTCCTTGCCCTTTCAGTACTTCATCGGTCCGGGACAACCGCCTTTCGGCCGTGATGGTGTAGGCGCAGCGTTTCTGTTGCTGTATGCGCCAGCCGTGTTTCTACTTGTATTGTTAGGCCGTCAAAAAAACTGGCACGTGCCGGAATGGTTTGTCTATTTGTCAGTTGCAGTCACATATCTTGCGATACCTTGGTTTTACAACGCGGATGGAAGACATGCGCTTCACTGGTATCCAGTACTCGTCGCATGGATCGGAGTTGTTATCTCCTTTATTTGTTTGCGCGCGGGTGGCCATTGGGATTCCCGAACGGTTACGTGGATGCACATTGCTACGGCTGCATTCTGCTGTGCTTTGATCGTGCCGAGTCCAACGCGTGGGTCGCTGGAATTCTATCGCAACTATTATGTAGAAACTTCTGAGTTCGCGAACATGGGCGGGGATCGAACACGTTATCTGGAGAAAAACGTGCGTGGCTATCAGGCGGTTGAGGCTGTTACCAAGACGCTACTTTCTGAGCACAAGCAGCAGACACACGTTCTTACGATGGAGGGGATCACCCCCGGGTTTTACTTTCGAAAAAACGCAAACATCATAAGTGTCGGCGACTGGTTTGGACCAGCCCGATACTGGGACCTCTACGCCGAAGTTACCCAGGGCGGGGGCTGCTTGTCATACTTGACTCGACTGGACATTTCAGCAGTGATCAGTCAGACGCCACCAGAGCGACGCCCATGGTGGAACAGATTCTACGCAAAATTTCGGACACGCCTAAGGGACTGCAACTACATTGAATATCGTTGTGGCGAGCAGAACATAGCAATCTTTTTGAAGAGCGATATCAAACCGGACGTGAGCCTTCAGCCAGTACCGTAGAACGTTCATTTGAGCGGTCGACAAGATAGTAACCTGTAGGCTTCCCGGTGCACGGCGGTTCGCAATGGCCGTTTGCACAACAGGCGCGGAATGGGCCTCAGACAGCATTGGCAAAATTGAAAAATGTTGAGGATGAAACTCTCGGCGTCCAACGATTCGAAGATGTAATCGCATTTCAGCCGTTCACGTGATGCGGTGATTCGCGTTTACGATGACGCGGATAATGTGATCGAGACGCACGAACACATGGCGATTTCAAGGGGTGGTGAGCAGTACACAAGTGAAACAAAAAGCCGCCATGCGATGAAGCGTGGCGGCTCATTGTGAAATGCTGCTGGTTTGTTGGGGCGGGCGCGGCTCTAGGCACTGTCAAGCACTTGCGGCGGGGATCTGCCCGCTTCAATCTTTGCGCTCACCTCTGTAGGCCAGCACTAAGGCGTTAATCGACATTGTTCCTGATCTTGACCGCCGTAATGAAGCCCCAAGCCGTTACGTTTGGATTAGGATTAAACGAACCACCGACCAGAAACACGCTTGTGCCATCGGGAATGTCGATTGTGCGGGGGACCATAGAAGTGTTTCTGATTATGTTGCCAAGGCGAGCCACTTGTTCCGCCGTAATCGATGCGGTCTCAGGCGGGTTGAACGAAAGCGTACCCACACTGATGTTGGCAGCGGTAAACATGGTTCCTGCGGGGGTGGAGAGCGACAGGAAGTTGACCTGTCCGCTAACCTCCCAGACACCAGAGTCTAAAACGATGTGGGTAACTTCCTGAGCGTCGTTCGAAACGGCAAGTTGAACCCGATTTTGCACGCGTACAGCAAGGAAAACGCAATCGGCTTCGAAAAATCTTGCAGCCGATTACATCGGGCTGTGATCCGCGTTTGTGATGCACGGGGCAACGTCATCGAAACGCACGACCAGGCGGCAATCTCAACGAGCGAGTGGGTTTTCCAAGGAGCGGAGATACTTTCTGAGTGAAAAATGAGTTTACCCGCAGAAGCGTTAATTGTTAGGGCAGAAAATCCGCCGAACAGTGAATCGTTGAGCGGGCAAATTGGCGGCGACCTTTGAAAGGATTTCATACGCCCGCGTGCGAGTGGAAAGCCGAAGCAAAGATGGTAGTTTGGATCGCGTGGATGACTTACGCAGCCGGAATGGCGTTGCTCTAGTTTAGGTCTTATTTCACCATGCCCGATGATCGCTTTCAACGCTGGGTTGACGCATCCTCCGTAGCGGGTGCGGTCGAACCGTTCATGATCCCTCTCGTTCAGGGACTTGGTCGCTTCGATTGCCATCTCATCAACGAAGACGCCCGTTCCGCCGCTCTCAATCAGGAGCAATCATCGTCGTCGCACGAGAGTACCCGTCTCGCCGACCGATTGACACTGTCCTATTTCTGGGTCCTTGCTGCGTATGAGCTTGTTCGCACGCTAGACCAGCGTTGGCGCACAGGTGCGACAACGCTGCCGGATGAGTCCGGCAACCGTGTTGCCGCGTTGAAGCGCAGGATGGAACGGCTGCGGATTCCACTCGCAAAAATGGAGACAGCGCGACGATTTCCGACAGACAGCGCCATCGCGTACCCGACAATTAGTCGCGATTTTGGACTCGCATGGCACGTCGCGCAGGACACGTACATCAGCCGACGGGAGCTATCTGATCAGCTGTTGGATTTTCTTGCCGACTTAAAGAAGCGTCAAACGCAAAAAAAAACCTAACGAATCGCCTGCAGCGAACGGCCCCATCGCAAAGCATGTTCTATAGTCCCACATCAGGGTCCAACGAATCACCATGGCCGTTGCGATTGACTTCCTCACAACACATTTACGAAATCCGCCCGCCGTAAAGGCAAGCGCGGCGTCGATCTGATTGCCAATACGCTGCCATTCGGACGGTTGTGGCACAGCAAGGCAAACGCAGTTGACTACGCGAAGTTGGCAGCGGTTCGCATCCAGGCTGTGACCCGCATTTACGAACACGCTGGCAACGTAATCGAAACGCACGAGCTCGCCGACGGGTTCAAAGACCCATGGACGGAGGGTCCTTACATCAAGAGTTCACGGGACGATGCTTTGGACGGCAGCGGCAGACAACTCTCATTTGACCACAGCTGGGTCGCCACTGAAGCGTTGCTGAATGAAAATGAAGATATTCAAGGGAACCGACCTGCCGTCCCTGGAGAGTAAGATTAACGAATGGCTGGAGGCCAAAGGCATTAACCTGATTCATCACATTACCCATGCGAATAACCTCAGCACAACGATCATCACGGTCTGGTGGGGCGAGTAAGAACTGGTTTACGATTCGCTCACTGATTTCGGAAATACGCCATACCTACGAGTGTTATTTGTCTGAGCCCAAGTTGCCACTTAATCCAGTCGCGCCAGTCGATTTTCATTTCTTCATCCTTCCGAGCACTGTGTCATATTGACATCGCTTGATATTGGGTCCGCGCACTGTGCAGTTTCTGCCGGAGTTTGCCCAAATATTTGCGATACCCGTCGTTGTCCTGCGGTTTTTTTTCCCATGTGTCCAGTAACGCGACAAGCCCCTGGATTCGTTCAAGCTTCCGCAGCACGGCGTCACGATGTTTCTTGTCGTGATCCCAGTGGGTGAAACGACGTTTTCCGGCCTTCCTCATAAAATGCGTGTCAGAAAGCGAACGAGAGAATTTCAACGAGGCCCGCCATTTGTTCGAGTTTGTTTCGTTGCTCGTCACGCACCGTCAGATTGAGTTTCGCTTTGTTCTTTTCTTTTTGGATTTCGCCATTCGCAGTTTCTTACACTTCGTTCTTCATAGCCGATCACGCAGGCTGAAGGCAATATCAAGCGAATGCCTGCGTGTTTGCAGCTCATATAGCGGTTATCTCGGCGCTGTACCAAAAGGTTGCTTTGCAGCATGTTGGATCGAATCGGTTTCTGTAATGATCGTTCCGTTATTAAATGGCGGGCCGGCTTTCGCCGGAAAAAGCGGTCGCAACACTGCCAATGCCTGCGAAACAAACGCAATACAAACGAATATGATCGCTGCTGCACATTTCATGTCGCGCGGTCTTATCAAATTACGAAAACGTGACAAGAAAAATTTTCGCGTTGCGGTAGTCATCCCAACGCGTTGAGCACTACGGTTCCACTAGATTAAGTTTTGCGATTCAACGTTTCCGACTATTTTTCCCCGCCGATGCCACAGTTTACTTATCGTGCGCGCAATGCGCAGGGCGGTTTGGTTGAAGGGGTACTAGACTGCGCAGATCGCGCCATTGCGATCCGCCAGATTGAATCGCAACGATGTATTCCGATTCGGATTGATACGGTAGAAGTTGCGAAGCCTGTGGAAGCTAAAGCAAGCGCGCCGTCCGCAGTTCAACGAAAATTTCGGCTACTGCGCGCGCCCGAAGCCAGCACGCCTTCGCAAAGCCTGAAAATTCCGCACGGCCAACTGCTCATTTTCACCGAGCAGCTCGCGCATTTGCTTCAAGCCGGCATGACACTGGACGAAGGATTGTCGGTTTTGGGGAAACGGTTGAAACATCCGCGCGTCCAACAAATGACGCACACGCTGCATCAGGCGCTGATCGACGGCCGCAGTTTTTCGCAGGCCCTGAGCGACATGCCTCGAATTTTCCCGCCGCTATATGTAAACCTCGTCGCTGCGGGCGAGGCCAGCGGTGCGTTACCGCCAATTCTCCTACGGTTGGTGAAACATCTGATGCAGGCCAAGGACTTGCGAGACCGCGTGCAACAGGCGTTGATTTATCCGGCATTCCTCGCGGTGGCCGGCGCTATTCTTGTCACAATTTTCATCACGTTCATGGTGCCGCAGTTGACCGGGTTCATGGCGCAAACCGGTGGCACGCTTCCATTGCCGACGCGCATCTTGCTGCAATTTCACCATGCGATCACCGGCTACTGGTGGGTCGGCGTACTGATAGTGATTGGTGGAATGATCGGTTTCCGCGCCGTGGTTCGCACTCCGGAAGGGCGGATCGGATGGGACCGGTTCCGGTTGCTGATCCCCGGGTACGGACGAGTGACTCGCCACGGTTATTACGCCCAGTTTGCGCGTACGCTGGGAACTTTAATGGAAAACGGCGTGCCTCTGCTGCGCTCACTGGACCTCGTGACCGAGATAGCGGGCAACCGTTTTCTCGAAACGAAATTAGGCGAGGTGCGCAGAGCTGTCATTGACGGCGCGACCCTTTCGGCTGCGTTGCAACAGCAGAAGCTCTTTCCGGATTTGTTTACTGACATGATGGCCGTGGGCGAACAAACCGGACACTTCGCCGAAACGATGCAAGGGATCGCGGACGTGTATGAGCGGGAGCTTGACCGATCCGTCGGGGTGATCTCGCAATTGATTCCGCCCATCATCATCGTAATCATCGCGCTTCTGGTAGGATTAGTTGTATACAGCATCCTGTCGGCGGTCTTTGAAATGACGCACAGCTTACAAGTCCGACCGCGTTAAACTCCGAGCTTGCAAAGCAGGTCGGGTCTGAATTAGTCTCGCTCACTCAATGTTACCCCGCGCTGCGTTTGCGATCTTTTTGGCTGCGGTCTGCCGCGTAAGCGCGCAGGAGGCTTTAACCGATGCTTTGCCCGCTCCCGCTGCGGCGATTGCGCAGCCACTTCCGTCAAGCGCGTGGCTCGATCTGCGCCAAACGATGTCGCGCAATTCAAAATCGCAAGAAGCCCCAGCATGGGTGGAAGCGCTCACGCTTCTACCCGGCGAACTCACCGAAGGCGGTAGCGCGTCGAAAAGCATTTTTCGCATTCGGGTAACGCAACCCGGCCCCGATTATAAAATCCTTTTCTTCCGCTTGTTTTTCGACGACAAACCGAATCAGCAGCCGGAAATAGTGGCGTGGGACGAATCCGGCAGCCATATTTTGCGCTCGGGCACACTCGGCGCTGGAATGAATCTGCCCAGCTCGGATTCAATCCTCATCCCGATGACCGGCGCCTCCGCGATCGATATCGAAGTTCCCGGTGACGGAAAGACAATTCGCGCGGCGTATCTTGACTGGATGACAGCCAGTGAGGTCGTTCATCCGGTCAACGCCGAACATCGCGACGTGATTCCCGAGCCGTTCTCAGTGGTGCCCGCGCTGCACCCGCCGCCGGAAGATGTCGAGAACTTCGGAACGGTGACTGCCACTCTGGCGGCTGAAGCAATGCGGCTTGATGCTCGGACTCAGCAAAACGGCGTGTTCCAATTTCCGATTGAAGCGCAACCGCTCACCGCGCTTTTGACTTTTGAAATCGCAAACCCGCGCATCGACGCGCCGCCGGAAGTCTTTGTCAACGGCCAGAACATCGGGCCAGTTGCACTCGCGCTGCCCGACCTCGCTGATCCTGGTTACCGAGGCGAATCCGAGCCGCTTACGACTGAGATGCATTTCAACTACACGGGATGGGTGCGCGCTCAGAAAATTGTGCCGGCAACAATCTTGAAAGTGGGTGCGAACGATCTCCTCATCACGAACGCAGCAGGCACCGGCGCCTCGGCAATCCGAGCGACGCAAATCCAGCTAAAGTACATCTGGGACAAGTCGGATTATCTTCTCCGCACCGGCCCGTAATTTCACGCTCTCATGCCGAGCGAGGTTTCGCAGCGGTGATCCAGAAATGGCGAGAGATTTTCGCTCGGCTTGGAATGAGAACCACATGGTGACCACTAGCAATTATTGCAGATCAGGGTAGTGTAATCGCCGCACCGGGACGGAGGATTCCCCGTCAATTAAAGATGAGAACAAAGATAAAACAGCAGGGCTTCACGCTATTGGAAATCATGATCGTGGTGAGCATCATCGTCGTTCTCCTAGGACTGGCGATCTCAAAGATGGGCAATCCGACCGGATTTGCCAAGCAGACTGCCGTTCGAGCTGACGTGCAATCAATCGGAACGCAGTTGCAGCTCTACGAAAGTATGAACGGCTTTTACCCAACCACTGAGCAAGGTCTCCAGGCGCTTGTGACTCAGTCACAGAACGATCCGAAGCCCACTCGATGGTACCAATTTTTCAAGCAAGTGCCCAAGGACCCTTGGGGTAGCGATTACGTTTATCGCTGTCCCGGTTTGAAAAATCCGGGCACCTACGATTTGTATTCCGCAGGTCCCGACCGCATACCGGATACACCAGACGACGATTGGGGCCAGTAGGCGGCGTGCGGGACGTACCCGTGGTTGTCTAAGTTTTCGACTCTAAACCAACGGACAATATCGTCGGTTCGGCCACACAACTCCGGCGCACAGACGGCGCCCCGTATCGTTCGGTCGTTGGCTACTATCGCGGTCGCCGGGTGCTGATAATGAAGCGTTGAAGCGCTGTACCGTTGAAGGGGCGCGTGGAGTCATCCTGAGCGCCGAAAACTTTCGGGATCGAAGGAAGCCGTAGGGTGCCGCAAAGTACTACAACGGATTCGTCGATTTCATCCCGAATGCGGCTCCACTTCAGTGCTTCGATGCTTTGACTAGCGATACCGTCTCCCCTTTCAAGTTGTCCTTCGCGGTGCATTTAGCTAAAACGACAGCGTTATCACCATGATCCACCTTGACCGGGGTGCAACGAGTCTGGGCATTTTCTCTGAAGAAGAAGTCCGCGAGGGCTTGCGCAGCGGCCGCTTCGTCCCCGGCGATACGGGATGGCGCGAAGGAATGGCGAACTCGCAGCCGCTCTCGCAGTTTTCAGAATTCGCTCCATCCGGCGGGCTGCAGGGCCGCGGCTACAGGCTACTGCTTCGATGCATCAGTGCCGCCAGGGGCTCCCCTCGTCGTTCTTGGGCTGCGCTGAATCATGCCGCGCGTACGCGGCTGTATCGAATCCCGCGAAGGAGGAATCAACTGTTGTAATTCCGGTGGTACGTTGGGAGGCAATTTCGGTGGGTGTGTATTCGGCAAGCCGGCGGGATTTGGAACCGGCATCGCAGGACCTGGCGGCGCTCTGGCTGCGATACCTCCACCCGGCGACGCTTGCGACAATAGCGCTTGATTGAAGGTAAGCGTCGCAAAGTTTCCATCCTTACCGATTGTCACTTTCGTCTGGCCCACTTTGTCGGACCATTCGATGTTGGCGATGCTGTAGCCGTCCACCGGTTCCTTTGTCGTAAGATATTTTTTGAAATTGTGATCTGCGGTGGAGGCAATCGTCACCAAATCGCCGTCCTGCGACCGCGCGGCGTTAGCGATGTAAAGGTCTTTTGCGAAGTCGGGAGTCGCAGCAGGCGCTGCCACGGCACTAGCAATCGCGAATGGCGATTGATCCATCATTTTTGAGTAGCGATCGAAGTTGTACTGTGGCGGAAGAACCTCCTCGGCCTGGCTGTAGGTTGCTCCGGCCATCGCGAGGATCGTTGCGAGCGTGAGACAATATTTCATAACTTGAGTTCCTATTTATTACTTTCCCTTTTGTCCCGACGCAAACCAGCGGGCGATCTTAAATTTGCCTCGCATCATTGTGGGATCGTTACCGTCTATCGCGAGATTGACATTTTCGAAAACCACGAACGCCTCCGGCCGTTGCACGTCGTAAAGAAAATGGACCAGGGGCGGCCATGGACTTTTGGTTTCGATCGAAGCGAACACCGTCTGATGATACGGCGTGGTCTCGCCTGTTCCGATCGCGGGATTTTCAACGAGGATATTGTATTTGCCGGCCACTTCCCTGACTTGATCAAGCAGCGCAGAGGCTTCCGCTGGATCTTTGAGCACCGGCTGATGCTGCCGCATCCACTCGTCCCGCTTCGTCCAGGTGTCACGCTCCTTCACGTAAACAGTTTGCTCAGCCAGCTTGCTTCTCCGGGCGCCAAACTCCTTTTGCGCGCTCGCGACTGCGCCCCAGAGCGAACTCAAAATCCAAAGATTC
>Ga0207700_10001400_pt1 | contig 13687 bp, 10 predicted proteins | sample LARL82metaG_FD_184348 | JGI IMG/M metagenome (GOLD analysis project Ga0207700, IMG submission 184348) | Corn, switchgrass and miscanthus rhizosphere microbial communities from Kellogg Biological Station, Michigan, USA - LAR L8-2 metaG... | ecosystem: Host-associated > Plants > Roots >...
TTTGAACAAATAGGGAACAGATCATGTCCGGAACGTGCTGTGCGCAGCGCCGGTACTTGCAGACTGACGATCATCAAGAATCTTGCTGAACAATCGCAGCTGCCCGCGCGTTGTTTCATCCCAGCTGAATCGCTCGGCGTACCGCCGTGTGGCCTGGCGGTCTGGATAACTCGAAAATAATTTCCTGACTCCTTCGGCCATTGCTTCCGCTGTGCGTGCCGTGGTCAAGCAACCGGCCTCCGGCGCCAGGACAACCTCCTCGTTGCCGAGCGCGTTCGAGGCGACAACGGGTGTACCGCAAGCCATCGACTCGAGCAGGACGTTGGCCCAGCCTTCCCGACTCGATGCGAGTACCAATGCGTCGGCCAGCCCGTAAAGCCGAGGCAGGTCCTCTTGCCGAACGGAGCCCAGCAATCTTACGCGATCGTTCAGCTCGAGGTGGTCGACCTGCTGCCGAAGGCGCGCTTCTTCGGGCCCGCTCCCCACGATCAAGAGGTCGAACCCAGGTAATTGTCGTAGTGACTCGATTACAAGATGATGGCCCTTGCGTTCGACGAGGTGGCCGACGGAGATGAGGGTTTTTCTGACCAGGCCCATCTCCGCACGCCCTTGCTCGCGCTCGAGGGGCGGCTTGAACCGGCCGAGATCGACGCCGTTGCGTAATACCACGACATCCTTGCCCGGAATGCCTAATTCGACCAGGCATTTCTCCAGGCCGCGGGACACCGTGATCAAGCCGTGCGCGCGCCGGGCAGCCCAGCGAATCATGCGGCGCGGCAAGGCATAGCGGGGAATGTAGTTGAGGTCGGTGCCGCGACCCGTGATGACGACGGCTTTCCCAAAATGGCGCGCAAGTATCACTGCAGCGATGCCGTCCGGGTAGAAGTAATGAGCGTCGATGATGTCGAAGTCGTATCCATCGCGTATCAGTCTTCCGAACGCAGGCAGCGCACCTAGCGCCAGCGTCAGCGGAGCAATCGTCATGCCAACTTTCGGCGGTATTGCATAGCGCGGATAAACGATCTCGATGCCGTTGCGCTTTTCATGGGAAGGCGTGGCAGCGTACCGCGACCAGTCTCCAAATCGCTCCTGCTTGAACGGAAACCACGGCACCGGGCAAACGACACGGCTTTGCACCATCCCTGACGCCAGCAGATAACGCAGCCGAGTCTCTACGAACACGCCGTGCGCAGGACGAACGCTACTCGGGTAAAGCGTGGAGAAGGTCACCAGCCTCACGCCACCTCCTCGTGCATACGATGCGGGGCGTGCAGCCGCACGCTGGAATACACGTGCGCGTATCCCGCAACGCTCCTTGCCCATGTTCGTTCGGTCTCGACGTAGTGTCGCGCCTGCTTGCGGATTTGTGGCCACCGATCGGCGCCTGCCAGCACGCGCTCGATCGCCGTGGCGAGCGCTCCGCTGTCGTCCGCAGGAAAGAGAAAACCAGTTTCCCCGTCGCGCACGAGTTCACGATGTCCACCAACATCCGAGGCGACGAACATGCGACCCTGGGCCATCGCTTCCAGCGGCTTGAGCGGCGTGACGATCTCTGTAAGGCGCATTCGACGTCGCGGATAAGCGAGCACGTCGATCAAGTCGTAGTAACGCTGAACCTCCGAATGCGGCACCCGACCGACGAATGTAACGTAGTCTCCGAGGCCGCGCGCCGCCACTTGGCCCTTCAAAGCTTCCTCCTGTGGACCGCCACCGACCAGGAGCACGTGCAAGGAGGGGTGACGTGGTCGTAGAATCGCGACAGCGTCGATCAGCAGGTCGAGTCCCTCGTAGCCATAGAAGGAGCCGACAAAACCGACGACCGTTGCGCCGTGCAAGCCAAGTTGCGCCCTGAGGGAGTCGGACGCCGCGCCGTGCGTAAACGCCTCGACGTCGACTGCGTTTGGAATAACCGTAACCAATCGGCCCGGAATGCCTCGTGCGAGCACTTCCTGGCGCAGCCCTTCGCAGATTGTCGTGACGTGGGCCGCTCGTCGCAGGACGTAGGTCTCGAGTGACCTCGACAACCGGTAGCGCACGCTGCCTTCGGTGGTCGTACCGTGATCGACCGCGGCATCCTCCCATAGTGCGCGCAGTTCATACACAACCGGGATATGGCTTTGCCTGCCCACGCGAAGCGCCGGCAGTGCATTCAGCACCGGCGAGTGCGCATGGATGACATCGGGCCTGAAAGACTCGACCAGCGATCGCAGGCGAGCGGTGGTCGCGGCCATCTCGTCCAGGTAAGCACCGCCGTGCACCGACGAACGCCATCCGCCCTTTGCAGGCGTGCGGTGAAAACGCCAACCGTCGACGACCTCGGCATCGGCCTCGACGCCACCGTGGCGAGGCGTCGTCAGCTGCAGCGTTTCCCATCCGAGTTTGCGCTGCTCGCGCAGGATTGCCATCGTGCGAAACGCGTAGCCGCTGTGCAGCGGCAATGAATGATCGAGGACGTGAAGAATGCGAACCACCGCCTTATGCCGCCTGCTGCATCGTTGCGTTGGCGGATCCATCCACGACGTTGCGCAGGAAAGCGTCGAACATCAGCAACGTCCAAAGTGGGGCGCTATAGTCGCGCACTGCGCGCTGATGGTCGTCGACCAATAGCCGCAGATAGCGTTGGTCGAAGATGCCGGCCGTGGCCAGACGCTCGCCGAGCAACGCGTCGCGCACCCGGGTGCGCAAGGGACCACGGAACCATTCGGCGAGCGGCACGGCAAAACCCATCTTTGGCCTGTAAAGAACGTCGTTGGGCAGTCTCGACTCCATCGCCTTCTTGAGCAACCATTTACCCTCGCGGCCATGCAATTTCAGCGAGGACGGCAAGCTGCCCAGCCATTCGACCAACTGATGGTCCATGAGGGGCTCGCGCACTTCCAGCGAGTGCGCCATGCTGGCACGGTCCACCTTGGTGTTGATGTCGCCAACCAGATAGGTCTTCAGATCGAGGTACTGAATCAGTGCCAGCGGATCGGACGTGTCTGCCATCGACGCGTGCCGCCGAAAGACCTCGATTGCCGAGTAGCCACCGAGTTGACTGCGGAATCGATCGGTGAAAAGACGAGCGCGCATGCCTTCGCGCAGGATCGACACCCCGTGGAAATACGCGTGCACCGAGTCACGCGCGAGGGCCTCGAATGTCGATTTGGCGCGCAGGACGCGCGGCGCCCAGTCGGCTTTCGGGTAGGCACGTCCGAGCGCGCCGAACAGCGGCGCGCGAAAGCCCAGCGGCAAGCGGGCGCGCAATCGCTCTTCAGCCATGTGCAGACGGTAGCGGCGATAACCTGCGAAGCTTTCGTCTCCTCCATCGCCGGACAACGCAACGGTAACATGACGACGCGCAAGCTGACAGACGCGGTAGGTCGGGATCGCAGAGCTGTCGGCGTAGGGCTCGTCGTAGAGTCGCGCGAGGGCATCGATCAGGTCGAAGTCGTCGCTCTCGACGCGATCGACGAAGTGTCGGGTCTTGTACCGGTCTGCGACCATCTGCGCATAGCGCGATTCATCGTAGGACGGGTCTGCGAAGCCGATCGAACACGTGTTCACGGTGTCACTCGACACGCGTGCCATCGACGCGACGACGGCACTCGAATCGACCCCACCGGAAAGAAACGCTCCCAGCGGCACCTCGGAGATCAAGCGAAGGCGAACGGATTCGTCCAGCCGAGCCGCGAGTTCCTTCGTAGCGTCCTCGACCGATATTTCACGGTCCAACGTAAACCGCGGGTCCCAGTATTGCACCGTCTTGGGAAAGGGTCGGTCGCGCCTGATGGTCAGCGTATGCGCCGGCGGCAGTTTGTATGCGCCCGAAAATATGGTCCGCGGATCGGCGACGTAGCCCAAAGCGAAATATTCCTCGACGGCGCACGGATCGATGTCGCGCGCGAGACCTGGGTGTACGAGCAGCGATTTGAGCTCGGACCCGAATATGAGTTTGCCATCCGGCAGCAGTGCATAGTGCAGTGGCTTGACCCCAAGCCTGTCGCGGGCGAGAAACAGCGTTTGCTGGTTGCGGTCCCAGAGAGCAAAGGCGAACATGCCCCTGAACCTGTTGACGCAGGAAGCGCCCCACGCCTCCCAGCCATGGACGATGACTTCCGTATCGCTCCTGGTGCGAAAGCGGTGGCCCAGCGCGGTCAGCTCGGGAATCAGCTCCTGATAATTGTAGATCTCCCCGTTGTACACGACCACGACGCTTCCGTCCTCGTTGTAAAGAGGCTGCTGCCCCGAGGCGATATCGATGATCGACAGCCGTCGATGGCCAAGTCCGACTCCGGGTTCGACGTGGTAACCGGCAGCATCCGGGCCGCGGTGATGCTGCGCCTCGTTCATGCGAGCCAGAAGGTCGCGGTCGACTTCTGCGCGCTCTCTGGTATCGAATATTCCCGTGATGCCACACATGGCGTGGAGAACTCCTCTCGGCTAGCCGCTGGCGCGAGCGCGAGCCGGGATGACATTGCGGCGTGACAATAGCCTGTTATACAGCGCTGCGTAGTCGCGAACCATCCGGTCGAGGCTGAAGCGCTCGAGGGCAGATCGTCTTGCCGCCGCGCCATGTCGATGCGCCATCACCGAGTCATTGAAATAGGCGAGGATCGCAGCGGCCATTGCTTCGCCGTCGGCCGCAGGCAGCAACCGGCCGGTGATCCCATCGTCGATCAGCTCGCCGTTGCCGCCGACGTGGGTCGCAAGCACCGGCAGGCCGGTGGCCATCGCTTCCAGAATGGTATTCGAGATCCCCTCGGCGAGTGACGGCAGCACGAAGCAATCCAGGCTGCGCATCAGGTCCGCAACATCCGAGCGCTCCCCTGGCAGCCATGCCAAGGCGCTGAGCCCACCAGCCTCGAGCACGCGCGCGGCCTCTGCCCGAAGCGGTCCGTCGCCGATCAGGATGAGGCGCATCCTCCGCGCAGCAACGGGATCGAGATGGACGGCATGCACGAAAGCGCGGGCGAGCGTAACCTGATCCTTGACGAGTTGCATGCGCCCAACCGTGCCGACCAGCCAGTGATCGGTGGGGTTGAAAGGACAACCTTCAACCAGTCGTCGAGTGCCGGCTGCGGGCGCAAACCGAATGGTATCCACGCCGTTGCAGATCCACGCAATGCGCCGCGAGTCGACTCCGATATCCCGACACAGGTATTGCTCGAGATCCTTCGAGACTGCGACATACTGATTCACGAAGGGCCGGTACGCGCGACGAATTCGTCGGTAGGTGCGGTTGGAACCGTCGAGATCCCCGACGTCGCGGCCATGTTCGCCGTGTATCCGCACCGGTACGCCGGCGAGCCATGCGGGTAGACTCGCTTCGAGCGCCGCCAGATTACGGGTGTGGACGACGTCGGGCGCGAGACTGCGAAACAGGCGGAACAAGCGCGGATAAAGCCGGAAGCCATGGCCTGGCCTTTTTCCCAACGCAAAATACTGAACATCGTCGCGCAGGATGCGCGCCCGAAAATCCGTGATGTCGGTAAGCGAGATGATTGCGTGGCGATACGATTCCGCAGGAAGTCGATTGATCAGGTTGACGACGCCGTTCTCAAGGCCTCCGATATCGAAGCGAAACACCACGTGCGCAAGCAGTGGACGCGGGTCATGCGAGATGCCGGACAGAGCATGCGTGTTCATTGCGCTGCCGCGTCCTTCAAGGCGGCGTCGATCGCACCGATCATGTCGGTGCTGAACCTTTGCAACGCTGCGCGCGCGTGTGGCTCGTCGGTCTCGGTCGGCGTGTAGATGATGACCCAAGCCACCGAATCTCCATGCTGCTGGACTACGGAGAATACTTGATACAGCTTTGCCAGATAATCATTCGAGGTGTGCCAACCATCGATCCAGAACCACTGCCAAAGCGCGAGCCGCGAACGATCGGCGGCCACCACTGCAGTGCGTATGTCCAGCGGGGGGCCGGCGCCAGTCTTTACATGAGCGGCGCTTGCATTCGCCAGTCTCCACGTCTTATTTCTAGAGCTTACGAGTTCGTTGGTCGACGTAATCGCTTTCGAATCTAGCGTCTGCCCGCGGAAGAAGGCGATGTGCACGCCGACGCGCTCGCCATCCTTGTCGAACGTCGCCCGATACTCCGTACGCGCACCAGAAAGATCCGGTTTCCAATCGGAAATGCTGTCTGGCACGACAACCCAGCCGTTCGCACCGCTAATGACAGGGAATCGAACGGGTGAGGTGTTCCCCGATCCATCGAGCTTGGCCAGGAGCGGCTGCCACATCGCCGCCAAAATCACTGCGCCAAGCGCGGCCACCCAGACCTTCCGATTCGAGCGGTCGCTCGCCACTGGCCGTACAACTGGACTCGTCCCAACCCGTGTCGCTGTCGGCATAGGGTCCAGATCCTCGCGCCACCGTCCGCCGAGCCAGAACAGCAGCATCATCACCAGTCCAAAGAAAAGCCAACCGTAGATCAGGTGGTCGACGCCCGTGGCGATCTTGTTGCCGCTCAAATGGCCAAGCATCACGATCATGTAGGCACGCATCCAGTTGGCGACGATGGGCACGATGATCGACGCGGCAATGAAGGCTACGCGCCGCTTCATCGATCGATAAGACAGATAAGCGTACAGGCAACCCACCATGAACGAGGCGATGAGATAGCGCAGGCCACTGCAAGCCTCGACGACAGACCAGCTGCCTGTGGGAATCGTGAAGAAGTTCCCCTCGCGATACACTGGAACGCCACTCGCGCGAAGCGCGGCGACCGTAAAATCGGCCGTCCAGTTGATGAGCGTTGGCAGCAGAAACTCGCCAAGCGGCACTGCAAAAAACAGAAATGCGAGCGGAATAGCCAGTGTCCTGGCAACTCGCGTGCCCAGCACCACCCAGACCGTAAGAGGAATCATCGCGACCATGGCGAACTGTGCGACGCTGGCTGCCCCAACGAGCTCACCGAGCAGCCACATCGCACCGGCAGCAGCGACGCCAAACAGTGCGCCAAGGCAGGGCCGCGTTTCGATAGCTCCGAGGGAGTGCCGCTCGCGCCAGAGCAGGTAGAAAAATATCGGCAAGACCACGAAACCGTGGACGAAGGTTTCCGATCGCATCCAGATCGCGATCATCGACCACGTCGTCTTCCAAAACAACACGAGCACGCAGACAGCGATCAACGACACGGCCAGCGGCACGCCGACCAACGGGCGCTTCCCGGACGTGCTCTGTGCCGTTGTTTCTGCCGCGGTCTCTGACGCTGTCCGTGCCGCGCCCGCGACGAGTGCAGCACGGCCGGGCTGCAGCATCGTGGCGACGACTTCCGACTCGACCTTCATTGCAGTCCCGCGCGCAACACATCAGCCGCGCCCAGAAGTTCATCGAATGGAGCGAGATTGGTCATCCAATGGTAATCGGAAAGTATGCGCTGGCGCGCGGCCGTACCGAGGATCCTGCCGCGCTCGGTACCCATCAGGTCAAGTGCCTTGCTCGCGAACTCGTCTGCACTGCTGCCCACTTCGAAGTCAAGCGACGGAATGGCCGACAGCTGCTGGGCGACCGCGGCGGAAACAACGACTGGGCGTCCCATCGCCATCGCCTCCAGAACGTTGTCCTGGACGCCATGCGCCATCCTCTGGGGTGCGACAACGAGCCGCGCGTGCTTGAGGTAGGGCCGCACATCGGCCACGTGGCCGGTGACGACAACCTGCGATTCACGCGCGAGCCCCACGACGACAGGCGTGGGCCGTGAACCGACGATGTGGAAGCGCGTGCTGGGCCGCTCGGCCACGATCGTGGGGAGCACTTCTTTCACGAACCAGCAAACCGCCTCGACATTGATTGAGTCATCCATCGCTCCGGTGAAGATGACGGCCTCTTCGCCTGGAGCGTAGGGATAGGTCAGTTCCTGCAGTGGCGAAAAATAATCGCTGTCGACGCCATTTTGCGCATGATGAATGCGAAACATGCACTCGGGCGCGAGCGACCGAAACAGCGAGGCATCCGTTGGCGTCACGAACACGCTTGCATCCGCGGACCGGCCGACGGCACGTTCGAACGCGAAAAGACGCGCTGCCTCGCGGCGATAGATTGCCGATAACGGCCATGAGCGGGACTGTGCATTCTGCTGCCATTTCGCCGAGTCGAGCTCAACGAAGTCGACCACGACACGAAGATCGCGATGGGCAAAAACGTACTGAGCCATCGCCGAAGTGAAGACAACGACTTTGCGGATTTGCTGTTCGCCCACGATCTTCTGGACCCAACACGCGAGATCGTCGTCGTAATAATAGCGCAGTGTCATGGACTGGCCGCTCAGAAGCGCTCCGAGGCCGCGTATGCGTGCCATCGACCGCCGCATCGTCACCAGCCTCACGGAGGCCAAATACTGCTTCATGTGCGGCAGACGCTCGAGGTCGGCATCATCGTCGACAAACACGCCCAGATGGACGCGATAGCGCGAAGCAAGATACAGGAGCAAATGGTACGAACGCACCTCGTCGCCTCGGGCCTCCGGCATCGGAATGCGGTGCAAAAGCAGTAAGAGAGGCTCCATTGCGTACAATCAGCCCAGGTTGCGCACGATGTGCGGACCCAGAGCGTTAGCGGCAGACTGCGGCAGACGCCGCCACAGTGCGATGAACGCCCGGTACTTCGGATTGAGTGGATTGGTTTGCGGCATGTCGGAGCGCCTGAGCAGCCGGTATTCGTAGGCCAGCGGGATCGGCTCGAAGCCCCAGTTCTTCTTGAAATCGAAAGGACCCGTGCCGCGTTTGCTGCGACCGTAGTCGAAAATGCGAACACCACCCTCGCACGCGCGCCGCATCAACTCCCAGTACTTGAAGTCGTTGGCGGCAAGATCGCGTGCCTCAGCAGTGTCGCCGGCATAATAGGGCAGGACCTCGTCCTTGAAGTAGAAGCTCAGAACACCGCTCACCGGTCGCCCTCCGCTATCAACGACCGTAAGCACTTCGCACGCGGTGCCGAACACGCGCTGCAGGGCGGCGAAGTAGTTCTTCGAGAACGGCGGCGTACCGTGTCGATGTACATTGTCCGCGTACAGCGCGAACAAGCGATCGACGTTGTCGTCGATCTCGCTTCGTAGTCCGTGCTTGATGCCCTTGCGCACCATGGCCCGCTGCTTTCTCGGGATGGCCTGCATATTGGTATCCGGATCCGGCGACAGGTTTTTGCGGAACGACGCGTACAAGTCCTGGCGCGGCCAGTCCGGGCACTTGACGCTGCGGTGCCTGAGCTCGAGGTGTTCGACGCCAAGCGTCTGGGCAAGGTCGCTCGCGGCGTCGATGAGTGCACGCTCGACATGGGCGTCGTTGGCTGCGGCGCCACCGTAGACGCAGAATGGAAGCGACACGAGCGCATGGCCGAAGAGACGACTCTTGACTTCGGCGAGCGGCAGTACGCCGACGATCTCATTATCCCGCTCCGCGAGGCGGTAGTAGGTACGGTGACGGAAAACGTCTTCGATGATCTCCCGCCACCCGATGCGATGAAAGAAAGTAGCATCGTCGCAACGTTGAACGAACGACTCCCAGCGTTGCGCATCCGCGGCTTCGAACGCGCGGACGGCGATGTCGCCGTCCGCAGGTTCGCTGCGGTCGACATGCCCGGCCACGACCACTGTCATCCGCCACCGTCGAGGAACACCCTGTCGACGCGATCCCACCGGAAGTCCGCCAGCAGGCGTCGCAACCTGGGTTCTGTCCGCTTGAGGTTGAGATAGTGACGAAACCGCGCTTTTGCACGTGCGCCGCTGACGCGAGGTTGCTCGGGATCCAGCTCCCAAGGGTGGAAATAGAACATCGCCGGCTGGCGATCGACCGTATTGATGCGGCGGATGGACCATCTCGAAACGCGGTAAGGCAGAATCCGGAAGTAACCTCCGCCCCCCGCCGGCCAGTTGGCGCTGAACATGCGCACCGTGGCGACAGGCACTTCCATCAAGCCTGCCGTCCGCTCGTGCGCGAAACGGGGCGCATCCGGCATTCCGTAGTGGTCATGGCGTATGGGATAAATGCTCGAGCTGTACCGGTACCCTGCTGTCGCGATGCATTCGCACGCCCACTGGTTCTGCTCTCCCACGGAAAAGCTCGGCGCGCGATAGCCCTTTACTTCTCCGCCGCTCACGTCCTCGAGCACCAGCTTGGCCAGGCGAATATCGGCCAGAAATTCGGCGGGGTTCTGCTCCGTGGCTCTGTGATGCGCGTACCCGTGGCTCGCGACCTCATGCCCGGCACCTGCGATGCGGCGAACGAGATCGGGATAGCGCTCGGCGATCCAGCCCAGCGTGAAAAAAGTTGCCCGCACGTCGGCCTGCGCGAGCAGTTCAAGAATTCTCTCGATGTTGCGCTCCACCCGGCAAGGCAGTGTGTCCCAATCGCTGCGCGCAATGTGCTCCGCAAACGCCGAGACCTGAAAATAGTCTTCGACGTCGATACTGAGCGCATTCACGATCGCGCCGTCCACTTGTTCCTCCTCGTTCATGCGCACGCCACCGCCACCCGTCCCTCGCGACGCGCGAGCCAGGAGGCAAGATCGGAGGCGATTCGCACGGCTGCGTGGCCGTCCCATAGTTCCGGAACCTGACCGCGCTTGCCGCCCGTCACCAGTACGTCGTCGACGCATTCGAGAATGCGCTGACGGTTGCGTCCGACCAGCGTGTTGGTGCCCTGCTCCACCGTGATCGGCCGTTCGGTGTTGTCACGCATCGTCAAGCAGGGCACGGCCAAGGCCGTCGCCTCCTCCTGGATGCCGCCGGAATCAGTCAGCGCCAGACGGGCATGACACAGCAGGCCGAGCATTTCGAGATAGCCCTGGGGCGGAAGAAGCGCGATGCGTGCGTCTTCGAGCAGTCTGGACAAGCCCAGACGTTCGATGTTGCCGCGGGTGCGCGGATGTATCGGCCATATCAACGGCAAGCGCAAGGCTACGGCGCGCAGGATATCCAGCGCTTCGCGCAGCGTCTCCGACCCGTCGACATTGGACGGACGGTGAAGCGTAACCACGCCGAACCCGGCCGGGTCGTCAAGAAATTTCGACTCATGGCCTTCGCGAACCAGCGTGTCGAGCGGCAATAGCGCGCGCCGCCGGTGCTCCATCAACGAGTCGATCATGACGTTGCCGACGAAACGGACACGCTCGGGCGGAATCCCTTCCCGACGCAAATTGTCGAGCGCTCCGCGTTCGGTGGTGTAGAGCACATCCGCAATCTGGTCGGTGAGGACGCGGTTGATTTCCTCAGGCATGTCACGATCGTAGCTGCGCAGTCCCGCTTCGACGTGAACGACCGGGACGCCTTTCTTGCTTGCAACGAGGCTGCATGCAAGCGTCGAATTGACGTCGCCCACGACGACGATGCAACTCGGGGTCAACTCGTCAAGCACGGGCTCGAACCGTCGCATGATTTCCGCGGTCTGTACGGCATGCGTACCGGATCCGACTTCCAGATTGATATCGGGGGGCGGCAATGCGAGGTCTGCAAACAGCTTCTCGTTCATCGCCGTGTCATAGTGCTGACCGGTGTGCACGAGCAAGACGGATGGCAGGTCGGTCCGCGCGCCAAAGGCACGAACCAATGGCGCCATCTTCATGTAGTTCGGGCGGGCGCCAACGACACAGACCAGCGGCCCAGGCGGTGGGATCATCTCACCCATCATCGCCCCGTCGAGTTGCCCGGAACGTTGACCTTGTCGGGGTGCAGCATGGCGTGCAACAAGTCAACCGCGGCCCCCACGGTCTTCTCGAGCCGGTCGATGCGTTCCTCGATATTCTGGAAATGCTCCTGCCAGACACCATTGTCCGGTGCGGCTGCGCCAGCAGTCTTCTCGGCGACGACCGAATCGGTCGCAACGAGCACCGGCCCCAGCGTGGCGTCCGGTCCCAGCTCCTCGCGCATTTCGCGGGCGATATTCTGGACGTCCAGCGTAGTCAACACGTGCCTTTCGGCAATGAATCCGCCAAGTAATAACCGGTTGCACAGCGTATTGATTCGTCGGGGCACCCCACCCGTCAGCATGTGGATCTGCTCGAAGCAACCAGGCTCGAAACGCGGATCTGCGGTCCATCCAACGTGCTTCAGACGATGCTCGATGTAGGCTTGCGTCTCGTCCTTGTCGAGCGGCCCGAGATGATACGACGCGATGATGCGTTGTCTGAGTTGCTGCATATGAGGCCCCTGCATCATCGTGCGGAGCTCGGGCTGTCCGATCAGAAAGCTCTGCAACAGCGCCTTGTCGGCGAGCTGGAAGTTCGACAACATGCGCAACTCTTCTATCGCCTGTGGAGTGAGATTTTGCGCTTCGTCAACGACGAGCAGCGCACGCTTGTTGTCGACCGCGAGCTTGCAGAAAAAAGCCTCCAGCGCCCCGAGCAGTACGGCCTTGCCGACTGTCCGCACCGGGAGCCCGTAGGCGATGCCTACCGCCCGCAGGATATCTTCGGCGTCGAGGCGGGTGCTGACTAATTGCGCCGCAGCGACCTTGCTGCTGTCGAGATGCTCTAACAAGCTGCGAACGATCGTCGTCTTCCCGGCGCCGATGTCGCCGGTGATGACGATAAAGCCCTCGCTCTGATACAGCCCGTACTGCAGGTAGGCAAATGCGCGCTTGTGCCCCCGGCTGCCGAAAAAGAACTCCGGATCCGGATTGAGCTGGAAGGGTTTGCCGGTCAGGCCGTAAAAGGATTCGTACATGGCGGCGGTCAGCGGAAAGTGTAGAACAGACTTGCGAAAATAGCCGCTTCGTTATACCCACTGCCGGCCCCAGGATCCGCGTGCAGCACCTGATACCGGATGCCCCCACTGACCGACGTGTTCGGTGATAGTGCCGTGGACAGTCCCATCGTTGCATAGCCCTGGCGTGTCGTACCTTGGAATCCGAGCGAGGACGCCGGGAGGTTGCTCTCGGTCCGATTGATGGTACCGCTCGTCACAAGCGTAAGCGACGGCGTTAGCGAGTGTGTCCAGACTATGTTGGCGCCTACTTGCGTATTGTCGTTGGAACCAGCAATGAACCCGGGGATATCGTTGCCGGCGGCAGTGATGGGTTGCTGCCGCAAGTAGAAGGCGGTCAAAAAAATGCTGTTGCGCGCGCCGAGCAAGCCCACCGAAGCAGAAGCGGACGTTTGCAGCGTGATCAGCTGAGTATAGAGATTGACCGGGCTGGAGAGCGTCGTCGGCAAACCATGGTTGCTGATGTACTGATCGACCGCCGCCTGGCGTTGCGCCGGGTCTGGGAGACTCGACAGGAATAGCTGATTGAGGAGGGAGGAGACGGCGACGCCTGCCTGCAATGAGCCCACCTGCTGAGGGTAACTCGTGATATTACGCGACGCATTTACTAGCCACACCGACAGCGGCGTGCGATGCGAGAAATCGAAGAGGTACGACGACCCGAAAAAGCGGTGCTCCCACCAACCTTCCACTTTCGTTCGCTCGGTGGGAAACCACTTTGCACCGACCCCATAGATCGCGTCGCTCGAATGCGTGAACGTATAGTCGTTGGTCTCGTACCCGCCGCTCACGCTGAGCGTCACCTGGGGGTCGGGTGAGTGCGAGAGTCGAAGCCTGCCCAGTTCGGTCAACAGCGGCGGCTGAGAGCTGAATGTAACTGACGTGCGGTTGTATTCCAAGAGCCAGCCCAGCTGTGGCGCTTGCTTGCCGACCGTCGCCAATGTCTGGTTGGTATAGGAGTTGTCGACGGCAAGCGGCGTGCTGTTGAGCGTGGTCCAGGTG
>Ga0207700_10001401_pt1 | contig 13684 bp, 12 predicted proteins | sample LARL82metaG_FD_184348 | JGI IMG/M metagenome (GOLD analysis project Ga0207700, IMG submission 184348) | Corn, switchgrass and miscanthus rhizosphere microbial communities from Kellogg Biological Station, Michigan, USA - LAR L8-2 metaG... | ecosystem: Host-associated > Plants > Roots >...
GCGGGAGGCATTGTGAGTGCGCCGCCTGAGGTCCTCGTGCACCGCGACGGATCGTTGCTGGCCAAGGCGGCCGCCGCGCGCTGCGTCACCCGGCTGGTCGACGCGGTCGCCGCCGCCGGGCACGCCCACCTGGTGCTCACCGGGGGCGGCATCGGCACCGCGGTGCTCGCCGAGCTCGCCGCCGCGCCCGCGCGGGACGCGGTGGACTGGCGGCTCGTCGACTTCTGGTGGGGCGACGAGCGGTTCGTCCCGGCCGGGAACCCGGAGCGGAACGAGACCGGAGCGCGGGCCGCGCTGCTCGACCGCATCGACGCGGACCCGGCGCGGGTGCACCCGATGCCGGGCCCCGACGGCCCGGACGGCGACGACCCGGAAGCCGCCGCGGAACGGTACGCGAGCGAACTCGCGGCCGCCACCCGGCCCGAGGACCACGCCCCCGTGCCGTCCTTCGACGTGCTGATGCTCGGCATCGGCCCTGAGGGTCACGTGGCCTCGCTGTTCCCCGGGATGCCCGCCGTCTACGACAACCGCCCGGTCGTCGCGGTGCGCGGCTCCCCCAAGCCGCCGCCGGTGCGTATCTCCTTCACGTTCCCGTCGATCCAGGCCGCCCGCGAGGTGTGGATCCTGGCCTCGGGAGAGGAGAAGGCCAGCGCGGTCGCCCTGGCGCTGTCCGGCCCTGGCCCGGTCCAGCTGCCTGCGGCTGGCGCCCGCGGCCGCCAGCGGACGCTGTTCCTCATCGACGAGGCCGCCGCCGCGAAGCTCCCCGCCGACCTGGGCCGCCCCGGCGCGCACTGACTAACTGGCTAACGCCCGGGGACCTTCGGCTGGCTGCCGCTGCACCCTGACAGCAGGACCGACGATGCCGTGCAGGTGCTCTGCGTGCCTGCTCCGCTGGTCTGGCCGGTATAGGTCATGACCAGGGCGAACGCGAGCATTCCTGCGGTGACGCTGCTCCATATCCCCACGAACATCCACGTCAGTGCCGTGGTGGACAGCTTTCTGCGCAGCCGTCGCAGCCGTCGCAGCGGGCGGCGCTGCGGCATGTCCTCGCCGGAGGCCAGCCGGTTGAAGATGTGCAAGAACGACACCAGCACCGGAGCGGTCTTCGCGAGCTCGTCGGCTATCCGGCTCAGCGTGCGCACCTCACGCTCGTTCAGGCTCAGGGGACCCCTCCTTCGTCAAGCCCGGGCTGGCTCCCTCAGGCCGAGCTGGCAGTCGCCTTCCCAAGAAGGCCGTGGTTACGCAGCCAGGTTATGAAACTTTCGCGACTAGTGAATGCAAGTCCCGCCGCGAGGCAGATCGCGGGAACCGCGGCAAGGGCGTAGCGGTAGCTGAAGCCCGCGGTCATTGACGGCAGCACGAGCAGCGCTACCCCGGTCAGCCAGGGCAGCAGGCTGAGGCCGCCCCAGCCGGTGCCAGGCACGCGCGTCCTGCGGCGGATGCCGAGCGCGACGCCGACGGCGCCGGCCACCACGAACAGCAGCAGGAACGTCCCTGGCAGGTACACGACCCGCTGGTAGAGCCGCAGGAACAAGCTCCACGGCTGGACCACCGACGGCTGCCCGTAGCTCGCGCCGCCGAAGTCCCGCGCGGCCGCGGCGTTGGTGCTGCTGCCGGTCACCCAGCTAGGCAACGGCGTTATGTAGGCTTCCGGCTCGAAACGGAACTTGGTGCCCGAGCCCTCCAGGTTCCCGATGGCGTTGGTCTCGTTCACCCGCGTCCAGCCGAACGTGGTCAGCGTGTCCTTGGCCACCGCCTGCGCGTAGTCGAGCGGCTGGGCGAGGATGGCGCGCTCCGCGAACCGCATGGTCAGCGACTCGATCTTGGGGGTGAAACGGTTGACGTTGTTGGTGCCGGTCAGTTGTGCGAGCGGGGTCTTGTTCGACCAGAGGTATTCCTGCGAGTTGGGGCGCCTGGACGGCGGCCTCGAGTCGCAGAGCACCCGCAGGTCGGCCGGCGGCTTCATCACCGCGCAGTTGGAGAAGCTGCTCACCCGGCTGTACAGGAACGTGCCCGTCGACTCGTCAAGCGCGTACTGCCCGGTGTGGATGTGGAACCAGAACATGTAGCCCGCGATCGGCACCACGCCCGCGACCGCGGTGGCGGCGATGCGGCGCCAGCCCATGCGGCGCGCCAGCATGCAGATCAGCACGATGACGAGCAGCGGCTCGCCCACCGTCCGGACGGTCGCCGCGTACCCGATCGCCAGGCCGGCTAGCACGGCAACGGTCAGCGGCGGCCGGTCCCACCAGCACAACAGCACGAGCGTCGCGGTGATCAGCGTGTAGAAGAGCACGTCGGCGGCGATCATGTGCTCGAGCTGCAGCTCGAACACGTCGAAGAGCACCGGCAGGGCCGGGATCGTCGCGCCCCACCACGGCAGCCCCCGGTGGCGGAGCACGGCGTAGATGCCGGTGCCCATGGCCAGCCCCATCACGGCTTGCAGGCCGGTGACCAGCGCCAGGCTGTGGAACGGGAGCAGCGCGTACAAGAAGAACGGATACCCGTTCGACCGCACGATGTCCGGCGTCTTCGTGACCGCGTCGGTCATGTAGTTGTAAGAGTCGTTGAAGAACATCGCCGGCGGGTAGCCGAGCATGACCACGACCCGCAGCGCCAGGGCGAGGGCCAGCACGATCACGAAGGGCCGGTGGGCGCGGATCAGCCGCCCCAGCCAGGCGGCCGCCCTGGCGCCACGGGCGCCCGCGGCCTGCTGCGCGGCGTCTTCCGTCGGCTGGGCGACGCGGTCGTTTACATGCATCGCACCGACTTTACAAGAACTGGCTAAGGTAGCCGCGGGTTACTGCCGCAGTGTGACGCGATTTAACCTGCGGCGCCCGAACGAAAGCAGCGCAATCGTCATAATCAGCACCACTGTGGGGGCGACGACGTCGTGCGCGCTCCTGCTGGCGAGGGCGAGCACCAGCCAGAGCGTCACGATCGGGAGGAACGCGATCGCGCGCGGCCTGTGCCTGACCGGCGGGACCGTCCCGTTGCTCCGCTCGGGATGCGAGGGCAGTGCGGCGGAGGGCAGTACGGCGGAGGGCAGCCGACGACCGGGGACGTCCGAGCCGAGCACGGGCTGGGACGGCAGGTCCTCGGTCAGTTTCCGCAGCTCACCCCAGGTCTTGCTGGCATAGGCGGCGGAGGTCCGCTCGTCGAACTCCTCCAGGGTCAGCCTGCCCGCGGTGTAGGCGTCTCTGAGCGTGGCCACGACTACTTCCCGATCCACGTCTGACGCTCGGATCGTATGGTCGCTCGCCATCGCTGGACCCCCCTTGAGAATTTAAGAATACAGGGTCACTTTCATTATGATCTGCCCATGCCCGTGCTCCCTATGACCGGGAACCACTTCATCGTCTGCGGGGACGGCTCGCTCGCCTACCGCATCGCCTCAGAACTGACATCCCGCTACGACGAGGACGTCGTCGTCGTCCTGCCGGACCCGGCCAAGAACTTCGGGCCGCAGGTCACCGCGCTCGACGGCGTCACCGTGCTCAGCCATGCCACGCTGACCAGCGACGTCTTCGTCGAGGCGGGCATCGCGATGGCACGCGGCCTGGCCCTGGTGGGCTCGGACGACCTCGTCAACTTCCACGCCGCGCTGCGCGCCGACGAGCTCAACCCGGGGCTGCGTATCGTCGTCGCCGCGTTCAACCGGCGGCTCGGCCAGCACATCCGCGGCTTTTTCCGCGACTGCACCGTGCTGTCGAGCAGCGAGACGGCCGCGCCGTCGTTCGTGTCCGCCGCGCTCGGCTCGCCCACCCCGAGTCATATCCGGGTGTCCGGGCGCACGCTGTACGTGGCGCGCCACGCCGACGTGCCGGCGGGCCACGTGGTCTGCGGGCTCGAGGTGCCGGACGATCCGGCGGGCACCACCCAGCTGATACCGCCAGACGAACTGCCGCCGGTGTCGCCGGACGGTGCTTCCTCGAACGGTGCTTCCTCGGACAGTGGCCGGGGCGGCCTCGTCCTCGCCGTCGCCGACGGCACGCCGCGTGATCCGCTGACCAGGCGGCGGCACCCCGTGCGCGCGTCAGCCGGCATGCTGTGGCGGCTCGCGTGGAACAAGTTCGCACTGGTCTTCGCCATCCTGCTAGCGGCCGTCATCGCGGGCTTCTGCCTGCTGCTCGTCGCCCGTTACCCGGTGAGCAACGCGGTCTACCTGACCGTGATGGACATGACCGGCTCCGCGCTCACCAGCGCCAAGCTCGGCGGCCCCGAGAAGGTCTCGCAGGCGGTCCTCACCGTCGACGGCATGGCGCTGATCCCGCTCGTGACCGCGATCATCGTCGGCGCCCGGCTGACCGGGAAGATCCGCGGCGAGCCGCGGCCGCGCGGCGGTCACATCATCGTCGTCGGCCTCGGCAACGTCGGCACCCGCGTGGTCGGCGAGCTGCACGACCTGGGGTACGACGTCGCCTGCATCGACCGGGACCCGGAAGCCAGGGGCGTCGCGCTGGCACGCAGGCTCAGCCTCCCGCTGGTGATCGGCGAGGCTTACCTGGAAGACAAGCTGCAGGCGGCGGGGCTGGAGACCGCCGCCGCACTCGTCTCTGTGACGAGCAACGACATGGTCAACCTGGAGACCGCGCTGCAGGCGCGGGCGATGCGCGAGGACCTGCGCCTGGTGCTGCGCCTCGGCGACGACGACCTCGCCCAGCGGGTACAGAAGACGCTGGGCAACGTCATCTCGCGCAGCGTCTCCTACATGGCGGCGCCGGCCTTCGCCGCCGCGCTGCTAGAGCATCTGGTGCTGCGCACGATCGCGGTGGGACGGCACGTCCTGCTGATCGCGGACGTACGGGTGGAAGCCGGCTCGGACATCGCGGGGCGGGCGCTGGCCGAACTCGAGCGGGACCGGCTGGCGCGCGTGCTGGCGCTGCAGGTACGCGGCGCGCAGCGGTTCCACTGGTCGCCGCACCACGGCTACCTGCTCGCGGCGGGCGACCGGGTGATCGTGCTCGCCACGCGCGCCGGGCTGACCCGCTTCCTCACCGGAAGCGCAATTATCGGGTTATTTCGCCCTTGTGGGGTCTCGCGAGAATGCTTACCAGCGCGTTACGCTATTAGCAGAACTTTCAACCTGGTCCCTGTGGGCCAGGAGGGAAGAAAACAGATATGCACCCGGTCGAAGGCGGCGGGAGCAGGCCACCGTGACCGGGGGCGGCCCCAACATCGGAGGCAACATGAGTGTCAGTGAAGACCGCACATCTGTCGCACCAGCTACCGCGGCCAGTCCCATCGCCGACCCGGCACCGCTCGGGCTGGCCGCGTTCGCGCTCACCACGTTCCTGCTTTCTGCCGCTAACGCCCATTGGATGAACGGAAACGCCACCGGCGACGCCTGGCTCGGGTACGCCTTCGCCTACGGCGGGCTCGCCCAGCTGCTGGCCGGCATGTGGGAGTTCCGCAACAGGAACGTGTTCGGCGCGACGGCGTTCGCCAGTTACGGTGGCTTCTGGATCGGCCTCGGCCTGTGGGTCCTGCTCGTCGCGCGGCAAGCCCGTCCCGCCGTCGCCGCTGGAACGGCGTTCCTCAACCACGACCTCGGCTGGATCCTGCTCGCTTTCGCGATCTTCAACACGTACATGCTGCTCTTCAGCGCCCAGGTGAACACGGCGGTCTTCGCCGTATTCCTGACGCTTGAGGCCACCGAGATCGTCCTGGCCATCGGGTTCTTCGCCAACAGTGCTGGCACCGTCCAGTTCGGCGGTTACGTGGGTCTCGTCACGGCGCTGTGCGCCTGGTACGCCTCGGCGGCCGGCGTCTCCAACGGCCTGGCAGGCCGGATCAGGCTCCCCGTCGGCAAGCCGCTGCTGGCCTAACCGGCCCGCTCCGGCTTCCCGTTGGCAAGCCGCTGATCTCCGGGTCCTGACCCAAATCGGGTCCTCGCCCAGCAATCGCCGCCGGGTACGGTTACGCTCAGCCGTGACCGTACCCGGCGCGCGAGAGGAGGACCGGAGAATGCACCTGCAGGACGGGCCGCAGCTCGACCTGCCTGCCCAGGTGGCCAAGGCGAAACAGAAGGCACGGCCGTGGAAGTCCATCATCGCGCTCATCCTCGCGATCGCCGCGGCGGTCGTTTCGCGCTGGGCCCATCGCCACTTCCACGATTATTTCGATTCCAGCAACATCCAGTACCAGGTCATCGCCGCGGGCTGCGCCGCGGCGTTCGGCGTATTCGCCAGCGTGGCCACCTACGGGCTTTCCGGGAAGGCCCGCTCGGTACTCGAACTGCGGGTCGGCACCGCGCACGCCGCGGTCGTCAGGTACTTCCTGCTGCTGATCGGCGGGTTCACGACGCTGGTCGTCACGCTCGTGCTGTTTGACGTCCCGGTCAGCCAGCTCATCCTCGGCGGGGCGCTGACCAGCGTATTCGTCGGGATCGCCGCGCAGCAGGCGCTGAGCAACGTGTTCGCCGGCATGGTGCTGCTGCTCGCCCGCCCGTTCCGGGTCGGCGACGCGATCCGGCTGCGGGCCGGAGCGCTCGGCGACGGCGGCCAGCTCGACGGGACGGTCACCGAGATCGGCATCACCTACGTGCGGCTCGACACCGGCGCCAGCGTCATGGCCGTGCCCAACTCGCAGGTGCTGAACGCCGTGGTTGGCCCGCAGCCGCAGCCGCCGGCGGCCGTTCGGATCAGCCCGCCAGGGGACGACCAGCAGAGTCCTCCGGGACGTGAAGCACTGCCCAGCTAACTGCTTTTTGACCACGTACAGGGACAGCCCTGGGATGCGCAGCACGCGGACGCGGCGCGGGGCACCGAAGCCTGCTTCGCGGAGCCAGCCGCGCAGCTGCGCGGGGGTGTGCACCTGCGACCCCGAGCTGAGGTAGACGAACAGGCCGAGGAAGTTCGCCGCCGCGGACGCGCGGCGGGCCGGGTCGGCGAAGGCGTCCATCACCGCTAGCGTGCCGCCTGGCGCCAGTGCCTCGCGGGCCTTGCCGAACAGGGCGGGGATCTGGTCCGGACCCAGGTGGTGCACGACGTTGAAGCAGAGCACCGCGTCGTAGCCACTGCCCAGGTCACCGGAGCCCGGGTCGCCGGCGGTCGCGTCGCCGTCCCTGAACCGCACCCGGTCGGCCATCCCGGCGGCGGCGACGATCTCGCGGCCGACCGCCGCGCTGCCCGGCAGGTCGAGCACGGTCGCGGTCAGCCCCGGGTGGCGGCGGCACAGCGCCACGGAGTACAGGCCGTGGCCGCCGCCGATGTCGAGCAGCTGCCGCGCGCCTGACGGCAGCCGCAGCTTCCTGGCCACCTCCGCGGCGCTCAGCCTGGCGAGCTCGCGCTGGCCGCGGATGTAGCGCTCCCAGTACGGGTCGTCTGGCGGCGCGCCGTGCGACGCGGTCCCGGCGGGGCGGCGGCCGCGGGTGACTTCGTCGAGTTCGGCCCACCAGTTCCAGTAGTCCGCGGTTCCCGCGACGTATTCCGCGACCGACAGCCCGGAGGCCGGGTCGAGCCAGCGCCGGGAGCGCCGGCTGAGCTGGTAGCGACCGGCGCGGACGGTGACGTGGCCCGAGGAGCGCAGGCAGTCGAGCAGCAGCCGGGTGGGCAGCGGGTCAAGGTCAAGATCGGCGGCCAGCTCCGCCGCCGTGGCGGGGTTTTGCGCCAGCCGGGCCGTGACGCCGGAGCGCACGGCGGCGACGAGGATCCCGGACAGCCCCATGCCGCCCCAGGCCTCGGCGGCGGGGCTGGGCACGACGCCGGCGAGCAGGGCCAGCCATTCGGCCGGGTTGGCACCGCGCAATGCAAGCCTCACACTGCAAAGGTAGGCGCTGCGAGCCGACAGACCGGGGGTTTCCGTCATGAACCGCGTGCGGGCACTGATCATTGCCAGCCACCCGGGTCCGTCGCTCGCCATCACGGCCATGGCGACCTTGCTGGCGGCGGAGGCGGCGCCGCACGGCATCGGCCCCGCGCTGACGGCGCCCGCCATGCTGGCGGGCCAGCTGTCGGTCGGCTGGTCCAACGACGCCTGCGACGCGCGCCGCGACGCCGCGGCGGGCCGGACGGACAAGCCGATCGCCGCCGGCGCGATCAGCGTGCGGGCGGTGTGGATCGCGGCCTTCGTCTCGCTGCTGGCCGGGCTGGCGATGGCACTGGCCATCAGCGTGCCTACCCTGCTCATCCTGATCGTGGTCATCGGGGCCGCGTGGGCGTACAACCTCGGCCTCAAGTCCACGGCCTGGTCCGGGCTCATGTACGTGGCCGGGTTCGGCCCGATTCCCGCGTACGCGGCAAGCACGCTGCCTGGTCATCCCGCGCCGCGCTGGTCCGTGACGGCGGCGGCGGCGCTGGTCGGCCTCGGCGCGCATTTCGCCAACGTGCTCCCCGACCTCGCGGGCGACCAGGCCACCGGCGTCAAGGGCCTGCCGCAGCAGGTGGCCGCCCGGTGGGGGCCCGGCGCGGTGCGAGCCGCCGCGCTGGTGCTGCTGCTGGCGGCGTCCGTGCTGCTGGTGCTGGCGGCCAGCGACACCAGGCGATGGGTCGCCATTGCCGGGCTCGTCGCCGCGGCGGTGCTCGGCGTGATCGGCGCCCGGGGCTCCGGGCGGGTCCCGTTCTACGCCGCGCTCGGCATCGCGGCCATCGACGTGGTGCTGTTCGCCGCGGGCGGGGAAGCCCTGACGTCATGACGAGGATCGTCGCGGTGCGGTCGGCCTTCCCTGCCCACCGCTACCCGCAGCCGGACTTCACCAGGACGGTCGCCGAGCTGGGCGGCCTCGGCGCGGCGCAGCGCGCCCTGCTCGAACGGCTGCACGGCAACGCGGGCGTGGACACCCGGCACATCGTCTTGCCGCTGCCGGACTACGGGACGCTGCGCGGGATCGTGGCCACCAACGACCGCTACATCGAGGAGGCTCTCGACCTCGGCGAGCGCGCGCTGCGCGGCGCGCTCGAGTCAGCCGGGCTGACGCCCAACGACCTGGACCTGCTGATCGTCACGTCGGTGACCGGGGTGGCCGTGCCGTCGCTCGACGCCAGGCTCATCCCGCGCCTCGGGCTGCGGGCGGACGTGAAGCGGCTGCCGATCTTCGGCCTCGGATGCGTGGCCGGCGCGGCCGGGCTGGGCAGGCTGCACGACTACCTGCTCGGCTGGCCGGGGCACACCGCGGCGCTGCTGGCGGTCGAGCTGTGCTCGCTCAACTGGCCCGCCACCGATATGACGACGGCGGATCTCGTGGTCAGCGGGCTGTTCGGCGACGGGGCGGCGGCCCTGGTGGCGACCGGCGCACGGGCCGTTCGCGGGCGGCCGGCTGGCGGGCCGCGGGTGATCGCGTCGCGCAGTGAGGTGTACCCCGACAGCGGGGACACGCTGGGCTGGCGGCTGGGCTCCGACGGCTTCAGGATCGTGCTGACGGCGGAGCTCGCGGACGTGGTGGAGCGGCGGCTGGCGGGTAGCGTGACCTCGTTCCTGGCCGCCCACGGGCTGACCGCGGATGACGTCAAGAGCTGGGTGTGCCATCCCGGCGGGCCCAGGGTGATCGACGCCGTGCAGAAGAGCCTCGAGTTGCCCGACAGCGCGGTCGAGGCGAGCCGCCGGTCGCTCGCGGAAGCCGGCAACATGTCCTCGGCGTCGGTGCTGCACATCCTGGAGCAGGTCGCCGCCAACGGCCGGCCGCCACCGGGGTCAGCTGGCCTGATGATCGGGCTTGGGCCGGGAGTCAGCGCGGAACTGGTATTGCTGCGATGGTGAGCTAGTGGACGTTTACTGGGGTCTGCTCGCCGTCATCGCCGTCGAGCGGGTGGCGGAACTCGTCGTGTCACAGCGGCACGCCGCCGCGAGCCTGCGCAACGGCGGTGTCGAGTATGGACGGGGGCACTTCCCCGTCATGGTGGCGCTGCACGTCGCGCTGCTGGCCGGCTGCGTGGCCGAGCCGCTCTTGCTGCACCGCACGTTCATCCCCGCGCTCGGCTATCCGATGCTCGCGGTCGTGGTGGCGGCGAACGCGCTGCGCTGGTGGTGCATCGTCACGCTGGGCCCGCGGTGGACGGCGCGGGTGATCGTGATCCCCGGGCTGCCGCTGGTCAGGTCGGGGCCGTACCGGTGGTTCGCGCACCCGAACTACGTCGCCGTCGTCATCGAGGGTGCCGCGCTGCCGCTCGTCGGCTCGGCCTGGATCACCGCGTGCACGTTCACCGTGCTGAACGCGGCGCTGCTCACGGTGCGGCTGCGCTGCGAGACCCGCGCGCTCGCCGCGGCGGCGCAGCTCTCGCCGGTGCCACGATGACGGGTGCCGCCGTGACGGAGGCACTGTGATGGAGGCACTGTGATGGACGCACTGTGATGGAGGCACTGTGATCGACGTGCTGATCGCGGGCGGCGGGCCCGCCGGGCTGGCGACCGCCATCCGGTGCGCGCAGGCGGGGCTGTCGGTCACCGTAGCCGAGCCGCGGGCCGCGCCGATCGACAAGGCCTGCGGCGAGGGCCTGATGCCGTCGGCGGTGGCCCGGCTGGCGGCGCTCGGCGTCCGCCCGGCCGGGCACCCGCTACACGGGATCCGGTACCTGGACGCCAGCCACCGCGTCGACGCGCGCTTCCGGCACGGCGACGGTCTCGGCGTCCGCCGCACAACCTTGCACGCCGCGCTCGCGGCGCGGGCCGCGGAGCTGTCGATCCCGGTCCTGCCGGTGCGGGTGACGTCCGTCACCCAGGACGGCGGCGGTGTCACGGCGGCGGGCCTGCGGGCAAGGTACCTGGTCGCCGCCGACGGGCTGCACTCGACGGTCCGCCGGGCCTGCGGGCTGGACCCGCCGCGCGCCCGCCAGCCGCGGTTCGGCCTGCGCCGGCACTACCGGCTCGCGCCGTGGACCGACCTGGTCGAGGTGCACTGGTCGCCGGGGGCCGAAGCGTACGTCACTCCGGTCGCTGACGACCTGGTGGGCGTCGCGATCCTAGGCAGCGCGCATGGCGACTTCGCGTCCAGGCTCGCGGCGTTCCCGGCGCTGCGCGAGCGCCTCGCCGGAGCCGGGCCTGGCAGCGAGGTGCGCGGCGCGGGCCCGCTGCGGCAGGACGTGCCGCGCAGGTCCGCTGGCAATGTCCTGCTCGTCGGTGACGCCTCCGGTTATCTCGACGCGCTGACCGGCGAGGGTATCGGGGCGGCGCTCGCGCAGGCGGCGGTCCTGGCGGAGTGCCTGGCGGCGGGGCGGCCAGGCGACTACGAACGAGCCTGGCGGCGGGCCTGCCGCAGGTCCTGGATGCTCACCGCGGGCCTGCTGTGGTCCAGGCACCAGCCACTGCTCGGACCCCGCATCGTCCCCGCCGCGCAGCGACTCCCCCGCCTGTTCACCACAATCGTCAACCTGGTCGGCGACGCGTGACCTGGACTGCGCCGCCCCGGGATTGGCGGTGTGGCCCACAGGTGCGAATCTATTGGCGCTGTGGGCCACACCGCCAACGTCGCGGCGCGTGATTTCTAGGCAGTAAGGCTATTTTCGTGACATATTGTATTCATGCCTAAGCGCACAGTAATTGACGATGATGCGCTCCAGCGCATCATCACAGCACAACACCAGGTGATCAGCCGGACGCAGGCGCTAGAGATCGGGATTCCGCAGAGCACGGTAAACACATGGTGCAAGGCGGGCGGAAAATGGCAGAAGCTGCTTCCCGGGGTGTATCTGACGGCGACCGGACGGATCGCCATGGAGCAGCGGCAGGTGGCGGCCTTGCTGTATGCCGGACCGCAGAGTGTGATTACCGGGCCGGTCGCGGTGCGGCTGCACCGGCTGCGGTGCCCGGGCGGAGATGCTATTGACGTTCTCATCCCGTGGACGGTCAGGCGGCAGAGCATTGGTTTCGTGCGGGTTCACCGCACACGCCGAATGCCGGCGTTCAGTTGGACTGGTCCGATCCGATTCGCCAGCCCGGCCCGCGCGGTGGCCGACGCCGCACATGGCTTCACCAAGCTCGACGAGGTCCGCGCAGTGGTCGCAGAGGGTGTGCAGAGACAGGCTTGCTCGATCGCCCAGATAGGCCTTGAGCTTACGGGCGGCCTCAATCGTGATTCACTACACCTGCGCACGGCCCTGGCCGAGGTCCGCGATGGGATCCGGTCGGTAGCCGAGGCACGCTTCCGCCAGCGGGTACGGAACTCCGACCTGCCGCAGCCCAGGTATAACGTGTTCCTCCGCGCGGCGGACGGTACCGACATTGGCGAGGCCGACGCCTGGTGGGCGGACGCTGGAGTCTCGGCAGAGATCGACTCCCGGGAATATCACTTCTACCGGGACGGCTGGCTGAAGACCGACGCCAAGCACAGCCGGATGCTCAAGTACGGCATCCTCCCCCATCACTTCGCACCGACCCGGATCGACAACGACTGGCCCGCGGTCTACGGCAACCTCAGGTCCTCCATCCACGAAGGCCGCCGGCGACCTCCGCTGCGGATAGTGGCCTTCGAGGCTCTCGGCTAGCCGAGAGACCGCTCTACCATCGCGAACCTGGCCAGCGGCGGCCCGAGCGGCGGAAGGCTGGGTATGCGAAACGGCCCCGGCGGATGCCGGGGCCGTTGACGCTTGGACCGGTGCGGTGGTCGCCTCCTCGGCGAGAGGCACATCGCGGCTCCAGCCGAACGGTAATCCGCGAAGGCGATATTAGGTGCGGCCCGGGGGACCCTAGCCGCACCGGCCACTGTCCCTAACGCCTCCTGGTGTACCTCTGTTCCCTGGAGTCCCGGCTAATTTGCTGATCGCGAGACTCGCCGTCCCAGTAGCCGCGCTGCGCCGGGTCGGCCTGGCCGCCCGCCGGCGTGAAGCTCGGCGTGACCGGGGCGCCCGGGTAGGCGGCCTGCTGGTGGTTCTCCTGGTATCCCGCCGCGTAGCCTTCGTCGGCGTACGCCTGGCCACCGTAGGACTGCTCCTCCGGGTATCCCTGCGGGGCGTACCCGGCCTGCTGGTACTCGTCGCCAGGCCCGTAGCCGCCACCGTTCGGGGTGCCGTTCGGGGTGAAGGTGGGGGTAAAGGTCGGGGCGGCGGAGCCGTTGCCCGGGTAGCCGTTGTAGCCGGCGGCCTCGTAGGCGCCCGAGTGCTGCGGCTCGCCGTAACCGTTCGCCTGGTACGCGCCGGACTGGTGCGCGCCGGCGTAACCATTGGCCGGGTAGGCGCCGGACTGCTGCGCGTCACCGTAGCCGTTCGGCTCGTACGCGCCGGGCTGTGGCGCGCCGTCATAGCCGTTCGGCTCGTACGTGCCCGAGTACTGCGCTTCGCTGTAGCCATTGGCCTCGTACGCGGCGGACTGGTGCGTGCCTGGGTAACCGCTGGCCTCGTACGCGCCCGCGTGCTGCGCCTCGGCGTAGCCGTTCGCCTCGTAGGCGCCCGACTGGTGCGTGCCGTTGTAGCCGTTGGTGTCGTAGGCCGCGGTGGCGCCGAAGCTTCCGTCGGCGTAGTCGGATGACGGGTATGAGCCGCTGGCGGGGTCGGCGTAACCGTTCGCCTGATAGGCGCCGGTGCCGGTGAAACCGCCGGGCTGCGCGTATCCGGGGTCGGCGTAGCCGGACGGGTCGGGGTAACGCGGCGCCTCCTGGTAGCCGGCGGCCTCCGGGTAGCCGGGCTGCTCCCGGTAGGACGACGGGTCCTGGGCGTGCCGCGGCGCGGCTGGGGCGCCCGGGGCGCCAGGGGCGCTGGGGGCGCCGACCGGAGCGGAGAGCGCCGGAGCGACGCCCGTCCCGTTCATATAAGAAGCA
>Ga0207700_10001403_pt1 | contig 13667 bp, 13 predicted proteins | sample LARL82metaG_FD_184348 | JGI IMG/M metagenome (GOLD analysis project Ga0207700, IMG submission 184348) | Corn, switchgrass and miscanthus rhizosphere microbial communities from Kellogg Biological Station, Michigan, USA - LAR L8-2 metaG... | ecosystem: Host-associated > Plants > Roots >...
GCTCTGACCGCGGCATCGCCGGGTTCGTGAGGCTCGCGCGGCGGTTACGTGAACGGCGCTACGCGGCCGCGTATCTGGCGCAAGGGTCGATGCGCAGCGCGGCACTCGTGTTGGCGGCAGGTGTCCGCAACCGCGTAGGATTCGAGACATCGGCGGGACGTCGGCTCTACACCGAGCGCGTTCCCTACATCGAGAACGATCATCATGCCGCGCGACTCCTTCGGCTGGCCGGCGCAGACGAAGGGGCGACTTTGTGCCCGCGGCTCTATCCCGGAGTCGCCGAGCGTGACATCGTCGACGCGCTCCTCAGTCGCAGCGGTAGTACCGATGAACGCTTCGTTGCGCTCGCGCCGGGAAGTGTCTGGGCGACCAAGCGCTGGCCGTACTACGCGGAGCTGGCGACGGAGCTCGCCGAGCGAGTCGTAATCGTCGGCTCGGCCGCCGATCGAGAGCTGGCAACACAGGTTGTGAGTGCCATTGGAGCGCGCGCGATCGACGCCACAGGCCAGCTGTCGTTGCTCGCCTCGGCCGAGCTGATTGGCCGCGCCGCGGTCCTCGTGACGAACGACTCCGCGCCACTGCATCTCGCCTCGGCGATGCAGACCCCGACCGTGGCGATCTTCGGTCCAACGGTGCCGCAATTCGGATTCGGTCCCCTGGCGCCTCGATCGATCGTCCTCGGCAACAGCTCACTGGCGTGCCGACCGTGCGATCGTCACGGCCCCCAGCGGTGCCCCCTGGGACATTGGCGCTGCATGCGCGAGATTACGCCGCGCCAGGTCGCGGCAGCGGTGCAGGAGCTCGTCGCGCAGCCGCCCCTTCCCACCTCTTCGCGTTGAGCATGGCCACCAAAAAGCGAAAGCAGTACATCGTCGGCGTCGATCTTGGTGGAACGAACATTGTCGCCGGTGCAATGTCGGAAGACGGGAGCGAGCACTATGGCATGCGTTCGATTCCCACGTCACCGGAACTGGGCGCCGATTCGGTCGCCGACCGGATGGTGGGACTCGTCGAAGGCGTCATCCTCGATACGATCGCCGCAACCGAAGCGCACCGCCGGGATTTCATCGGCGTCGGTGTCGGTGCGCCTGGCCCACTCGATCGTGAACGGGGAATCGTCATCGTGGCGCCGAATCTCGGCTGGCGCGACTTTCCACTCCTGGATCGCCTGACGAAGCACCTGAGCATGCCCGCAACGCTCGACAACGACGCGAACTGCGCGACAGTCGGGGAGTGGTGGCAGGGTGCGGCAAAGGGAGGCCGGAACGTCGTCGGCATGACGATCGGCACTGGCATCGGCGGTGGGTTGATCATCGATGGCCAGCTCTTTCACGGCTCTTCGGACGTCGCCGGCGAGATCGGGCACACGACCATCGATCTCAACGGGCGCCACTGCAAGTGCGGCAATTACGGTTGTCTCGAGGCGTACGCGTCGGGCCCGGCCATCGCGACGCGCGCGCGGGAGGTTCTCGTGCGCGAGGAGAGTGCGTCATTGCTGCCCAGCCTGGTGGGCGGACAGCTCGAGCAGATCACGGCGCAGACGGTCTACGACGCGGCGAAACGCGGCGACGCCGTCGCTAACGAGATCGTCCGGGACACCGCGCGCTATCTGGGCGCTGGCGTTGCAAATTTGCTAAACACCTTCAACGCCGATGTCGTCGTCATCGCCGGCGGCGTGACGCAGGCCGGCGACACGCTCTTCGTACCGTTGCAGGCCGAGGTGCGGCGCCGGGCCTTCCGGCCAGCGGTGGAAGCGGCGCGCATCGTACCGGGAGCGCTGCCGGGCACCGCGGGCGTCGTCGGGGCGGTAGCGACGTTCCGTATGGAGCGCGGACTTGGCTTGTCGGCGTGAGCGGCGCGGGACGCGGGGTGCGGTCGCGCGGCGCGGGGCGATGAGCCATGAGTAGTCCGCGAAACTCGCAACCCGCAAGCCGCAACCCGCACGTCGCGCGTCCCGCAAAACGCATCGGCGTCATCGGCACGTTCGTGTGGGATGTGATCTACGGTCGCGATGCGCGTGCCGTGCCGATCGAGGAGTGGGGAGGCATCACGTATGCCCTCGCTGGTCTCGATGCGGCACTCCCCGAAGACTGGGAGATCGTGCCCCTGATCAAGGTAGGTCGTGACCTCGGCCCACGCGCACAAGCCTTCTTTCGCGCCCTTCGTCACGCGGCACCGGACGCCGCGCTCATCGAGGTCGACGCGCCCAACCAACGGGTCGAGCTACGGTATCACACCGACGATCGGCGCAGTGAATACCTCAGTGGTGGCGTACCCGGATGGTCATGGTCCGGGCTCAAGCCGCTGCTGGATCTCGCGCGGATCGACGCGCTCTACGTGAATTTTCTCAGCGGGTGGGAGCTCGACCTCGAAACGATGCTGCTGCTGCGCCGGCACTTTCGCGGCCCGATCTACTGCGATCTGCACATGAAGGTCATGGCGGTGCAACCGAACGGGCTGCGTACACCACAGCCGCTGCCTAACGTGGCTGACTGGTGCAGCTGCTTCGACCTTCTCCAGGTCAACGAGGACGAGATGGCGATGATGGCGCCCGATCCGATGGCGCTGTCGGCGACGGCACTCGCCGCCGGCGTCTCCTGTCTCGTCGTGACGCTTGCGCGCCGAGGCGCGGTCTACTTTGCGGCACCGGGCTTCGACTCCATCGGCGACCTGCCCCCGCGCGGCGGACTGTCCACGGCACCGCGCGGCGGCACCGGCGCGCTTGGCGCCGTGCGAACCGCGCTCGTGCCTGGTGAGGAGCCGCGCACCGGCGATCCCACCGGCTGTGGCGACGTTTGGGGCGCAACGTATTTTTCTCGACTGATTGCGGGTGACCGGTTAGGCGACGCGTTGCGTGCCGCGCACCGCGCGGCGGCACGGAATGTCGACCATCGCGGCGCGACCGGTCTCGCGAACTTTTTACGCGGAGAGCTGAGTCTCAGGTGACCACCGTCGTCAACGTTCCTCCTTCGCTGGACGATCACAGCTTCGACGACGTCCTGCGTCAGTTGACCGGGACACCGAGCGACTCGAAAGTCCTGCTCGACGCACGCCACGTGCGCTGGGCGTCGCCATTCGGTCTCACCGCGCTGCTCACGCTGGCGCAGACCCGCGCCGAGATGCCGGCACTCGCCGTGCCCGAGCTGGAGGAGACGGCCTCGTACTGGGCGCGCGCCGGCTTCTTCCGCCACGCCGAAGAGCTCTACGAGTTGCACGGGAGCTATCCGAAACGCGCCGGCGCTTCCGACAGCAACGTCCTCCTCGAGATCACGAGCGTCGCCAAAAGCGAAGACGTACACGACGTGGTCGGTCGCATTCAGCAGAAGGCGCAGCTGATGTTGCGAGAATTGAGTCTCGACGCAAAGGCGACGGTCGGCTTCGCGATGACGCTCTCGGAGATCTGTCAGAACATCGTCGAGCACGCCGGGCGCGGTGGGTGGGTGATGGTGCAGACCTACCGCTGGACCAAGCGTCTCGGCCGACGCGTCGTCGTGATTGCCGTCGCGGACGCGGGCGTTGGATTTCGCCAGTCGCTCGAGACCGCGCCGGGAAAGGAGCGCGGCGACCGATGGGATGATGCCGCCGCGCTCGAGGATGCTGTAATTCGTGGCGTGAGCCGATTTCGTGATCCGGGTCGCGGACAGGGGCTTGCCGGCGTGCGACGGTACCTCGGCCGCTGGGACGGCAAACTCTCGGTCCGGAGCGGCACGGCGCGAATCGCGATCGTGCCCAACTGGGACGATGACCTACCGTTGGCCGAGCACTTGCCACCCTTCCCTGGCGCGCAAGTTCAGGTCACGATTCCAGAGCGGGCAACCTCCGCGCAATCGCAACCCGTCTCAGCCCGAACGCAGCGGTGATGAATCACATCGACCTCAGCTCGGTGCTTCGACAGACCGTTTCGTGCGATCTGTACTCGAACCTCGTGACGCGTCCGACGGGTGCCGCGGTGCGCCACCAGATCGAGCGCCTGCTCGACGATGCACACGACCGCACGCTCACGGTGATCGACTTCTCCCAGGTGGCGATGATCGATTTCTCGTGCGCCGACGAGGTGATCGCGAAGCTGCTGATGCGCCACGAGGCAGACGATTCGCCAAGGGACGCCTATTTCCTGTTCCGCGGCGTGACCGACGAGCACTGGGAAGCGATCGAGGCGGTACTGGAGCGACGCGGTCTGGCCCTGGTCCTCGAGCAGGCCGATGGCATTCATGTCGTGGGCACACTTGGGAGCGAGGAGCGGAGGGTGTGGGAGGCCGTTAGGCAGATGGGCCGCGCCACGCCCGTCGAGCTGGCGGAGCGTCTGGATGTTTCGGCCGTCGAAGTCCAGCGCGCGCTCGATGTGCTACGCCGCCGGCGGCTCGTTATGCGCCTGTCCGATTCGTACGTCGTCGTCGGAGCGCATCGTGGCGGATGATACCCTGAACCGGCCGTTGCGCGTCGCCCGGCTGCTGGCGACGAGCGCGCGGGATACCGATCGCGGGCCGATGGTGTTCATTCATCCCGAGAACGCTCGTGAGCGTTTGCTCATCGACGGTGAGCTCGCGTGGGTCTACGGGCCGCGGCGGGGCGAGCTCGCGACGGTGCGCGTCGATGAATCGGTTCCCTTTGGTGACGTGATCCTCCGTGACGTCGTCGGCGCATCGCCGTCTGAAATCGTGCGCGTCATCAAGCCGGATCTCGATAACCGGGGGCGCCGCGGCGCCCTCGCGTAACGCTAGGGGTAGGGCTGGGGGCTGGGGGCTAGGATCTAGGGGCTCGGGCCTAGGGCCAGCTCTAATGATCTCTGCGCCTTGCTCTAGCCCCTAGCCCTAGCCCCAGACCTTCTAGTCCCTCCCTCATGCCCAGCCGACGACCTCGCCCGCTCGATCTCGCGACGCTCGCGTTGCATGCGGGCGCCGACGAGCATGATACCGACACACCGGTCGTCTCTCCGATTTATCAATCGGTAAACTTCATCCAGGAAGTCGGGACCGCCGAGGGACTGCGGTATCCGCGTTACGGCAATGCGCCGAACGCCGAGATCGTACAGCGACGGGTCGCCGCCCTCGAGGGCGCCGAGGCAGCTGTCATTCTGGCGAGCGGTATGGGCGCCACCGCGTGTGCACTCCTCGCACTTCTCCGCCCGGGCGATCACCTCCTGGCGAGCGCCTGGATCTACGGCGGAACGGAACGGCTGTTCGTCCAGGAGTTCGCGACGCTCGGAATCGACGTCAGCCTTCTCGACCCAACGGAAACACGCGTGTGGCGGCGCAAGATGCGCAAGGAAACGCGCGCGATCTTTCTCGAGTCGCCGGTGAATCCGACCTGCCGCGTGCTCGATCTACGGCCAGTAAGTCAATTCACCAAGGAAGAAGGAATCGCGCTCGTTGTCGACTCCACCTTTGCGAGTCCGGTGAACCTGCGCCCGATAGAGCACGGCGCGGACGTCGTCATCCACTCGGGCACGAAGTATCTCAATGGGCATCACGATGTGTTGGGCGGCGTCGTTTGCGGCACCGAGGCGTACATCGAAGAGGTGCGGCAGAAGATGATGCTGTGGGGACAGGCGCCGGACCCCTTTGCCTGCTGGCTCCTCGAGCGTGGGCTCAAGACGTTGGACATTCGTGTCCGTCGCCAGAACGAGAACGCCCTCCAGATTGCGGAATGGTGCGCGGCTCGGAAGGAAATCAAACGCGTTCATTACCCCGGACTTCCGAACCATCCGGATCATGATGTGGCGCGCACGCTTCTTGATGGGTTTGGTGGGATGATGGCAGTGGAGCTCTCTGGCGGAGCAAGGGCTGCCGAACGGTTTGTGCGGAAGCTGAAGCTCTTCCGCCATGCCCCCAGCCTCGGGGGCGTGGATTCGCTTGTTTCCGAACCGCGATTTACCTCCCATGCACACGTCGACGCCGAACAAAGAGCACGCGTTGGCATACCCGATGGCTTTCTCCGCCTCAGCGTTGGCATCGAATCGGCAATAGACCTGATCGCCGATATCGAACAGGCCCTACGCTGAGCGCTAAATGACGGAAATAATACGCCCCACTCTTGGGGACCGGCGTCGAACAGAGCGCCGGACAAATCAAAATCTCGCCGAGCTGACCTTACCAGAGCTCAGGCGCATGCTGGTGACGACGACGCTCTTCGCGATCGTCCTCGTGCTGTTCCTCTACATGGTGCGCACGGTGATCATCGCGACGATTCTCGGCGTCGTCGTCGCCGTGTACCTGCGTCCCATCTACCTCCGGCTGCTCAAAGGAATCCATAGCAAGACCGTAACGGCGACGGTCACGCTGCTTCTGCTCATCATCCCTGTCATTGCGCTGTGCATCTACAGCTACATGGAGATCGCGGACGTCGCATCGTATGTGGATGCGCATCGCACCGAGATCGCCGCCAAAATCGACGCTGCCCTGCACCGCATCCCGTTCATGCAGAACGCCAACACGGGAGAGTCGGTCGAGCGGTGGGTGGTGATCGCGTCGAATTATGGAACCAGTATCCCGAACGCACTGCGCTCGGCGCTCGGCACGTTCGCCATCGCCGCCACGATCTTCGTGTTCACGGCCTTCTATTTCATGGTCGACGCCGAACGAATCGGCGGCTACCTACGCAGCAAGATCGCGCCACGCTATCAAGAGCTGATGTCATCGCTCGAGGAGAACGTGCGCGGGGTTCTCTACGGGGCGATCTACTCCACGTTCCTCACGCAGGCGATCAAGTCGGTGATCATCCTGCTGATGAATCTCGCCTTTCACGTTCCGCTTGCGGGCGTGCTCGCGATACTGTCGTTCATCATCGGGTTCTTCCCGATCGTCGGTTCGTGGAGCGTATATCTGCCCGTCGCCTGCTGGCTCGCGATTTTCCGCAACGCGCCGGGCCAGGCCCTGGTGATGCTCGTGATCGGCTTCTTCGTGAACACGATCTACATTTCGACCTTCCTCCGCCCGAAGATCGCGGCCGAACGATCCAAGGTCCTCAACTTCTACTGGATGCTCGTTGGTCTGGTGACCGGTGTGTACACGTTCGGCCTGGTGGGAATCCTGCTCGGTCCGATCGTCATCGGCCTTCTTAAGGCCATTCTCGACACGATCACCACAAGCGCGAACTGGCGACTGGTCGAGGCCGATGGTGACGCCCTCACCGACGATGCGTCAGACAGTATGCCATGATTCGTTTCACCAGAGTCACGAAGGAATATCCACGGCTCGGGGCCGCCCTCAGCAACGTGTCGTTCAACGTTGGCAAGGGGGAGTTCGTCTTTCTCACCGGCCCGAGCGGGGCCGGTAAGAGCACGATCCTCAAGTTGATTTACATGGAGGAGCGTCCGACGGACGGTGAGGTCCGCGTCGATGGCATGAGTTCGGTGACGATCAGGCCGCGTGAGATTCCGACGCTCCGGCGAAAACTCGGCATCGTCTTCCAGGACTTCCGGCTGCTCGAGGACCGAACCGCGGGGGCGAACGTCGCCTTTGCGCTGGAGGTCACGGGAGCATCGCGCTCGTCGATTCCCGGGAAGGTGAGTCGAGCCCTCACGCAGGTCGGCCTGGCGTCGAAGGCAACCTCGTATCCCCGCGAGCTCTCGGGCGGTGAGCAGCAACGCGTCGCGATCGCGCGCGCGCTGGTCAACGATCCGGTACTGCTCATCGCCGACGAACCAACCGGGAATCTCGACGACCGCGCCACCCGTGGCGTTTTCCAGCTGCTGCGCGACATCAATGCGAGCGGCACTGCCGTGCTCATGGCGACGCACAATCTCGATCTCATCCGACGCTCGGACTACCGGAGCATCGAGCTGAATCGCGGGCAGATCGTCTTCGATTCCGCCGAGGCGGCCAAGGCAGCCATCGAACGTTTCGCGGAGTAGCTCGACATCATGCCTGCCATTCGCGAGTCGCTGATCGCTTTCCGCCGCGCGCCTCTTCTGAGCGCGTTGAGCATAACGACGATCGCCTTTTCGCTGTTCGCCGTTGGATTGTTCGGGCTCGTCGTTCTCAATATCCGCGGCGCTCTGGAGAAGGTCGAAGAGCGCGTCGAGATCCGCGCCTTCATTTCCGACAAGACTCCCGTCGAAGAGGTGGCGCTCGCCGCGAACGACGTCGCCAAGTATGATGAAGTGCAGAGTGTCGACCTCGTAACCAAAGACCAGGCACTCGAGCGCGCCCGACGCGAGCTCGGCGAATTTCGCGACGTGTTCGAGGCGGAGTTTCTGCCGGCATCGCTCGATGTTCATCTCAAGCCGGGCTATCGCGATCCAGCATCCGTTCATCGCGTGGCCGATCGACTGAAGGCGCTGACGTTCGTGGATGACGTTCGCTTCGGCGAAGACTGGATCGAGCAACTTTATCGTTTGCGCAACATTGCCGGAGTCGCCGCCGCGGCGCTCGGACTCGCATTCGCCGCAATCGCGATCATCATCATTGGATCGACGATCCGGATGGCGGTACTCGCGCGCACTCGCGAGATCTCGATCATGCGGCTTGTCGGGGCAACCGACAGCTACGTGCGGCGTCCCTTCCTGATCGAGGGTTTCGTCAAGGGTATCCTCGGCGGCCTGCTTGCGCTCGGCCTGACATGGCTCGCCATTCACGCGGTGAGCAGCTACCTCAGCTTCCAGACCGTATTCTTCGATCAGCGTCTGGCGATTCTCGGCCTGGCGGGCGGCGCGCTCATGGGACTGTTGGGGAGCGCGTTCTCCGTTGGACGACATCTTCGTCGAGTGTAATGGCTCGCGGATCGTTGCGCCTGACGCGCGCCGCGCTCTGCGTCATCGCCGTGCTCCTGACGGCGGCCGTTCCCACGCGACTGCAGGCACAAGACAAGCTCCGCGCGCAGCGCGAAGAGCTCGATCGCATCCGGCAGGATCGCGCCGATCTCGAACGCCGAATGCTCGAACTGCGCGCGAATGTACACGATCTCTCCGAGGAAGTCGCGAACCTGAATGCGCGTCGCTCGGCAACGGAGCGTCTCGTTGCCGCGCTCGATCGGCAGCTCGCATCGATCAACAACGACGTGTCGGACGCCTCGCAGAATATGGCGCGTACCGAAGCGGAATTGGTCGAGAAACGAGCCACGCTACAGCGTCGTCTCGTCGACATTTACAAGCGCGGGCCACTTTTCACACCGAGGCTCTGCTATCGGCGCAGTCGTTCGGGGAGCTCGTCGCGCGCTACAAGTATCTCCACACCCTCGCGCTGCATGATCGTGCGCTGGTCGCACGGGTCGAGCAGCTGCGCGATCAGGTCGCGCGAGACCGCGATCGGCTCGTCGGATTGCAAGCGGCGTTGGAGCAGAACCGGAATGACAAGGCCATGGAGGAGGACAACCTTCGTAGCCTGGAGCAGGAACGCTCATCGAAGCTTGCCGAGGCGCAGCTCACCGCGCGCCGGACGGAGCAGAATCTCGATCAACTTCGCCGCACCGAAGCACAGCTCGCGAGCACGATCGCCTCGCTCGAGGCCGACCGTCGCCGCGCCGAGAGCGGTCGCGGTGGCGCCGTGGCACACAGTACGAGCTCGATCAAGACCAGCGACTACGGACAGCTCGACTGGCCGGTCGCGGGACCGCTGGTCTACTCCTTTGGCAAGGCGCAGACGGCGAGCAACGCCACCATTCGATGGAATGGCGTGGGAATCCGCGCTCCCGTGGGAACGGCCGTCCGTGCCGTCGCCAGCGGCACGGTGGTGAGCGTGGGCGCGTTAGGTACGTATGGCACGACGATCATCATCGAGCACGGCGGCGGCGACTATTCGATTTACGGATCGCTAGCGCGAGCCGACGTGCGACTTCATGAAAACGTCGAGAAGGGTGCGCAGATCGGGACTGTCGGGATCTCGGACCCTGATCTTCCGCCGCACCTGCACTTCGAAATCCGACACGGCGGACCCGCCGTCGACCCGGCCAGCTGGCTGCGCGGCGAACGTTAGGAGAGCCGCATGCCCGTCACCAAACGCTGCACCGTCTGCGCGCGTTTTCGGGGGTACGAGGTAGAGGACCGCTACTGTGTCGTGTGCGGCAACGAGTCGCTGGAGGGTGAGTGCGCCTGCGGCCGCCGATACGACTATCTTCGCACCGATGACGACGACATCACGTTGCATTGTCCTCGGTGTGGGAAGGTCTTGCGTGGTCGACAGAAGGAGTACGATGGCTGAGCGGCGTCGGCCGCCCAAACAAGCGAAAAAGCAAAAAGCGACGACTCGGAAACAGCCGCGTTCGAACATTCGATCGCGCGGCAACGACCCGTCGCTGCTTCTCGGAGCTCACGTCTCGATCGCCGGTGGTACGCACGAAGCACCGGCGCGTGCCAGGGCCATTGGCGCGACGGCGATGCAGATTTTCACCAAAATGGCGCAACGCTGGGCCGAACGTGCGTGCGCCGACGAGGAGTGTCACGCATTCCGTAACGCGCTTGCCGAGAGCGGCGTGCGCGTCACCGTCGCGCACGATTCGTATCTGATAAACCTGGCCAGCCCAGACGCGGCTCTGCGTCGCCGGTCCATCGAGTCGTTCATCGCGGAGCTGCAGCGCTGCGAGGCATTGGGTCTTCAATGCCTCGTCTCGCATCCCGGGAACTACATCGACGACCGAGCCAGCGGTATTCAGCGAAACGCCGACGCCATCACCGAGGCCCTCGAGCGTGTGCCCGGCCGGACGGTGCTATGCATGGAGCTCACATCAGGATCGGGGACGGCGCTCGGCAGCACCTTCGAGGAGCTGGCTTCGCTCATAGACGCCGTCGGGCAAGGGGTACGCGGCCGGATGGGCGTATGCGTCGACACGTGCCACGCCTTCTCCGCCGGTTATGACTTGCTCGAGGACTACGAGAGCGTGTGGCGCAACTTCGGTGACCTCGTCGGCATCGATCGCCTTCGCGTGCTGCACCTCAATGACTCCAAGACGCCATTCGGATCGCACCGGGACCGCCACGAGCTCATCGGCGAAGGCAGTCTTGGTGCGGCTCCATTCCGGGCCATCATGAGCGACGATCGGTTCGTGAACATCCCCAAGCTCATCGAGACGCCGAAGCTCGATAATGCGACGAAAACCGACTCGCGCATGCTCGCCCGGCTCCGCCGATACGCAACGGCCGCGTCGGCGGGCACGTAACCCGCTGGCCCTCTCACAGTTAGCCAGTTCCCTGCGCTATTCTTCTTGTCTGCCCTATGACGAAGAAACAGGACGCCCTCGATTACCACGCGCGTGGCCGGCCCGGCAAGATCGCCGTCGTTCCGACCAAGCCGCTCACGAACCAGCGAGACCTCTCCCTGGCCTACTCGCCGGGAGTTGCGGAACCCTGCCTCGAGATCAAGCGAGACGCGGACCTCGCCTATACGTACACGGCGAAGGGCAACCTGGTCGCGGTAGTCACTAACGGCACTGCCGTCCTTGGCCTCGGCAACATCGGCGCGCTCGCCGGAAAGCCGGTGATGGAAGGAAAGGGCAATCTCTTCAAGCAGTTCGCGGATATCGACGTCTTCGACATCGAGGTCGGGTCCGAGAATCCCGACGACGTCATCAAGTTCTGTCAGCTGCTCGAACCGACAGTCGGAGGAATAAACCTCGAGGACATTCGCGCTCCCGACTGTTTCTACATCGAGGAAGCGCTGCGAAAGACGATGCGAATTCCCGTCTTTCACGACGACCAGCATGGCACCGCCATCATCTCCGGTGCCGCGCTGTTGAACGCGCTCGAGATCGTCGAGAAGGACATCGCCGACGTGAAGGTCGTCTTTTCCGGCGCGGGCGCGGCCGCGATTTCGACGGCCGAGCACTACATCCGCCTCGGCGTCAAGCGTGAGAATATCCTCATGTGCGACCGGCAAGGCGTCATTTACAAGGGGCGCACCGGCGACATGGATCCCTACAAGGCGCGCTTTCAGAACGAGACGAAGATGCGTACGATCGCCGAAGCCCTCGTCGGCGCCGACGTATTCGTTGGATTGTCGGTGGCGGGAGCGGTGACCGGCGAGATGATCTCCAGGATGGCGGCCCGACCCATTGTCTTTGCGCTGGCCAATCCGGTGCCCGAGATCCTGCCGGACGAGGTACGTGCGGTTCGCAGCGATGCCATCGTCGCCACTGGTCGCAGCGACTATCCCAATCAGGTCAACAACGTCCTCGGCTTCCCCTTCATCTTCCGGGGCGCGCTCGACGTGCGCGCGACGGAGATCAATGAGGAGATGAAGATGGCGGCAACGCGCGCTCTCGCGCTGCTCGCCAAGCAAGATGTGCCGGACAGCGTCGCGTCGCTCTACGGCTTGCGTCAGGTTCGCTTCGGGGCCGAGTACCTCATCCCTTTCCCATTCGATCCGCGCGTCCTGCTGTGGATCGCGCCCGCAGTCGCGTGGGCGGCCGTTGCAAGCGGCGCGGCCAATGACTTTGTCGAGCTGGACGCATATCGGGAGCGACTCGAGGCACGGCTTGGTCGGGCCCGGGGCGTCATGCGCGGCATCATCAATCGGGCGAGCGCGAGTCCGAAGCGCGTCGTCTATCCCGAGGGGGAGGAGCCAAAGATCATCCGCGCGGCTCAGATAGTCGTCGACGAAGGCATCGCGCACCCCATCCTGCTCGGGAATCGTGCCGCCATCGAGCGGACCGCGTCGCAGATGAATGTCTCGCTCACCGACATCGAAATCGAAGATCCTTCGAGCTCACCACGACGCGAAGCATACGCACACTTCATGTGGGCCAAGCGGCAGCGCAAGGGGATGAGTCTCGAGGAAGCGCGGCTGCGGCTCTACAACGGGAATTACTTCGGCTCGTGCATGGTCGCGCGGGGTGATGCCGACGCGCTCCTCTCGGGCGTGAATCTCCACTACCCCGAGACAATTCGTCCGGCACTGGAAGTCGTCGGGGCGCATCCCAAGTCCGGACTCGTGAGCGGGATGTACATGCTCGTGTTCGAAAAACAGCTCGTATTCTTCGCTGATACGACCGTGAACATCGAGCCGACGGCTGAGCAACTCGCGCAGATCGCCTATGCGGCGAGTCGTGTCACGAGGAACTTTGGGATCGAGCCGCGGATAGCGATGCTGTCCTTCTCGAACTTTGGCTCGGTGCGTCACCCGGAGGCCGAGAAGGTGGCGCGAGCCGTGCAGTTGCTGCGGCAGCGCGATCCTTCGCTCATCGTGGACGGCGAGATGCAGGCCGACACAGCGTTCGATACCGAGATCCTGCAGCGCGACTATCCGTTCAGTGCGCTCAAGACCCAGGCGAATGTTCTGATTTTTCCGAATCTGAGCGCGGGGAACATCGCGTACAAACTGCTCGATCACCTGGGGGGGGCGACTGCCATCGGACCGATTCTCGTCGGCATGAGTCGCCCCGTGCACGTGCTCGAGCGCGGCGCCGACGTGCAGGACATCGTCAACATGACGGCAGTAGCGGTCGTCGACGCTCAGGGACGCACGCAGCCAGCGGAGCCGGCGGCAACTCGCTCGACGCCAGCCAACGGCATCGCGCCGACAGTCTACTCGAGGTTATGACCGAATATGGCAACACAGACGCACCCGCAGCAGGAAGCCGCCGATCTGCAGGGACGCGTTGGACTCGAGGCTCAGGGCCTCGAGCCTAACGGGGACGTCCATTGGAATCTCGTCGCGTCCGTTCTGATCCAGGCGGCGGCGAGGCGCGCCGAGGGCGACTTCGCCGAGATGGGGCCTTTTGTCGCGGTGACGTCGCCG